>Ga0154722_1050_pt2 | contig 20354 bp, 17 predicted proteins | sample Rifle2008BG16ft_FD_105730 | JGI IMG/M metagenome (GOLD analysis project Ga0154722, IMG submission 105730) | Nitrospirae bacterium RBG_16_64_22 | reverse complement strand
GTTGCTCGAATTCCCTCGCGTGATCATCTTACAATGCAATTCCGAAGCCAATCAGCGCTTCGCCTTCCTCCACGCGAAATCCCTTTTTTCACAAGGAGTTTCACAAGTCCATCCTCTCATCCTCCAGATTTGCCTGACTCCCATGGCTGAGATCGCGCAGGAGGATGCGGGATATCCCACCGTTTCTCAGCCGCCAGACTTGGGCGTGCCGCCCCGCTCCTCCTTTTTCTTCCTCTCCTCGTAACCCTTACCCATGAACTGGAATACGTTCACCCGGTGATTGTACTGATCGGCCACGTAGATTCTGTCCATGCGATCGATAAAAAGACCCGCAGGAAGCCAGAATTCACCCCTCTTGTTCCCAAATCGGCCAAAAAAGAGCAGGAGCCGCCCCGCCTCGTCGAAGATCTGGACGTTGTTGAAGGCGGAGTCGACCACGTAGACGTGCCCCTCGCTGTCGACGCCGATCCCTTTCGGCCGGGCGAACTGGCCGAAGGAATCTCCCAGCTTTCCGAACACCCTCAGGAACTTCCCGTCCGAATCGAAGATCTGGACGCGGAAGTTCATCGAGTCCATGACGTAAAGGCGTCCATCCCTGTCCAGGGCGAGGTTCGTGGGGTAGTTGAATTCCCCTTCCTTCTCGCCCCTCTGCCCGAACGCGAAAAGAATCTCCCCCTGCAGTCCGAAAACGGTAACCCGGTGCTTTTTCGTGTCTACGACGTAGATCCGTCCCAGGGCGTCGTTGACCCCGATCCCCACGGGCTGCTCCAGTTCGCCCTTTCTCCCCATGGCCGAGAGGAATTTCCCGTCGGGGCCGAAGACGACGATTCGGTCCTGGTCCGTATCCGCGACGTAGAGATTCCCCGTCTTGTCCAGCGCCAGGCCGACGGGCTTCCGGAGGGCCCCCTTTCCCTCTTCCCCGAGGACGTCGAGCTTGTTGGCGACCGGATCGAACTTCAGCACGCGCCCCCAGCCCGTGTCGGCGACGTACACTCTCCCATCGGCGTCGGCCGCAACTCCGTAAGGCTTCGACAGCTTTCGCACGAGCTCCGGGCCCAGGAGGGCGCGCGAAAGCTCCTTGCCGGTCGTCTTCTTCTCCACGTCGGCTTCCGACGAGATCGAGCGCACGAACCTGATCCTCGGGGAGTCCGGCGGAACGGGCCAAACCAGATCCTCCTCCACCGTGGGCGCCGTCGCGCATCCCGCCGCGACAAGGACCACAACGGCCGCTCCAATGCGCAAGCCCCTCGCAGGATGTCGAAAAACGGCTCTCCCCCTCTCCCAGCTCTTCACAGGTTCTTCCGGATGGAATGACAGCGGCGACAGTTCGTTTCCGTCTTCGTCTCGAAGGCGACCGATCCATGACATCGCCCGCAGAACTTTCCCTGCCAGATGTCTCGCATGGACATCGGGTTCGCGCCGATCTTCGGCTTGAAGATGGACGGATGACAGTTCTTGCAGTCGAGCCAGAAGTTGTGGATGTCGTGGGGGAAGAGCACGTCCGCCATCATCGCGGCTTTCACCTTGAACGGAATGAAGTTCGGAAACGGCTCCTCCGCCTGTTTCGGCTGATTCGTGACCAGGGCACCCAGGACCGAGTCCTTCGGCTGAAGAACGCCGTTGTAGACGGCCTGGGCCCAGTTGACCTGCCCGAAGTGGTCCTTGGGCAGATCGGCCCACGCGGAAGGGGCCGCGCCCGCCCTCGCCTGGGCCCGGAGGACGCCGTAGCGGTCCATGATCTCCCGGTACGCCGCGTGATAATCTTCCTGCGAGGTCCGGCAGTCGGCGGCGAAGACGCCCGTAGGACACGGTTCCAGCCGCGAGGAGTCGGATGACGCGCACGACGCGAGGAAGAGGCTGAGCAAACCGGAAGCGGCCGCCCGCCGGGATCCGTCGGTCAGCATTCCACCCTCACTTCGCCGCCCGTGACTTTGGCTGAGCATGGCACCTCGTGCAGTCGGTCAGCGGGAACGCCACCTTGTTGTGGCAGGCCCCGCAGTGTTTTCCCTGGGTCATCTCACGCATCGACATCGGATTCGCCCCGCGCGCCGGGATGAAATGCTTCGGATGACACGAATCGCACCCCAGCCACCACGTGTGGATCGAGTGGGGGAAGACCACGTCGTCCATGAAATCGCTTTTCGCCGGGATAACGACATCGGCGTCGAACCCGGGGGGTTCCTCGGCGCCGGGACGAATCGAGGACTTGGGCTGGACGATTCCCTTCTTGAGCGCCAAGGCCCAGTCCACGAGCCCGAAGCGATCCTTGGGCAAGGCCTGGCTCTGGAGAGCCAGCGGATGCCAAGCCTGCCCTTTCCGATAAGCCTCGCTCACGGGATGTTGCGCGTCCCCTCCCCTGCCGGCCGCCCGTCCTTGCGAATCCAGGTAGATCGAGTCCGGGACAGCTTGACCGCCGCTTACCGTCGGAGGTCGCGTGACTCCGGCCGGAGGAGCCGCGCCCGACTCGTCAGCCATTCCCGATCCGCTCATTCCGAGGACGATTCCGAAACTCGCGGCGGCCAGTCTGGAAAACACGAGCGATCTCATGCCGTCCTCCGGCAAGACAAACCTATTTTTGCGGGGCGGCGGCCGGCGCCGGTCCTTTCGCCCCCGCATCGGCGTGGCATCTTTCGCAATACAACGGCTCCCAGGCGACGACGCCGTTGTGGCAGACGCCGCAGGAGCGCCCCTGGACGATCTCCTTCATGGAGATATCGTTGCCGCCGCGCTGCATCACGAAGATATCCTCGTGGCAGACCTTGCACTTGAACCGGATACGGTGAAACCAGTGCGGAAAGACGACCGGCCCGACGCCGGCCTTCTCCATGCTCTTCTTCTTGGCGTCCAGGATAACGTCGCCGTATTCACCCCAGACAACTGGAGGAACCAAGAAAACGACCGCGAGCATCGCCGATGCCGCGCGGAGCAACAGGGGGCGGCGGAGAAAGGTCCCCGGGCGTTGGGACGTTTTACTCCTCTCCGGGTGCGGCTGAGAGCCGTGACGAGAAGGCGGGATCAGTCCATAAGGGATCACGTCGTCCGTCTCCCTTAGGTTCCCCCATCAGGGAAGGGGGAGATTGGATTGGCGGGGGGGTGCGATCGACAAAACGCCGCTTGTCGTCTCGCACCCGGAAAATAAGTCACATCCTCGGACCTGTCAAGCCTAAAGTTCGCCCTCCTCCAGCCGATAAGCCATAAGCGGGTTTGTTCTCCGCTCGGAACGACACGTCAGAGCGGTCTGCAAACCATGCTTCGTTGCCGGAGGATTCACGGCGATCCGCCTAGAACGTGAAAAGGGGACCCCGGGGCCGTTTTCCCCCCGAAAGACTGCCCCAGAGGTCCCCTCTCACGAGCCTTCAGCCATCGTCCGCGCTTCCAGTCCGTTTCGCCCTTTTTCTCTCACTTGATGTGGCACGTCTTGCAAAGAGAGCTGTTTGCGTTGGACGTGCGCAAAAAAGGCGGAACGGCCGGATCGTGAACGTTATGGCAGGAAGCACACTCAACCCGGCCCGAGTAGAGCTTCACGCCGTTCGGAAACTTTTCACCCACGGGCGCATTGAATCCCACGGCATGATTCGCCCCATCGGCCTCGGAGTATACGATCGAGATAGGATGGTCGTCGCGAAGATCGGTCGTCAGGTACTTGACGACGGCGTTATGGGGGTATGGATTGGACGTCCCGTGGCAGGCCGCGCAAGATCCGCCCGGCGACGGATTCGCCTGTCCCGGCGCGCTCATCGCGTAATGGTAGGCGGCCGGCGGCTTCCCGTACCAACTGCTCGCCACGGCCCCCGAACCGGGCTGGTTCCGGACGGAATCGACGGCGATCGTCCCGTCGTGGCAAGAAAGGCAGGCCAGAGAAATCCCGGTCGGCGTTCCAGGGACCGTCGCCTCCATCGTCGGACTCGCGTACATCTGGTACGGTCCCGTCGGCGTGTTCCGATTCCAAAGCGGCGCGATGTCGTTCGCCCCGTGAGGCGTGTGGCAATAGACGCACACCTCCCCGTAGTCGTTCATCTCGTTCTCCATCCCGCTTCCCATGAACTTAGTGATTACGGATGAGAGGTCGTGCTTTGAACCGACGATCGACCCAGCTTCGGCCATCTCTCCCAGTGCGAGAAAACCGAACCAGACAACCGCAAAGGCAAACCATCGAATCTTTCTTACCAGAGGGTCATTTCCTTCCATGGCTCACTCCCTCCCAAGCACTTTCGAAGTGCAAAGCAATTCGCGTACCGATGGAAGCCGAAGATGAATCCCATACATGGCAAGGAGTTGCAGACGGGAACCCCGAAAATCGACTCTTCAAACGATCTTCCCTGCGAGATTTCACGCGCAGGCTGGATGAAACTCCGCACCCCCCCCGGCCGCTGTCCGGGCGAACCTCCCGCCTTCATCCGGCACCGCGGTTCGCCTGCATCGCGTTTCGAATCAACCGGCCCGGTCACCTCTGATACAAGGGCTGCTTCCTCCGTGACGTCTCTCCGTGGAAGTATTTGTACCGGAACAAGCCGTCCAAACCGTGGCAGTCGGTGCAGATCGAAAAATCGCTCACCCCTCGCAGGAAGCTGCTCCGGGCATCTCCTTCTTCGTTCCGGCCCGGGCCTTCCCCTTTCCTGAATGGACTCCAACGGTGCGGGTCGTGGCACGTCGAGCAGGTGATGAGACCGGCCGGACTCCGAGTCCCTTCGCGCGAGAAGAGCGGCGGCAAGCCCCCTTGCGACACGCGCTCGTCGTGCCGGAGCGCTTTGACCGTATCCGGATGCCGGAGTTTGAGCGGGACCTTGTTTCCGGCGACATGGCCCGCGTCGTGGCAGCTCTTGCAGATCTTCTCCAAACCGTCCGACCCTTCGCCGGGAATCCGCGCCCATAGGGACAACGAACTCAGAGCGTTGTGAGGGGCGTGACACTGGCCGCAGACTCCTGACTGTTCCACGGTCTTCCCGTGTCCGTTCACCGAACGAGGCCCCGTGACGTTGAGATCGTGATCCGTCCCTCGGACCCACCCCTTTTCCTTGTGACAATCGTTGCAGAGAACCGGAACGGGGGCCGCCGGCAACCGCAAGAAGCTGTTTCGAGCGTCTCCGTCGACCTCTTTTCCTCCCGAGGCGACGTTCCCCTCGCCCGCCGGATCCCACCGGTGTGGATCGTGGCACGTGCCGCATTCCATCCGTCCTCCGTCATGGCTCTTTCTTCCCCCGGCATCGTAGAACGGCAGGGAGACACGGCCGGCCAGTCCCCCCGGATCCGCCGCCAGGGGGTGGCTCTTTGTCCCGGCGATTTTCCCTTCGGCCATCCCTCCCGTCCGATGGCAACCCGTGCAGAGTCCCTCCATCGCTCCCCGCCCCGGGCCCGGCTCACGGGCCCACATTCTCGAGGCCTTGCCGTTGTGCGCGAAGTGACACGCGCCGCACGGGCCGCTCTCCGCCGCACTCTGTCCCCTTGCGTTCTTCTCCGAGGATCCCGACGCGGCCAGGTCGTGCCGCGATAACGCGACGGCCTTCTTGTCGCCATGGCAGGCGAGGCAGAGGCCTTCCTCTCCGTCGGCCGTCATTCGCAGGAAACTGCTTCGGCCGTCTCCTTTCGCTTCACGCGCGTCCTTTTGGACCTGGCCGCCCGTTCCGAGCGACGGGGCCCACCGATGGGGATCGTGGCAGGTTCCGCACGTTATGTTTCCGCCGTCCCGCGAAGGCCGGCCCTGGGCGTCGTGCAAGGGGAGGGTGGGAATTGACCCCTTCTCGGCGAGGGCGGCCCGCCCCTCTGGGCCCGATCCGGTCCCCATGCCCCCAAGCGGGACGCCGACGGGATGAGTATGCTCGCCTATCAGGTTCTTCCTGGCAACGCCCTCGCGGTTGTGGCACGAAAAACACGTGGAGGACACGGGATCCGCGCCTCGAAACGGCTCCCGCGACCACATGCGGGGCCCCTTTCCGTTGTGGATTTCGTGACACGACCCGCACGGCCCTGCCTCCATGGCCGTCTCTCCCCGCGCGTTCCGATCCCCGGGGGCCACGAGAGCCATGTCGTGCTTCGTTCCCCGGTAGTCCCATTTCTCCTCGTGGCAATCCCGGCAAAGACCCATGTCCCGGTCGTAGGGCTTCCGCAGGAAGCTGTTCAGACCGTTCCCTTCCTCCTTCACGCCCGGGACCCGGCCGGCATCCGCGGGGTCCCACTGGTGCGGATCGTGGCACGTCGCGCAGGTAACGGCGCCCCGAGACGGAAACGCCGCCTTGATCCCCTCCCGCGTGAACAAGGGAAGCCCGGCGGGTGAACCCCCTTTTTTCACCTCCCTGCCGACGGGATGGCTGTGCGGCCCGACGGACTTGGCGATTCCGGATTCCCCTTGTCCGTGGCAACCGAGACAAAGCGCCGCCATGGGCTCCTCTTCCCGCGCAACTTCCCGGGCCCACATCTTGGGACCTTGCCCGCCATGAGGAAGATGGCACGCGCTGCACACGCCCGCCTTTCCCGCGGGCTGATCTCTCACGTTCTTCCGGTTCGCGTCATGCATCGCCAAGTCGTGCTTTCCGCCGGCGATTCTCCGCTCCTTGCCGTGGCAGGTCTGGCACAAGGCGGAACCGTCGTTCTTCATCACGAGGATTCCGGTCCCCGGCTCTCCGCCGTGCGGCTTGTGACACGTTTGACAAATCAGCTCGCCGCCGTGCCCCAGGCGGCCTCCCCGCGCGCGCAGGTCATCGGCGAGACCGTCTCCGCCCAGCGGGAAGTTGACCGGGTGCGTTCCCGATCGGGCCGCTCCAACCGGGTCTTTCGCGTCCAAGTCGGCGTGGCAGGCGCCGCACAACTGGGACCGGTCGTTGCGGACGGCCAGCATCCTGGCCTCGGGCGCGCCGTGCGACCGGTGGCACGACTCACAGATGACGGTCCCTCCTTCGCCGAGCCGCCCGCCCGCGCCCCGCAGAGAAGCCGACACCTCGCGCGACGCCTTGAACACGGGATGATTCCCCTCCTTCGGGCCCGTGCTCGCGTCGAGGTGGCAGGCGACGCAAAGGCTTGAATCCGCGTTCCGGACGCGCAGGAAGACCGACTTCTCTCCCGGCCCCCAGGCCACACTGTGCGCCGTGTGGCAGGTGCCGCAGTAGACCTTTCCGTCCTCGTTCAGGGGAAAAACCGGCTTTCCCTCGATGGCTGGGGTCTTGATCCGGGACGAGGGCCGTACGCCGACGGGGTGCGAATGGCCCCTGTTCTTCCAAAGGGAGCGCGAATCCCGGACGAACCCGTCGTGGCAGGAGAAGCACATGCGCTCGGTGCTGGCCGCGTCCTGCCGGCCGGAGTCCACAACCGGCATCGGCTCGTATGGAATCAGGGGGGTCACGTCCGCGCGTTTGAAGTCCGTGATCCAAGAGATGTGGCACGTGGCGCATTCCCGCTTGGCGGCAACCTCCCGCGCCGCCCCCGCTTCGGGGGAGACGCCCGCGGCCGCCGCCGTGGCCATGGCGAGCCAGAGCATGAAACGCCGGAACCCCACCCGAATCGGCGTGGACATCGGATTGAAGAACCCCGCCTTGAAAAACGGGGATTCTCCGACCTCCAAGGTATTTTTCGTTATTTGCATTCGTGCGCCTTGGCCCCACCCCAAGGGGCGCCGTGCCTGCGCCGCGGCGCGGCAGGCAGGGGGATTGCGGCGCACTTTGCGGTTCACCGCCCCAGGGAGAAGACGGAAACCCTGTTCGCCAGGACCTCGGTCACGATCAACCGGTCGTCCTTGTCGATCGCTATACCGGCGGGAGACGTGAACTTCACGATTCGGCCCTCGCCGCCCAGCACGTGAAGGAACCGGCCCGACTCGTCGAAGACCTCGATCAGGCCCATGTAACTGTCGGTCACGTAGACGCGGCCCCGCCGGTCGAGAGCCACCCCCTTCGGCCGGAAGAGTTGGCCGGGAAGAACGCCCCACTCGCCCACGTCCGCCAGAAACCGCCCCTTCCCGTCGAAAACCTGCACCCTCGTGTTCAGGACATCGACGACGTAGACCCGGCCTTCGCCGGAGACAGCCACCGTCGCAGGGTACCGGAACTCGCCCCGGCCCGATCCTTCGCCCCCCCATTCGCGAACGGGTTTCCCGTCGGACGAGAAGACCATCACCTTATGGTTGTTGTTGCCCGACACGTAGAGCCGGCCGCCGCGGTCATCCACGGCCACATCCACGGGTCTAACCTCGGCGCCCCCGCTCGTGACACGGAACCCGCGAAGAATACGGCCGCTCCCGTCGAACACCTGGATCCGATGGTTCCCGGAATCCGCCACGTAGACGCGGCCCGCGCCATCAACGGCGATCCCGACCGGGTCCCTGAACTCCCCCGCCGCCGATCCTTTCCGCCCGATGGAAAACAGATATCGCCCCCCCTTGTCGAAGGCCAGGACCCGGTGGTTCCCCCCGTCGACGACATAAACCCTCCCCTGAGGCGCAACCGCAACGTCCGTCGGAAGCGCGAGCGGTCCGGCCGGAGTCTCCGTGATTTCGAAGAGCGGTCGGATGTCTCGGGTTTTCGGCGGGGAGGCGTCGGCCGTCCACGCACCCCCCCCGACAAGAACAGCCATCCCAAGGAAAACGCGGCCCCTGTCCAGCCAACGGCGAGTCATCTCTCTCCGTCGGGCGCATCGTAGGTTTGCCGCCACCAGGAGCGCGGGTCTCTCTTCAACTCGGACGAAGGCCCAGGCCGGGGCCGACGCGGGCCGGCCAGTGTCTCCGTGGAAGGCAGGGATTTCTCGGACTTGAGCAGCGTGGGTACGTAGAACTCCCGGTACTTCTCCACCAAGCCGATGATGTTCATATGCGTCAGGTCCTTGATCCGCGATTCCGAGAAGCCGAGCGCCCGATAAGGGAGATAGCTTTCCTCGGGATCGGTATGGCATCGCGTGCACAACCGGCCTTTCGGACTGACCAACCGGTGAAAAGCCTTCTTTATCGCCTCCCGATCCTGGTCCGACATCCGATCCCGGTTTCCAAGGAAATCCCGCGTCTCGGGGGAGTCGTCGAGGATCTCCAGCAGTCCCTCTTTTCCACCGACCTCCGCGTAGGCGACGATCTGAGAGTAATAGTCGTCCGTTGGTTTCAGGCCTCCGGTCACGGGATCGTTGTCGAGTCCGAACGGCTGTCCCTCGACCTTGACGCCCGAAGCGTTGACCCACCGCAGGCGGAGGGATTTCTCCGGCACTTTCCGGTCGTCGGCGTGGCAAGTCATGCATCCGACGAATTGAGTGTGCATGTTGAGCAGGCTCCGCATCATCGGCTCTTTCGAGTGCGGGAAGTCCCCGTGACAGTGGAAACAGGCCGTCTTGCGTCCTTTCGTCAGAGGGTCACTCGCCGGAAGGTTGTGGAAACGGCGAAGACGCTCGAGTATCCTTTCCGCCCGCACCTTCGCCAGAATCTCCGGCGGATCCAAATCCCGGAAAAAGCCCGCTTCCCGAAGATGAGCCGCCGTGATCAGAACCAGAAGGCTCCCGATGACGAATATGAGCGCGCCCGCGACGATGAGGGCGGGCAACGGATGATTCCGTCTCGGCCCCGAAAGGTCGAACCAGCCCTCCTTCGGACCGCCCGGAATCCGTGTCCGGTGGTCCACGATCAACAGGCCGGCAACGCTCAAGAGGACGAACAAAAGGACCGTGCTGACAATGAAAACCGTCCCGAGCGCGGTGTCCTCGCTCATCTCTGCACCTCAGGGACCGAGAATGACGACTCCGATAAAGAAAAGGCCCACCAACGCCCAACCGATCACGAAGCCGAGCGACCCGTACGCAATCGTCCGTTGCAGCCGCGTGAGGGGCTTCATCGCCCCGCCTCTTCCGCTGCGGACCCCCTCGGACTCTCCCCGTGAGCCGCCAACCCTCTCGCCTCCAGCATCGCGCGCAATGCGCGGCGCTCCTCGGGAACCTCGACCAGACACCGGACGTACTCCAGGAAGTGCTCCTCGATCTGGTGTTCGCGCGTGATCTTCCCCGTGAGATAGCTCCATTGCATGGGGAACCGTCCGGGCGCCAGGTGAACGTTGTACCAGTGCCAGAAGGCGATGACCAACAGGGCCAGGAGCGCCTCGTGCGCGTGGGACATCCGCATGATTTCCTGGAAATAGGACGCCGCGGCCATCGGCAGAACACTCGCCCACATCTCCGGAAAGAGGAACGAGGAACCGGACAGTACGAGAATCAGATTTCCACCTCCCGCCGCGAAGTAGTGCATCTTCTGCTTGTATACGAACTTGTCCATTTCCGGCCGCTGGTCGCGCCGTCCGGCGAAATACAACGCGTCCTCCCTGAAATCGCGCAGATCCTTCATTGCCGGCACGATGGTCCGGCGTACGTCGAACCGATTTCCCCGAATCCGCGACAGGGTCCCCAGGAGAATCGCGGCAAAATGGTAGAGCATGGCGGCGATCATGACGACGGCCAGGGTCCGGTGAACGACGCGGGTTACCCCGACGCCGCCAAAGAAGGCGTTCAGCGGCCTCGCCCAGAAGGTGTCGAAGTAATGGATGGGCATTCCCGTAAAAGCCAGGAGCAGGAACGTCGTGAAGATCAGGAGGTGCTGGATCCGTATGTGGATGGAGTAGCGGGAGAGGTCCCCGACGGGGTTTGAGTCCACGTTCTTGTACAGCAGGACGCGGTCCTCCGGCATCGTGGCCAGCAAGTCCTCAACTTCCCGTTTTCCGGTCTCCGACAGGCCGTTCTGCCGAATCGACAGATCCAGGACCCGTCTCGCCTCTTCCGACAGGATCATCCGTCCTCGGGCCTCCCATGCCTAACCACGATTGCTCGCCACGCGGATGGCGGCGCCATTGGCGGCCGGGTGAGCCCGCCGACGAAGCCGGCCCCAACTCCCGCGGGCATTCCGCACCTCGGAATCAATCTCCATGCCGGTCCCTTCCGCGCCGGCCGCGGCGACGCCAGGAGGTCCCGTGGCGGAGCATCCAGGAGACCCCGTCCCGTCTCCGGCCGATCGTCTCGAACATCGCGAGCGCCAGCATCCCGGTTGGAACGAGGTATCCGGCCAGGCCGTAACCCTTCTCGATGTAGTGGCGGAAAGGGTTGTCCGTCCGGTCGGCCGTCGGATGAGGATCGATCGCGCCAAAGCTCGCGTCGGCGTACGCGTGGCACCGCTGGCAGGTCTTTACCCGGTTCCCCCGGCCGACCGAAGACCGCTCGTCCCGGGACGGTCTCATCTCGTGAACGCTCAGGTAGTAGTTCCCCGCGTCCGCGTGGCAATCCAGGCAGTTCGCGGCCTTCGCGAACCCGTAACGTGTCATCTTCCCATGGAAGCTCCCGTCGTAGGACTCCACGGCCAGGGGAAACTTCCGGCCCATGGGCCGGCCTTCTTCCGCCGCCGTCTTGAGACGACGATCCACGAGCTTCTTGTCTCCGTGGCAGGAGGAGCACAGAACCACGATCTCTTCGGATGACCGCCGAACCTCGCGGATTCGACGGCTAGTGTGGTTGTACCAGGCGTTCACGAACTTCCGCTTCTCGTGGCAAACGACGCAGCGGTCAACGATCCGGGCCGGCGGCTGTTCTTCCGCCGGGTTGTAGAGCGGATTCGTATGACACGCGATGCAGTACGGCTTGTCCCGGTCCGGACCCTCCTCGTTCTTTTCGCGGCCGTGGTTGCTCTTCCTGTAGACCTCCACGATGGTCTTGTGGCTGAAGGGCCGGCCCGTCGCCGGATTCTTGATCGAGTGACACTCGGTGTCGCACGAAACGCCTTTCGCGACGGGCTTGTGCGGGAGTTCCTTGATTTCCGTATGGCAGTCCCGGCACGGGACGTTTCGGTGAACGGTCCGGGAAAAGATCTCCGGGACGATGGTGTACGATCTCAACACGCCGTCCTCCGTGACCCGCCCCATCTTCCGATACTTGTGGCACATGAGGCAGTTCTCTTCGTCATCGAAGGGCTCTGCCGCGCCGGCGCCTCCGTCTCCCGCCGCCGCGAGCAAGACGAGACAGACGGCCGCGAGAAACGTTCGCCCCATCCAGAATCCCCGGTCCCGGTCACTTGACATGGCAACCTGAGCAGATGTTCGACAGGCGAAGCCGCTTGGGGGTATCGGCGCCTTTGTCGGCACGGCCCAGCCTCTGTACGCCCCGCTCGTGCGGGTTATGACACGTGGCGCAAAAGATCCGACCCGACCCCGGCTCGAGCGGAAGGACAACGTCCTCCTCTTTCTCGGTCAGGCCGATCCGCTTTCGAATCCCGCTGGAGGGAATCACAAGATGGTTGAGACTCTTCTTGTCGTAGGCGGCGAACTCTCCTCCGGGATGGGGCCGCCACGGATGACATCCGGTGCAGAGGGACGTGAGGTCGTCCGTCACGTTGAAGCTGACATCGTCGATGCTGCGGACTTCCTCCCGCTTCGGCGTCACGCTGTGGCAGAGCAGGCAACGGTCGGTCCGGAGCGCCCCGTCGTCCGTGACTTGGTCGTGGGCGTTGAGCCGCGCGTAGTGCCGGGGATCGTGGCACCGGATGCAAAGCTCCGTCCGGCGCGCGTACGGCCCTTCCCGGAAGAAAAGCGGGTTCTCGCGCCGCTCGGACCAGCGCTCCTTCCTGCACTGCATCGGCAGGTCGTGGCAGGCGATGCAGGTCACCGCGCCCCCGCCCCGCTTCACGGCCTCGCGGAACGGGCCGGGCATCCTGTCCTGCTTCTCCTTGGAGGGGACCATTCCGACGGCGTGAATGTACATCTGGGCCGAGAGCGACTCATGACAGGTGTTGCAGAGGCGGTTGATATCCTGATCGGAAAGCCGGGGGGAGTCGGAGGTGGGTTCTCCGACGTGGCAGGCCGGACAACCTCCGTCCCGCCAGTGCGGATTAGGAATCTGGCCGCGCGTCAGCCTCCCGGCGGAAAGGAGTCCCGGGATATCGTGGGTCCGGCGGAGCAGATCTTCCTCGCGCTGTTCGACGGGCGGCATCCCCACAACTCCCTCGGAAGCAACGGCCGCAATCACGACGGCAAGCATGATCCCTTTCATACCGTCTCCCCGCGCGCAAGAGCGCAAGAACCAAGCCAGCGGCCTTTCGCTACGGGGAATCGCAACGCGGGCGCTTCCAATGCCTTAGCAGGCTGCTGAAAAACAATCCCGCAGAGCGGGACGCGCGGTGCAGGGATGCACCGCCAAATCGCGAATATTTTAAGTCGAGCGATTTGAAAGACTTGCGCGAATTCACTTCGCGCAAGTCGCGGCTGAAAAAACCATGGATGGACTTTTTCAGCATCCTCTTAGGAGACCCTTCTCCGAACCGTGGCGGACGTTCCGAAGCTTGGCCGGGGACTTTTGCGCAGGCATGAGGGAAATCCCCCAGCGCGCGTCCCGTGCGGGGGCTTATTTCTTGTGGCAAACGCGGCAGAGGTCCAGCCGCCGCGTGACCCCGAAGTTCCAAAGAAACTTCGAGGGCGCCGCATGGGGGTTGTGGCACGAGGCGCAAGAGAGGTCCTTTCCCGGACGGGTCGGGTCGGGTCGGCCCCGCGTGGGGTGCGTATCGCCGAAGACGAACCCCGCCACGACGTGGCGGCCGTCCGCCTTTTCGGCGTGGCAGGCCGTGCAGAGGTCCCAGGCGGGCTTCTTGAGCCAGAAAGGGTTTTCCGTTCCATGAGGACTGTGGCAGATCGTACATTTGCCCGTCGAAGTCGGACCGTGGATGTAGGGGAGCTTGTTCCTCTCTTCCGCCTGCCGCCGGTGGCACTCGTAGCAGAGCTTGCTGTTGGGCTGGACGGTGGCGTACCTGGCCGGCCGGCTCTCCGGATCGTGGCATGCGAGGCAATCCCACACCGCCGCCGGGCCATGCGCCTCGCGGAAGGCGACGATCTTCCGGTGACAAGCGTAACAAGAGGACGTCTTGGGCTCGGACGGTTTCCGGTCCCCCGGCGACGGTTCCATCCGGTGGCACCCCGCGCAACGCCGCTCCTTTTCCGGCGTATGGAACGGCTTGCCCGCAAAACCGGGCGGCGCGTTCCGGGAGCCCGGATTGAGCAGGGAGCGGACGAACACCTGGACTTGGCGGACTTCGCGGACCTCGTCCCGCCGGTCCCCGCCGGGGCCCGATGCCTCCACCCGGATTGTCACCGGGCCGGGTTCCACGCGAAGGCCGCGGCACAGAAAGCTTCCGGCGTGGCCTTTCCCCATCAGATCGATCGTCTCCGCGAGCCGCCCGTTCACCCTGACATCGATCCGCTCGACCGGCGCGGGCGGCCGCTCGGCGACGAGGTTCAGAAATGGAACATCATCGAACAGCGTCCCCTCGGAAGGGAAAACGATCTCCCACGACTCCGCCGCCGCCGGAAAAACAAGAACCGCCGACCAAGCGATCAGCGCCGCGCCAGACCTCATGAACCTAGAAAAAGCAGTTGAGCCGCGGAGCACGCAGAGACCGCAAAGGGGTTCCATGGATTGGAAGACACATCGACCTCGCTAGGCAGGTAAGCATCAAAACCGCTCGGAAAGATGTTCCTCCCCCGATCGGATCGGGGTCCTCTGCGGTGACTGAGTTGCGGTTTTTTTGGTTAAAGATAACCATACTTCTTCATCCGGTACCGGAGAACGTCCCGCGTGAGGTGGAGAAGCCGCGCGGCCTTGACCTGGTTCCCGGCGGCCAGCTTGAGCGCCTGACCGATAAGCTCCTTTTCCACTTCCTCGAGCGACACGCCATTTTCTGTAACGACGATCGTCCCCCGCGCCTCCGGCGCCGGCGGGCCGGGCGACGCAATCTCGGGAGGAAGGTGCGCAGGCAGAATGAACTGGGCGTTCTCCAGGATGATCGCTCTCTCGATGATGTTCCGGAGTTCCCGCACGTTTCCCGGCCAGTCGTACGCGGCGAGGAGCCGCTCCGCCGACGGGTCGATCCCCCGGACCGGTTTCCGGCACTCCCGGCTGAACGCGTCGACGAAGTGGCGGACGAGCAATGGGACGTCCTCCCGCCGCTCGCGGAGCGGCGGGAGACGAAGTGGAATGACGTTGAGACGGTAGAAGAGGTCCTCGCGGAACGCCCGCGCGCGCGCCAATTCAGGCAGGTTCTTGTTCGTCGCGGCAATGACGCGGACGTCCACCCGGATGTCTCGCGCGCTCCCGATCCGCCGGAACGTCTTCTCCTCTATCGCCTTCAGGAGCTTCGGCTGGAGGCCGAGCGGCATGTCGCCGATCTCGTCCAGGAAGACGGTCCCGCCGTCCGCAAGCTCGAACAATCCCCGCCGCATCGTCTTCGCGTCGGTGTAGGCCCCGCGCTCGTGGCCGAACAGCTCGCTCTCGACCAGGGTCTCGGGCAGCGCCGAACAGTTGATCTCGACGAACGGGAACTCCCCCCGGGCGCTCTGGTAGTGGACGATCTTCGCCGCCAGGTCCTTTCCCGTTCCGCTTTCCCCCTGGAGGAGGACCGTCGCCGCGTCGCTCCGGGCGATCTTCTCGATCGTCTCTTTTACGGTCCGAATCGACGGACTCTCGCCGACCATTCGATCGAGCCCGTAACGCCGGCCCTGCTCCGACCGGAACCGGGTCACCTCCCCCTTGAGCGTCCTGCGCTCGAGCGCGTTGGCCAGCAGGACGGTGATCCGCTGAATATCGAACGGCTTCTCGACGTAGTCGTAGGCGCCCAGCTTCATCGCGGCCACGGCCGACCCGACGCCTCCATGCGCCGTTATCATCACGACCGGGACGTCGGGGTCGATCTCGCGGATCGCCCGGAGGACTTCGATCCCGTCCATCCCCGGCATCTGGATATCCAGGAGGACGGCCTCGGGGAGAACGTCCTGGACGATCTGAACGGCCTCCCTGCCGTTGCTGGTCGTGATGACCTCGTACCCGTTCTTCTCGAGATGCTGTTCCAGCGACCAGCGGATCAAGTGCTCGTCGTCGACGACCAGGACCCTAGGCGTGGGCATTCCGTGATTCCTCCGAAGGCCTGTCCGGCATGGGCAAGAACACCGTGAAACAGCTCCCGCGTCCCGGCTCGCTCGAAACGGCGATCATCCCCTGATGCAGGCGCAGGATCTGGCGGCAGATCGCCAGGCCCAGACCCGTTCCCTGCGCCTTCGTCGTGAAGAACGGCTCGAAGATCTGCCCCAGGCTCTCGGATGGGATTCCCACGCCGTTGTCCTGAAACCGGATCTCCACCCATTCGGGACGCTCCGCGTCGAGGTCCGTGACCGCCCGCTCGGCCAGGGTCCGTTCGTCGTACCGCTTGACCGCGGTCGACACATCGAGGACGCCCCCGTGCGGCATGGCCTGGATGGCGTTCAGCGAGACGTTGAGAAAAACTTGGTGCATCTGTTCCGGGTCCACGAAGATCGGCACGTCGAGATCGTCGTACCGGGTCTCCACGTGCACGCGGTTCCGCTCGGCCACGTGGCGGACGAGGAAGAGGGAACGTTCCAGAACGTCCCTCGCGTTCGTCCAAACGAGCCGGGGCGAGGCCGGCCGGCCGTACGACAGGAGGTTCTTGACCGTGCGGTCGACTCGAACCACTTGTTCCTGGATCTCCTGGAGGATCTCGGGAGGGGCGTTTCCTTCCCGCTGAGAAAGGATCTGGATCGCTCCGCTGATCCCGGCGAGAGGGTTCTTGATCTCGTGCGCGATGCTAGCAGCCAGCTCGCCGATCGAGGCCAGCCGGTCCGCCCGCTCCATCTGCTTGTAGTGGTATTCCTCCAGATCGCGCCGCGTCCGCTCGACCTCGCCGACCATGGAGTTGAACGCGCTCCCCACGATCCCGAATTCATCCTTCGTCCGGATCGCCACGCGGGCGGACAGATCTCCGTCGTGAACCTTGCGGATCGTTCCCAGGAGCCGCCCCATCGGCCGGTCGACGATCCGCGTGTGAAGACCCGCCCCCGCCGCGAGCACCAGGACGATCAGGACGACCGAAGAAAGGAGAAGCGTCTTTTCCATCTTTGCGATCTCGGCGTCCCACTTGTCCATCGAGGCCTCGACGCTCAGGATCCCGCGGATCTCGTGGTTCGACCCGTGACAGGAATGGCACTTCGGCTGGTTGTAGATGGGCGTGAGGATGTGGAAGATCGTCCGGCCTTCGCGGACGTCCGTGAACACGCGGGACGGACCCTCGGATCGGTGGCGCGCCAGGGCGGGTCGATCGAACCCTCCGATCTCCTCCCGCCGGGCGGAGTGAAGGATCCGGCCGTCTACTCCCAGGATCCGGATCGACGCGACCTCCCCGTGGGCCGCAAACGTCTCGATCAGGTTCTGGACCTCCCGTCCCTTCCCCTCGAGCATGATCGCGATGATCCCCTTCTTGGCCGTCTCGACGAGGAGCTCGGCCCGCTCACGGCCGGTCTCGAACATAAGGACGGAATGAGTGCGGAGGTTGAGCCAGAGGAAGAGCCCCGAGAACAGGACCAGGAGCGAGAGGAACGAAACGAGGAACTTGACCTTCAAACGCGATACGCCCGCATCCATGTTGAGACCGCGCTCACGCGCCATGTGATCGTTTGACTCCGTGCGAAGAAAGGCGCACCTGTCGGGAGTCCTCCCGAAAGAGGGTTCGGCGGCGATCCGGGGGGAACGAAATGAAAGGTTCCGGACGCCCTGCATGGATGAAGATATCCCAAAAACTAGAATCCGGCAATCAGTTCGACGGCCCTTCGGTAATCGGCCGCAGCCTGTTTGAGGTCTCCCATCGCCTCGATCGTCTCCCCGGAGAGCTCGAACGACTCCGCGTTGTGCGGATTCAGCGCCTGGGAGAGACGACACTCCTTGACGGCGCCTTCGCTGTCCCCGATCTGCTTGAGCGCGCGTCCCAGCCAGCAGTGCGCCGGCGCGTACTCCGGATCGCGCCGGACGACCTCGGAAAGGATCCTCGCCGCCTCCTCCGTCCGCCCCTGGCCGAGACGGGTTCGGGCAAGATCGCTCTCGAGCGCCGCGTTCTCCGGCATCCGCTCCAGGGACCTGGCCGCGAGCGCGGCCGCCTCCTCCAGCCGGCCCTCCCCCCTCAGGAGCCGCGCGAGAAGCAGGACGGGCGGAACGAACTTGGGGTCGCGGTCCGCCGCCTTGACAAGGACCGCCCGGCCGGCTTCCGTCATTCCCTTTTCGACCATCTGCCGTCCCAGATTGTACTCCCGGACAGCCCGTTCGTCGGGGTGGTAGGCGGGGACCGGCGGGGCGGCGAGCGGCCCCGCGCCGACGATCGACGAGATACGGTCGAAGAGCTGTTCTCCGCCGAGCAGGGAAAGCCCCGAGAGTTCGAACACGACGATTCCCTTGTCGTCGATCAGGACGGTCGAAGGGACGGCCACGACGCCGTAGCGGTGAAACGTGGAAAGGCGCTCGTCCAGGAGAACGGGAAAGGCGATCTTGAGATCGGCGGCGAACTTGCGGATCTTTTCGCGGTCCTCGGGTCCCATCGTCTGGTTCTCGACGTTGACGCCGATGAGCGCGAGGCCCTCCCCGCCGTGCTTCGCGTGGAACGACTGAAGGCGCGCGAGGAGCCTGGAAGAGCCGGGGCTCCACGTCGCCCAGAACGCGACGACCGTTCCCTTTCGTCCGAGATTTTTTTCCAGAGCGAACGGTCTTCCGTCCGGCGTCTTGAGAACGAACCCCGGGGCCTTCATTCCGGCCTGGACATTCGTCAAAGCCCCACCGGCCCGGGGCGCGAACAGGAGGGACGCCCACGCGAGACAAGAGATCGCGACGACCAAGCGAGCTGTCTTCATCGACGTCCTTCCCTCAGCTTTCGAATGGCCGTCTTGTACGTTTCGGCGGCCTCTTTGAACCGTCCCTGCGCTTCCAGAACGCGGCCCATTTCGTAGAGGGCCCGGACGGGATCGGGGTTGAGCGTCAGCGCGTCGCGGAGCCGCTTCTCCGCCTCCGGCCAGTTCTTCTCCCGGGCGAACGTCATGCCGAGACCCGTCTTGGCCTCGGGCAGCATCGGAGCGATCCCAAGCGCCTCCTCGAACGCCCGGCGGGCCTCATTCAGCCGCCCCGCGGCCAGAAGGATCTGCCCCCGCCGAACGTGGGCGACGGCCCACTTAGGCCGGAGCCGGACGGCTTCCTCCGCCGCGCGGAGTGCCTCGACCGTCTTCCCCTCTTCCTCGAGTCGATCGGCTTCCTTTAACCGCGTCATCGCGGCGTCCTCGGCGGGCACGTCGATCTTCACTCCCGGGCGGAGGATCGGCGGTTCTCCGCCCACCCTCGGCGGGGCGATCAGGAACAACGCGATCGAGACCCCCAGGGCGAGAACCGTCCGGCTCATCGGTTCACGACGGCCCTGTCACGGTCGTAGCCGCGGGGAACGTGGCATCCCGGCGCGCACCGGCCCCCCGTCTTTGTCTTTTCGTAGTTGATCGGGATCTCCCAGGCCCCGAAGGGAACGCCTTCCCGCATCCGCTTCGGACGCTTCGACGCGTGCAGCTCGTGACAAGCCCGGCACGTCCGCCCTTTTTCGATCTTGTTGACGTGCTTGAAGTGCAGGTTCGCGTCCCCGTTCCGGAAGCCCGTCAGCGTCGTGGTCTGAGGATCCAGGACGAGCGTCTGCTCGTGGCAGTTGAAGCAGAGCGCGTACTTCTCCACCTCGAACGACGTGTAGAACTCCCGGGGAAAGAACTTCTTGAGGATCCGGAAGTTGTCGGACCCGTGCGGATTGTGACAGGCCGCGCAGTCCTTCTGCTTGATCGGACCGTGCCAGATCGGGTTCTCCTCGACCCACTTTTTCATGTTGATGATCTTCCCCGTGGGCGTGTCCAGCTCCTTGTCGTGGCACTTGAAGCAGAGATCCATGGGAGCCGCGGCGAGCTGTTTGGGAAGGTCCGCCACGTGCGGGTCGTGGCAGTTGACGCACGATTTCGCGAGCGAGAGGGCCTCGTGCTTCGTGCGCACGGCCGCGACGTACTGCTCCTTGTCCTTGTGGCACCCGAAGCAGAGCGCCGGGACCGCTGCCTTCAACTGAAACTCGTGGGGCGTCCCATGGGGCGAATGGCAATTTGTACATCGCTCCTTGACCGGTGGATGCGTGTACTTCTTCGCGAGAAGCGTCTCCGCCTTGTCCGTGTGGCACATGAGGCATAGATCGTTCCCCTTCTTCTCCGTCCGGAACGGGTACGGCGATTCGTGGGGATTGTGGCAGACCGTGCAGGCGCCGGCGGCCACGGGACCGTGAACGAACTTCTGGCTCGTCATGTTGTCCTGGTGGCAAGTGAAGCAGAGTTTCGCCGGCGGCTCGATCTTGAGCCTGAACTTGTTCGTCTGAGACTGGTGCGGATCGTGGCAGAAGGAGCACTGGCCCGCCTTGACGGGCGCATGAACGACCGCCTTCGTGTCCTTACGGGGATGACACATGTAGCAAAGGTCGGCCCCTTTCTGGGCGTCCTTGAACGCGTGCTTCGCGGGATTCGGCTGGTTGTGGCAGA
>Ga0154722_1008_pt1 | contig 20412 bp, 18 predicted proteins | sample Rifle2008BG16ft_FD_105730 | JGI IMG/M metagenome (GOLD analysis project Ga0154722, IMG submission 105730) | Nitrospirae bacterium RBG_16_64_22 | reverse complement strand
GTTTTTGCGGAGGACATATGGGCCGGCTGGGAAAATTGCATAAAAATGGGCTGAGCGCTAAAACCGCCCAACCCATTAAAATGATTAGCAAACTAAGTGGTAGCGGGGGCAGGATTTGAACCTGCGGCCTTTGGGTTATGAGCCCAACGAGCTACCGGACTGCTCCACCCCGCGTCAGGGAAGTGAACTTATACCCGAACGACGCGCCGGGTGTCAAGCTTCGTCTCGGACTTCGCTGTCGATTTCGATCCCGAGCGCCTTGATCTTCCGGTGCAGGTTGCTCCGCTCGATCTCCAGCTCCTCGGCCGTGCGAGAGACATTCCCCTTGTTCGCCCTCAGCCGATCGAGGATGTACCTCCGCTCGAACTCGGCACGGGCCTCCCGCAAGGGCCCGCCGACGGGTGCCGCGGCCGGTGAAACACCCGCCTCCCGCTCGCCGAGCGGGGGAAGGTCCGCCTCCCGGATCTCCGGGCCCGGCGCCATGATGACGAGCCGCTCGACGAGGTTCTTGAGCTCCCGCACGTTGCCCGGCCAGCGATGCGCCGCGAGCCTCTTGAGCGCTTCCGGCGAGACCGTCTTGGGGCGCTTTCCGTACTCTTCCGACAGCGTTCCAAGGAACCGGCTCACGAGAAGCGGAATGTCCAGGGCGCGTTCGCGCAGAGGCGGGACGTGGATGGGAATGACGGCGAGGCGGAAGTAGAGGTCGTCCCGGAAGCGGCCGGCCGCGATCTCGGCCTGGAGGTCTTTGTTGGACGCGGCGATGACGCGGACGTCGACCCTTATCGTCTGCGTGCCGCCGACCCGCTCGAAGGTCTGCTCCTGGAGGACGCGGAGGACCTTCGCCTGCGTCGCCAGGCTCATGTCGCCCACCTCGTCCAGGAAGATCGTCCCGCCGTCGGCCTGCTCGAACTTCCCCGGCTTGTCGGCCGTTGCCCCGGTGAAGGCCCCCTTCACGTGGCCGAACAGCTCGCTTTCGATCAGGTCCTGCGGAATCGCCGCGCAGTTCACCTCGACGAACGGGCGGACAGCCCGGTCGGAGGCGGCGTGGATGGCGCGGGCGACGAGTTCCTTGCCCGTCCCGCTCTCGCCGGAGATGAGGACGCGCCCGCGCGACGGCCCGGCCGTCGCGATCTGCTGTTTGAGTTCCTCCATCGCCGGACTCCCGCCGATCATCTCCCAGCGGGAGTCCACTTTCCGCCGCAGAGCGCGGTTCTCCGAGAGGAGGCGGGACTCGGAGACGGCGTGCTGGATCAGGAGAACGATCTTCTCGTACGAGAGGGGTTTTTCGAGGAAGTCGTACGCGCCGAGCTTGGTGGCCCGGACGGCCGTCTCGATCGTCCCGTGGCCGGACATCATGATGACGGGAACGTCGGGGTACGCCTCGCGCATCCGCTTCAGGGCCTCGATCCCGTCCATGCCGGGCATCCAGATGTCGAGGAGGACGGCCTGGGGCTGTTCCTCGCGGAGCATCGCGAGGGCCGCCGTCCCCGAGTCGGCCATGCGGACGCGGTACCCTTCGTCGCCCAGGACGCCTTTCAGGGATTCCAGGATGCTCGCTTCGTCGTCAACGACCAGAATCGTATCGGGCACAAGACCTCCTGTTCAGGCAGATGGGCAGATGGGATAATCCCAAACCATCTGCTTTTGTCGATTTCCAATTTTCAATTTCCAATTTTCAATTTTCAATGTCCACCTAGCCACCCAGCTACCCGATTCACGCCGCCTTGAGCGGCAGGTCGATCGTGAACGTCGTCCCCTGGGGCTCTCCGCGCGCCACGCGGATCTGCCCGGCGTGCTCGCTCACGATCCGGTTCACGATCGCCAGGCCCAGCCCCGTCCCGGACTTCTTCCGCGAGAAGTACGGGAGGAATATCTTGTCCATCTCCTCGGACGGAATGCCCGGCCCGTTGTCCGCGACTTCGACCGCGACCTTCCCCTCGGCCGCGTGGACGCGAGTCCGGACGACGAGGCGCCCGCGCCCGTCCATGGCCTGGACCGCGTTCTCGAAGAGGTTCACGAAGAGCCGCCTGAACTGTTCCTTGTCGAAGGAAAAGATGGTCACGCCCGGATCCAGCTCGGTCTCGATCGCGACGTCGCGGTGGGCCGACCGGTAGAGCGCGGCCACTTCGCCGATCAGGCCGTTCAGGTCGTTCGGCTGGGGACGGGCCACGGGGAAGCGCGCGAACTGGGAGAACTCGTCCACGAGCCTCTTTAGGTCGTCCACCTGCTGGACGATCGTCCGCGTGCATTCCTCGAGGACGGAGGGAAAATCGGTCGCCCCCTCCGAGAACCGCCGGCGCAGACGCTGGGCCGAGAGCCGGATCGGCGTGAGCGGGTTCTTGATCTCGTGGGCGATCCGCCGGGCCACCTCCTCCCACGTAGCCGTCTTCTGGGCCTTGATGAGCTCGGTGAGGTCCTCAAAGAGGACGAGGAACCCGAGCGGCTCGTTTCTGGAATCGACCAGCCGGGACACGGCCATGTGCAGGTGGAGGATCCGCCCGCCGATCGCCAGGGTGAGGTTCTTTTCGACCGTCCGCCTCCCTCCCTCCGAGAGCGACCGGACCAGATCGAGAACCGGACGAAAGTCCCCCTCCGAAAGGACCTCCCGGTAAGGCCGGCCGACGATCTGGGCGGGGTCGATCCGGAGGATCTCTCCCGCCGCCCGGTTGAACATCGTCACCTTGTTCGTGATGTCGACCGACACGACGCCCGCCGCGACGTTCTCCAGGATCGTCTCCGTGTAGGCCCGCCGGGCGTCGATCTCCATCGCCGAGACCTGGAGCGACCGATACGCGGCGTCGAGCCGCTCCCGCCCCGTCCGGATGTCTTCGGTCATCTTGTTGAACGAGTCGACGAGCGTGCCGATCTCGTCGGCCGCGGCCGCGTCTACCTTGACGTCGAGGTCCCCCTGCGAAACGCGGTGCGTGGCCTCGGCGAGCTTCTGGATCGGGATCGTGATCCCCTTCGACAGGTAGAGGCCGTACCAGATCGCGATGAAGAGGATCGCCAGGGTGACGAGGAGAAACGTCACGAGATAGCTCGCCTTGATCGGCGTGCGGTACGCCTGGAGCTGGCGGTACTCGTCGTACGCCTGTGAGATGGAACCCAGCCTGGAGACGAGGGCGGGCGGGAAGTAGACGTCGGCGATGACGATTCCCGGGACCCGTCCGCCCTTCGCCACGATGGGAACGACGGCCCGGACGATCTCGCCGGCGGGAGTCGCGACGATATCCGAGACCGCCTCCCCCCGGAAGCCGCTCTCGACGGCCTCGGGCGCCGGGGGACGGACGGCCTCCTCGGGAAGGCCGGACCCGGCCACGCTTAAGCGCGTGAGCCCGGGGCTCGTCCGGACCTCGATCCGGGCCATGTTCTCGTCGCGGAGCTTCCGGGACAGGAGGGTCGAGAGCCTCCCTTCCGCGCCCAAGGCGAGGAGCTCTTCCCTTGCGATCTCGTCCGCGATCCGGCTCCCGGCCCCCGCCGCCCGCTTCCGGGCTTCTTCGTAGTAGAGCGAATGGGCCAGCTCGACGGCGTCGCGAAGCGACCGCTCGACCGGAGGGGAGAACCAGTTGTTCACGATGGCGTTGATCATCCCCGTGCCCACGATGAAGAGCCCGGAGGTCGGGATCAGGATGAGGACGACGAACGTGAGGACGAGCTTGGTCCGGAACTTCGAGCCCAGGACGTCCTGCCGCCGCTCGTAGTAGAGCTTGACCACGTTCCGCCCGACGAAGATCCCGAGGGCCAAGAGCAGGATGATGTTGATGTTGAGAAGGGTGAAGATGATGATCGTGTCGCCGAGCGAACGCTCCGGAACGCCCTGGGCCAGGATCTCGATCCCCGTGGCGACGACGGAGACGACGAAGAGCAGGAGGAGGACGCGGATCGTCCGCGTGTTCTTGGCCTTCCGCTCCTCGAACATCTCGGCCGGGCTCTTGGGAGGCGAGGGCATCGTTGTCACGGCGTTTCCCGGATCAGGGCGGCGGCCAAGCGGCCGGAGGGGAAGAGGTCCGGCGCCCGGAACGACCGCGTCCCCTCCTTGAGCGTGAACTCGGGCGACGTCTTCCAGGACGTGGAGAAGTCGTTGAACGAGACGAAGAAGAGGATCGTCTCCAGGACGGCCGGGATGTTCGGCGTCCGCGACTCGGCCTTGAGCTGGATATAGTACGGCTCATTGGGCGCGAGGACCGACCGGGGGGCCACGACGACGGACGCGAGACGGCCCGTCCACGAGAGCATCTGGGAGAACTCCGTGAAACTCTTCTCCTCGGAGCGATCCCCGTCGCTCGAACGGACGGCGTAGAGCTTCTTGACCGAGTCGTACTTCACGTGCCGGAGGATCGTCTTCTGGGCGATGAACTCATCCGGCCACCAGTTGTACGACCGGTAGAGGTTGAGAGTGTACCGGAACTCCTTCGAGAAGCCGTTCTTGAGCGCCTCTTCGATCGCGGATGCAAAGGGCCCCTTGAGCGTGGCCGAGGCGGCGACGCCCGACGGACCGATCGTCACGACGACGTTCGCGATCTCCTCGCCCTTCGCGAGCGCCGAGGCTGGAAAGAAGGAAACGACGAGGGCGGAAGTGATGATTAAAAGGAGCGATCGAATTTTCGTCATCCGTCCGGAACCGGGTGATGGACACGGGAAGCCAACTGACCTAATTTTGCAACACTAGCACCCATGCGGGGAGGTTGTCAAGGCATGATGGTCGTAACTATGTGATTCTTCGACACTTTTAAACATAGAAAAAGCAGTTGAACCGCGGAGAACGCAGAGAACGCAAAGGAGTGCCATGGATTGGAAGACACATCGACCTCACCAGGCAGGTGAGCATCGAAACCGCCCGAAAAGGTGTTCCTCGGCGGACTCCGCGTCCTCTGCGGTGAATGAACTGCGGTTTTTAGGTTAAAGGAAGGGTCAAACCGTTCCCCGCCTCTTCGGATCCATGTGATCGCGGAGGGCGTCGCCCAGGAAGTTGAAAGCCATCACGGTGAGGAAGATGAGGAGCCCCGGGATGAGGAGCCACTGAAACCTGAGGAGGTATTCCACGTTCTGCGCCTCGGCGAGAAGAAGCCCCCAGGAGGAGTCCGGGTCCTTGATCCCAAGGCCCAGGAAGGACAGGGCGCTCTCGCCCAGGATGTATCCGGGAATCGAGAGCGTGGCCGAGACGACGGCGTAGTTGAACGTCGAGGGAACGACGTGACGGACGAGAACGCGGGCGCCCGACGCGCCCATCGCCCGCGCCGCGAGGACATACTCGCGCTCCCGCTCGGAGAGGACGAGGCCCCGGACGATCCGGGCAAGGCCCGCCCATCCGATGAACGAGAGGATGGCGACGATCAGGAGGTAGGTGAGCGAGGAAGGAAGCGTCGCCGGGATGATCACGGCCAGGGTCAAAAGGAAGTAGAACGTAGGGAGAGACATGAGGATCTCCGTCGCGCGCATGATGACGAAGTCCGCCCGCCCGCCGACGTACCCGGAGAACGCCCCGATCAGGATCCCCAGCGTGTAGCTGATCGCGACGCCCACGAGGCCGATGGAGAGCGAGATCCGGCCTCCGTACACGAGGCGGGAGAAGAAGTCGCGCCCCAGGGCGTCCGTGCCGAGGAGGAAGAGACGGGCGTCCGGATCGGCCGTCGTCAGGACCCTTCCGCGCTTGAAGAACGAGAGGCGGATCCGTTCCTCCGTCTCTTCGTAGCGGCGCTTCCGGATGTCGGCGAGCTTTGTCTTGTGGACGTAGAGGAGCCCCTCCGACCACTCTCCCGGCGGCGCGAGATGCACGCGCATCGGCGGATGGTGCGGCTGTCTGCGGTTCTGCGCCGCCGGATCGTACGGCGCCACGGCCGGCGCGAAGAGGGCCGCCAGCGCGAAGGCGGCGAGGAGCGCGAGACTGACGCGCGCCGGCCACCCGGCCATCTTCCAAAAGGCGGCGAAAGACGATTCTGACCGGTCCACGTTGACCGCTGAGAGCTGACGACTGACCGCCGCGTCACTCATACCGGATCCTCGGATCGGCGAACTTGAGGGCGATGTCGGCGAGCAGGTTGCCCACGATCAGGAGGACCGCGCCGATCAGGATCGAGCCCATGAGGAGGAAGAGGTCCTGGGAGAGGACGGCCTGGAGCATCAGGTTCCCCATCCCCTGCAGATGAAGGACGGCCTCCACAAGCGCCGCCCCGCCGAAGAGCGCGCCCAGCTCGTACCCCGCGATCGTGATGAACGGGTTGATCGCGTTCCGGAGGATGTGCTTGAAAACGACGACCCGCTCCGGGAGCCCCTTCGCGCGGGCTGTCCGGACGTAGTCCGCGTTCATGATCTCCATGACGTTCCCGCGCATGAGGCGCATGAGCCCCGCCACGCCCGAAGTCCCCAGAACGACGACGGGCAGGATGAGGTGATGGACCCGGTCCCAGACCTTCCCGGCGAGCGACAGCGTGTCGTAGTCCGGCGAGAACGAGCCGCCCGTCGGGAACCACCCCGTCTGGAGGGCGAAGATGAGAAGGAGGAGAGCGAAGAAGAAGGACGGGATCGACATCCCCATGAAGGCGAAGAACGAGAGGAGCCGGTCGGCCCACGTCCCCGGCCGGAGGGCCATGAAGAGGCCCAGGGGGACCGCGAGCCCCCAGGAGACAACCATCGCCGCGGCCGACAGAATCACCGTGTTGGGGAGGAACCTGCCGATCAGGGAGAGGACGTCCACGTGGTAGAAAATGCTCTCGCCGAGATCGAGATGGAGCACGCGCCAGAACCAGAGGAAAAAGCGGACGACGAGCGGCTTGTCAAAGCCGTACTTCGCCTCCATCCCCTGGAGCGTCTCGGGCGAGATCTGGGGGTTCATCTTGAGCGAGGTAAAAAAGTCGCCCGGAGCTAAGTCCACGACGACGAACGAGATGAACGTGATCCCGATGATGAGCGGGACCGCGTTGACCAGGCGCCTCAGAACGTACCGGCCCATCTCACTTCTCTCTCAGGCTGTAGGCGAAATCGTTGTAAGCCATGAGCGTGATGATCGTGGATATCCTAACCCTCTTGTCGAACACCCACGGCAGGACCTTGAAGATGAACTTGATCCGTTCCAGGTCGCGCGTCAGAAGATACGTCATCAGCCTCGCGGCGAACAATACCCGGTATTTCGCCTTGATCGGATTTCTCCTGTTTTGGTCCCGCCAGAAGTCCTTCTCCCAGAAATACTTGAGCTTCCTGTAGATGGACGCGAACGAATAGACCTCTCTCCACACGTAGACAAAACCCGTCTTGAGTTCGGCGGGGGTCATGTTTCTCGGCTCGAACACGACCGTCTTGGAATCGTATCGATCCCAGTCCTTGTGCAGAAGCCGGCCTTCCTTCTCCAGCCGGTCGAAGAGGCCGGTGCCGGGAAAGGGCGTCAGGATGCTGATGAGCGCGAAGAGGACGTTGTTGGCGTTGATGAACTCGGCCAGCCTGCGAAACGAGTCCTGGATGTCATTGTCATGGCCCACGATGAAAGCGCCCTGCACGAGGATGCCGTGGGAATGGATCTTCCGGATCGCTTCGCCGAAATCCTGCCTCAGGTTGATCTTCTTGTTCATCTGCCGCAGGTTGTCGGGGGCGATGGATTCGAAGCCGATGAGGATCCCGCCGCATCCGCTCTTCGCCATGAGACCCAGAATCTCGTCGTTCCGGGCCACGTTCAGGCTCGCCTGGCACGACCAGCTCACGTCCAGGGGAGCCAACTCCTGGAGAAACGTCTTCGCGTACCTTCTGTCCGCGACGAGGTTGTCGTCGGCGAAGAAGATCGCCTTCTTCCTCTCGAGGATGCCGTCCCGCTGGGTCTCCCGGATGTCGTTCATCACCTGCTCCATGGAGCGGTGCCGGATCCGGGTCCCGTCGAACGCGTGGACCGAGCAGAAATCGCAGAAGAACGGACATCCCTTCGTCGTCTGGACGATATGCAGAAGGTACCGGTCGTTCTTGAGGAGGCGCCGGTCGGGCATCGGGCATTCGGCGAGATTGGGGTGGCCCGGGCTTCTGTAAACCGGCTTGAGCCGGTCGTTCCTGAAGTCCTCCAGCAGTTCCCCCCAGACCGCTTCCGCCTCGCCGACCACGACGCTGTCCGCGTGCAGGCGCGCTTCTTCCGGGAGCATGGAGGCGTGAATCCCTCCCAGGACGACCTTGACGCCCCGCTCGCGGAATCGAGACGCGATCTCGTACGCCCGCTTCGCGAACATCGTGCGGACGCTGATGCCGACAAGGTCCGTCGGCGCGTCGAAATCGATCGGCTCCACGTTCTCGTCCGTTATGGTGACGTCGACGTCCGGCGGGGTGAGCGCCGCCAGCGTGGGAATGGCCAGGAGGTAGCCCGAGTACGCCTTCGAGAATATGAACCGCGCCACGTACCTGTAGTCGTAGATGTTCTTTTCGTTGTCCGTTCCCTGCCGCGGGGTGATGAGCGTCAGTCTCATGGCTAGTATGCGAGCCTCATCTTCTCCGGGTCGGGCGTCCCCCAGATCGTGGGATTGTACCCGAGCACGCGGTTCTTATGGGCGATGAAGACCGATTCCCGCGCCGTGAGGATCACGGGAAGCTCCTCGTGGAGGATCTCCTGAATTTTCTTGTAATGCTGAGGCCTCTTCTTCGGGTCGAGCTCCCGCGCCCCGAGATCGATCAGCCTGTCGATCTCCGCTTCCCACGCCGTCTCCGGCTTCGCCTGCCGCGGGTTCCACATGTGGAGGTGGCCGCTCGACTTGTAGAAGGTCGAGCCCCAGTGGGGCTCCAGCCCGCCCGTGAGACCGATCAGGATCGCGTCCCAATCGAAGTTGCTGTCGAGCTTCTCGACCAGCGTGTTGAACTCGAGCGGCTTGTAGTTGACCTTGAGGCCCAGCTTCTTCCAGTCCTCCAGGACGATCGCCGCGATCCGCTCGCGCGTCCGGTTCCCCTGGTTCGTGTAGAGGTCGAAGGAGACCGGGTTCCCGCGCGGGTCCTCCCGGATTTTGTCTCCGTCGCGGTCCACGTATCCCGCCTCCGAAAGAAGCCGCTCCGCTTTCTTCAGGTCGTACTCGTAGTCCTTGAGGTCGGCGTTGTGGAACCTCTTGACCTCCGGCGAGATGTCGGCCACGGCCGGCTCGCCGTACCCGCGGAAGGCGTTGAAGACGATCGTCTCCTTGTCCACGGCGTGCGCGAGCGCCTTGAGGAACTTCTTGTCCGTGAACCAGTCGAGGCGCGGATCGCGCTTCCCCCCTTTCACGAAGTGACGGGGGTTCCGGTTGAAGGCAATGAACGGCGTCCCGGTGCTGAGGCCCAGCTCCTTCAGCGTCCAGTCCCTCGCCCTGGCCTTCCCGCGGATCGTCTCGACCATGTCGGCCGGGGGGGCGTAGATGTCCGTCTCTCCCGCGTCGAACTTGACGTAGGCCGTGTTGATGTCCTTCACGATCAGGAGGACGCGCCGCTTGATGGACGGAAGCCGGTCTCCTTTCTCGTCCTTCCGCCAGTAGCGGGGGTTGACCTCGTACAGAACGTGCTGGGCGGGAACGTACTTCGTGATGACGTACGGTCCCGTTCCGACGAGCTCCCCGGGCGGCGTGTTGATGTTCCAGGCCGAGTCGAACGTCCCGGCGTCCAGGGCCGCCTCCAGCTTGTGCCTGGGCAGAATATCCACCTGCACGATGTCGAGGAACGGCGCGAAGGGAAAGGGAAGCGTGAACGAGACCGTGTGCCGGTCGACCGGAGTCACGACCATCTTCTTCCCCTCGATCATCCACGCGTCCCGGATCGAGGAGGCGACTTTGGGGTCGTAGATCGCCCGCGCCGTGAAGACGATGTCGTCGGCCGTGAACGGGACGCCGTCGCTCCAAAGAACGTCTTTGCGGAGCTTGAACGTCCATGTCCGGCCGTCGGGCGAGACGGACCACGACTCGGCCAGGACGGGCTCGAAGTCGGTCGTGACGGGCTCGCGCCGGATGAGCCCCTCGAAGAGGATCCCCGCGACGGCCGACGACGACGTCTCCTTCGAGACGATCATGTTGAAGGTCTTGGGGTCCCCCAGCGTGTCGGTCGTGAGCGTTGGGGGCAATTCCGGCCGCTCCGCTCCGCCCGAGCAGGCAAAAAGAAGGGCTAACAGCGGAATCGATACGAACCGGGGGATCGTCGCCATTCTGAACATGGGCGGGAATCATACCATAGTCCAAACGCCTTTCCGCGGATTCGCCGTTTTTCCGTCTCTCCGATTCACCCATTCACCGATTCACCCATTCACCGATTCACCATTTATTGTGCTATAATTTCTGCCCATGTCGTCCCCGCGAACGTTCAGGCTCCTTTACAAGATCGTCGCCCTCGTCATCGTCATCGTGGCCGCCATCGCCGCGGCCTCCTACGTCGTCTCCGCCACCCGGGAAGAGAGGATCAAGCGGGAGGAACAGGAGCTCCAGATGTTCAAGATGGCGAACATCATCGCCTCCCTCAAGCTGATCGAGCCCGTCACCGGGCGGAACATCGACTGGGAAATCTATCAGAAGTTCGTGGACGTGACGGGAAGCCTCGACCCGGACATCGTCGCGATCGCCGTCATGGACGGGACTAACGCCATCCGGGCCTACTGGGCGGAAGAGAACCGCTTCAAGGCCGCGGTCCCCCAGGCCGGCCTGGACTTGAAGAGCGCCCTCCGCGACGCCGTCGCCCAGGGAAAGATCCGTTCCCGTGAAGGGGACCTCGTGACCGTGGACGCCCCGATCACGGTGGACGACCGGCCCGTCGCGCTCATCCGGATCGTCTTCTCCCAGACGCGCATGAAGGAAGACATCGCGCGAAACAGGCGGACCAGCCTCAACATCGCCTTAGCCGTCCTGGGACTCGGCATCGTGGGCGGGATCGTCCTGGCGCGCGGCGTCACGCGCCCGCTCGAAAACCTCGCCGGCAAGATGAAGAAGGTCGCCGGGGGCGACTTCTCGGAACGGATGACCTCTTTCCCGCGGGACGAGGTGGGGACGCTCGCCCGCACGTTCAACGGGATGGTCGACGGGCTCGTCGAGCGGGACCGGATCAAGGCCGAGCGGGACCGGCTGGAAGTGGAGAAAGCGCGCTACCGCGAGACCCTCCAGCGGTACGTCTCCCGCCAGGTGGCGGATCGGATCCTGAGCGAGCACGGGACGCCCTTCCTCAAGGGAGAGCGGCGGGACGTGACGATCCTCTTCTCGGACATCCGCGGCTTCACGCGAATGTCCGAGCGGATGCAGCCCGAGGAGGTCGTCGAGCTCCTGAACGAATACTTCTCGCTCATGATCGACATCGTCTTCAAGTACGACGGGATGCTCGACAAGTTCATCGGGGACTGCGTGATGGCCGTCTTCGGCGCGCCGGAAGGGCACCCGGACGACGCGATCCGGGCCGTCCGGACGGCCCTGGAGATGAGGGACGCGGTCCGCCGGTTCAACGACCGCCGGGCCCAGGAAGGGAAGGAGATGATCCAGGCCGGGATCGGGATCAACTCCGGCCAGGCCGTGGCGGGGAGCATCGGCTCCCAGGAGCGGATGGAGTACACGGTGATCGGCGACAACGTCAACCTGGCGAGCCGCCTCACGTCGAGCGCCACGAGCGGGCAGATCCTGATCAGCGAGCAGACGTACAGGAAGGTCGGGAATTACGTTCGGGCGGCGAAGCTCCCCTCAATTCAGGTCAAGGGGAAGGAAGCGCCCGTGGATATTTACGAAATCGAGGACCTCGCGGCGGCCGAAACCGTCGCGATGCCTGGGGGAGGTCAGCGACAATGATGCGTTGGATGGGCGTGATCGCCGTATCGGCCGGATTGGTCTTTTCCCAGGGATGCGGGAAGAAAGAGGAAGACAAGAGAATCACGATCGAGTTCAACGTGAAGAAGGAGGAGCCCCAGGCGCCCGAGAAACCGGAGGAGAAGAAGGCGGTAGCCGTCGCCCCCGCGCCTGCCCCGACCGTGCCTTCGGGGCCTGCCCCGACCGTGCCTTCGGGGCCTGCCCCGACCGTGCCTTCGGGGCCGCCTCCCAAGACCGAAGCGAGAGAGGTGCCGCCGTCTCCGGCCGCTCCGCCCAAGGCCGAACCGAGGCCCGAACCCAGACCTGGCAAGAAGAAAGAGGAAGGGCGCATCGCCGCCATCGAGCCGAAGGCCCCGCCCCCTCCGCCCAGACCCAGGCCCGTCAACCTTCCGGACGACTTCCTCAACAAGGAAGTCTACGTCCGGACGACCCTCCATGCCTTGAAGCACAAGCTTTTCTGGCAGAACTTCCTTTCGGGCACGCCGATCGTCCCGGGAACGCCCGCTACGATTACGGTTGTGAAGGGAGGCGGGGCAGTCGTCACGATCAACGGCGTCCCGCACAAGTTCGCCTTCTCGGGACACAAGGCGGAGCCCCGGCCGGCCGCAATGCTCTCGAAGTTCTTCTCGCCCGCCGACCCGGCTAAAGTCCTCCCGCCCGAGGATCTCCGCGCCGCGCGGGAGCCCGAAGCTAGATCCGGCATGTCGAAGGCGGCCGTTCTCGCCCTGTACGGCGTCCCATACGCCGTGGGCGCGAACGAGAATCCCACGGGGATGCTGACCCTCGATGAGATCAGGAAGGAAGATCGGTGGGTCTACCTCGTGACGAAGAAGGAAAAGCTCGCCGTCGTCTTCGGAAACGGCAGGGTCTCCCAGGTCCAGAGGGGGCCCTCGAAGGGACGAGTCGAAGCGCCATGAAGACAGGCCCCGGGGGAGCCCCGCCCGGAGTTGACGACTTCTGAGCCCGCGGGTAAGATGGGTCCTGCCCTTTCCGGGCGTCCGGCCCGGTCTTCCACGGAGACGCCGCAATGCCTCAGTCTGCGAATATCCTTGTCATCGAGGACGAGGAACCGATGCGGGTTCTTCTCGCCGCGGAGCTCGCCGATGAGGGGTACGACGTCGTAACGGCCGCAAGCGGCGAGGAAGGGCTTGCCCTGTTCGACGCGAAGCGCCCCGACCTCGTCATCCTGGACATCAAGATGGCGGGGATAGGAGGCATGAAGACGCTCGAGCTCATGCGCGAGCGGACGCTGGACGTCCCGGTCCTTCTCTTCACGGCCTATCCGGAGTACAAGCAGGACTTCAACGCCTGGGCGTCCGACGACTACGTCGTGAAGTCCTCGGACATGGCTCCGCTCAAGGAGAAGATCCGCTTCCATCTGAGCGCCCGGAGGAATCGTTGACGGACCCGTCCGGGGGAAGCGCCGACCTCGCCGACGCGCGCTTCGGCGACCTCTGGCGGACGATCGAGGAGCTCAAGCGTCAGGTCCGCGAGCGGGATGAGCTTCTCGCCGAATACCGCCGGGCGCTCGATCGTCACCTGGGAACGGCCGTCTTCTACAAGATCGTCACGGCCAAGGAGAAGGTGGACCGTTCCATCGCCATCCTGAACACGCTCTACCACGTGAACGGCGGATACACATCGGCCCTGTCCGGGCCGTACCGGGCGCTCTGGCTGAGGGACACCCTCTACTGCGCGATCGCCCGCGAGTACGTGGGCGACTTCGAGAGCATCAAGAAGACGTACGGCCTGACATTCGACATCTTTCACAAGTCCGGCGACAAGATCTCGAGTTGCATCGACGACCCGCCGACGGCGAAGACCGACTTCCTCCACGCGCGCTACAATCCGCACACCCTCCAGGAATTTCCAGAGGAGTGGGGCCACAACCAACTCGACATCTTCGGCCTCTTTCTCTACAAGCTGGGGGACCTGCGGCAGAAGGGGATCGTCGTCTACCGCGACTACAAGGACCTGAAGCTGGCCCAGGACCTCGTCTGGTACCTCTTCTCCCTGGATTGGGACAAGGCCCCCGACTTCGGCGTCTGGGAGGAAGGCCCGGAGGTCCACGCGTCGAGCGTGGGGGCCGTCCTGGCCGGGCTCCGCGCGGCGCGGGAGCACATCCCCGAGATCCGCGTCCCCAGCCGCTTCCTCGCCGCGGGGCGCGAGGCCCTGGGCCGCCTGCTCCCGCGGGAAAACCAGTCGCGGCCGTACGACCTGGCCCAACTCTCTCTTCTCTGGCCGTTCCGCGTCGTCTCGCCCGAGCAGAGGGGGCAGATCCTGTCGAACATCGAGACGCACCTCGTCCGCGAACGGGGGGTCGTCCGCTACCCGGGGGACCGCTACTACAACTCCGATCCGAACCGGCCCGATGGAAACGAAGCGGCTTGGCCGATGGGGTTCTCGTGGCTCTCGATCGTCTACACTAAGATCGCCGAAGAGGACCTCGCGGCGGGACGCCGCATGGACGTGATCGCGTCGTTCAAGAAAGCTCACCACTACATCAAGAGGACGGAGGCGGCCATGACGGACGACGGCGCGATCCCCGAGCTCTACGTGGGCGGAAAGCCGAACCCGAACACGCCCCTCGCCTGGGCGCAGGCGATGTACATCGTCGCCGTCCAGGCCCTCGAAAACCTCAAGCTTTCCCTGGAACGTGCCGAAATGGGAAGCGTAGCCGCGGAGATGGAGAGGGATACAAACTGAATGGACCATTGGAAATTTCAGATTGAAAATTGGAAAACTGAAATCTTCGTATAACAATCTGCCCAAGTTCGGCCGCTAGGCCGACTTGGAGCCTACGTTCGGAGCGCCAGATCGACGAGGAGGAGGACGAGGATCCCGAGGGCGAGATTGACGCGGACGAGCGTGGTGAGGCGCTTCAGGTGGGCCGGGATCTCGGCGTACCGCTGGCTCCCAGGCCGCTCCCGGCGGGCGAGATCGGACGCGGCGGCGTAGTGGCGGAAGACGACCCGGAGAAAGAGGAGAACCATCGCGAGGGCAACCGCGAACTTCGCCGTCATGAGAATCCCGTACCGGCTGACGGCGAGACCAGGCGACACGCCGAGGCGGGCGAAGTAGAAGTAGGCGCCCGTCGACGCGAGGACCGCGATGCTCGACCCGACCAGGATAAAGAACCGGCGAAGGACCGGAACGATGAGCGGGATCCGCTCTTCGATCGGGCGAGTGACGAGGACCGGGTGCAAGGCCAAAACGGCGAAGGCCATTCCCCCAAGCCACGTCACGGCGGCCAGAATATGAAGAACGTGGAGCAGGGCATCGATCGTCACCATGCGGAATCTCCGGGATCAAGGAGATCCGCGATCATATCCGGCGGGGAGACGCCCCGTCCAGCGGTTGCTGAATCGAGGGAGAAGGACCCATGGCGGAAGGGATGAGCGGTTTCGTCGTCGTCGGCGTGATCCTGGCCGGCTCGGTCGCGGCCTTCGTATTCGGCTTGATCATCGGCCGGAAAAAGGGCGCGACTGAAGTCGAGCAGTCCTACACCCATGACCTGAAGAAGGTCGAGGCCCGGCTGGCCTCCGAGGGATCTTTCCGGAAGGCTCTCCAGAACGAGATCGACTGGCTCAAGAAGGAGAACGAGCGGTACATCCACCTGTTCGTCACGTTCCCCGAGGCCGTCAAGCGCCTGAACTCCACCCAGTCGGTGGACGAAGTCTCCTCAGCCGTCGTCCGCCTCGCGAAAATGCTCATCGACGCGGACGAGATCAGCCTCTTCTTCTACAAGGAGGCCGAGAACGAGCTCCGAATCTCCCTGGCCTTCGGGATCAAGCGCGAGCGGGCCGAAGGACTTCGGGTGCCTTTCGGCGAAGGGATGATCGGAACCGTGGCCGAGACCCGTCTCCTCCTCGCCGAGAACGAGTACCAGACCAACCCCGAGTACGTCGAAAAGAGGGCCCGCGCGATGGAGACTCGGATTGTGTCCACCTACGCCGCCCCGATCGTCTGCAAGGAAAAGCTCTACGGCGTTCTCAACATCGGAACCATCAAGAACCGCACGGGGAACGAGCGGAAGTTCCTGGCCATGATCTCCGACCTGGCCGCCGTCTCGCTCGAGAACGCCCTCACGCTCTCGGGGACAAGGGCGGAGGCGACGACCGATCCACTCACCGGCCTCTACAACCGGCGTTACTTCCAGGAGCGCCTCGTCGAGGAGGTCCAGCGCTCCCGGACTTACAACGTCCCTCTTTCCATCTTCATGATGGACATCGACAACTTCAAGCACTACAACGACAACAACGGCCACCCGGAGGGCGACAAGCTCCTCAAGGCGGTCTCCAAGCTCATCCGGGACAACACGCGCAAGACCTCCATCGTCGCCCGCTACGGCGGCGAAGAGTTCATCGTCCTTCTTCCCGACACGCCCAAGGAAGGCGCCATGGCCTACGCGGAGAAGATGCGGTCGCTCATCTCGGGAACGGAGTTCCCGCACGGCGATGACCAGCCGCTGAGGTGCATCTCCGTCTCCGGGGGCGTCGCCACCTTCCCCTTCGACGGGGACTCGGGCGACGAGATCGTCCGCCGCGCCGACGAGGGCCTCTACCAGAGCAAGGATCGAGGGAGAAACCGCGTCACCCCCTACGACCCGCCCGCCTTCCACAAGATGACCCTGCCGGGCGACTGACTTGACGCGCGAGAAGTTCGAGCGCCTCGTCGCGGAGGCCCTGGACGCGCTCCCGCTCAAGTTCCGCGCGAAGATGGCCAACATCGCCGTCACGGTCGAGGGCTGGCCTTCCGTCGAAGACCTGGAATCGGTCGGCCTCGACCCGGAGGAAGACGCCCTCTACGGCCTCTACCACGGCGTCCCCCTCCCCGAGCGTGAATTCAACTACGGGAACGCGCTCCCAGACCGGATCGTCCTGTACCAGGACGTGATCGAAGAGGACGCCGCGGACGAGCCCGAGATCCGCGAGATCGCCCAGGAGACCGTCGTCCACGAGGTGGGCCACTACTTCGGCCTCTCGGACGAGGAGATGGAGGAATGGGAAGCGGGCGGGTGGAGGGAGTAGGAAGCCTTACCTGCGCGAGCACGCATACGGCCAGACGATCTTTGTATCGGCGGGAAACGTCTTGCCATCCTCAAACATGACGGAAATCGGGACCTCCTTCTCCCCTGCCGGCAGAGCCTTCATGGAGGCCGAGTCCAGGGGAATCTTCTTTCGGAAAAGCGCGACCGGGTCCATCCAGTAGCCGTCAACCGGGATGATCCTGTCTCGGATGTCGGCGTACCTCTCGCTCGCGCTGAAGAACGCGCCGAAATGAATTGCGGGCCTTCGCTTGCCGCTCTGCCGGCCGTGCCTCCCGATCCCCGTGTTTCCCGTCGGGCCGAGAACCTCCCCCATGCGGACGCGCTGGCCGACCTCAACCTTCGGCATCTCCGAAAAGTGGCTGTACTGGGTGTAGATCCAGAGCGGAATCCCTGTATCCTCCGGGGAGTGACGCAGAACGATTTCGATACCGCGGAAGCTTTGCTCGCCCAGGTACTTTCCCACGACTGTCCCAGCCGCCGCCGCGACGATCGGAGTGCCCGTGGGCGCGGGAATGTCTATGCCCCCGTGGTATTGCTCCCTGTCCCGCTTGTGAGTGTACGAGATGGCGTACGCCTCGTCTATCTCGCGGCACTTGACGCGGTCGGGAAAGCGGGGCGCCAGTCCGGTCTCGAAGAGACCTTTCGCGATGGCATCCTTGATGTCGCACGACATGAACCGCCCGATGCCGCAGCGCGTGAGCGGGTCGAGCTCCGCCCCGGACACGCGGACCCTCTCCAGTTCCGCAATCGGACCCGGCGAACCCTGCCCGAAAGCCGGCACCGCATCGGCCATCGCGAAGAACCCAATCATCACAGCCCAAGGTATCTTCATCAGGACGCCTTACCAGTACTTCTCCACGTGGATCTGGCCCGGTTCCTTGCGGAGGTGCTTCTTGAACCCCTCGGCCGTCAGGATATCCTGCATCTTCTCGACCATCCCCGGGTTCCCGCAGAGAAAGACGTGCGTATTCTCCGGCGCCGGGCGGAGCTTCCACGCCTCGTCCAGCGTCCTCCTTGTCCAGACGTCCTGGACGTACCCCATGGCGCCGGCCCACGCGGTCGGTTCGTCCTGCGGCCGGCTCACGACCGGAACGTAGGCAAAGTTCCGGCATATGCGCTGGAGCGTGACCAGCTCGGAACGATAGGCGAGATCCCACGAGTGGCGCGCGCCGTGGATCACGGCGAACCTGCGCGGCTCGCCGGCGGTCAGGTGCGTCCTCAGCATGCTCATGTAGGGGGCGAGGCCGGTCCCTGTCGCAATCAGGAGGAGATTCATGTCCGCCGGGACATCGTCCATGGTGAAGAGTCCCGTGACCTTGGGCGAGAGCCAGAGCCGGTCCCCGACCCGGAGGGCAAAGAGGCGAGGCGTGAGGGCGCCGGAGCGGACGAGCGTGATGAAGAACTCCAGGTATTCCAGGGCAACGGAAGAGGAAGCGATCGAATAGGCCCGGACGATCATCTTGTCGGCCGGCGCGGGTTGCTCCTCCGGCTCGCAGACGGCGCAACGCGGCGCGGCGCCAGGAAGCCCCAGCGTCACGAACTGGCCGGGTGAAAAATCCGGCAGGGGCCAGCCGTCCGGCGCCACCCGGAGGATCATCAGCCCGGGCGCTACCTCTATCTTCTGGACAACGACGGCGTTTGGTTCCTGTGCGGGCATGGATTCCTCATCGGGGGGCTGCGTTGTTTCCTGCGTTGCATAAACGCAGGTCCCGCTTCCCGAAGCCGCGCGAGACTGACCGAACCGACTGGGCCGCGAACCCTTTGGCCTCCGGCAATATCCCGGACGCCGATTTATCTGTCAAGCCCCGCTCACGCCCGACATTCCAAAGGCTCTCCCGCCCCGGTTCCCCGGAGCCCCGCCCCAAGGGCGGAGATGAGGCGCACCATGCGGTTGAAGAACCCCGCCTTGAAAGGCGGGGATTCTCCGACCTCTAAGGTACTTTTCGTTATTTGCATTCGCGCGCCTTGACCCCGCCCCAAGGGGCGGGGACTGCGGCGCACTTTGCGGTTCACGATTGCGTTAATGGGATCAACCTTGGGTGTTCGTGATCCCATTAATGGATTCATGATTCAATCCGTTCCCACTCGGCGTCGCGGCCTTTTCCAAGGCAGCGTATTCTCCCCTGGCCCTTCAAATCCGAAAGCGCTCGCTTCAAGGTCGGGTAGCTCACGCCGGGGCAGGCAAGCTGAAGCTCGCTGACCCTGAACCGATCCGGCAACCGCTGAATGGCACTCTGCACCATCTCCCGCTTCGCCCCGCGTCCGGAAGTGATTGTACCTACACGGGATTCAAACTCCTTGTAGGCCGCGGTGAGCATGCCCAGGAAATAGTTCCACCAAGGCCGGAGATCGTGACTCCCCTCGTGCCAGCCCTGCGAACTCCTGTGCAACGCTTCGTAATAGGTCTCTTTGCTGTCCTCGACGATGCGCTCCAAGCCGATGTAGCGGCCGACTTCATAACCGGCCCGATACAAGAGCAGGAGCCCGAGCAACCGGCCGATGCGGCCATTGCCGTCCATGAAGGGGTGGACGCATTCAAAATCGAGAACAAGGGTTGGGATCAAGAGCAGCGGGTCCGCCCTTTCATCCGCCATCTCCTGATTGAATGTTTTGATCAACCGGTCCATGAATTGCGGCGTGCTCAAGGCTGCAACGGGTCTGAAGCGCACGACCTGCAGGCCGTCGGGCCGCACTTCCAGGATTGCATTGTCCTTGGACTTCCACTGACCGCCGCGCTCTTTGGTATAGCGGTACAGCGTGCGGTGCCAGTCCAGGATGAGACGCGTGGAGAGTCGCATCCGCTCATGATTGACGTGGATGGCGGCGAGCACATCGCGGTAACCGGCGACCTCCTGTTCCGAGCGGTCGCGGGGTTTCGATTTCTTCGCCACCAACCCGTCTATCCGGCCCGGTGCGACCGTCACGCCCTCGATTCGGTTCGATGACTCCACGCTCTGAATCATTGCTACGCGCTTGAGAGTCGCCAGCACCTCCGGCGATTGCTCAGAATAGAGCTTCTGCCGACCGCGGAATTCGCCGATAGCGCGGACCGCCATGAGCAACTCGTGGGAAAGCGGCGTTTCCAAGTAGTAGCCGTGCTCGAACGACCTCATGTCTGTCTGCCTCCACAGGGCCGCAGGTTCTGCTCCCGCTCCTTCAAACGAAAATGGCGCGCGGGTTTCTCATAGGGCGAATTGAAGATCGGGTTTTCGATGACGACCTGGGCCATGCCGGCGGGCTCCTCATGCCAGGTTGAGGTTCGCGCATGCCAGTGTAGTGTTTCAATAACAGCTTTACAACGAGAGACCTTTTTTCAAGATTTCTCCTGCCTTCTTGGTCCAGTTTGGGCGGGTCCGGTGTGCCGCCCTACGAAATTCGTCCAATCACCCAACCGTAGGGCGGCACACCGTGCCCGCCCAACTTTCTCCCGAGACGCCGCTCGGCCGCTCTCACGCCTCGGCCTGACAGCGAACGTATCACAGACCCGCGACGGACTGGGTCACAACGCGGTGGATGGGGTTCTGGGAGGTGTGGTATAAAGCCCGCTCGTCCTGGTTCCGCTTCCGGGAGCGGATCGGTCACTGGTGGACCGCTCGGTCTTCAAAA
>Ga0154722_1044_pt1 | contig 20697 bp, 25 predicted proteins | sample Rifle2008BG16ft_FD_105730 | JGI IMG/M metagenome (GOLD analysis project Ga0154722, IMG submission 105730) | Nitrospirae bacterium RBG_16_64_22 | reverse complement strand
CCCACGTTCGCAATCCTGGCCGCGGGCCTGATCGGCTTTCTCTTTCTCTAGCAGGGTGTTGAAAAACACCCTGCTAGGCAATCCATGGATGGATTGCCAAATTGCGAGACATCCCAAGTCTCGCAATTTGCAAGACTTGGACGAATTCACTTCGGCCAAGTCTTGGTTGAAAAAGCCATGGATGGACTTTTTAAACATCCTGGACAACGGGCAAGCGGCCTTGACAGAGAGAGCGCCCGCGCATAACATCCCCGCATGAATACCGATGCGCCCAGTGAAAAGCTTCCGACTTTCCTTGAAACCTTCGCTCAGTCGATCGTCCGGCGGGACTGGTACCGGCAGGCGGCGCGGGTCCCCACGCGATCGGCCGTCCGGTACGCCGTCCTCCTCTTCCTGGTGACCGGGACCCTGACCGGGGCCAAACACGCGATGGACGCCCACGCTTTCCTGGGCGAACTGGCGGAGAACATTCCAGACGACTTCCCGGCGCTGACGATCGAGAAGGGGAAAGCCCGCACCGCCGGCCCCCAGCCCCGCACGATCACCTCGAAGCCCGTGACCCTGGTCATCGATACGACCGGCCGGCAGAAGTCCCTGGGGGAGGACGTCGCCGACGGCTTCTTCGTCTCGGCCGACGGGGTCCTCCTCAAACGGAGCGGGTATGAAGCCGAGGCTCTTCGTTTCTCGGATCTCCCGGATACGACGATCACGCGCCAAGCCGTCCTGCGGCTCATCGACGGGGCCCGGACCGCCGTTTTCCCGCTCGCGATCGCCGGCTCCCTGGCGCTGACGCTGGTCGTCAAGCCCGCGCACCTCCTCCTCGTCTCCCCCTTCGCCTTCCTGATCAACTGGCGGGGGAAACAGGGATGGAAACCCCCGGAGATCTTCCGGATGGGCGTCTTCGCCCTGACGCCCGCTCTTCTCGCCGATACCTTCCTTACGCTCACGGACCTCCATGGACCGGTCACGTTCGGCTTTCCCCTGGCCGTCCTGGCCTGGTACTGGGCCTTCGGCCTGACGGCCCCCCAACGGCCGGCCGCCGTCGCATCGTGAGGGGAGCCCGTTGAAAAAACCGGCTTTCAAGAAGATCGGCGTGATCGGCGGGGGATCCTGGGGGACGACCCTGGCCTCGCTCCTGGCGGAGATTCACGGCCGCGCCCTTCTCTGGGTCCGCGGGGAAGACCTGTGCGGGAAGATCAACCGCGCCCATGAGAACCCCGTCTACCTCCCGGGATTCAAGCTCCCGCGGGGCCTCGAGGCGACGACGGAGATCGAGCGCGCCGTCTCCGAGGCCGAGATCCTCGTCTTCGTCGTCCCCTCCCAGTACGCCCGCGGGGTCCTCGAACGGATGGCGCCCTTTGTCTCTCCCGAAACAGTCCTCGTGTCCGCCACGAAAGGAATCGAGAACAAGACGCTCAAGACGATGGCCGAGCTCTTCCGCGAGTGCCTGCCGCACCATCCGCCCGCGAACCAGTCATGTCTTTCCGGCCCGTCGTTCGCCAAGGAAGTGATGCGGAAGATGCCGACCGCCGTGACCGCGGCCTGCCACGAACCGAAGACGGCCCAGCGGATCCAGCAGGCGTTCTCCTCGCCCCTGTTCCGCGTCTACACGAACCCGGACATCACCGGCGTCGAGCTGGCCGGCGCGCTCAAGAACGTGATCGCCATCGCCGCGGGCGTCTCGGACGGAATGGGGTTCGGCCACAACACACGCGCGAGCCTCATCACGCGGGGGCTCGCCGAGATTGTCCGCCTGGGCACGGCGCTCGGCGCCAACCCGTCCACGTTCTACGGCCTGGCGGGAGTGGGAGATCTCATCCTGACCTGCACGGGCGATCTCTCCCGGAACCGGACTGTGGGCGTGCGGCTGGGGAAGGGCGAGACCCTGCTCGGGATTCTGGACGATATGAAGATGGTCGCCGAGGGTGTGAAGACGACCAGGTCGGCCCATGACCTTGCGCGGAAGCACGGCATCGAGATGCCGATCGTCGAGCAGATATACCTTCTACTCTACAAGGACAAGGACGCCCGGGCATGCGTGAAGGATCTCATGCTCCGGACCCTCAAGGCCGAGTAGAGGATTGGACCCTCGGCAACTGACAGCCCTCCTCGAATCGGTCGCGGAAGGTCAGACCACGCCCCAACAAGCCCTCGCCCGCCTGCGGCACATGCCGTACGAAGACCTCTCGTTCGCCCGGCTGGACCACCACCGGGCGCTGAGGCACGGCTTCCCGGAAGTCATCTACTGCGAGGGGAAGACGGATTCCCAGGTCCTCGCGATCGTCTCCCGGATGCTGAAGGCCAAGCAGACTATCCTCGCCACGCGGGCGAACGAAGCGCTCGCCCGGAAGGTCCGCCGGCTCGCCCGCCGCGCGAAATACCATCCTCTCTCCCGCTGTATCGTCGTTTCTTCCGGAAGGAGGACGAAGCCCATCGGCGGCGTCCTCGTCCTCTCGGCCGGGACGTCCGACATCCCCGTGGCGGAGGAAGCGGCCGTGACGGCGGAGACGCTCGGAAGCAAAGTGAGGACGCTTTACGATGTCGGCGTGGCCGGCCTCCACCGGCTCCTGTCGCACCGGAATCTCCTGGTCGAGGCGCGCGTCCTCGTCGTCGTGGCCGGCATGGACGGCGCCCTGCCGAGCGTCGTCGGGGGCCTCACGGACAAGCCGATCGTCGCCGTCCCGACCTCCGTCGGCTACGGCGCGAGCTTCCGGGGGATCGCGCCCCTCCTCACGATGCTCAACTCCTGCGCCCCCGGCGTCGCCGTCGTCAACATCGACAACGGCTTCGGCGCCGGCGTCCTCGCGCACAGGATCAACGCGGGGGGAGGCCGACACCCATAGAAATCCCGATTGCCAGCCGCCCGCGCTTCTGATAAACAACGGGAGAAGAGAGCCGGACCAACCGGAGACAGTCATGACAACCGACCAGAAGACAGAGAACGTCATCCACGAGGTTATTCGAAGGATCATCGCCAAGTATCAGCCCAAGAGGATCGTCCTTTTCGGTTCCCATGCCTATGGTTCGCCTGGTCCCGACAGCGACATCGACCTCCTGATCATCAAGGAAACGAAAGAAAGACCCATCGACCGTCGAGTAGCCGTTCGAAAAATCATCTCCGATCCATCCCGCCGAACGCCGATAGAAATCCTCGTCTTGACGTCCGACGAAATCCAGGCGCGGCGAGAGATCGGCGACCAGTTCATCGAGGAAATCATGACGGGGGGGGAAGTCCTCTATGCCGCGTAAGGAATCCCGATACCCGCAAGACTGGTTTAGGGTCGGCGAGAAGGACATCAAGCGATTGCGGAACCCATGCGCGTAAGAATCGATCAACAGGTGGACGCCGTGTACCTCGATCTCACGGGCCGGGAGATCGAAAGCAGCGAGGAAGTCGCGGACGGGATTATTCTCGATTATGACAAGGAAGGGCACTTGGTCGGCATCGAAATCCTCGACGCCTCGACGAAGGCCGGCGACGCAGAAGCCCTCCGCAATCTCACGCTCGACGTGCCCCACATCGCGACGTGAATCCGCACCCCGCTCCTCTATCAGGAGAAACCGATGCCTATCCCCGACTTCCAGACCCTGATGCTTCGTTGCTTCGCCTGATGGCCGATCGGAAGGAGAAAAGCATTCGCAACTCTGCCGAACGGCAGATTGCCAAAACGGGTGGAGAATGAGCGCGATGACCGACAGAGCCCTCGAATGGCTTCGGCAGGCAGAATATGACTTGAGTACCGCCGAGTTCATGGCGGAGGGAGGAAGGCACTTCTACGCCGTCTTCATGTGCCACCTATCTCTTGAAAAAGCGCTCAAGGGACTCTACCACCGGAACCTGAACAAGGTCCCGCCCAAGGTTCACAACCTTGTCTACTTGATGACCAAGGTGGAAGCTGTCCCTCCCGAGCCAATCGGAAGGTTCATCGTAACGCTCAACGAAGCCAGCGTTGCGACGCGATATCCTGACAATCTCAGCACGGTTCAACGCGAATTTACGGAAACCGTAGCAAAAGACATCCTGAGGCGAACCAAGGAGGCCCTGCAATGGATCAAGGCTCAGTTCTAGGAATCATCTCTCGATTCCGAAAAGCTGTTGAGGCAAGAGGTGTTGCTATTGACAAGATTGTTCTCTACGGCTCGCACGCACGAGGAGCCGCAGGGGAAGAAAGCGACATCGACCTCGTTGTGATTTCCAGAGACTTTGAACGCAAGAACTACTGGCAACGAATCGAACTCCTCTCGGACGCGATCTACGAAGTCCTTGAGCCGATCGAAGCCGTCGCCATGACGCCCGACGAATGGGAGACGGGTGAGTCCCTGCTGGTCGATTTCGCGAAGAACGGCCAGGTCGTTGTTGGCTAGAGATACCCACTCCCCAGGGAAACGACGTAGTGCGAATCGCGTATCTTGACTGCTTCGCCGGGGTGAGCGGGGACATGCTCCTGGGGGCGCTGGTGGACGCGGGATACCCTCTTCCCGCTCTCCGGAAGGCGCTCCGGGCCGTGGACCTGCCGCCGTTCCGCCTGCGGGCCGAGCGCGTGAGCCGGAACGGAATCGCCGCGACATTCCTTCATGTCGTTCCGGCGGGAAAACCGCCGGCGCGCGGCTGGCGCGATCTCGACCGCCTCCTGGAGAGAAGCCGGCTCGCTTCCTCCGTGAAGAACCGTTCTCGCGACGTCCTTCGGCGCCTGGGAGAAGCCGAGGCGAAGGTTCACGGGATCCCCATCGAGAAGGTCCACTTTCACGAGGTGGGAGCGGTCGATACGCTCGTGGACATCGTGGGGACCGCGGCCGCTCTCGAATCGCTTGGAATCAGAAAGATACTGGCGTCTGCCGTGAACGTCGGTTCCGGCGCGATGGAAGGAAGTCACGGCCTGCATCCTGTCCCCGCTCCCGCAACGATGGAACTGCTGAAAGGGGCCCCCGTCTGCGGGTCCTCCCCCTCCGTGGAAACGGCGACGCCCACGGGGGCCGCCCTGCTGGCCGCTCTGGCCGAAGGATTCGGCCCGATGCCGCCCATGAGCGTCGAGTCGATCGGGTATGGCGCGGGAAGCCGGGACGTGCGGGAGCGCCCCAATGTCTTGCGCGTCCTGATCGGCGAAACGATCCGCACGGAGGACTCCGAAACCGTTGTCAAGATCGAGACGAACATCGACGACATGGATCCCCGCCTCTACGAGAACGCGATGAGCGCCTGCTTCGCCGCCGGCGCCCTCGACGTCTGGCTCGCGCCGATCCAGATGAAGAAGGGGCGGCCGGGAATTCTTCTTTCCGCCCTTGCCGGCGAATCGAACGCCCGGCCTGTGGCGGAGGCGATTCTCCGGGAGACGACTTCGCTCGGTGTCCGGACGGCGCGGATGGAGCGGCGGACGCTGGCCCGGGAAACGCGGACGGTGAGGACGGCGAACGGGACCGTGCGAGTCAAGATCGGAGCGGACGGCGGCAGGATCGTGACAATGCAACCCGAGTACGAAGACGTCAAGCGGCTGGCCTCCCGTTCCGGGTTCCCGTGAAAGACGTGCTCGCGGCGGCCCAGGCCGCCGCGCGGCGGATGATCGACGAGGAGTAGCCATGGGCATACGGCGGCTGGGCGGAAAATGGCAGGGACGTCTCTCGCCGGGAAGTTCGGCTGATTCTCCGGACGAGGCGGCCAGCAAGCTCATCGAACAGGCCCGGACGGCCAAGCTTCCCCAGGGTGACTACCGCCGAAAGTCGCTCGACGTCCACGGCTGGATCTGCGCCAAGTGCGGGCGGGAATTCGACGAAAAGAACCTCCACCTCCTGACCGTCCATCACAAGGACGGAAACTACAGGAACAACCCGCCCGACGGGAGCAACTGGGAGAACCTCTGCGCCTACTGCCACGAGGACGAGCACACCCGCGGGGCATGATTGCCGAGTTGCCGCTAAGAGCATTGGATTGATCCCCCCCTTTTTCAAAGGGGGAAGCAAGCACTTGCACAGCGTGATGGCAACGAATATCGAGCCCCCCTTGGCGTCTTTGAGGCTGACATGCCCGGAACCCTCTACATCGTCGCCACGCCGATCGGGAACCTGGAGGACATGACCCTCCGGGCCATCCGCGTTCTTAAGGAAGCCGACGTCATCGCAGCCGAGGACACGCGCCACACGCGCCATCTTCTCGGTCACTTTCAGATCGGGACGCCCCTCACGAGCTACCACGACCACAACAAGGAGGGAAAAGCGCCCGTCCTCGTGGCGCGGATGAAAGAGGGGGCGGACGTCGCGCTGGTGTGCGACGCGGGAACGCCGACGCTCTCCGACCCCGGCTACTATCTCATCAATCAAACCGTCTCAGCCGGGGTCCCCGTCGTCGCCATCCCCGGCCCCTCGGCCGTCACGGCCGCCCTCTCGGTCGCGGGCCTGCCAACCGACGCCTTCTGTTTCGAAGGGTTCCTCCCCTCCCGCGCCGCGGCCCGCCGGAAAAAACTCGCCGCCCTCGCCGCCGAGCCGCGGACGATCGTCCTCTTCGAAGCGCCTCATCGTCTGGTCCGGACGATCGAGGACATCGCCGGCGCCTTCGGCCGGGACCGCCGGATCGCCGTCTGCCGGGAGATGACGAAGATCCACGAAGAGGTCGTCCGCGGGCGGATGGATGAGGTCCTTGCCGCCCTCTCGGGAAAGACACCACGGGGCGAGGTCACGATCGTGATCGAGGGAGCGAGAGGGGATCTGGCCCCGGCCGAGCCTGAAGAACCGGTCGAGGAGCGGCTGAGGCGGATGATCGTCACTGACGGGATGAGCGTCAAGGAGGCTTCTTCCCGCCTCGCGCGCGAGACGGGGAGAAACCGGCGGGAGCTCTACGCCATGGGGGTCGCCCTCGCCGAGTCCCGGAGACAGACCCGGTGACGGACCCGATGACCCGCCCGGCGACAGAATGCCCCCGTCTCCTGCGCATCGGTCTCCGGATCGTCCTGAACGCCGCGTTCCTGGGCGCGGGGATCGCAACGATCGCCTACTTTCTCGTCGATCCCGTGCGCGTCGATCGGCCGGCGCCGCCGAATCCCGGAACGAACGCCATCTGGATCCAGCACCAGTGGTTCACGGGCGAGAAGGACGAAAAGGCCGCCCAAGCTCTTGGCGAGAACCTGCAGAGGCTCGGGTTCCGTTACATCTTCGCCCACGTGGGGCCGTTGAACGAGCACGGCGGAATCCCGCCCTACGATCCCGACCAGGCCCGGCGGTTTCTGGACGGCGTTCGCCGCTCAGCTCCTGGAACGAGGACGCTTGCGTGGCTCGGAGGCAAGAACAAGGCGTGGGGGGGGAAGGTCGACCTGGCGGACCCCCAGGTCCGGCTAGCCGCCCAGGAAAGGTGCCGGGACCTTCTCGCTCTCGGCTTCGACGGCATCCATTTGAATATCGAACCGGTTGCGGACGGGGATGCGGACTTTCTCGGGTTCCTGGAAACGATCCGCGAGGCGGTTGGAGACCGGATCCTGTCCGTCGCCGTGATGAAGCAGAGGGAGTGGACCTTCCCCCATGCGTGGCACCAGAAGTGGTTCTGGGGAGGCGAATATCATCGCAAGGTGGCCGCTCTTGCCGACCAGATCGTCGTGATGGCTTACGACACGGCCATTCCCCTGGCGAAGGTCTATTCATGGTTCGTCCGGGAGCAGACCGTCCGGATGACACAGCTCGCCGCCGAGAGCGGAAACCCGAACGCCCGCGTCCTCATCGGACTTCCCACTTACGACTACCATCGTTTGACGCACGATCCGAGCGCGGAAAACCTCCAGAACGGCCTCCCCGGCGTCCTTGCGGCCCTCCAGGACCGGCGCACCCGCCTCGGCTTCTTCGAAGGGATCGCCATATACGCCCACTGGGTGACAAGCGACGAAGAATGGCAGGATTACCGCCGCCGCTGGCCCCCGCCGTAGTAGCCAAGCGGCAAGAAGAACATCCGCAATTCGATCCGCGCCGCCCTTAAAGAGAATCCAGTACCAGACATAGACGCTCACCGGAAAGAACGCAACCCAGTAGATGGTCTTCACGGTGACTCTCGGTGCCGCCAGTTCTCGTTGGTTGCAGGCCGGCTCAAGGGCGCGAATCTCTCAGCCCGCTAAGCCGCAAGCCCGGCCCAGCGGCCCGACATCTCCTTCAAGGCATCGATTCTGTTGGGCCAATCGTGCAGTGCGGCGGGATCGAAGTCGGCGCCGTTTGGCCAGACAAGGGTATGGATCTCGGGATCGATCGCGACCTGCTCGAAGAGCGAAAGATCGAGAAGAGGCCCGTACATTTCCCCGGCCAGGATTGGCCGGAAATCGATGACCTGCTCTGTTTCATCCTCGAAGCGAACCCGCAGTGTATACGCACCGACAATATCGAACGATAACACTCGATGGATTGGATGAGCCATCCTGCTCCCCCTCATTCAAGAGGCTTGATCGGCAACGGCTTCCGGCCTTCCTGCAACAAATGCCAGTCCCGTAACAGTTCCGCCTGGTGCATCTCGGCCCAAGCCTCCACAAAACGTTGATGGCGCTTGGGCAAGGACCCGGCCATCATTTCTACCGGGTCGATACTATAGATTCCGACCTCATCCTGATAGTACGCATGAAAATGAGGCGCATGGTGCGGCCCACCGGCCTCAGCAAACATGCGAATGATGATTCCGAAGAACCGGCTCAGTTCGGGCATCGCGCAATGATGCAACGGCAGCCATGTGGATGTTTCTTTCTCACCCCCGCCCTTCCCCCCTTCTCTGGTACCGGTCCACGGCCGCGTTGTGCTCGCGCAGGGTCTTGGAGAAATGGTGCGTCCCGTCGTTCCGGGAGACGAAGTAGAGAAAATCGACCTTGGCGGGCGAGAGCACAGCCTCGAACGACTTCAACCCCGCGTTCGCGATCGGTCCGGGAGGAAGACCGGGATACCTGTACGTGTTGTAGAGAGAGTCGTGCTGGAGGCCCCGCCGGGTGAGGTTCCCGTTGAAGCGTCCCTCGATCAGAAGAGCATAGATGACCGTCGGGTCGCTCTGCAGCGGAATTCTCCGGGCCAGACGGTTTCGGAATACGGCCGAGACGAGGGCCCTTTCCGATTCGGCCCCCGTCTCCTTCTCGATGATGGACGCGAGCGTCACGAACTCCCGTTCCGAGAGGCCCTGCCCCTTCGCCTTTTCCCTCAGTCCCGCCCAGACGCGCTTGTACCTGTCGACCAGCATCTGGATGACCTCATCGGGAGCCGCGCCCTTGGGAATCGAGTAGGTGTCCGGAAAGAGAACGCCTTCGAGCGACGGGAAATCCGTCGGTATCCCCAGGTCCCGGATGACGACGGGGTCCTTGACGACGCGAAGGAACTCTTCCTTCGGGAAGAACTTCCTATCGGCCAGCAGGTCCGCGATCTGGATGGAGGTGAAGCCCTCCGGGATCGTCACCTTCTGCTCGATGATCTTCCCCTGCCGGAGATATTCGATCACATCGAGGGCGGACAGCCTCGCTGGAAAAGCATAGGTCCCGTGGCGGATCCGGCCGTCCAGCCCCTTCCACCGGGCGGCCGCGCGGAAGATCGTGGTCTCGCGCACGACGCCGGCGTCCTTGAGGCGGCGCGCGATCTCGTGGAAAGAGACGCCGCGGGGAATCACGACCTCCTTCTCCGCGGGCCCCCAGGAGACCGGAACGACGAGCGCGAGAAGGAGGTGAATTGCGCCCAGTGTCGCGGCTCCGGCCAGGAACAACAAAGCGATGCGTCTCACGATTCCTCTCTCTTCGGCGGACTCTCGGTCTTCGCTTCCCGCATTCGCCGGCGATCCAGCCAGCCTTGAAGGATCAGGACGGCGGCCATCCGGTCGATGACCTCCCGCCGCCTTTTCCGCGAAAGGTCGGCCTCGATCAGCACGCGCTCCGCCTCGGCCGTCGTCAGGCGTTCGTCCCACGTCTCGACCGAAACATCGAGCCGGGACCGGAGGCGCTCGACGAACGCGAGGACCTTCTCGGCCGCCGGCCCGAGCGTTCCGTTCATGTTCCGGGGAAGGCCGATGACGACGCCCCGGGCCTCATATTCTTCCACATATCCCGCGACGGCGTCCAGGTCGCGCGCCGCGGACGTGCGGCGGATCTCTCCGACCGGATGCGCCGAAACACCCAGCGCGTCGCTCACGGCCACGCCGATCGTCTTCGTGCCGAAATCGAGGCCGATCAGCCTTTCGGTTTCCTTCATTCGGCCGGCCCCTCCTTCGTCTCCGCGGGCAGATCGGAGCCGGAAACGGACTTCCGGCAATGAGCGCAGACGGCCGCCGAAATCGGAATCGGCGTCCTGCAGTACGGGCACGGCCTGGTTGGCTCGGCCTTGAACCAGGCGCGAAGAGGTTTCCCCCGGTTCTGCCGGACGAATCGGACGACGTTGACCACGGCCACGAAAGCGGTCCCCAAGACTCCCACGATCACGACGATCTCAAACAGTACGCGCCACATGCCGCTTTTTCCGATTCACCAATTCACTGATGGCTGTCAGCGGTCAGCATTCAGCAATCAGCCGAAGGCGTCTGGCCTTGGTTTGCCGACCGCTGACCGCTGAGAGTTTCCCGATTCACCGATTCACCAATTCACCGATTCACCGTTTCTTACAGCCTCCCCGACCGCATGATCGCGATGACGAGCCACAGCCCAAGGGCGACGGCCGCGCCGTAACCGATGAGGGCGAGGAGCGGATACCCGTGCGTCACGTCTTTCGCCGAAAGAACGATGATGGAGGAGCCCACGACGATCGACGCGATGATCAGGGCGAAGGAGAGCCGGTTGCTCGACCGGTCGAATTCCTGCGTGAACCGGTCGAGCCCTTTGTGAGAGAGGTTGAGGTGAAGGTCGTCCTTCAGGACCTTCTCAACCATGTCGTCCGCCCGCTTCGGGGCGTTCCGGACGAGCGAAGCGATCTTCAGAATCTCCTCCCCCGCGTCCCTCGCCATTCCGGAGGCCGAGTAGTATTTCTTCACCAGCCGCTCCGCGAAGGGACGGGCCAGGCCGTACAGGTCAAGGTCCGGGGCCAACTGGAGCGCGAGCCCCTCGATCGTCACCATCGTCTTGTTCAGGAGGTAGAGGTCGCGGGGAAGCTGAAGCTTGTACTTGACCGCGAGATCGATGGCGCGCTGGGCGTACTCCGCGAGCGGGATCTGCCGGAAGCGGCGGCCGAAAATCGGCTCGATCATCTCCTCGAGGTCCCGCTTGAACTCCCGGCGGAACCGCGCGAGGTCCGTCTCGGGCGAGACGACCCCCATCTCGATGTACGCCTCCACCAGCCTTCCGAAGTCCTTCCGGACGAACGCGACGAACGTGTCGGCGAACAGGCGCTGCTGGTCCTCGGAGACGCGGCCCACGATCCCGAAGTCCACGATGCCGATCCGCCCGTCCGGAAGGACGAAGAGATTCCCCGGGTGCGGATCGGCGTGAAAGAAACCGTCCTCGAGCACCATCTTGTAGGCGATCTCGACGCCCTGCCGGGCGACGTCCGTGAGATCGAACCCCGCTTTTTCGAGCCGCCGCACGTCGTTGATCCGGATTCCGCCGATCCTCTCCAGAACGAGCACCTTGAGCGTCGAAAGCTCCCGAAAGACCGCCGGGACGTACGCGTCCGGATTCTTGTCGAAATGGAGCCGGAACCGGGCGGCGTTCTCCCCTTCCAGGACGAAGTCCATCTCCTTCCGGATGCAGCGCGCGAATTCATCCACGATCATCGTGAGGTTGAAGATCCTCATCTCCGGGATCCGCCGGTCAATCAGCTCCGCGAGTCGCCGGAGGATCTCCACGTCCTGGGCGACCAGCGTCTCGATGTGGGGACGCCGGATCTTGAGGACCACGTCCTCCCCCGAGAGGAGCCGCGCCCGGTGGACCTGGGCGATCGAGGCGGCGGCGACCGGGACCTCGTCGAAGCTGGCGAGGACCTGCTCGATCGGCCGTTTCCACTCGGCCTCGAGAATGGCCCGCGCCTCCTGGACCGGGAAGGGAGGGACCTCGTCCTGGAGCTTGCTGAACTCCTCGATGAAAGGGCGGGGAATGAGGTCGGGCCGGACGGAGAGGATCTGCCCGAACTTGATGAACGTGGGGCCCAGCTCCTCGAACGCGAGCCGGATCCGCTCGGCGAGGGTGGTCCGTTCCTCGGGGAGGGGACAGTAGGGCGCTTCCCCCCTTCCCATCCGAAGGAGCCGGATCCGCCGCCGGAACGGGACGAACCGCCTCAGGTTCAGGCGCTCGAGGAACTGCCCGAACCCGTGCTTGAGGAAAACGTTGACGATGTGCCGGAGACGCCCGATGTTCCGGTACGTATGGCCGATCCGAAAGAAATCGAGCGCCGCCATCGGACCGGGAACGCCCACAGAGGCGCGGACGCCCCTCAGCCCTCTCCGCCTTCCATCTTCTGGATCCGCGTCGAGAGAGTGTCGATCCGCTTCTGGACTTCTTCGATGTCCGACTTCGTGGCCAGCGGGAACTGCTTGAGGGCGTCCGTCACGGCCCCCTGAATCCGGCCGGTCAGATCGGTCGAGCTTTGCTGGGCCTTATCCATCCATTCCTTCACGATCTTCGATCCCTCTCCCTGGGACAGCTCGCCCCTCTTGACCAGGTCATCGACGAACTCGCTCACGCGCCCTTGGGCGCCCAGGCTGGCCAGCATTGCCTTGCGGACGATGTCGAAAAGGGCCATGGCTCACCTCCGTGTTGTCGGACCGGACGGAATCATCTCGCCAACTTACAACCCACTTACTGCGCACCCTCGCCGCCGAACGCAAGTGGGCGCTACCTCGCCGCCGGCTGGCGGACAATGTCCGCCACGAGGGAGAGCGCCTCGTCGAGCTTCGACGGGTCCTTGCCGCCCGCCTGGGCCATGTCCGGGCGGCCCCCGCCCTTCCCACCGACTCTTTCGGCCACGCTCTTGAGGATATCCCCCGCGTGAAACCGGCCCGCGAGGTCCTTCGTCACGATGGCCAGGAGGACGACCTTCCCTTCGGTCTCTCCTCCCAGGACTATAACGCCCGACCGGAGTCGGTCGCGGAGACCGTCGCCTAAGTCCCGCATCTCTTTCGCGGCTACGCCGTCCACGCGGCGGACGATCAGCCGGATGCCGTCCACCTCGCGCACGGCCGACATGAGATCGCCGGCATGGGAGGCCGCCGCCTTCTCCTTGAAACGCGCCAACTCCCGTTCCAGGTCCCGCTTCTCCTCGAGAATGCGCTCGATCCGGGGCGTGATGGAAAGATCCTTGATCTTGAGGATGGACGCCGTATCCCGCAGGACCTGCTCGACCCCGCGGACGTGCGAGAGCGCCCCCTCCCCCGTCACGGCCTCGATCCGCCTCGTCCCCGCCCCCACGCTCTCCTCGCGGATTACCTTGAACAGACCGATGTCGCCCGTGCTCCGGCAATGGGTCCCGCCGCAAAGCTCGGTGGACGCTTCGCCGATCCGGACGACACGGACGCGGTCGCCGTACTTCTCTCCGAAAAGAGCCATGGCGCCGGAGGCGACGGCTTCATCGAGGCCCTTTTCCTCCGTGGCGAGCGGAACGTTCTCCAGGATGTGGGTGTTCACCCGCTCCTCGATCCGCTCGATCTCGTGGGGGGAGATGGCGGCGAAGTGCGTAAAGTCGAACCTCAGACGGTCGGAAGACACGAGCGATCCGGACTGCTTGACGTGGTCGCCCAGAACCTCGCGGAGGACGGCGTGGAGAAGGTGCGTCGCCGTGTGGTTGCGCGCCGCGGCGAGGCGGACGTCGCGGTCGACCCGCGCCCTTGTGATTCTGTCGCCCACGCGGATCTTCCCGTGATGGACGGTCCCCTTGTGGAAGAAGCGCGCGCCGGCCCTCTTCTGCGTGTCCGAGACGTCCACGCGGCCCCTTTCGGTCAGGAGATGCCCCCGGTCGCCCGTCTGGCCGCCCGACTCCGCGTAGAACGGCGTCCGGTCGAGGAGAATCTCAACTTCCTCGCCGGGGCCGGCTTCCCGAACCGATTCGCCGTTCCGAACGATCGCCAGGATCTCGGCGAGAGCGGCTTCCATCTCCTCGTACCCGACGAACCGGGTCGCCGGGTGGACGACCATCTCCTTGTAGACGGGGGCGACGGCCTCCTCGCCCGAGCCGACCCACGACGCGCGCGCCCGCTGTCTCTGCCCTTCCATCGCCTCCCGGAACCCGGCCTCGTCGACGGAAAGCCCGCGCTCGTTCGCCACGTCCTGGGCGATGTCGAGAGGGAAGCCGAAGGTATCGTAGAGCCGAAAAAGCTCCGCGCCCGGGATCGTCCGCCCCCCGGAAGACTGGACCTTCCCGACGACCTCGTCCAGAAGGCGCAGGCCCGTGTCCAGGGCATGGGCGAACCGCTCCTCCTCCAGATCGGCCACTCGCGCCGAGTGCCGATGGCCTTCCACAAGCTCCGGGTAGACGGCCCCCATCTCGTCCACGACGACGCTCATCAGAGCGCCGAGGAACGGTCCCTCGATCCCCAGGAGGCGGCCGTGGCGCGCCGCCCGCCGCAGAATCCGCCGCAGGACGAAGCCCCGTCCCTCGTTTGCAGGGAGCAGGCCCTCGGAGAGAAGGAACGCGGTCGCCCGGACGTGATCGGCGATGACGCGGATGGAGACGTCCTTCGCGGGATCGGTTCCGTACCCGACGCCGGCCTTCTCCTCGATCGCCGCGATATACGGCCGGAAGATGTCCGTCTCGTAGTTCCCGTGGACGCCCTGAACGACGCTCGCCAGCCGCTCGAGACCCATTCCCGTGTCGATCGATGGCTTGGGAAGGGGCGTGAGTGCTCCCTGGGCGTCCCGGTTGAACTGCATGAAGACGAGGTTCCAGATCTCCATGACCCGGTCGCCCTCGCCGTTGGGGACCGCGTCGCCCGGAACGCCGGGGCCCTGGTCGTAGTGGATCTCGGAGCACGGGCCGCAGGGGCCGGTGTCGCCCATCGACCAGAAGTTGTCTTTCTCGCCGGACCGGATGATCCGCTCCGCCGGGACCGGCGTCAGCTCGCGCCAGAGACGCTCCGCCTCGTCGTCCTTCTCGTAGATCGTGACCCAGAGGCGCTCCGCGGGAAGGTTCGCGACCCGGGTCAGAAACTCCCACGCGAAGGCGATCGCCTCCCGCTTGAAGTAGTCGCCGAAGGAGAAATTCCCGAGCATCTCGAAGAAGGTGTGGTGGCGGAGCGTCCGGCCGACGTTCTCCAGGTCGTTGTGCTTTCCGCCGGCGCGGACGCACTTCTGGCAGGACGAGGCCCGCGCGTACGAACGGGACTCCTCCCCCAGAAAGACAGCCTTGAAGGGCACCATTCCGGCGTTCGTGAAGAAGAGCGTCGGGTCTTGCCGCGGGATAAGAGAGCCCGACGGGACGCGCGCGTGCCCCTTGGATTCGAAGAAAGCCAGAAACGCCTCGCGCAGTTCGGCGCTCGTCATATGTTTCGAACGGGTCATTCGTTCTCCTCTTCCGGACCCAGCTTCAGGAAAGATCGGATCAATCCGTGGGAAAACCCGCGCCGCTCGAGGTGGGCGCGCGCCCGGCGGCGCGCTTCGGGCGTCCTTTCGCCGCGGCCCCAGCCGGTGCGGGCGAGGGCTTTCCGCGCGGCCTCCCTCTCGGGGACGTCTTCCATGGACCGGCTGACGCAAGCCTCGGCCGCCTCGCGGCCGATCCCGCGGGCGCGGAGGTCCGCCACGACGGCCGACGGGCCGTATCCCCGGGAAAGGCGCGTCCTGGCGCGAAGCTCCGCGAACCGCTCGTCCGAAAGGTCTCCCCTCGCCGCCAGGTCCCGGACGACGCGCGTCACGACGTCCTCTTCGTATCCCCGGAGGAGGAGCTTCGTCGCCAGCTCCGCCCGGCTGTGCTCCCGCCGCTTGAGAAGCCGGTAGGCGCTCTCGCGCGCCGCGTCGGCCGTCTTCTCCGGCCGCGGCCCCGCCGTCACTCTCCGAAGCGCTCGATCTTGAACTCCTCGCGCCCCCCCGCGCTCGCTGCGGCCGGGGCTTTCTTCTCCTCCGTGTCGAACGCGAGGTCGGACGTGGACTGGATGCCGCGCACCTTGAGGGCAAAGTCGTCCGGGTTCGATGCCCGGCGGAGCGCCTCCTCGTACGTAATCAGCTCGCGCTGGTAGAGGCGCATGAGCGACTGGTCGAACGTCTGCATCCCGTACTGCGTGAAGCCCGCCGCGATCACGTCCGGGATCATCCGCGTTTTCTCGGGCTCGATGATGCACTCTCGGATCGTCGCCGTCGCCACGAGGACCTCGACGGCCGGAACGCGCCCCTTCCCGTCGGCCCGCGGAACGAGCCGCTGGGAGACAATGCCCTTGAGGACGGCCGCAAGCTGGAGCCGGATCTGCTTGTGCTGGTGCGGCGGGAAGACGGAGATGATCCGGTTGATCGTCTCCGCCGCGTCCACCGTGTGGAGCGTCGACATGACCAGATGCCCCGTCTCGGCCGCCGTGAGGGCCGTCGAGATCGTCTCGAAGTCGCGCATCTCGCCCACCAGGATCACGTCCGGGTCTTGCCGGAGGGCGGAGCGGAGCGCGCCGCCGAAGTTCTCCGTGTCCACACCCACCTCGCGCTGGTTCACGAGACTCTTCTTGTCGCGGTGGAGGAACTCGATCGGGTCCTCGATCGTCATGATGTGCTCGGTCCGGTTGCTGTTGATGTAATCGATCATCGCCGCGAGCGAGGTCGACTTGCCGGACCCCGTCGTCCCCGTCACGAGGATGAGCCCCCGGTTCTCCATCGCGATCTTCTCGAGGACCTTCGGCAGGTTCAACTCGTCGATCCCCAGGATCTTCATCGGGATCACGCGGAGGACCACGCCCACCGTGCCCCTCTGCTGGAAGATGTTGACGCGGAACCGGCCGAGACCCGGCACCGAGTAGGCCACGTCGATCTCGTTCTTCACGCGGAACCGCTCTTTCTGGGCCGGCGTCATGATCCCGGAGGCGATCGTCACGGCGTCTTCCTGCGTGATCCGCCGCTGTTCGATCATCGGGATCAGGCGGCCGTCGATCCGCATGACTGGCGGCGAGCCGACCTTCAGGTGGAGGTCCGAGGCCTTTCGTTCAACGGAGACCTTGAGGAGTTCGTTGACGTTCATGGATGCACCCTCGCGTTACTGAACCGGACAGCCGACGGCTGACATTCGGAGCGGGTGGTCCCGACGAGTCGGGAGGCGCCCCATCGACCGGAGCGGCTCACGCCGCGAGGACGATGGGGCTGGCCGAGGACAGGACCCGCACCGGATATCATCGACGGGCCGCTTCCAGGGCGACGCCTTCCCGGATCGCGCGCTCGATGGCCGCCGCGGCGTCCGGATGTTCGCGGAGATACCCCCGCGTGTTCTCCCGTCCCTGGCCGATCCGGTTCCCCTCGTAAGCATACCAGGCCCCGCTCTTCTCGATGACACCCCGGTCGACCCCCAAGTCGACGATCTCGCCCAGCTTGGAGATCCCTTCGTTGAACAGAATATCAAATTCCGCCTGCTTGAAGGGGGGGGCCACCTTGTTTTTCACGACCTTGACCCGGACCCGGTTCCCGATGACCTCCTGCCCGTCCTTGAGCGAATCGATCCGCCGGATGTCCAGCCGGACGGAGGCGTAGAACTTGAGAGCGTTCCCCCCCGTCGTCGTCTCGGGGTTGCCGAACATGACGCCGATCTTCATCCGGATCTGGTTGATGAAGATGACCGTCGTCCCGCTCTTGCTGATCGTCGCCGTGAGCTTCCGGAGGGCCTGCGACATGAGGCGGGCCTGGAGGCCCATCTGGGGCTCGCCCATCTCCCCCTCGATCTCCGCCCGGGGGACGAGGGCCGCGACCGAGTCGATCACAACCACGTCGACCGCGCCGCTCCGGACGAGCGTCTCCGCGATCTCGAGCGCCTGCTCTCCCGTGTCGGGCTGGGAGATGAGCATATCCTCCACCTTGACACCGAGGCGCCGGGTATAGTTGAGGTCCAGCGCGTGCTCCGCGTCGATGAACGCCGCGACCCCGCCCGTCTTCTGGACGCTGGCGATCGCCGTGAGGGCCAGCGTCGTCTTTCCCGACGCCTCGGGTCCGTAGATCTCGATCACGCGCCCGCGGGGAAACCCGCCCACGCCCAAGGCGATGTCGAGACCCAGCGAACCGGTGGAGATGGCCGGAACGTCCGCCGGCGTCTCATCGCTCCCCAGCCGCATGATCGACCCCTTGCCGAACTGCTTCTCGATCTGGGCGACCGCCAACTCCAGCGCCCGGCCCCGCTCCGTCTTCTCGACCGCCCCTGCCTTGGGAACCTCCGCCACACCCGCCTTCTTCACGCCGCTACCTCCTTGGACATCGCACCTTTGACATTCGACATTAGACCTTTGACGCCGTCGCTAGCCTTCCAGCGCCGCCTCACCGACCACCGTATAGACCGATCCCCCGGGGGACAGCCGGCTTTCCATCAAGAGGACCCCGCCGACCCGGAACCGGCCGAAGACTTTCTCGCGCCGCTCCGCTAGCCAGTCCCGCAGGGCGGGATTCGGCCTCGGCTCCTTCTTTACATCGATCCGGCCGAACGTCAGGTGAGGAGAAAAACCCCTCCCTTCCGTGGGGAACCCGAGGGGAGCCACCTCCCTCTCGACGGAGTCCCGAAGGCTCATGAGCGTGCCCGGCTTTCCGATGGGGCCAATCAGGCCGGCCCAGACGACTCTCGGCGCGCGATCATTGGGAAAAGCGCCCAGGCCCCGCACCTCCAGGTCGAACGGAGCGACTCCTTCCACGGCCCGCCGAAGAGCCTCGATGATCGCGCCCCCATTCTCGGCGGGGGTGCTCCCGAGAAACTTGAGGGTCAGGTGGATCGACTCCGGCCGGGTCCATCGGACGCCTCCAGCGCCCTTGGCGGCCCGCCCCTCTTCCCAGAGAGCGCAGGTGATCTCGGGCGGAACGGCCACTGCGATAAATGCCCGGAATGTCTCGCCCATTTTACGCGAATCGGGCCGGCAAAGGATAGTGGCCAACCCACTCCGCTTAGCATCCTGTCAGATAAAGCCTCAGAAGGTCAAGAGCGGCTTGGGCGCTCCGCGCCCGGACCATCTCGCGATCGCCCGGGAAGCGATGCTCCTTTACGCGCGTCTCCCCGCCGCGGACCGCCAGGGCGACATAGACGAGCCCCACCGGCTTCCCGGCCGTCCCGCCCGTCGGCCCGGCAATTCCCGTGACCGACAGTCCGAAGTCCGTCTCCGTCGATCGCCTGATCCCCTCCGCCATGGCGCACGCCGTCTCCGGCGAGACGGCCCCGTGAGCGATCAAGACCGGACGGGGGACGTCCAGCATGGCCTCTTTCGATTCATTGGAGTAGGTCACGATCCCGCGATCGAAATAAGCCGACGATCCGGAAACGGACGTAATCCTTTCCGATATCAGCCCCCCCGTGCATGACTCGGCAATCGAGAGAGTCTTCTTTCGTTCGGCCAACAGGCGACCGACGACTTGCTCCAGCCCCTCGCCCGTTTCCGAGTAGATCGCGGGTCCCAGCCGCGCGCGCGCTTCCTCGACCAGCGCGTCGATCATCGCCCGCGCCGCGTCGCGGGAGGCGGCGCGGGCGCGGATCCGGAGGTCGACGCCGAGGTCCGAGGCCGTCAGACCCACTTGGGGGTTCCGGGAAAGATCGAGAAGACCCCCCAGGAGCTCGTTGACCTTCGACTCGGACACGCCCGTCGTCATGACGGTCCGCACTGCCCACGTATCGCCTCCACCGAACCGGGACGCAAGATACGGATGGACCGAGGCTTCGTACATTGCGCGCATCTCCCGCGGGACGCCGGGGAGAACGATGACCGACGTCCTTCCGTCTTCCAGGATGAAGCCGGGGGCCGTCCCCAGGGGATTGGGGACCGGCTTCGCCCCGGAGGGGAGGAGGGCCTGGCGCTCGTTGTCCGGCGGCATCTCCTGGCCCGCTCGGGCGAAATAATCCCGGATCGGCGGAACGAGCTCCGCGTGGAAGATGAGCCGCCGATCGAAGGCGCGGGCCACGCTCTTTCTCGTCAGGTCGTCTTCCGTGGGACCGAGGCCGCCCGTGACGAACACGACGTCTGCGCGGCTCGCGGCGTCCCTCAGGACGAGGATGACGTCCTCCTCGCGGTCCCCCGCGACGTGCTTGAAGCGCGGGGCAAGACCGAGCGGCTCGACGGCGCGCGTCAGGAACCGGCCGTTGGTGTCGAGCGTATCGCCCGTGAGGAGCTCGTTCCCCACGGCGACGATCTCGACCTCAGGCCGGGCATGGTTCGACAAGACGGGTCAGAGAGGAACGCCCGCGGCCAGGAGAAGCCGCAGGGAGAGGTTGGTGTAAACGCCGGCCAGGACGTCGTCGAACATGACGCCCACGCCGCCGGGAATGCGGCGCTCGAGCGTTCGGATGGGGAACGGCTTCGCGATGTCGAACGCGCGAAAGAGGAAGAAACCGGCGATCCATCCGGCCGGCCCGATCGGAAGCGCCCAGAGCGAGACGAGCATCCCGGCGACCTCGTCGATCACGATCGCCCCCGGGTCCTTCTCGGCGAAGTACGATTCCGCCCGGTGAGCGGCCCAGCTTCCGACCAGGAACAGGGCGGCGATCAACAGCAGGAGACCAGCCGCTGAAAGGTGCCGGGCGCCCGCCGCGTACACGCCCAGGCCCACGAGACTTCCAGCCGTCCCCGGCGCAACGGGAACGTACCCCGCCGCGTACACGCCCAGGCCCACGAGACTTCCAGCCGTCCCCGGCGCAACGGGAACGTACCCC
>Ga0154722_1084_pt5 | contig 21496 bp, 22 predicted proteins | sample Rifle2008BG16ft_FD_105730 | JGI IMG/M metagenome (GOLD analysis project Ga0154722, IMG submission 105730) | Nitrospirae bacterium RBG_16_64_22 | reverse complement strand
GCCGACGCGGACTTTGCCTTCCCCCTCGATCCGCTCCGAAAATGGGCCCGCGCGTTTCTCGTCCGCGCGCCACTTCGAGTTGAGCGACAACGGCGCTTCGATACCGAATCCTCCCGATGAGAAAGCCCGAAACAGCGGGAGAGCATCGACGTCTTTCGCGCGAATTTCGGCCTCCAAAGGCACGGGGACCGTCCTCGCCTCCCGAACCAGCGGTCCGACCGTTCCATTGAGAGAGACGTCCCCCTTCTTTCCCGACCGGGCCTCCGCCGAGAGGCCGACGACCGAGACGGCGGACACGTTTTTGATCACGGCGTGAATATCGCGGAGGACCGCAACGCCCTGGGACTCGATGACCCCCCCGGTGATGTCGACTCGCTCCACCAGGAGCGCACCGACAAGGAAAGCCCCCGCTCCCCCCTTCGCCTGGCTCCCGCCCGACGGGGCCCCCGAGGGGATATTCGAGCCGCCCTGACGGGTCGGGGCCAGCGATACGTGGGGCCCCTCCAACACCACCCGGCCCACCCGAACCTCGCCTCTCAGCAGGGGAAGAAGATGGACGCCGAACCTGAGGCTCTTCAGAGTCAAAAACACCCCCTTGGCGCCGGATCCCCCGGGAGACCCGACTTCGATCGACTTGGCCTGAAACCCAGGGGGACAGAGGGAAATCCCCGCGTCACCCACCCGGACGGGGGCGTCCAGGGCTGACGTCAGCGACTCCTCGACGCGCTGGCGGACGCTCGCCGAATCGAAGCGGGACGCAACGTATATCCCAAGAGCCAAGCCGATAACAATCAACCCGGCTAGAACAACCAGTCCGACCCGCATGCTCCAACGCACAGATCCCCCCAAATGAGGCGGAATATGCTAAACTTTTACCACGTCCATCCGATAAGAAACGCAAATTCTTTCCGAGAGGAATCGCAAGGAACCCTCTCCCCTTGGAACCGGCTTGGTTCCGGACCAGGCCCTCAACCCGCGAGGTCGGCTCATGATCCTAGAAAAAGCAGTTGAACCGCGGAGCACGCAGAGAACGCAAAGGAGTCCCATGGATGGGAAGACACATCGACCTCACCAGGCAGGTGAGCATCAAAACCGCCTGAAAAGGTGTTCCTCCCCCGATCGGATCGGGGTCCTCTGCGGTGAATGAACTGCGGTTTTTAGGATGATCTGTCCCGGTTGTTCGGCCGCAAACCGCGAGGAGAGACGTTTCTGCAAGTCTTGCGGAGCGCGCCTCAAGGCGGGCTGCTCGAGGTGCGGGTTCGAAAACGAGGTCGACAGCGCGTACTGCGGCGGATGCGGCGTTAAATTCGCCGGACCGGCGAACGCCGCCGCGGGACAGGCCGTTAATGCAGCTCCCCGACCGCAATCCCAGCCCCCTGAGACCGTCCGCGCGTCGGCCGAGAACCGCATTTCCGAGCAAGATATGGCCGAGCTCCTGGAGAGCCGGAAGAAGGTCTCCGCCGCGCCCCGCAAAGAGGGTGCGGGACCATTCGGCCAGGATGACATCGATGCGCTCTTCTCCTGATAGACCTGGGGATAGACCTGGATCGATCGATGCCGACTGCTGAAGACGTCACGTCCAGGCTCGGACAACTGCTCGTCGGGGAAGGGCGCGTATCCAGGAAGCATCTCGACGACCTCCTCGGATCCGTTCCCACAGCCGTCCTTTCGCGGAAGCGGCCGGGCGAGATCTTTCTCGAAAAGGGCCTCGTCGGGGAAGAGGACCTCACCCGCCTCCTGGGCACCCTCTACAACCTTCCCGTCATGCACCTCGACAAGGTCCACATCCGGCCCGCGATCCTTCGCTTGGTCCCCGAGGCGCTGGCCCGCCGGCACCGGATGATCCCTCTGTTTCTCGTCGAAAACGAGCTGACGCTTGCGGTCACACAGCCCCTCGACCAGAAAACGCTCGAACAGATATCCCGCCAGACCGCCTGCACGATCGCACCCGTCCTGATCAGCCGGTCCGACGCCGACACGGCGTTCGGCCTGTACTACACGGATGCGGGCGCAGAGGGGGACGAGTCCCCGGAGAAATCGGTCCGCGTCGCGGACCACGCGGAAGCCGGAGAGGTTTCCCGAAGCGAAGTCGAACAGCTCATGGCGGCCGGAAAGACGGCGCCCGTCATCAAGATCGTCGACGAGATCCTCGCCCAGGCCGCCCAAGAAGGGGCTTCGGACGTTCACATCGAGCCGGGCGCGGAGAACCTGACCATCCGCTTCCGGGTTGACGGAATACTCCAAACAGTCCGGGAGCTTTCCGCGACGGCCCATCCGGCCGTTGTCTCCCGCGTAAAGATAATGGCCGAGCTCGACATCGCCGAGCGCCAGAAGCCGCAGGACGGGCGGATCGCACTCACCGTCGGGAACCGCGAAATGGACCTCCGCGTCTCGACCCTCCCCACCGTCTTCGGCGAGAAAGTCGTCCTCCGCCTCCTGAACCGGCAATCCGTCCAGGTCGATCTGGACGTCCTCGGCTTCTCGTCCGGAAGCCTCGAGACGCTCAAGCGCCTTTCCCAAGAACCGTACGGCCTCATTCTCGTGACCGGGCCGACGGGCTCCGGCAAGAGCACGACCCTCTACGCCGCGCTCAACTTCATCAAGTCGCCTGAGATCAACATCGTCACGGTCGAAGACCCAGTCGAGTACCAGCTTCCCGGAATCAACCAGGTCCCCGTCAACCGGAAGAAGGACGTAACGTTCGCGACGGCCCTGCGCTCGATCCTGCGGCAGGACCCCGACGTCATCCTAGTCGGCGAGATCCGCGACCCGGAGACGGGCAACATCGCCTGCGAGGCGGCGCTCACCGGGCACCTGGTCCTCTCTACGCTCCACACGAACGACGCCCCTTCGGCCCTCACGCGCCTTCTGGAAATGGGGATCGAGCCTTTTCTGGTCGCCCCCTCCCTCCTGGTGATCGTTGGCCAGCGTCTCGTCCGGACCATCTGCCCCGAGTGCGCGGAGGAATACCGCCCGCCGCGCGAGTCGCTCGCCGGTCTGGGGCTCGCGGACGTTCCGCCCGATCTCACGTTTCACCGGGGGCGAGGATGCGACGCGTGCGGACGCCGCGGGTACAAGGGGCGGACGGGCATCCACGAGGTCCTGGTCATGGACGAGACCCTTCGCGAGATGATCGCCGCGCGCGCCACCGCGAACGCGATCCGCAAGTACGCCCACGAACGCCTGGGGTTCCGCGACATGCGCCTCGATGGACTGAAGAAGGTCTTCTCGGGTATAACGACGATCGAGGAAGTGATCCGCGTCACGCGGGACGCGCGGTAGAGGGAGGAAGCCTCATGGCAATTGCTCCTGGAAAAACGGCCCTGATCGTGGACGACTCGCCGATTCTGCGCAAGTCGCTCCGGACGATCCTGGAGAAGATCGGGGTCGCCGTCTCGGGCGAGGCCGCCAACGGCGTGGAGGCGATCAAGCTCTTCAAGGAGAGCAAACCCGACCTCGTCACGATCGACATCCTGATGCCCCAGATGGGCGGGATCGAGACCCTCCGCTTCCTGAAGGGCCTCGATCCGGACGTCAAGGCCGTGATGGTGAGCTCACTCTCGGAAAAAGAGAAGGTCGTGGAATGCGCCAAGGCCGGCGCCAGCCACTACATCCTGAAGCCGTTCGACGAAGGAAAAATCGCCGAAGTCCTCGAAAAAGTCCTCCCGGCCTGACGCCCCTCTCCAGCCGAGCAGTCCCTTGAGATTGCGGATTGCATTGACCGCGTCGTCGAGCTGTTGACGCAACTCCGTATGTTGTTGAATATCGGCTTGTTCTGTGGCCGCGGTTGCGCAGGTGCTGGCGGGTTCGGCGCCCCGGGTGGAGTCCTCGGCGTCGAGGTGTAATCCATGCCCTCACGACACGCTTGACGCGCCAACTGCTCGGCGATCTTCTCCGACGCCTTGAAGACATCGTCCCCTGAAGCCGAACCCTTGCTGCCGCCGATGACCTTGCCGGTTGCCGGGTCGCGCATTTGGAGCGACCAGGTGATCGAGTGCTCCGTGGTCACCACGGTGCCGTCCACGACCGCCGTGGGATCGATGAGCATGCCTTCCCTGAGACAGCGAGACTGGTCGAATTCGTCGGGGTGTTCGCGACAGAGTTTCAGTTCTTTCAGGACCAGATCGCGCTTCATCATCTCGACCACCGTCCCATGGCATTTCTGAAAGGTCTTGTTGTTGACCAGATCGCTGATGAGCATATCCGCTAGCCCCTTGCCCATTTGGCTGTTGGGACCGGTCCCGCGGAAGGCATTCACGCCAATAGCAGGTTGCGCGAGGGCAGCCGTGGGGAGTAGCGTCGCGCCGAGAACGATCAAAGCGCCGAGGAGTTTCGTTTTCATAAGCCCCCTTGGGCCCGAGGCGGCGCGGGCTGCGCTGCCTGCTCCCGGGTGAGGATCACCGTGGGAACTTGAAATAGCTGGTATCGGCTGTAGCGGTGGGTTCCCGCGGCCGTGACAACGCCATCGCGCCGCACGAAGTAGGTCCGGTTGAGCCCGGTCGCGATCGCCGCAATGCTCGAGACCCGCGGGGTCTGCAGGCCGCGCGGATATTCGGTGCATCGACCCAGGCCCATCGAACAGAAGCCGTTGTAGCCCCAGGCGCGCACCGTGCCGTTGGCCAGCAGCGCGATGTTGCTGGCGCCAGCGGAAATCGCGACGACGTCGCGCAGGCCGGGAATCGCGAATGGCCTGGCGGTCCACTGATCGCCCTTATGGATCGACGGGTCGCGGGTGCCCGCGAAGTTGTACAGAAGTTCAACATCGCCGCCGTCGCCCCAGACGCGCACCGTGCCGTCGCGCCGCAGCGCCATCGCGTAGCCGAGACCTGCGGACACCGCCACCACGTTGTCGAGCCCGGCAATGGTGACCGGGACTGCGCTGCGGCTGATCACCTCGTCGCCGATCTGCCCGAATTTGTTGCTGCCCCACGCCTTCACCGTGCCGTCGTTCATCAGCGCGAGCGCAAAACGGCTGCCGGCGGACACCGCCTTGACGCCCGTGAGTCCGGTCACCGCCGCCGGAAACGGCACGCGGAACGGCTCATCGCGGCCGGAGCCGGGAACGCCGTCGAGTTTCCAATTGCCGCAAGCACCCCAGGCGCGCACCGTGCCGTCCGCAAGCAGGGCGATCACCGACAGGCCGTCGGTGGCAAGTTGGCGCACGCCGGCCAGCCCCGGCACCGGGGTGGGCACCGGCACCGGCTTGATCACTTCCCACGACTTGGGCAGAACGCCCGGGGTGCCGAGTCCGAGCTGCCCCGCGTGGTTCTCGCCCCACGCGAGCACCGTGCCGTCGGCGCGCAGCACATAGGACGAGTCACCCGCCGCCGCGCCATCGACGGCATCGTACACACCGGGAAGGTCGATCAGTTCGTCGGAGTACTTCGGATCGTCGATCGCACCCAGACCCAGTTGGCCGCGCTCGTTCCTGCCGAAGACCTTGACCACGCCCGATGGCAGAACGATCAGGCCGTGGCTGGCGCTGGCGGCCACCTTCGGCAGCCGCGGCGCCTGCGCAAACGCGTCGGGCGCCGCCGATAGCAGGACCGATAGCAGGAAAAGAAGAACCACAAACCCCCGGCACGACCGGCGCAGACACTCTGCTTTCATCTTCCGATCCTCCTCCAACGAGGGCCAGTACTACTGCGTTACTAAGACTTTGTCAAGAGGACTGCGCCTTGACAAAATCAAACCGGCCGGGTCCCCCACGCTTCCCTCCCCCACGCTCCCCTTATTGACCCAAGCAAGCGGGGCTTCTCGCAAGTGAGGCCGACGCAGGCATATTCGTCCCGCCTTGGCGGGATAGAGGAGGCCGAATCCCGCCGTCGGCGGGACCGGGCAAGAGGATCGGACGTTGCAGTAGGTATTCATGAATGTCCGGGCTAGAATCCCGCACAGCAAACATATCCTCCGCATTTGGCTTGACATCATGACCAATGATGACTATCTTGTGGTCATGAAGAACGTCCGGATCGCGAACCTCAAAGCAAACTTGAGCCGGCACCTGCGCGACGTGCGGCGAGGACATCCGCTCGTCGTGATGGACCGCGAAACACCCATCGCCCGTCTTGTTCCCTATGCCGGCGAGGGCGAGCCGCTCATCGTCCGACACCCCCGCCGGAAGTACCTGTCCCTCCAGCAGGTCCCCCTTCCCGCCCCGCTCGGACTGGACATCGACATCGTGCCCCTCCTGCTTGAGGAGAGGCAGGGAGAAAAGTGACCGCCTACCTGGACTCATCCGCGCTCCTTCGGATCGTCCTCGGCCAGAAGAACAAACTGAAAGAGTGGAAGTCCATCCGCCACGGAGTGGCGAGCGCCATGATCGAGGTGGAATGCCTTCGAACGCTGGATCGTTTGAGGCTGTCGCGCGGACTCCCGGACGAAGAGCTCGCCGCGCACCGGGAGGCGGCTTTTCGGCTCATCGGGGAAATGGAAATCGTGGAGCCGACGCGGATCGTCCTGAGCCGCGCCTCCCAGCCGTTTCCGACACCGCTCGGAACGCTCGACGCCGTTCACCTCGCCACCGCCCTCCTGTGGCGGGAACGAAGCCCCGCCGACATCGTCATGGCGACCCACGACGCCGCCCTCGCGACCGCCGCCCGGGCCTGCGGCTTGGGCGTCATCGGCGTCTGAGAACGCCCCGCGGAGGCCTTTCACGGCATCCGGCAGCCCTGCGACGCGGGAGAGGTTCTCAAAATCCTGGAATCGGAGGCCCCGACCTCCGCGTGAGACCCCGGCTTGCGGGACTCTTCTCCCTTATTCCCAAAGCGGGACCTTAACGATTGGCCGGCCGCGTCCGCACGCTTGACGTTCGATTACGAATGTAGTATTTTGTAGCTCATGGATGCGGTCTTCGATTCATCCACGCTGATTCTTCTGGCGAAGATCGATACGCTGAGGATGGTCACAGAGGATGTTCATGCATTCATCCCCGCAAGGGTCCGGACCGAATGTCTGGCGAAGGAGACGTTCGATGCCGCGATGATCGCCTCGATGATCGCGGAAAAAAAGATCACGGTGGAACGAGCCGGACCGGACGCGGCCGTTCGAAAGCTTGCGCGGGACTTCCGGATCGAGCGGGGGGAAGCGGAGGCTTTGTGGCTGGCCCGGAAGCAGCACTTTGTCCTCGCGGTCGACGATGGGCCGACGATCAAGGCGTGCCGGATTCTTGGACAGCCGTTCGTGACGGCTGTCCACTTTCTGATCCAAATGCGAAACGCGGGACGCTTGAACGCCGAGGCCGCGATGGTCAAGTTCGAGATGCTGGGCAGGTTCGGCCGTTACGGCGAGAGGATCGTCGAGGATGCGGCGCGGAGGATAAGGGAGGGAACGAGATGAGCGTCGTGAGCCTTCGCTTAAAGGAGCGGGATATCAAGAGAATCAAGGAGCTTTCCATGATCGAGGGAAAAGACAAGTCCACGGTCGCCCGGGAGCTTCTGGCGTCGGGTTGGGAGTTCCGGATGATCCGGTTCTATAAGGAAGGCAAACTGTCCCTGTCCGGCCTTGCGGCGAGGCTCGACCTTTCTGTGAGCGAGACCATCGACCTGCTGGCAGAGTTGGGGATCAAGGCTCCCATTGAGTACGACGACTACATAAAGGGATTTGAAGCCGTTAGATAGCCGACACTGCCGGCGCGGAGTCCGACCCCCCGCCGTTCCAACGCCCCGTTCGATCAGCGCGCGACCCCCCCCGCCCGCGGGACGGACCATGACCGCCTTTTGTCAAGCACTTTGACACGTAGGACACAACGTCCCGAAAGTTCCTCCGGCCGCCCAGAACACAACAAAAGGCGCCCGCTCCGGCCCCGGGTATCATGAAGCGGTTGAAGGTTTATCCGGCAATGGAACATTCTTGCCCGGGGTGTTTTTCCTGAAGATCCTCTTTGAGGCCAAACCATAGCGGATCAGCCTGAAGAAATTGATCCTTGAACGCTTCATCAATTGCCAAGCGTAGCCAGCCTGAAAGATCGCTCGATAGATCGGGTTGGGCGGCAGCTTAATCAATTGGCGAATCAGCGGCTGGAAAAAGGGGAACTTCACTGCCAGAAAAAAGAACTTCTGTAGGTTTTCAAGCTGACGCATCTGGCTGTTTCTCAGCACCGAGGTCGTGAAGTAACTGTTGCCAATCTCATCCACCGGCAATTCATGCCCCAAGTCCGCCTCGATGCGCTTGCGGATCTGGGTACCCGGATAGGGCTGCAACACGGAACACCAGGGAAAATCGGCGCGGATGCGTGCGTTGATCTTTATAGTCTCAAATGCGTCTTCCACGGTTTCGCCCGGCAGGCCGACCATGTTGTAAGTCCCGAATCGGATTTTGAACATACGGAAAAGGCGAGCGGCTTCATAGATTTCCTCGTCCTTGACATTTTTGGCCAAAACTTCGTTACGAATCCTCTCCACCCCGGACTCGATACCGAACACGCAGGAAATACAGCCTGCCGCCTTTAGGGCTCGAACAATCTCCTCATCAACCAACTCGGCGCGAACCGTGGATATAAATGGCAATCCAATTTCTCTCCGGTAGAGTTCGAGAAATGGGAGAAGCCATTTTTTGTCGATGATCAGAATGTCGTCCGAGAAGCCCACGAATCGGACGGGGTAGCGCTTCCGGACCTGTCGGATCTCTTCGATCACGTTCTCATGGCTGCGAAAGCGAACATACTTGCCCTTGCCGCGATAGAGTTCCTGAAGCGTATGGTTGGCGCAAAAATTACACTTGAACGCACAACCGCGACCTGAGATGAAATTCTTGGATGTCTCCTTGGCTGTAATGGGATACCGGTCGTAGTATGTACGATCCGGAAAGGGCAACGCGTCGAGATCGTGGATCAGCGGGCGAACTGGATTGCTGACAACTTCTCCATCCACTTGGCTCCACAGGTTGGGGATCCCAGACGGTGCCCCCCCCTCTTCGATGGCACGAGCTAAATCCAAGACCGCACCTTCACCTTCACCGACGCACACATAATCCACCGCCGGGTCCCGGACGATCCAGGGATAAACCGTTGGGTGGGGTCCGCCAAGGAGCGTGACAGATTGAGGGTGCTTCGCCTTGTATGCGCGGGAGAAATCCAGGGCCCAATGGTGCAGGCCGGTCGTGCAGGAAAAACCAAGAACGTGCGGTCTATAGCGTTCTACATCAGCGAATGCGTCCGTCCCCTTGACATCGATGAATATTCGGGCTTCGTGCCCCGCATCCTGCAGGCATGCACTCAAATACATCAACCCAAGGTTTTCGCTGTAAAGGTTTTGTAACAAGGCAAATCGGGCCACAAGAAATACCCCGGAATTCATCCGTTTCGCGACATCTGCAGTTGAAGAATCCCCGCCTTGAAAGGCGGGGATTCTCCGACCTCTTCGGAACGGGTCTTCTATCCCCGACTCCCGCCCCCCGTCGCCCGATCCCTCTCCCCGGCTCTTACGTCCCTTCCTCCCACGAGGCGAGGTAGCGCTTCTGCTCGGGAGTTAGCTTGTCGATCTCGATTTCCATCGCCTTGAGCTTGAGGCGCGCGATTTCGCGGTCGATCGCCTCCGGAACGGGATGGACCTGCTTCCCGAGCCTCTTCCCCTTCTTCGCCACGTACTCGCCCGCGAGGGCCTGGTTGGCGAAGCTCATGTCCATGACGGAGGCGGGGTGTCCCTCGCCGGCGGCGAGGTTCACCAGACGGCCGTCGGCGAGGACGTTCACGCGCCGTCCGTTCTTGAGCTGGTGCTCGGTCACGAACTCGCGGATCTCGCGGCGGCGCTTCGTGAGGGACTTGAGGCCGTTCAGGTCCAGCTCGACGTTGAAGTGGCCGGTGTTGGCGACGATCGCCCCGTCCTTCATGGCGCCGAAATGCTCTTTCCGGATCACGTTCACGTCTCCGGTCACGGTCACGAAGAAATCGCCGATCCGCGCGGCCTGTGCGATCGGCATGACGCGGTACCCGTCCATGACCGCCTCCAGCGCCCGCAGGGGATCGACCTCGACGATGACCACGTTCGCCCCCATGCCGTGGGCCCGCATCGCGACACCGCGGCCGCACCAACCGTATCCACAGATGACGAAGGTCGTCCCGGCCAACAGCCGGTTGGTCGCCCGGAGGATCCCGTCGATCGTGCTCTGGCCCGTCCCGTAGCGGTTGTCGAAGAAGTGCTTGGTCATGGCGTCGTTGACGGCGATGACGGGAAACTTGAGGACGCCCCGCTCCGCCATGCTCCGGAGCCGGATGACGCCCGTCGTCGTCTCTTCCGTCCCCCCCAGGATGTACGGAATCAGGCTCGTCCGCTCCTTGTGGATCGTGGAGACGAGGTCCGCGCCGTCGTCCATCGTAATGTGCGGCTTCTGGTCCAGCGCCGCCTGGATGTGCTTGTAGTAGGTGGCGTTGTCCTCGCCTTTGACGGCGAAGACCGGGATCCGGTCGTGCTTCACGAGCGAAGCGGCCACGTCGTCCTGCGTCGAGAGCGGGTTCGAAGCGCAGAGGATCACGTCGGCGCCGCCCGCCTTGAGCGTCTGGACCAGCGACGCCGTCTCGGTCGTGACGTGCAGGCAGGCGGAGAGCCGGATCCCCTTGAGCGGCTTTTCCTTCTCGAACCGGGCGCGGATGAGGTTCAGGACCGGCATGTTCTGGTTCGCCCACTCGATCCGGAGCTTCCCCTTGCCGGCCAGGGACAGGTCCTTGACGTGATGTTTCATTGAATCTCCTTGGCAGTAGAAGGATGAACAAACAAACTCGACCGCGGAGGACGCAGAGGCCGCGGAGACCTTGGAAGTTGAAGATTCAACCCTTTTCTCGGCGTTCTCTGCGAACCCTGCGGTAAGATTAGATCCCCGCGGCGGCCTTGAGTTTCGGCGCGACGTCGGTCCGCTCCCATGTGAACTCGGGCTCGGTGCGACCGAAGTGGCCGTACGCCGCCGTCTTCTTGAAGATCGGCCGCAGAAGATCGAGCGTCTTGATGATCCCCTGAGGCGTCATGTCGAAGTGATCGCGGACGAGCCGCACGAGCTCCGCCTGCGGGACCTTTCCCGTCCGGAAGGTGTCGATGAGGATCGACACCGGATCGGGGACGCCGATGGCGTACGCGAGCTGGACTTCGCACTTTTCTGCGAGGCCCGCCGCCACCAGGTTCTTGGCGACGTAGCGCGCCATGTAGGAGGCCGACCGGTCCACCTTGGACGGGTCCTTCCCGGAGAACGCGCCGCCCCCGTGGCTCCCCACGCCGCCGTAGGAATCGACGATGATCTTGCGTCCCGTGAGGCCGCAGTCCCCCTGCGGACCGCCGACGACGAACCGGCCCGTCGGGTTGATGTGGTAGGTCACCGTCTCCTCGTCGAGAAGCTCCCGTGGAATGACCGCCTTCACGACCTTCTCGATGACGTCCTCCCGCATCTCCTTCATCGTAACGTCGGGGGAGTGCTGAGAGGAGACGACGACCGTGTTCACCTTGTAGGGCTTCCCGTCCCGGTACTCCACCGTCACCTGGGACTTGCCGTCCGGCCGGAGATAGGGGAGGATGTCGTTCTTCCGGACCTCGGCCAGCCGCCGCGTCAGCTTGTGCGCGAGCATGATGGGAAGCGGCATCAGCTCGGCCGTCTCGTTGCACGCGTACCCGAACATGAGCCCCTGGTCGCCGGCGCCGCCCACGTCAACGCCCATCGCGATGTCGGGCGACTGCTGGTCGATCGACGTGATGACGGCGCACGTCTCGTAGTCGAATCCGTACTTCGCCCGCGTGTATCCGATCTCCCGGATCGTGTTCCGGACGATCTCGGGAATGTGGACGTAGCACGACGTCGTGATCTCGCCCGCGACGATCGCCATCCCGGTCGTCACCAGCGTCTCCGCCGCGACCCGCGCCTTGGGGTCCTGGCCGATGATGGCGTCCAAAATGGAATCGGAAATCTGGTCTGCGATCTTGTCCGGATGTCCTTCGGTCACGGACTCGGACGTAAACAGGTAGTTAACGCGGCTCATTCAACTCCTCCCGGAAGAGCGGCGCCCATCGGCCGCTCATTGTCGACTAAAAGCGGTGCAAATTATCTTATCCGCCGAACGGTTGTCAAGGTCGATCCGTGTCCCCCGCCGCGTGCCGCGGCCGACCGCAGTGCGCGCAGAATCGGTGCCGAGCGGCGACGATCGTGCCGCAGCCCGGGCAGTACGCCGGCCCCCGCGCCGCCGGAGCGGGACGATCGCGCGCCGGCCCCGGCGAGAACGCGCCCGCCAACCGGACGAGGGCGGCGTGAACGTCCGGCTCCGCCGCGGGACGAACGATGACGGCCGGGCCGCCGCCCGCGCCTTTCCACTCAACCATCCAAAGAGACCGCGGCGTCTCGACGAGAGAGACCGCCGACGACGCTTCGCCCGCCGCTCCGTGGTCGACCGCCCGCACGACGGCGTACCGCGAAGGCATGACGAAGCCGTCCAGCAGGCGCATGAAGGACGACGTCATTCTCCAGCCCGTCCCCTCGGCCGCGATCCAGCCGGCCTGCTCGAACCGCTGGGCCGCCCGGGTATCGATCCCCGAAGGCTGGGGCGAGGCGGAAGGAAGGAGCCAGCCGACCGTCATCCACCAGCGGCAATCGGCGGAAGAGGCTCCCTCCCGGGCGATCCGTCCGAGATCGGCCGCCGTGAACGGAAAAGCCTCGATCGTCCGCCTTTCGATCAGCGACCGGAACGACTCGCTCTGATACAAGTCAACCATGGCCAGAAAGAAGAAGGCTTCCGACTGCGAGAACGAAAGCGGCGCCGTGTCCGCCGGAGACGGACCCGGCGGCCGGTCGAACCGGATCGCGTCCCGGAGCGCGGCGGCGATCGCGCCGGGACCGAGCCAGGCCGCCACGCGCCATGCTCCCCCCCCGGGGCGGTCGCCTGGCCGATCGATCGACACGTATCCGCCCGATGCTCCGCCCGCCGTGAAGAACGCCCTCGTCTCGGCCGCCGCGCCGGTCCCCCACTTCACCGTGACTTCGTATTCCGGCCGGGCGAGGACGGAGACAACCGGCCGAAGATCCTCCCGGACCGACGGAGGCGTGCCGTCGACGATCCACCCGGCCTTCGCCAGCTCCTGGATGGAATCGATCACGCGGGGATCTCCCGAAGCGTCGCCGCGGAGAGGCGAATGGGGATAGGAAACCTCGCGCGCGAGCGCCGCCAGGGCCGCGGCGGACCCCTCGGGAAGGAGCATCTGGATGACGCTCGGGGAAAAAGCCGCCCCTTTGTCCCTTCCCCAATCGAAGCGGAACGCCCGGCCGGCTCCGCCGCGTTCCTTCCCCCGTTCGGGACTTCGTCCGGCCAGAAGCGTCGCGAGATCGTCCAGGGTGTCCCGAATCCGGATCCCGTGCAACAGGAGAACGAAGACAGCCCCGAACCCGGCCGCGCCCGCCGCCGCCGCGGTCGCGGCCGCGATCCTCCAGTCCGGAACGGGGGGCACAACCTCCGCCACGGCCTCCGGTCCGACCGGCGCCTCTTCCGACGGCTCGGTGACCAGCCCGGGCTTTCTCAGGTCAACCCGCCGAGGGCCGATTTTCACGGGAAGTCCGATCCCGATCCGTTGATTTCGCCCGGCGTCGCGCGGAACGAAGGCGCTGGCGTACGGATCGATCTGGACTTCCGCGTTGGTCTGGTTCTCGAGCTCGATGAGGAAGCGCGAGTAACCTCCCGCGCTCTTCGCCTGACGGATCCGCACCACTCCCCGATCGACCGCGTCGCCAAGCAACAGCGTTTCGGGCTCGGCGGCTGTCGCGCCTCTTCCCGGACCGCACGCGGCGAGAATCAGCACAGCGAGGCCCGCCCGCCGCATCCAGGCGCGCGGGCCAGGTCCAGCCGACGCGGCGGCCGGCGATCTCACGCCGTCTCCCGGCCGCGGACCGGAACGCTCTCGCGCACCATTCGTCCCATGGCGCTCCCCAGGGAAAAGCCGGCCAGCCATCCCGATGAGCCGGCCAAGAGATAAAGGAGAACTCCCTGGCGCGCGTCTCCGGCGACCAGGAGGGCCTGGCTCAGGACCAGGAACGACATCCAGACAGCGACCATCAACGCCATCCCCCGGTGGTAGACCCGGCCGGGGTCGACGGGGGCGTCGATCCTCAGGGCCGGCACGGAAAATCCTAGGACGAGACTCGCCACGATCACGATCTTCCACCAAGGGGCCGCGCCCGAGAAGGGAGCAGCGCGGAGGTACAACCCCGTCACGGAGAGTGCGGCGAGGGCCAGCGTCAGGCGGGCGGCAATCGTCGCCCCGCGCATTCTCGGGGCGATGGCCAACAGCCATACGAAGGCGAACACGACCGCGGCGGCGGACAAGACGATCCCGATGCCCAGAATCCCGATCCCGACGGACGACATCACGTACTGCAGGCTGTCCCTGAAGTCCATCAGACTCTCCGCGACATCACGGCCGAAACGAAGCGCGACACCGCCTCCTCCAGGCCGTCCCGCAGCAGGGCGACGATCCCGAGGCCCGCGACGAACCGCACGCCGCGGGAAAAGCGGCCCCGGATGAACGCCTGCGCCAGACGCGGGCCGCCGATCCAGGCGAGGCTTTGCCCGATGACCGACGCGGGATCGGGCGTTCCGACCACGATGACCAGAAGAGCGAGAACGGCAAGCGTCAGGTTCGTGAGTACGATCGGCCCGAATGCCCCGGCCATGCGGCCCAGGACGATGACCGGATTCCAGCGGGCGGGATCCGCTTTGCCGGCCGCGGCCTGAACGAGGGCCTGCTGATCGGGCGCCAGCGACGCCCACCGCTTGTGCCCTTCGGTGTACCAGACGCCCTGCTGAACGTCTCCCTGTCTCCAGCGCGACGGGTGGGTCATGTACTCGTCGAAGATCTCTCGCAGATAGGGCCGAAGATCCGTCGCGCGAGTCCGCGAGAGCGTGTGCGGCTCGCCCGCGCGGGGGGCCGCCCGGCCGTTGTCCAGAGAGAACGACTCGAACTCGTCGGCCCGCCTCTCGCCGGGGGCGAGCTTCAACGCGGGCGTCACTTCCAGATACCGCATCGGTTTTACGGGAACGGACCGGGAAATGACGAACGCGGAGGCCGCCGCAGCCGCGGCGGCTGACACAATCAGGACCGATCCCCAGACGAAGGCCCGGCGAACGCGCGCGGAGAGGAGAGGACTATCCATCTCCCGCCCCCTGCCCCTCCTCCGCCGTTCCGCCAGCCCCCGGAACCGCGGCCGACTCCGCGCGCGCGGGACGGCTCCGCCCGCGGAGGACCCGGCCGAGAAGCGCCAAGTGAAGGGATGCGACCGCGGCCGTCGCGAAAACCGCCGCGCCGAGCGAGCGGGGGGAGAGGCTCCCCGTGATGATCGCCGCCATCTGCATCAGGAGGAAAAGCCCGGACCAGAGAAACATCGGGCCCAGCGGGGCGGAGATTTCGATCCCCGCGGGCCCGGCCGTCACATCCGCGCCGAGAGACCAGCCCGCTCCGGCTCCCACGCCCACGATAACGAGCAGAATCCACAGAGAAGGCGCGAGCGGATTTCCCAGAATCGCTGTGTAGCCGACCAGCGCCGCCGCGGGGAAAGCGGCCCCGAGCAAAAGACCGGGAATCGACGACCTGAACGCGCGGCGGAACGCGAAGAGGAGCAGGACGGACGCCGCCAGAAAGAAAAGAAATCCAAGAAGGGCGATCGTCTTCCAGAAGACGGCAACGATCACGATATTCTCCTTCTCACAAACCCGCCATGCTCTTGAGGACGGCGTCGATCCCTTCCTGGATCTCCTCGCTCCCGCGCGTTCCCCGGAAGAAAGAGAAGACGAGGACGAATCCCTCCCCTCCCCTGGCGAAAGAAACGAGGACGACGTCCCGGCGCTTTCGGCCTTCCTCGACGAACATCTCTTTCACGTGGGCCTTCCGCCCGCCGACGCGGATATCGCGCCCTCGTTCCTTCTTCGCGTAGTGCCCTTTGGAGAGTCCCTCGGCGAACTCGTCGGCCATCCGCGAGGTATCTCCGCCGTGCCGCGCGGGGCCGTGGAAGATCGTGAGGGCCGGCGCCGGCAGGAGGCCCGGATCTCCTGGAGGATCGAGCTGACGGACCTCGGCGAGCGCCCAATCCCGCGGGACGCGGAACGAGAGTCCCGCCGAACGCGCGGGCCGGGTCTCCACCCTCGGCATCGGGGGAACGTCGACGAGGAATTCCTGCTTCGCGACGGGAAAACCGTCCAGGAGGACGAGGGCCGTCCATTTCCCGGCGAGGCGGTTCACGCCGGCGTACCGGTTGAACCCTCCCTGGGGCGCGAGCGAAAAGACGGCCGTTCCGGAGGCGCTTAGCACCTCGCCCCGGTTGAAGAACCGCCCCTGTCCGTTCGGGTCGTACCACTCTACCCGCACGCGATGGACGAAGCGGGGATCGATCCCTTCGAAGAGCACGGCGAGCGCGGCCGAGGGGTCGCGCGCCGTGATCGGTCGGCCGCTCCCGATAATCGCGCCGTTCCGGAATTCCCTGCCGATCGAGAGACCGACAACGCTCCTCTTCGAGTTCTCGCGGGCGCGGGCCAGGGGCGCGAGAACCTGGGCGCCGTACCGCTCCGCCGTCTCCCGCGAGGTCTCCAGCCGGACGCCACGAGCCGCCGCTTCAGCCCTGAGGCGCGGCAGGGTCCCTTCCACCCGCGCGATCCTTTCGCTCGCCGCCGGGTGGTCGGAGAGGATCCAGTGCTCGCCGCCCCCCTTTCCGGCTGACAGATCCCGGAACATGCGGAAGGTCTCGGCCATCCCTTCCGGATCGTATCCGGCCTTGGCCATGTAGGCGGCCCCGACGTCGTCGGCTTCGCGCTCATGGTCGCGGCTGTATCCCAGGGCGAAGAGGTTGACGATCCCAAGGGCCGCTTCGAGCGAGCGCGCCGCGGACTCCGACTTGACGGCCGCCCCAGCGGCCGCCGCGCCGAGCGAGATCAGGAGCGACGTCTGGACCTTCTTGGCAATGTGCCGGCCCGACGAATGGCCGATCTCGTGCGCGATAACGGCGGCGAGTTCCGCCTCGGACTTGAGGCCCTCGAGGAGGCCGGTGTAGATGAAGATCTGCCCCCCGCCCGTCGTAAAAGCGTTGACCTTCGGCGACGCGATGACGTGAAAGGTGTACGGAAGGTTCGGCAGGTGCGTGTGAGGGACAATCCGGCGGCCGACCCGCTCGACGGTCCGCTGAACGCCGGGATCGGGATAGGGATCCTGGACCTCGAGAACGGCCCGCGCGTTCTCGATCCCCATCTGCGCCTCGGTCTCCGGCGGGATCAGGAGGAACTCCTCCTTCCCCGTGATGGGACTGGTCGAGCAGGAAAGGACCGCGGTCGAAAGGACCGCGGCGAGAACGAGACTGGGCCGGATCTTCACGCCCCGGATTATATCATCGAACACCTGCACCGCCTCCTCCTTGCGATCTGGCCTCTTTCAGCACCGTGAAGAGACGGCGGGAGTAGGAAAGAAGCGTCCTCGCCGAGAGGTCGTGATCCAGCCACAGGCTCCGCGAGATCTCCGGGATGCCCTTCATCCGGTGGATGGCGACGAGCTTCTCCCGCCGGCCGTCATCCCGATAGAAGAAAGCCTGGAGCCGCCCCATGACGGCGTACCGGCGGTCGAACGCTCTTTTCCATTCCGCCGCGTAGGCCCCCCCGATCCGGCCCGGCCGCGCGGAATTGTCGCGGATCGCGCGGGCGGCGATCTCCCCGCTCTTCATGGCGTAGTAGATCCCCTCGCCGGACGTCGGCATCACGAGCCCGGCCGCGTCTCCGAGGAAGAGGACCGGTCCCGCGTACATGGACGGACGCGCCATCCCGATCGGGCCGATCGGAATCGGGAAGACCTCCCTGCGGAGGATCGGCCTGTCCGCCAGATCGGACCCGATCGACCGCTTGAGCGTGGAGAGGAGTCTCGGAAGCGACCGCGCCCGGGAGAGGGCCGTCCCCGTCCCGATCGTCAGCGTCTCCCTCTTGGGGAAGACCCAGCCGTAGAAGTCGGGCGAGACGTCCGCCCGGAAATGGAACTCGCACCGCTCCCCCCAGCGGGCGGCGAGCGGCGGCGAAAGCTCCATCCATTCCTGGATCCCGAAGCAGGTGCGCTCGACCGCGCGGCCGAGCGATCTGGCGACGACCGAGTTCGCCCCGTCCGCAGCGAGAAGGATGTCCCCGCCGATCTCCGTCGTCCGGCCTCCGTCCGTCGTGACGCGAACGCCCGGCGACGGATCGACCCACGCCCGCGTAACGTTTCCGTGCAGGATCTCGGCGCCGGCCGCGCGCGCCATTTCTCTCAGCATCGAATCGAAGACTTGGCGGCGAACCATGACGAGGATGGAATCGTCCAGCGCGATGTCCGCCCTCGCGCCCCTGGGAGACACGAGCGTCAGCGTCCGGATGGACCGTTCGATCACGGAGGAAGGAATCCCGAATTCGCCGAACGCGGCGAGGGAAACGCCGCCCCCGCAAGGCTTGGCGCCCTGGGGGGCCCGTTCGACCAGCGTCGTCTCGATCCCGGCGAGGGCGAGGTCGCGCGCCGCGATCGCCCCCGCGGGCCCTCCGCCCACGATCAGGACTCGCATCTCACTCCCGAAACCGTTCCAGATCCCTCACAACCTCCGCCGCCCGCGAAGAGACCCGCCTCAGGATCTCCTCTCCCTTCGCCGCGGAGGCTTTCGCCGGGTCTCCCCAGACCCCGCCCTTCCAATAGAGCGTTTTCTTCCGGACAAGGACCGACTCCGGGAACGTCGGATACTCCTTCTTGGCCGTCCCCGTCACCAGGCCGGGCGCGATCGCCAGAAGGCACGAAGTCTCCATCTCCCCCGCGTGGCTGTCTCCCTTCGTCTCGACGAGATCGGCCGTCTCGGACTTCATCAGGTCGTACGCCGAGAGAAGCGCGACCCGGATGTCCGGAAGGGCAAAGAGCATCTCCTCTCCCACCTCGCGCATGGCGTTCACGTGCAGGCCGCCGGCGTGCCCCGTGAGAAGGACGAAGGACTTCATCCCCTGGGCGTGGAAACCGCGGACCAGGTCGCGGAGAAGCGCCCGGAACGTGTCCGGCGAGATCCCCACCGTTCCGGGATGGAGCGCCGTGCTCGTGCAGACCCCGTAAGAGAGCGCCGGGGCGACGAGCGCCCCCGTGTCCGCGGCCGCCCGGCGGGCGATCTCGCGCGCGATGATCGTGTCCGCGTCGAGCGGGAGGTGCGGCCCGTGTTCCTCGGTCGAGCCGAGGGGAATGATGACCGTCCGCCTCTTCCGCCGCGCGCGGGCGAACTGCGTCATCGTCAGGTCCGCGATCTCGGACGAGGCTTGTTTCCGCCGCTCCGCTCTCTTGGAAGGCCGCTCTTTCCTATTCACCTATTCACCTATTCACCTATTCACCTATTCACCGATTCACCGGTTCACCTATTCACCGATTCACCGCCTGTGCTCGGGGATGCGGACGGTCACGACCGGGCAGGGCGCGTCCCGCACGACGCGCTCCGCCGTGCTCCCGAAGATCAAGTGGTCCACGCCCCGCCGGCCGTGCGTCCCGATGACGATCAGGTCGGCTTTTACGTCCCGGGCCGTCCGGATGATCTCCTCGTAGGCCGTCCCGTGGGCGATCCGCGTCTCGATCGCCTTCACGCCGGAGACCTCGGACTTGAGCTTCTCCATCTCCCGGGCGGCGCTTTTTTCAAGGTCGTCGAACATGCGGCTCACGGCCTCCGGGGGAACGTACCACCGGGCCGCGGGGACGTCCGGTACGACGTACAGGAGAACCAGGACCGTCTTGTAGTCGCGGGCCAGCGTCTCCGCGTACGAGAGCGCCGCGCGCGAACCTTCGGAGAAGTCCGTCGGATAGAGTATTGTCTCGATCTTCATTTGGGTCCTCCCCCGCGCGTCTTCTTCTTCGACCTTCGACTCTTGATCTTCGATTTATCCATTCCGCAATTCATCTCGAACAGGAGCCGCAGTCCTTCCAGCGTGAGATCGGGGACGATTTCGCGGATCGACCGGCAATGCCGCGCCACGACCCCCGCGAGCCCGCCCGTCGCCACGCCCAGCGGCTTTCCTCCCAGCTCCCGCCCGAACCGGGCCGCCAGCCCATCGACCAGCTCAGCCGTCCCGTAGACGATCCCCGACTGCATCGCCGTCACCGTGTTCGTTCCGATGGCCCGGAGCGGCGCGGCCAGCGGAATGCGCGGTAGCTTCGCCGTCCGGGCCGAAAGGGCGTCGAGGCTGACCTCGATGCCGGGGAGAATCGCCCCGCCCTTGTAAACGCCTTCGGCCGTGACGGCGCAGAACGTGGTCGCCGTGCCGAAGTCGACGACGACGAGCGGGCCCCCGAACCTGCGGAACGCCGCCGCCGCATTCACGAGGCGGTCGGCTCCCAATTCGTCGGGCCGGTCGATGTCGAGCGTGAGGCCCGTCTTCCAACCGGGCTTGACGACCTCCGTCGACACCCCGAAAGACCGGAACACCGCTTCCACCAGGACCGCTTCCAGCGGCGGAACGACGGAGGAAAGGACGGCCCGACGGACGCTGCGCGTCAGTTCCGCGGCCGAGAAGAGGCCCCCCAGGATCAAAGCGTACTCGTCCGCCGTCCGGTCCAGTTTCGTCCCGATCCGCCACGATCGAGAGAGCGTGAGGCCGCCGAAGACGCCCGCAACGATGTTCGTGTTCCCAATATCGATGGCGAGAAGCATCGTCTCCTATGCCCCAGTAAGGTCACCAGAGCGATTGTAAATTGAAAATTGTAAATTGGAAATTTCAAAGTGAAAGGCTGGACAAAAAGTGTAAATCGCAAAGCGGGGAACTTCTTTTCCGTTCTTTCGCTTTCCAATTTCCAATTTCCAATTTTCAATTTTCAATGAGCCTCTCGTGGTCCTAAAGGCGGGGTTGAAGAACCCCTCCTTGGAAGGCGGGGATTCTCCGACCTCTAAGGTACTCTTCGTTATTTGCATTCGCGCGCCTTGACCCCGCCCCAAGGGGCGGGGATTGCGGCGCACTTTGCGGTTCTTCAAGACGTCCCCGCCTCCGAAGAGAACGCTTCCCCCGCCAGGGAGACGTCTCCGGAGACGACGCGGCTGATTGTCCCGTCGGCCGCCTCGACCAGGAGGAAGCCTTCGTCGTCGATGCCCCGCGCCGTGCCGCGGACGACCCGCTCGTGCTCGCGGACGCTCACTTCCTGACCGACCATGTCGGAGAGGCCCTCCCATATCTCGCGGAACGGCTCGAATCCCTCTCTCAGGTACCGGGCGTAGGCGTGATCGAGAGAGTCGATGACCACCTCCAGGATATTCTGGCGCGACAAGGGACCGCCGGCCGCGTCGGCGAGCGACGTGGCCATACGGCGGATCTCTTCCGGAAAACCGTCGGGGTCCGGGTTGACGTTGAGGCCGATCCCAATGACCACGTGGTCGATCGTCCGGCCCGTCGCGGCCATCTCGGTGAGAATCCCGCCGGTCTTGCGCCCCCCGATCCGGAGATCGTTCGGCCACTTGAGCTGGACGGGAATGCCTGTCTCGGTCCGAAGACCGGCGGCGAGGGCCGCGGCCGCCACGAGCGTAAGCTGGGGGG
>Ga0154722_1058_pt2 | contig 22729 bp, 20 predicted proteins | sample Rifle2008BG16ft_FD_105730 | JGI IMG/M metagenome (GOLD analysis project Ga0154722, IMG submission 105730) | Nitrospirae bacterium RBG_16_64_22 | reverse complement strand
CTGAAGTCGGTCCCAAGGGTTTGGCTGTTCGCCAATTAAAGCGGTACGAGAGCTGGGTTCAAAACGTCGTGAGACAGTTTGGTCCCTATCTGTCGTGGGCGCAGGAGATTTGAGGGGAGCTGTCCTTAGTACGAGAGGACCGGGATGGACGGACCTCTAGTGTGCCAGTTGTCCCGCCAGGGGCATTGCTGGGTAGCTATGTCCGGACGAGATAACCGCTGAAAGCATCTAAGCGGGAAACTCACCCCAAGATTAGATCTCCCTCCCGAGCAATCGGGACTGAAGACCCCTGGAAGACTACCAGGTTGATAGGCTGGAGGTGTAAGGCCGGTGACGGCTTGAGCTGACCAGTACTAATCGGTCGTGAGGCTTAACCATAATATTTCTTCTGCCTTTGAACCGTCCGACACATTCTTGGCGAGTTCTTGCCAAGCCCCGCTTGCGATATTCGGTTTCTCGGTGGCCATACCTGAGGGGAAACACCCGTTCCCATCCCGAACACGGAAGTTAAGCCCTCAAAGGCCGATGATACTGCGCTGGAAACGGCGTGGGAAAGTAGGTCGCTGCCGGGATTAATTGGAGAAGGCCTCTCGGGTGAACCGCCTGGGAGGCCTTCTCTGTTTCTGGCGCCATGCATGCTCCTGCGCCTCAAGCGAACAGGTTGCAGGATGGGGAAGGGAATGAATTTCAGGATGGTCTTTCGCAGAAGCTCGCCATATCTTGGGGCAGGACTGCCGGAACGTACAACATTCAGTAATTGGTTGACATTTTCCAGTCAGAATGATACCAAGCCGGGCGGAATTGGCAAAGAAATCGCCAGGGGGCAATCCGAGTGGAGAAAGAAGAAGCCAGAGCACACATCCGCATACTGATCGTGGACGATGAAGCGGCCGTGCTCGACGCGCTGACGAGGATCCTCAATCTGGAAGGATTCGAGGTGTGTACCGCTTCAAACGCCGATGAGGCGCTTGATTTTCTCGCGGCCGGAGGCGGATGTCAGGTTGACCTGATGATTACGGACTACCGGATGCCCGGACGGGACGGACTCGTTCTTGCGCGCGAGGTCAGGCGAATTCTTCCCAGGCTTCCGATCATCCTCGTGACGGGAAGCCTCGTGAACGTTGCCGAGAAAGACATGGAGCAACTCGGCATCTCCTTCGTTCTTCGCAAGCCGTTCCGCATCGCCCAAGTTCGGAACCTGGTGCGGGATCTTCTTCGCCTCGATCCGGTCGCTTCGATCTCCTGACGCCGCCGTCGTCACGCTCCATCAGGATGTTGAAAGAGCCCATTATGCGAGCGCGACCCTGATCTTTCCCCGCGCGTCATCGATCTCTCCAATCACGCTTCGCGTCCGAACGCCTTTTCTTTCTAGGGCTTCGAGAAGGGATGTCAATTTCTCTTTTGGGACGGCGATCAGAAGGCCCCCGGAAGTCTGGGCGTCGGCCAGGAGCAAGCGGACGGGAACGGGCACGGCTGGCTCCCAAGAAACGTGGGGCTCCGCAAACCGCAGGTTGTTCCGGGATCCCTGCGCCATATGGCCCTCAGCTAGATCGAGAACGCCCGGGAGAAACGGGACTTCGGCAGTACGAAGGGCGGCGCCGACGCCCGAGGCGTCGATCATCTCCATGAGGTGCCCCAGAAGACCGAAGCCGGTAATGTCCGTGCAGGCCGAGACGCCGACCTCCGTCATCGCCTCGGACGCGGCGCGGTTGAGCGCGGCCATCTGCTCGACGGCTTCCGCAACGGTCTCGGGTCTTGGATTGCCTTTCTTGATCGCCGTGGCGACCACGCCCGTTCCCAGAGGCTTCGTGAGGACGAGGCGGTCGCCGGGGCGGGCGCCGCTGTTAGCGACGATCTTCCGCGGGTGGACGAGCCCGGTTACGGCCATGCCGTATTTCGGCTCCCGATCGTCGATCGAATGGCCGCCGATGACGGAGACCCCGGCCTCGGCCGCCTTCTCGGCGCCGCCCCGGAGGATTTCGCCCAGGAGCTCGATCGGTCCTTCCTTTGGAAATGCCACGATATTGAGCGCGATGACCGGGCGGGCGCCCATGGCGTAGATGTCCGAAAAGGCGTTGGCGGCCGCGATCCGGCCGAAGTCGTAGGGGCTGTCGACGATCGGGGTGAAGAAGTCGACCGTCTGCGCGAGGGCGATCTCATCCGTCAGGCGGTAGACGCCCGCGTCGTCGGCCTTGGACGTGCCGACGAGGACGTTTGGATCGTTGACGGGTGGGAGGAAGCGCAGGACCTGCGCCAGAAGCTCGGGACCGAGCTTGCACGCTCAGCCGGAGCCGTGAGACAGAAGCGTCAGGCGCTTTTTCTCAGCGGAGGCCGTCATTCGCGTAGAGTAGCAACCGGACGCGGCGGCGGCAAGGCGATTTCGAGAGATCAGGAAGTCCTTCGGCGGACGCGGGACGCCCGTTCTTCCCATTCCTGGCGGGTGATGACTCCCCGGTCGATCAACAGCTGAACGAGGATCTCGAACTCCGCGACCGGCCAGTCCGTTCCCGACGGGCCGGCGTGGATCTCGGTCCCGCCCTGAATGAACACGGGGTCGGCCGGGAGATCGACGGAACGGGCGATATCCATGATTCCGCCCCGGAAGTCGATTACCTCGGCGTCGTAGTAGTGCCGGATGGCCTTGCGGATCTGGGACTCCAGAGCCAGTGCGGGGCGGATGGTGACGCCCGTCGTGAACTGGATCTCGTCGACGACGTTGAGGTCCGTCGGGTCGCTCATCGCGAGCGTCAGGGTTTGCCCTCGGATCTCGATGGGGAGGACGTTGTGCTTCTTGGCGACGCTCGCGGGCAACTTTTTCAGGGCGCTCTCGGGAACGTCGATCGACGACAGATCGATCATTTTCAGGCCGAGCTGTTTTTCCAGGACATCGGCCAGGGCGCGTTCGGCGACAAAGCCCATCTCGATGAGGGTAGTGCCGAGCTTCCCGCCCCACTGCTGTTGATGGCCCAGCGCGGCCTTGAGCTGCATCTCATCGATGACCTTCTCTTCGATGAGGATCTCGCCCAGCTTCTTCCGCTTCGTCTCCATGTCCGCGCCTCCGTGCGGTTGCCGAGCCGGCGCCGGTATCGAGGAACGCGCGCCGGCGTCTCCCGCAAGGCCTTCTCGTGCGGGAAAGAATATACATCCGTCGGGGTTTCGGAACAAGGAAGAACAAAAACAGGCAAAAGAAAGGGGGACGCAGCCATCAGGCTGGGTCCCCCTTTGTATAACGAGCAGTTCTCGGCGATCGGCTAGGGTTTCGCCCCGGCTGACGCGGCCTCGAGCTTCTTCTTGAACGCCTCCATTCCCTTGCCCGGAAGCCCCTTGGTGTGGTCCCCAAGAAAGTGGGCGAGGGCGATCATCTCGTTCTCGGTCAGGCCCACGGCCGCGGCGGGCGGCATGATCGATCCCGGCGAGAGCTTGGCCGGGTCCTTGAGATGCATGATCTGCCATTCCAGGAATCCGCCGACCTGGCGCTTGTCGACGTCGGCTTCGTCCGTCAAGGCGGGCCCGATGGCCCCCCCGGGCGCCCCGCGAATCTCCTCGTCCAGCCCCGCGATGACGTGGCAGGCGGCGCAGTTGCCCTTTGTGTAGTAGATCTCCATTCCGAGGGCCGAGAGTTTTTCGTCATGATGGAAAAGCGCCTCGCGGGTCGAGACGGCGATCCCCATGAGAACCAGCGTGGCGGCGAAAAAGACGACCAGCCCGCCTGTCGCGACCGGCCGCTTGAGCGGGTGCCGCTCCTTGCGGGTATCGAGGAAGGGGAGGGAAAATAGAAGGCCGAAGAATAGGCCCGGAACGACGATCGCCCCGACGAACTCGCCCCATTGCCCCGCGAAGATCGGAAGGCGCAGGAGCTGGAAGATGGACAGGAAGTACCACTCGGGCTCGGGATCGAACGCCGAGGCCGCCGGGTTGGCTTTGCTCATCAGCTCGGGCCGCCAGAAATAAGCCAGAGCCACGAGGACAAGAAAGAGCAGGAGCATGAAGACCGAGTCCTTGTAGACCTGCGTGGGGAAGAAGAACTCCTTTGTCCTTTCCAACTCGGCCGGCTCTCCCTTGTACGGCCCGGCCGGACCCGCTTTTCGGAACAGGAAGAGGTGAAGGCCGGCGAGTCCCATGAGCGAGAGCGGGAGGATCATGACGTGGATCACGAAAAAGCGGTTGAGCGTGAGAACGCCCGCGGACGTCCCGCCTTTGAGGAAGCGGGCCAGGAAGTCTCCGATGACGGGAATGACGCCCGCCACCTCGATTCCCACGACGCTTCCCCAGTAGGCCTTCTGATCCCAAGGGAGAAGGTAGCCGGTGAAGCCGAGGCCGATCACGACCTGTGCGAGGAGAAGCCCCACGATCCAGACCATCTCGTGCGGCTTCTTGTACGCCCCCCACAGGAAGACCTGTGTCGCGTGGACGACCAGCATGACGACCATGGCCGAAGAACCCCAGTGATGGATTCCGCGGATGAGCCAGCCGTAGTCCACGTCTTCCATGATGTAGCGGATCGATTGCCAGGCGTGGTCCACGGTGGGCGCGTAGTAGAACATCATGAGGATGCCCGTCACGATCTGCATCGCGAAGATGAAGAGGAGGGCGCTCCCGAAGACGTAGGCGTAGCGGGCCCCGCCGGGGATCGGCTCGTTCAGCATCTTGTTCTGGAGCCCCTTCAGGTTGATCCGTTCGTCGATCCACTTATAGACGATATCGAGCATCGGCGCGTCCTCCTAAACGATCCGCTTCTTGCCGTGTTCGCTGGCCTTGTATTCCGCGTCGATGATCTCGACATGGCCGTCCGCCAGGCGGACCGGGAGCGTGTCCAGGCGGCGCGGCGCCGGGCCGCTCACCACCTCGCCGTTGAGCTTGAAGACCGAGAGGTGGCACGGGCAGATGAAACGTTTTTCCGCCTCGTCCCAGCGATAGGCGCATCCCAGGTGGGGGCACTTGCCGGAGTAGACGATGTATTCCACGCCCTTGTTTTCCCAGATCGGCTTTCCGTCCACTTCCTTGAAGACCCGCTCAGGGTCGCCCTTATAGACCTCCTTAAGCAGGTCGGGCGACGCCTTGACACCCCAGGCCGTCTTCTTGACCGTGTTGACCATGTAGGCTTCCTTCGGCGTCCGCGTGAAGTCCAAGAGGACGGGAGAGTCGGCGATGGGAAGCCGGTCCGCCTTTCCGAGGCGGACCCAGGCATTATCGAACCCCTTGTAGAGTGGAAAGATCAGGTACTTGAAGACCGGCCAGACGAGCGGCAGGGTGATCAAGGCGCCGATCGCATTGGATGCCCAGAAGAAGAAGCGCCTGCGGGACAGGTCTCGTTCGGCCGCGGGGAACTTCGCGAGGACTTCGCCCTGATGGACGTGGAGGTGCGGCGCGAACTCGGCGACCTCGACCTCCTCCCAGTCTCCCCGGCGGAAGCCGGGCATTCCCTCCAGCCGGTCGACGGGATAGAGGAGGACGACTTCGGGACCCGGGCGGACGGATGTGTTGCCGTCGACGGGGACGACGATCTCGCGCCCGTCCGCGTCAAGGCGCACGACCATGTCGGTGATCTCCCGCGTCGTCTGGCTCAGGATCAACCGGGAGACCTCGCCGACGGGCCGGTCGATGCACTTGACGCGGGACTTGATCTGAATGTCCATTGCTCCCCACTCCTTTCCCTTGTAGAGCCGAACAACCCCAACTGGCCCATCTGGCCCAGCCGGCCGACTCGCGCGCCGGTCCGCGGACCACCGCCTGGCTTCCGACCGGGGCCGGGGAATAGATCAGGTAACGGGCAAAAACAAACAGAATGCCGAAAGGCGACAAGGGGGGGTGAAAAACCGACGGAAACTATCACGTGGGGCAAGAGCCCGTCAAGGAAAAAAGACAGGAGATTCGCCCCCTTAGACCAAACGACGTTTTCCGCGGCCTCAGCCGGCTTGCGTCCCCTCCGGCGTGAAGATATAATCCCCGCGCCCAACACCGGCCGATCCTTCCTCTGCCGAACGTTTCGTCGTGTCCTGGTTCTCTTGACCGCGGGGGTGTCGGGGACAACCCCGCCTTCTCCTATCGGGTTTTCAGGCCGGAATATTGAGATAGCGATCGACCAACCCACACAACGCGAGGAGGGACGGAATGGATCTCAAGGCCTACATCATGCGCGCGATCGAGATCGTGAAGCTGAACGGAGACGCCGCGAAGGAGGCGGCTGACGACCAACAGGGATTCGTTCCGGGGCTTCTCGTTGTGGCCGTGGGGGGGCTCGCGGGCGCGATCGGCGGCGTCTTCTTCCACGGTTCCTTCGCCGCGATTGTCACCGGTCCCATCCTCGCCGTCGTCGTTTCGTTCATCGTCGTCGGGATCGTGCACGGTCTCTCGCTTCTTTTCGGCGGCAAGGGAGACTTCATGTCGCTCTACCGGGCGATGTCCCTGGCGCACATCGTTTCGTGGGCCCGCATCATTCCGTTCATCGGCGGTCTCGCGGGCCTCTGGATGCTTCCCATGACGGTCATCATCCTCGAGCGGGTGCACGAGCTCGAGCGCGGCAAGGCGATCGCCGTCGTGGCCATCCTCGTGGGGATCGCGCTTCTCTTCATGTTCTTGCTCATGGGCGCGATCATGGCGCTCGTCGGCGGAGCGTTGTGGATGTCCCGCTGACCGGGACGTGAGCGCGTCGCGAGCCGAAACGGGGAAGGTCGGGCCCGGGACCGCGGGATCCCGGGCCCGCGTTGTTTCCGCCCGGCGTCCCCCCGACGTCTCGCGGATGCTGGCCGTTCTCCGGCGGGAAGTCCGGAAGTGGAAGACGCCGATCGTCGGCGTTGTCGCGGAGAAGACCCGCGACCCGTTCTGGGTGCTTGTGTCCTGCGTTCTTTCTCTTCGCACCAAGGATGGCACGACGGCCGAGGCGACGGCCCGACTCCAGGCCCTTGCCAAGACCCCCGCCGAGATGCTCCATCTTTCCGTGCCGGCGATTGCCCGGGCGATCTATCCGGTCGGCTTCTACAAGACGAAGGCCCGCCATCTCAGGCAGATCTGCGCCGATCTCATCGTCCGTTTCGGCGGGAGAGTCCCCGACACGATCGAAGAACTCCTGACGCTCAAGGGCGTGGGGCGGAAGACGGCGAACCTCGTCGTGACGGTCGGGTACGGAAAGCCCGGCATCTGCGTCGACACGCACGTCCACCGGATCTCGAACCGCTGGGGATACGTCCGCACGAAGACGCCGGAGGAGACCGAGAATGCCCTTCGCGCGAAGCTTCCCCGGCGCCACTGGATCACGTACAACGATCTCCTCGTCACGTTCGGCCAGAACCTCTGCGCGCCCGTCTCGCCCCAATGCTCGCGCTGTCCGCTGGCCTCCTTCTGTCCAAAGATCGGCGTCGAGAAGAGCCGTTGACCCCGGCTCTCCGGGGCCGGCCACTTGCCGAGGAAAGACATGAAATCCACCTTCAGCCGCAGAGAATCCCCCCACCCCCCCTTTGACAAAGGGGGGCCAGGGGGGATTTTCTTTGTTGGTCTGTTCATATGTCTTTGTCTTGCACTGTTGGATCATGCGACCGCCTTGGCCCAGGAGAAGGCCGTCATCGAAGTGCCCGACCTGATCGTCCGGACGGGGGAAGCGCCCGAACTTCGCCTCCAGGTCCGTTCGGCGGGGTTCTTTGGTCAGGGAATCGGCGGGGAAGTCGTGTCCGTCCGGGCGGGGAAATGGGAAGGATCGGCCCTGACGGGCGAAGGCGGATGGGGGCGGCTTGCCCTGCCGAGGTTGCCCGAAGGCGTCCACGAACTCCGCGCTTCCCTGGCCTCGACGCGCCGGTACTCGGCTCGGCCCGCGACGGGCGTCGCCGCGTTCTGGCCGCTCCGGCGCCCGTGGGCCGTCGTCGTTCTCGAAGGCGCCGCGGCCCCGGCGAAGCGCGAGGCGCTTCCGATCGGGTCTGTAGGCGTGGGGCCGCCTCGGGACGGCGCTCCGGACGGCTTCCGCCGGCTCTCGTCCACGCATGCCGTCGTCGTGCTCACGCGCCGCTCGGAACGTTCCCGCGCGGAAATCCGCGCTTGGCTCGATGAGCACAAGTTTCCCGCCGTTCCAGTGGTTTTCCTGTCCGGGGAGCCAGGTTCAGGGGAGGGCGCGTCGGCGGACCTCAAGGCCTGGCTGGCGGAACGCCGGAAAGAAGGCCGGCGGTTGTCGGTCGGAATCGCCGAGCGGAGGGAGGATCTCCATGCGTTCCTCGACGCCGGCCTGCGCGCCGTCAGGATCGGCGAGGGCGGCAAGATTCCCGAGAAGGCTCGCCGGGTCCCGACGTGGAAGGACGTCCGAAAAGAGGTTCCACAGCGTTCGCGCCTGGACACAGTTAGATCCGAAAGGCCTGAATCCGTTCGCGTTCTTCCGGCCATTTTCGGAGACAGAAGGATTGGTACGATGTAGGATGGTTTTGTGATATATTTGATGCAGTTGACTATTTTCTAGCCTTCCGGACCGCAAAGTTGCGGACCCTTCTTCGGAGGCAAGAGAGTGGATCTCATTTCAAGACGGTCTGAAGCCCCCGGGAACGGTTCAGAACAACCTGCCTTCGCGTCCTCGGTCGCCAAGTTGCCTAAAGTCGCGAGCGCCATCGTTGCCTCGGTGAGCCTGCTGGTCCTTGCCGGCTGGGCTTTCAACATCGAGTTCCTGAAGCGGGTATTCCCCGACGCGGTGGCCATGAATCCCATGACGGCGGTTGCGTTCCTCCTGTCCTCCGCCGGTCTGTGGCTTTACCGAGCGGATGTTTCGGATGCGCCGCGTCTCGCCAATATCCGACGCACGGCGTTCCTGTGCGCGGCCGCGGTCGCTCTGACCGGCCTTTTGATGTTCTTGGGATACGCGGCCGGATGGGACGTGGGTCTGGACCGGGTACTTTTTGCTTCCAATCTGGCGACGGCCGGCGGGGACCCGAACATTCCCAACAGGATGGCTCCAAACACAGCCCTGAACTTCCTCCTGGCCGGTTCGGCGTTGCTTCTTGCCGGCTCCCGTGACAGGCGTCTCGGATGGCTCATCCAGGCCATGCTGTTGTTTGTGATTTTCACGTCGTTCCTGGCCTTCCTGGGCCACACGTACGACGCCCCCGGGCTTTACAAGGTATCTCCCTTCATCGGGATGGCGGTCAATACCGCCGCCTGCTTTATGGCGCTCGGCGTGGGGATACTCGCGGTCCGTCCGAATCAAGGCGTCATGGCCGTCGTTGCAAGCCCGCGCATGGGCGGCGTCGCGGCCCGCCGACTCCTCCCGGTCGCCTTCCTGCTTCCCGTTGCGCTTGGGTGGATACGGCTGTGGGGCCAGCGCGCGGATCTTTATGGCACCGAGTTCGGATTGGGGCTCATGACGACCGCGAGCGTCGCTTTGCTGAGCATGGTGATCCTCGGAATCGCGGTTTCTCTCGACCGGGAGGATTCCGAGCGCGGGCGGGCGGAGGGGGAGATCCGCAAGCTCAACGAAGAGTTGGAGCGGCGCGTTCTCCGGCGCACCGCTCAATTGGAAACGGCCAACAAGGACCTCGAGGCCTTCAGCTATTCCGTATCCCACGACCTGCGAGCGCCGCTCCGCGCGATCGACGGCTTCTCCCGGATTCTGCTGGAGGACTACTCGGAGCGGCTGGATGAAGAAGGAAGGCGACTTCTCAAGATCGTCGGGGACAACGGGAAAAAGATGGGGGCGCTGATCGACGACGTCCTGTCTTTCTCCCGGATCGGGAGACGGGAGATGGAGTCCGCCGACATCGATATGAACGCGCTCGCGGCATCCGTGTTCGAGGAACTCAAGGCCGGAACCGGAGGACGGTCCGTCGAATTCGACGTCGAGCCGCTTCCGCGCGCACGGGGCGACAGGTCCATGGTGCGGCAGGCGCTCGCGAACCTTCTGGCCAACGCCGTCAAGTTCACGAGGCCTCGTTCGGAAGCCCGCATCCGCGTCGCCGGCCGGGTGGACGGCAATCGGTGTTTCTACTTCGTTCGCGACAACGGCGTGGGGTTCGATATGAAGTACGCGGACAAGCTTTTCGGGGTGTTCCAGCGGCTTCACGGTCCGGACGAGTTCGAGGGGACGGGCGTCGGGCTGGCCATCGTCAAGCGCATCGTCGAGAAGCACGGCGGCGAAGTGTGGGCCGAGGGCGAGATCGACAAGGGCGCCACGTTCTACTTCGTCCTCCCCCGGCCTGCCGGGGCGTGACGCGGACAAGGGGGGAGAAGAGAGGGGGGGAGAAAAGAGGGGGGAGAAAAGACCCGCGATTCGCGAAAGGAGGGGGCTCGTGGAGACACAAGAGGTTGAGATCCTTCTGGTGGAAGACAATCCGAACGACGCCGAGCTCACCCTTCGGGCGCTCAAGAAACATCACTTGGCCAACAGCCTGGTGTGGGTGAAGGACGGAGCCGAGGCATTGGATTTCGTCTTTGCCCGGGGAATCTACGCGGGCCGCAGCGTTGGGAACGCGCCCAAGGTGATCCTGCTCGACCTGAGGCTCCCGAAGATGGGAGGCATGGAGGTCCTGGAACAAATCAAGGCCGATGAGCGGACAAAGACCATCCCCGTCGTCGTCCTCACGTCGTCCAAGGAGGACCGGGACGTGGTTGAAAGCTACCGGCTCGGCGTCAACAGCTTCGTGAGCAAGCCGGTGGAGTTCGAGCAGTTCGTCGAAACGGTTTCGCAGATGGGGCTCTACTGGCTGTTGGTGAACCGGCCGCCCAGTCCCTGAAAAACGGCCGCCGGCGCCTGGACTCGCGAGGAAGCGTGATGGAAAAAGAAATCCGGATACTCATTCTTGAAGACGTTCCCACCGACGCTGAGTTGGCCGAGCGGGAGCTCCGAAAGGCCGGGATCCCCTTCGCGGCGAGGCGCGCGGATTCGAAGGAGGCTTTCCTGAACGGGCTCCGGGAGTTCCGGCCGGACGCCATCCTGGCCGATTACTCCCTGCCGCGGTTCAACGCCCTGGAGGCCCTTCGGCTGATGCGCGATGAGAGGCCCGGCACGCCGTTCATCCTGGTGACTGGCTCGCAGGGCGAGGAGACGGCGGTCGCGCTGATCAGGGAGGGGGCCGACGACTACATCCTGAAGTCGAGCCTGAAAAGGCTCCCGACCGCCCTTCTCAACGCCCTCAAGCGGAAGGAGTCGGAGAGGGCGCACCGGCGGCTCATCTCGATTCTTGAGGCGACGACGGACTTCGTCGGAATCACCGATCCGGAGGGGCGCGCGGTCTACCTCAACCGCGGCGGCCGGAGGATGATCGGCGTGGGGGAAGAAGAAAGCATTCAGGGCTTCTCCGTCGCTGAGGGGCATCCCGCGTGGGTGCGGCCTCTTTTCGACGAGGCGCTTTCCACCGCCGTCCGCGACGGCGTTTGGCAGGGCGAGACGGCCCTGCTCAGGCGGGACGGCGGGGAGGTCCCGGTCTCGCAGGTCATCCTGGCCCACAAGGCGTCCGACGGGACGGTGGAGTTCTTCTCGACAGTTATGCGGGACATTACGAAGATCAGGCGCGCCGAGGAGTCGCTGAGGGAGAGCGAACGGCGGTACCGGAGCATCGTCGAGTCCGTGACCAACTACATCTACACGGTGAAGGTGGAGGAGGGGCGGGCCGTCGAGACGCTCCACGGGCCGGGCTGCGCGGCGGTCACGGGGTACACGGAGGAGGAGTACAGGATCGACCCCCACCTCTGGCTGAGGATGGTCCACGAGGAGGACCGGGAGGCGGTCGTGGACCTGTCCGCCCGCCTCCTGTCCGGGGAGGACGTCCAGTCCATGGAGCACCGCATCATCCACAAGGACGGCTCCATCCACTGGGTACGCAACACACCCGTCCCGCGCCGTGACCGAACGGGCCGCCTGGTCGCCTACGACGGACTCGTCGCCGACGTCACCGAGGAGAAGAAACTCGAGGAGCAGCTCCGGCACGCCCAGAAGATGGAGGCGATCGGCCAGTTGGCCGGGGGGATCGCCCACGACTTTAACAACATCCTGACGGCGATCATCGGATACGGGAGCCTGCTCAAGAGGAAGATCGACAAAGGCGCCCCTCCGGGAGACGAGGTGGACCAGGTCCTCGGCTTGGCCGAGAAGGCGGCCCACCTCACTCAGGGCCTGCTCGCGTTCAGCCGCCGGCAGGCGATCTGGCCGAAGCCGGTCGACCTGAGCGATCTCGTCGTCCGGGTAGAGAAGCTGCTGGCCCGGATCATCGGGGAGGACGTCGAGTTGCGGGTCGGCCTCTCCGAGGGCGCCCTGGTCGCCCTGGCTGACAGCGGGTCGATCGAACAGGTGCTGATGAACCTGGCCGCCAACGCCCGGGACGCGATGCCCCGCGGAGGGCGGCTGAGCGTCGAGACCGACCGGGCGGTGCTGGACGGAGACTTCGTCCGGATGCACGGATACGGCCGGCCGGGAACGTACGCGCTCATCACGGTGAGCGACACGGGCGTGGGTATGGACGAGCCAACGAGGCGGCGCGTCTTCGAACCTTTCTTTACCACGAAAGGGGTTGGGAAAGGGACCGGGCTCGGCCTGTCGATGTGCTACGGGATCGTCAAACAGCACAACGGGTATATCAACGTCTACAGCGAGCCCGGAAGGGGAACCACGTTCCGCATCTACCTGCCCCTCGCCGCGGGGGAGGCTGAAGAATCGCCCCCCGAGACCGTGGAGACGCAGGGGGGCGGCACGGAGACGGTGCTGTTGGCCGAGGACGACGCCGACGTGAGAAGGCTGACGCGGACGGTGCTGGAGGAGTTCGGATACCGAGTCGTCGAGGCCGTGGACGGGGAAGACGCGGTCCGGAAGTTCCGGGAGCACGGGCAGGCGGTCGATCTGGTCATCCTGGACGTGATCATGCCCCGGAAAGATGGCCGCGCCGCCTACGAAGAGATCCGCCGGATCCGGCCGGAGGCGAAGGCCCTGTTCCTCAGCGGGTACGCGGCGGGCCATATCCAGCCGGGAGACGTCCGGGGCGAGGGGCTCCGGTTCCTGGCGAAGCCGATTTCGCCCAGGGAGCTTCTCCGGGAAGTCCGCCGGGCGATCGAGGCGTGAGATGAACGCGGAGCCCGAAGCGCACCCGCCGAAGTCCACAATCCTGGTGGTCGACGACGATCCGTACGTGCTCGATTCCCTCTCCTCGATCCTGACGGAGCACGGATACGCCGTGGCGAAGGAAAAGAGCGCCCAGGCGGCCGTGGCCCTCCTGGGTCGGATCGAGGCGGACGTTGTTCTCACGGACATCAGGATGCCAGGGATGACCGGCATCGATCTGCTCGGGAAGGTCCACGCCCTGGATCCGGAGCTTCCGGTCATCGTGATGACCGGTTACCCGAATCTGGACACGGCGGTGGACGGCATCAAGAGGGGTGCCTTCGACTTCATCAGCAAGCCTTATAAGGTCGAGGCCCTCCTCCACGCGGTTGAGAAAGCCGTCCGGCACAGGCGGCTGACCGAACTGGAGAAGAACTACAAGTCGGTTCTCGAGGAGACCGTCCGGCAGAAGACGAGGGACCTGGCCGGCGCCCTGTCGATGGTCAAGGGGATGAGCATCGAGCTCGTGAAGCGTCTGACTGCGGTGGCGGAATACCGGGACACGGACACGGGCGCGCACATCGCGCGGATGGGGCTCTACGCCGAGCGGCTCGCGGAGACGCTCGGGATGCCCCGAGGCGTTTCCGACGACATCGCGTTCGCCAGCCCGATGCACGACATCGGGAAAGTGGGAATCCCCGACAATATTCTCCTCAAGCCTGGCCCCCTCGACCCGCGCGAGTTCGAGATCATGCAGTCGCACACGACGATCGGCGAGCAGATACTCTCCGGCTCGGACCACCCCGCCCTGCGGATGGCCGCTTCGATCGCCTCAAGCCATCACGAGCGATGGGACGGCACCGGTTATCCGAAGGGCCTCCGCGGGGAAGAGATCCCCGTCGAAGGGCGGGTCGTGACGATCTGCGACCATTACGATGCGCTCATGAGCAAGAGGCCGTACAAACCGCCCTTGAAGCACGAGGACGCGGTTCGAATCATCACCCGCGGGGACGGCCGAACGCGGCCCGAGCACTTCGACCCGGACGTGCTGGCCGCCTTCCGGCGCGCGGCGCCATCGTTCGAGGAAATCTTCAATAGCCGCTCCGACGCGGCGCCGGGCATCGAACTGTCGTAGCGTCCCGGGTTTAGCGGACTACTTTTCCGCGGCCGGGGGTTCTGTCTCCTGCCGCTCGAACGCGAAGCGGAACGCGTGGGCGGCGTGGCCGATGTAGACGTCCGGGAGCGAAAGGGCGAGCGATCGGTCTTCCGTCATCTCGACCATGAAGACGAGCAAGCCTTCCTTCCGCCCGCCGGGGGAGACGGTGACGGGAACGTCGTAGACCGCCTTCTTGACCTGGGCGAGCCGCCTCTCGCTCTCCGGGTGGTCGGCCAGGACGGAATAGAAGTCCGGGTAGTCGCGGGGCGTCGCCCTGAGATCCAGGTCGGAGACGAGAACGGCCATCGCGGGGTTGAACGTCACGGAACGCTTGGATCCGTTCGCGATGGAGACCGAGAAGAAGGCGAACGTCTTCTTGACGAGCAGGCCCTCGAACGGGTCGGCGGGCGATCCGGTCAGGCGTTTGAGGACGGGACCGAGGCCGGCCGGGGAGAGGTGGCGGATCTCCACGCGCACGTTCTCGATGATCTTGAAGGCCGCTTCCCCCTCGGTGATTCCGTACGTCGGGTCGGGGGCGGGCTTGAAGGAGATCGGTCCGGCGGGGGCGGCGGCGCACGCGGAAAGGGTCAGGGCGACGGCGAGCGAGCGGAGAAGGCGTTCCGGACCGCGCATGGCCGAGACGGTAACACACCGGCTGAAGGAGAGCAAGCGCCGGCGATGGATGTATTGGATTCCCGTCGGGCGGTCCTTTTGGTAGAATAGCCGCGAGGTCTTTTGGCAGGCTGCTGAAAAACGGCGGCCTGCCGAGCGGTGCAGGAATGCGCCGCCAAATCGCGAAGATTTGGTGTCGAGCGATTTGAAAGACTTGCGCGGATTGACTTCGCGCGAGTCGCGGCTGAAAAAGCCATGGATGGACTTTTTCAGCATCCAAATAGATCGCGGGGGAGGAATGCGGGTTTCGAGAGGGTTTGTCAGGCACGCGGCCCAGCTTCTGGTCGGCTCTCTCCAGAAAAAGGGGATGATCGAACCGCCGGGAGATCCGGGAGCGGTCGCGGGCGCGGTGGAGAAGGCGATGATCGACGACCTGTCGGTCGAGGACCGGTTGAACGCCGAAGTCCGGGAGATCCTCAAGGCCTACGAAGCGGAGATCGAGCGTGGTCGCCTCGACTACCATACGCTCTTCTCCAAGACGAAGCAGAAGCTCGCGCGCGAGCGGAACCTGGTGCTCTAGGTCATGCGGTTATCCGACGACAAGGCGACGCATCTCTCGCACGTGATCCTCGACTCTCTCCTGGGGGCCCCCGGCGTAACGCCGAAGACAGACCGGGAATCGATCCTGCGGGAGGTGAAGCGCATCCTTTACGCCGAGCTTCACGTGGAAGAAGAGGTCGACGCGGCCGCGCGCAAGAAGCTGGCGTCCCTCTCCCGGCAACTTCCCGAAGGAAGCCCGGAGTGGGCGGTGCGGTACCAGGTCTACTTTCGCGAGGAGATGAACCGCCGGGGGCGCCTCTTTATGGGCGCATGAGGGGGTCATGAACGACAAGTTCCAGCGGAGGGAGATGAGGCCGATCCCGCCGGGCGGGGAGGACGTCCTCGACCGGATCACGGCGTGGCTGGTCCGGAACGCCGTCTCCCTCGGCGTGGCCGGCCTCCTGGCGGCGGTCGGGACGGGGCACTTCGCCCGTGCCGGATGGGCGAGCCCGTACACGATCCTGTGGCTTTCCGCCCTCTTGCTTTTCCTCGTCCTCGCGACGTGGCGGTTCGTTCGGCCTAACCGGATATCCCCCCGGCACGAGATCGAGTTCCTGGGGGCCGTCGCCGCCGGCCTCACCTATTTCATCCACGTGACGGGCGCGGGCCATTCGCCCCTGCGCCCGGCCTCGTTCCTCCTCGTCGCGATGGTGGCGGCGGCCCTTCCGATCTGGATCAACATGTCGCTCATCGCCGTTCTCGCCGCGGTCGAGGGGGCTTCGCGCGTCGTTCCCGTCTACCCAGGCGTTCCCTGGCCGGAGATCGCCATGGACCTGGGGGCGGTCGCGGGGTTCCAAATCGTTCTGGCCGTGGGACTCGGATGGATCGTCCAGGCCGAGGTCCGCCGCAAGGACAGCTGGATGGGGCGCTTCCAGCGGCTCACGTCCGACGCGGAGACGTTCGATCCGCTCGTCGGATCGAGGGGTTCCGAGACGGCGCTCGCCATGGAAGACGAGGCCCGCCTGACGAGCCTCGTCCAGTCGGCGCAGGAGTTCGACCGGGTCCTGGCCGACCTGCTGGACACGATCAAGGAGGCGATCCCTTCGAACACGGTCGTTCTTTTCACGCGCCGCGAGGGGGAGGACGCGCTCGAGATGAAGGCTGTCCTATCGTGCGGTGAGGCGATCGACCGGGCCGCCGTGGTCCCCGTTGGCGTGGGGTACATGGGATGGGTCGCGCGCGAGATGAAGCCGCTCCACGTCGCTGAACTCAAGGGGGACGTGGCGCCGCTCGGATACTACGGCTCGGCCGAACCGGTGGAGTCGTTCCTCGCCGTGCCGCTCGTCGACCAGGGGTACATGCGGGGCGTGCTCGCCGCGGACAGCACGGAGCGCGGCGCGTTCTCCAAGGCGGACGAGCATCTGCTGGCCCGGTTCGCCGTCCAGATCGTCTACATCCTGCGGAAGACGACGGAGCAGCAGCAGATCATCCAGATCGCCCGGTCGTCCCGCGTCCTCTCCGAGATCGCCGAGGCGATCGGCAGGTCGCTCGATGTCGACCAGGTCTTGAACGAGCTGTTGGGGAAAGTCGGCGGGCTGATTCCGTACGACTCGGCCTGGGTCGTCCTGATCGATCCGGCTTCTTCCGAGCGGGGCATGGTGCGGGCCGCGGCGGGGATGGCGGACCCCGAACGCGTCGTCGGACAGGCCGTGGACGCGCGCGCGGGGGTCTTCGGCTTGATGATGGAGAACAAGCACCCCGTTCTTCTCTCGCGCCTCGAGGGGAAGGCCGGACAGGGTCCTTTCGCCTCGCTCGGCGGGACGGCGGACGCCGCTCTCCGGTCGTTCCTCGGCGTCCCGTTCGTCCTCCAGGAGAGGGTGCTCGGTTTCCTTCTCTTCGGATCGTTCACGGCCGACCGGCTGAACGGGTTCCACCAGTCGGTCGGGGGCCTCCTCGCGAAGCAGGTGGCCTACCAGATCGACAACGCGGAGCTCCACAAGCGGATCGAACAGCAGGCCGTGACCGATCCGCTGACGGGCCTCCTCAACCGCAGGCGGTTCGACGAGAAGATCGAGGAAGAGATGGAGCGCCTGGCGCGGGCCGGCGGCCCTCTCTCCCTGGGGCTCCTCGACATCGACCACTTCAAGCGGATCAACGACACGTTCGGGCACCCGGTCGGCGACGTTGTATTGAAGATCGTCGCCCAGGCGATCCTGGAGCAGGTCCGCGCGGTGGACGCCGTGGCCCGGTACGGGGGGGAGGAGTTCGCCCTCCTGCTCGTCGAGACCGACGCGCCGGGCGCCCGGAAGACGATGGATCGGATCCGCATGTCGATCGAGAAAGGGCAGTACATGCTGGATGGGCGGGAGGTGCCGGTTACCGTGAGTCTCGGGTTCACGACGTGCGCCGAGGGCCGCGCTGGCGCGGACGAGCTGATGGGCGAGGCGGACCGGGCGCTCTATCACGCCAAGGAGACGGGCAGGAACAGGGTCTGTTCGTTCGTGGAGATGTCCGGCCGCGGTCCGGAGACAGCGGCTTCCGGCGCGGGTTCCGCGGCTCCGGTCGGGAGGCGAACGTGAGGCGTCTTCTGCTCCGCTTGTTCCCGTGGATTCCCTCTCCCGGTCTCGGCTCCAAGATCCTTTGGGCCGTCCTGGCCCTGACGCTCGTCGCCGTGACTCTTATGACCGTGGTCGTCGACCGGCTCGCTGGGAAGATCCTCCGGGAGCGCGTCGAGAGGGAACTGGCCCTCCGGGCCGACAGGACGGTCCGCGAGATCTCTTTCTACCTGGAGGAACAGTCGCGCGAGGCCGTCGGGCTGGCCCAGGTCCCGACGGTGAAAGAAGTGCTGGCGGCGCTGGAGCGCGGCGATATTCCGGCGTTCGAGCGCGCACGGGCCGAGGCGGAGGCATTCCTTCTCTCCTATCAGGGACACAAGAAGCCGATCCAGGCAATCCGTCTGGTGGACGCGGGCGGGTTCGTCCTTCTGAAGATCAAGGAGGGCGCGATCGTTCCGCACCGCATCGCCCACACGGGGAAACCGGTCTGGGGCGTTTTCCACGTGGAGACCAAGGATTCGTTCCGGATGGCCATCAGCCAGCCCGAGGCTTCGGCGTGGCTGTCGAACTTCGAGCTGGGGAAGGAGGACCCCGTGGCCGCGGAGTTCTGCCCCGCGATGTTCCGGTATTCGACGCCGCTCTTCGACGGGCCGCCGGGGAATGGCCGGGGCGATGGAGCGTCTCCTGGGGGCGGGGGCCGACGCCTCGGCGTCCTCATCGTGAACTTCTGGGGGGAAAAGGTCGGGGAACTCGTCCGGGACGGGATCGATTCCACCACAGGCTACGCTCTGCTGGCCGAGCGAAACGGGGAGGATCCCAGCCGGGACGGCGTCTTCCTCGTTCATCCCGACCCCAAGGCCGTTTTTGGGAACCAGACCGGAGATACCCGCCGACTCGCGGGCGACCCGGTCGCGGGATGGGTGCGGCAGGCCGCGTCGGCCGAGAGCGACATTTACGAGCATCCCGGAACGGGAGACATCCTCGTCCACAGATACTATTCACCCTACCTGTCCGAAACGAGGGGCTGGGACCTCGTCTTCGTGGCGGAACGGGCGAAGGTGCTGGCGCCAGTGGCCAACTTGCGGCGCGTCCTGGCCGCCGTCTGGATCGTGTTCGTCGTCGCCTCGGCGCTGGCGGTCCCGCCTCTGTCCCGGTCTCTCGTCCGGCCCGTCAAGCGCCTGGTCGACGCCGTCAACCGCGTGGACTCTCCGGGGCCTCATCCGCCCGTTCCCGTCGAAACAGGGGACGAGATCGGCGAGTTGGGGCGGGCGTACAACCGGATGCTAACCCGCCTCCATGCGAGCCAGGTCGAGCGGGAGCGGGCCGAGGGCCGCTCCCGCCAGGCGGAGAAGCTCGCGTCGATCGGGGAATTCGCGGCGGGCGTGGCGCACGAGATCAACAACCCGCTCCACAACATCATCTCCCTCGCGAAACTCGCCCGGCGGGATCTGAGCGGGCGGGAAGGCGCCGCGGAGCGGGACCTCTCCCAGATCGCCCAGGAAGGAGAGCGGTGCGGGCGGATCGTGAGGGGGATCCTCACGTTCTCCCGGAAGTACGAGCCGATTCCCGAGCCGACGCGGCTGGCTGAGGTCGCGCGGGAAGCCGCCGGGGCTGTCCGCGAGGAATGCGAGGCCCGCGGCGTCTCGATCGACGTGAAGGCAGCGGAAGACGTCGAGGAAATCGCGGCCGACCGGGGGCAAATCCGGCAAGTCGTCGAGAACGTTCTTCGCAATGCCGTCCAGGCCTCCGGCCGGGCCCAGACCGTGACGATCCGCGTGGATGGGGCGGGACGGCCGGGCGTCCAGACGATCGAAGTCGTGGACCGGGGGTGCGGCATCGCCCCGGAGCACCTTCCCCGCGTCTTCGACCCGTTCTTCACGACGAAGCCCGTCGGGGCAGGGACCGGTCTTGGTCTTTCCGTCTGCTACGGCATCGTCCAGGCCCACGGCGGAACCATCCGGATCGAGAGCCGGCCGGGCGAGGAGACCCGATGCACCATTGCACTGCCGGCGGCGGTCGGCGGGGGCGTCTCTCCGGCCGCCCCGACGTCCGCGGCGACGTGACGGTCCCATGATCTCGGGGCGAATCATCATCGTCGACGACGATCCCGTCACGATCTCCATCTTCGATCGGATCCTGACGAGGGAAGGACACCGTGTCGAGTCGTTCGCCGAAGCCGGAAAGGCGGCTGTCGCGGCCCTGGAAGCCCCGCCGGACCTCGTCATCACAGACCTGAAAATGCCGGGGGAGAGCGGTCTTTCTCTGCTGGAACGGGTCCGCTCCCGGGTCCCGGACCTTCCCGTCATCGTCGTGACCGGCCATTCGAGCATCGAGTCGGCCGTGGAGGCGATGAAGAAGGGCGCTTACGACTACATCCAGAAGCCGGTCGACCCGGACGACCTGGCTTTCGTCGTCCGCCGGGTCCTTGAGGCTGTCGAGCTGAGGGACGAGAACCGGGTCCTTCGGGCCGAACTCGCCCAGGCTCCTCCCGCCCCCCGTCTTCTGGGAGAACACGCGGAGATGAAGCGCCTATTCGACCGTATCGACAAGGCCGCGCGGGTCATGAGCCATGTCCTGATTACGGGCGAGACGGGGACCGGGAAGGAGCTCGTGGCGAAAGAGATTCATCGGCTGTCGGGCCGGCGCGGGCCTTTCGTTCCAGTGCACTGCGGGGCGCTCGCGGAGACCCTCCTCGAGAACGAGCTGTTCGGCCACGAGAAGGGCGCCTTCACGGGGGCCGGAGAGACTCGGGCCGGACTGGTCGAGGCGGCCCAGGGGGGGACTCTGTTCCTGGACGAGGTGGCCTGCGTCTCTGCGGCCCTCCAGATCAAGCTCTTAAGGCTCCTTCAGGAGCGGACCTTCAGACGTGTGGGCGGAACTCGCGAGATCCGGGCCGACGTCCGGTTCCTGGCCGCGACGAACAGGGACCTGGGCGCTCTGGCGGCGAAGGGGGAGTTCAGGGAGGACCTCTACCACCGGCTGAACGTCGTGGTCATCGGCATTCCACCGCTTCGCGACCGGCGGTCGGACATCCCGTTTTTGGCCGATCACTTCCTGATGCGGGCGCGCGCCTCGACGGGAAAACAGGTCAACGAGATCCCGCCGGAGGTCCTTGCCGTTCTGTCGGCCTACGTCTGGCTGGGGAACGTCCGGGAGCTTGAGAACGTGATCGAGGGGGTCGTCGCGTTGATGGACGGCGATTCCATCGCCCTGGCAGATCTGCCCGCCCGTCTGACGGAGCCGGCTGTCGGCGGGAACCACGGCGGCGGACTCAGGCCGCTCAAGGAGATGGAACGGGCCCACATCCAGCGGGTCCTCGCCGCGTGTCACGGAGACAGGGGAAAGGCGGCGGCGATCCTGGGGATCGACAAGAGCACGCTCTGGAGGAAGCTGAAGGAATACGAAGAAGCAGTGGGAGGGGCCAAGGAGTAGGGAGTAAAGAGTAAGGGGCGTGGAGCATGAAAACGAAGGGATATGGGAAGAAACCTTCCTCCCCATACCCCCTAGTCCCGCTCTTTACGGCTTGATGTAGACGTACCCCTTCTGCTGAAGGTGGGCGATCTCCGCCACGCCGGCCTGGACGAACTCCTTGTCGCTCGTCCCGACCAGGTCCTTCATGTCGATCTTCTTGGATACGAGCGTGTTCCTGCAGAGGCCGAACTTCACGCCCTGCATCTTGAGCGCCTTGATCCGCGACTGGATCTCGGGCGTCGTCGTGTTCTTGTGGAACATGTTCAGCCCGTCTCCGTGGGCCACGGCCACGACGTCCAGGTTCTCCTGGCCGACGGCCTTCATGTGGTTCAAGATGTTTCCAAGGCCCGCGAACATGACCTTGGGGTCCCCGTTGTTGAAATGGTAGACGACCTTCTGCTTGCCGTAGTCGGCGGCGGAGGCGGGCATTGCAAAAGCGAGGGTGACGGCCAGGACGGCGATCGAAGGAACCAGGAGCAATCTCTTCTTCATGACCGAATCCTCCATGCTGTGGGGAGAGGATCGGGGATCAGGGAACGAGGTGGCGTGGGGGAAAGCCTTCCTTCCCACCCCTCCGAACCCATCGCCCCAATCCCGCGACTTAAGGTTTGACGTAAATGTACCCTTTCTGCTGGAGTTTGACAAGCTCCGGAAGGCCTGCGGGATGAATCGGCACGTCGGTCGTTCCCTCCAGGTCTTTCTCGAAGTTGATCTTCTTTGCCGTGAGGGTGTTGTTGCAGATCGTGAGCTTGACACCCTGCATCTTGAGGTTCTTGATCTTGGCCTGGATCTCGGGCGTCGTCATCTTCTTGTCGAACATCGCGATTCCGTCTCCGTGGACGACGGCGACGATCTCGGCGTTCTCGGGTCCGATGGCCTTGAGGTGATTGAGCATGTTTCCGAGGCTCTTGTTGATCGTCGTTGTGTCGCCGTTGTTGAGATGGTAGACGACCTTCTGCTTGCCGTAGTCGGGGGCCGCCGAGGCGGAGCCTGCGGCGAGCGCGAGAACGACACATGCGGCGGCGGAGATTCCCCCCGCCCGGAGAACGAAGCGTTTCAGCATTGTTGACCCTCCCCTGAGTTGATGGTGTTTCATTCAGGCCGAGGCGAAACCCCTCCGGAGATTCATTCCGCCCCGGCCCGAACCTACCCCCGGACTGGGGTAAGGCAAGCATTTTGCCAGAGTGCGAATATGCGGGGCTGGAAACGCTCTGCCGGGAATATCCTGCATTTCCGCGGGATTCGCTCTGAGTCGCAGGAGACAAGCGAATCGCCGACAAGCGGCCCTCGCCGCGAGCCGCATCGCAATCTGCAATCCCGGATTGCAAAACGCGGACTGGTATTTCGGTGAATCGGAGAATCGGTGATCGGTGAATAGGTGAATAGGTGAATAGGTGAATA
>Ga0154722_1016_pt1 | contig 22834 bp, 24 predicted proteins | sample Rifle2008BG16ft_FD_105730 | JGI IMG/M metagenome (GOLD analysis project Ga0154722, IMG submission 105730) | Nitrospirae bacterium RBG_16_64_22 | reverse complement strand
CCGATTGCCTGATCGCCACGCTGGCCATTCAACACAAGGCCGTGATCATCCACTGCGACTCCGATTTCGAAACCATGAAGCCGGCCATTCCTCTGCGGACTCTTGACTGGACTTCGTACGTCTCACAACGCTAACGGGGCCGGTCATCCGGTAAAGAAGGGAAGTTCCTCCCTTTGGACCGACGCTGGCGCCGAGGACGTCGAAAGCGTGGACTATTGACGGAGAATGATGATGCGTAAGCTGAAGCCGGTAACGCCCGGCGAACTTCTGCTGGAAGAGTTCTTGAGGCCGATGGGGATCAGCCAGTACCGGCTGGCGAAGGAGATCGGCGTGCCGGCGCAGCGTATCGGCGAGATCGTGGCGGGCGCACGCGCCATCACTGCCGACACCGATTTGCGCCTGTGCCGGTTCTTCGGCCTTTCCAACGGCTACTGGCTGCGTGCCCAGGCGGCACATGACACCGAAGTCGCGGAACGGGCGATGGGCGCCAAGCTCGCGAAGATCAGGCCCTGGGCGCGCGTCGGGGCTGATGAAAGCCGCGCGCTGACCCGCGCGTGAGCACAGATCTTTCGCAAGCGAACTTCGCCCGCTTCCTACGGACCGGTTACACGCAATATGATCGCACCGTCTTGTGCGGCTCGGCATTCCTGTCAACCAAAGCCCCCCGTCTTCCCCATTTTGCGGTGACGCTGGCATCGGCGTAAACGATCATCTGCGGTTTTCGATCAGCAGGCCGGCCACCGTCCGCTTCCCGGATGCACGTTCAACCGGAACCACAGGCTTGAGCTTTTTCCCGCTCCACGTGAGGGTGCCTTCGTGAATCATGGCCTGGAGGCGCTCGTCCAGCGACTCCGTCATAGAGATCGTTTTGCGTGTCTTGACCCGTTGCCGCGAACGACTCGGATTCCCATTCGCTGATCGCTTTGAATAGCTTGTGCGGACCATTTTCTCGATCCTAAGAAATCGGCGCCAGTTCGCGGGCGTGCGTGATCTCGCGCTTGCCCACCGGCCTCACTTGGGAGGCTTCGAGAGTCACGACGGCGGCGGTTGTTCCATCCAGCGTCGTGAATTCCACTTCATAGGCACGGCCGTCCCCGTAGGTGTGGACCACTGTGCCCACGTCGCCCGCTTCGAGGCCTTCGGCGGGAATTGCCGTTGTCAATACGACTCGTTCGTGTTCGTGGATCATGGTTGCTCCTCTCCTTCGTTCGGATAGGCGGTCACAAGCCGCGGTCGAGCGGCGCGTGCATCTACGATCCACACAGAGCGCACGCTTGGAGTTTGGCCGCCGGGGGTTCGCAACATCCCGTCTATAATATACTTCGATCCGTGAGGTGATGTCACGCTTCGCACAACGGGGTAGTCACGCGCCATGCGACGCAAAGCCTCTGCCAGCACTGTCCATTCCTCGCGCCGGAACCCCACACCCAGGAAGAAACGGGCCTTGCCCCACCCATCGGGATGGGCGGGGTTGAGCAGGTAGTCCCTGACCTTCTCGGCTTCAACGAGAGCTGTTTCGATTTCGGGCAGCTTCATCGACCCCCCGGAGATCTCGGCGCATAAGAAGCCATGCTCGGCCCCGGGCTCATCGGAGGGCTACGGCCTGATCTCGATCCGCCCCTCCGGGCCGGTTCCGTGCACCTCCGGGAAGTACATGCTCGAAACCTTTGTCGGGAGAGCGTGGACGTCGCCGGGCGTCTCGGCGCGGACGGTGTATGACGCTTCGTACGTCTTCTCCGACCAGAGAGTCGCAAAGAAGACGACCTTCCGGTCGCGCACCTCGCGGCGGGCGTACCACCACCGCCAGGGGCCGGGATCGTCCGGCCTGTCCACGACCTCGCATCCGGCGGGGAGGGGATCTTCCACGATGATGTACTGGTAGCGGTCGTCGGCCGTCATCTTGAGGCGGACTTCGATCTCCTCGCCGCTTCGGACGGGGCCTTCGAGCGGAACGGTCTTCCTTCTCCATTCGCCCCGGTCGTCCTTTTCCTGGACGACGCGGTGGTACGTCCGCGCAACCTTGAACCCGGACGCGAACGGCCGGATCGGCTCTCCCGACGTCACGTAAGTAAGGGCCGTTCCGTAGTAGAGAGACCCGGTCCCATCCCTCACGATCTCCAGCCGGTTCTCGCGTCCGATGGACCCCGCCGGCGCTTTGACCTCCAGCCGGTGGGCTTCCACGCGGCCCTGCGCGCCGGTCTTCTCTCTGCCTATGTCAACGCGGGAGATCCGCTCGTCGAAAAGAAGGTTCCCGTTCCATCCGACCGTCGCCCGGTAGTCGGGGGAGAGCTCTTTCGTGCGGACGATCAGGTCGGTGAGGGCGTACAGGACGGCGGCTGTCTCTTTTGTTGACGCCCACTCGCGTCCAACCCGTTTTTCGACGAGCCAGCGGACGATCTTCGCGACGCGAGGATCGTCCGGCCTCACAGCGAGCACTGCCCGCAGGGCGTACGCCGTTGCCTCGACGTCGTTGTCGATCCACGACCAGCTTCCGGGGCGCTGGGACTCCCAGTGGACGGCCGAAGGGGTCTCCCGGGCCGACCGGAGAAGCTCCTCGACGAGATCGGCCGCTTCGGCCTGCTTTCCGTGCTGAACGAGAGCGAGAGCGAACAGCGCCTTTGTGTACGGCGTGAAATGTCTGCGCTCTCCAAGGAGATAGACGAGCATGGCGTTGTCGTGGAACCCGGCCGACAGGAGCGCGTGGTAGATGTAGACTTTTTCGTTCAAGTCATTCGACCGGCCGTACATTGTTCGGAGAGCGGCGATCCCCCTCTGGAGGCGCGACTCGTCCACGGCGTGGCCCGCCCGCTTCGACTGGGCGATTCCCATGACGGAGTAGGATGTCAGGTAGGGATGCGACCGATCGTTCTCCCACCATCCCCACCCGCCGTCGGCGTGCTGGAGAGCGTAGAGCTTTCCGAGCCCCTTCTTGACCATCTTCGGCAGGTCAGCCTTGAGCTTGTCGTATCGGCCCGCTGGAAGCCAGGCGGTCCCGACCTTCTCGATCGCCCGCTCGATCATCACGTCGGGGAGAAAGGCGGAGAGAGTCTGCTCGGTGCATCCATAGGGGAAGGCCGCCAGGGCGTCCAGGGCGGAGAAGATCGCGGCTGAGAGCGACGGGGAGATCGTGACCGTAAGTTCCGCCGTGTGGGCGGCGGCGTCGGCCGGAAGCGCAACGGCGATTTCCGCGCGGTCCTTCACGTCTCCTGCCGTTGCGACGAGACGCGAGATGCCGTGGGGCAGGACGGGCAGGGCCATCTCCATTCCGTCGCTTTCGCCGTCGGAACGGGCGGCGAGCGTCACGCGGAACGTCCCGGGCCGTGAGGCATGAACCGGCCAGTCTAGACGCGCGACGCCGCCGCTCTCGATCTCGACCTCGCGCCGGGGGTCGCCGGCGAGGGTGATCCCGTCGAGCCTGAGATCGGCCGCGAACTTCCGCTTCGCCTTTGTGTGATTGTGGATGACCCCCGTCAGTGTCGAGCGGTCCCCCTCGACGAGGAACCGCGGCATCTCGAGCCGGGCGATGACGGGTTTCTTCGTGATCGTCTCGCCGGTCGCCTGGCCGACCTGCGTCTCGGGTGTGTGGGCGCGCGCCGTCGCCCGCCAAGTCGTCAGGTTGTCGGGGAATGGAAACTCGACGGCCGCCGTTCCGTCCGTTCCCGTCAGGACAGCCGGCGTCCAGAACGCCGTGTCGCGGAAGTCGCGCCGGATCTCTTCGTCCCGCTTGTCCTTCGCGGCGGCCGCGTCGTAGAGGCGCGGGAACGAGTGGGATGTGATGACCCGGTTCGGCTTCGGTCCGTAAAAGTACTTCCGGATGTCCGGGACCAGCTCGGGGGAGATCGCGTAGATAGCGGCGTCCACGACTCCCACGGAGACCTCGGCCGGGACCGGTTTGCCGGACGAATCGGTCGTTTTGACGGTGAAGCGAGCTTTCTCCCTCGGCCGATAGTCGGGGCGTTCGGCGTTGACCTCGACGCTCAGGAACCGTTCGTCCGCGCGGACGGGGAGGGCGAGCGCGTGCGAGGCAAGCTTCTTGTCCGGCGCGAGCGTGATGGAGACGTGGAGCGTCGGCACGTGTTCTTTTCCGATCGGGATCTCGACGAGGGTCGAGGCTGACGCGAGCCGGACGACCTCCGCCTTGTGGAGGCGGCTCCCTTCGAGCGTGAGCAGGGCGTGCGAGCCGGGCCGGGCGGTGTTCACGAGGACGCGGGCCATCTCGCCCGGTTTGTAGATCTTCTTGTCGGCGACGAGCCGCACTTCGCCGTAACGGTAGGCGAACGAGGCGTCCTCGCCCGAGACCCAGAGCCAGCGTTCGGCGGCGACAACGCGCCCGCCCGTATCGACGGCCTGGAGGTAGAGCCGATAGTAGCCGGCCTTGGGCGGGGCGACGGCGATCGTCGCCCGGCCGGCGGCGTCCGTCTTCCCTTCCCGCGTCGCGGCGACTTCCGTCACGGCCTTCTTCTTCGTCCAGATCTCACGCTTGAGCGTGAACGTGAACGGAGTCTGGACCGGCTGTCCTTCGTAGTCGGAGGCCGTGATCCGGAGGCGGGCCTCTTCGCCCGGGGCGTACACCCATCGGTCGGGGGCAAGCGAGAGCTTGAAGTCACCGCGCGTGGCCAGAACGCCCGCTCGGCCGACGACCTCTCGGCGTGACAGGTCGGTCACCCGGACTTCGACGCGCAGGCTCGAATCGCGCGTCGTGAGGGGGCTTGCCGTGACCTCGAACGAGACGAGCCCTTGGGCGTCGGTCACCCCCTCGCCTGACTTGACATGCCGTCCGTAACCGCGGTCTTCTTCGTCCGGGGAGACGTCGTAGAACGAGGCGTCCTCGGCAGAGAGATCGTCGTCGTATTCGTACCTCGGGGTCTCGTAGACGTGCCACGAGACTTTGGCGCCTGCCACGGGCGCGCCGAAGTAGTATCGCGCCTCGGCCTGGACGGAGATCGTCTGACCGCCCACGATCCGCGGGGCCGACGGTTTGACGGTCACCCTGTACTCCGGCTTCCTGTATTCGAGGACGCGGAATGTCGACTCGTGCCGGTCTTGGCCGACGCGCGTGGTGATCCGGTAGTCCCCGAGGGGCGGCTCGTCGGCCAGGGCGATCTTCCCGTCGAACGCGCCGCGCTCGTTCGTGACGAGATCCTGGCTCGTGACCAGGCTGCCGGCGGCGTCGCGGATCTCCATGTGGACTTTCTGGCCGGAGACGACGGCGTACGATTCTCCCTTGTCCTCGCGAACGATTCCCTTGAAGAAGACCTCCTGCCCCGGGCGGTAGACGGGACGGTCGGTGTAGACATAAGCCTTGGTCGCCATGGCCGTCCGGTGTCCCGTCGGGATTCTCGCGACGGCGATGTCATTGCCGGACTGGACGACCGCGCGCCCATGGGGTAACGACTCTCCTGCCAGCCTCTGAATGCGGTAAAGACCGGAGTCGTCCGTCCGGCCGGTCCAGATCACCCGTTTTCCATCCAGGACGGTCACGTCGGCGCCGGCTACGGGTCGGGTCGTCCGGAACGACGAGGCGTAGAGGAGGGTTCCGTCCGGGGAATCTTTGACAAAGGCGGCGAGATCCGTCGCCAGGATCAAGGCCTGCCGTTCGGGCGCCCCCTCGGAGCGCGCGGTGAGGAGGTACGCTCCCGCCGGGAGCTTTCCGATCTTTTCCCTTCTCCCGTAGATCTCCTGGTACGGTCTCTTGTAGCGGGGATGGGACTCCCACTTGCGGACGATCTTGAAGCGGGCTGGATCGAGGGTCCGTGAAGGAGCGCCTTCCTGGAGAGCGGCAAGGTAGTCCGCGATGGGCACGCCGCGGAGGGCGAACTCGATCCTGGGCACGCGGAAGACGCGGACGCGGATGGCGGCGTCCTCGTGGGTCGTGAAGACGTTCTCCGAGAGGTGCAGGTCCAGCGCGGGCGGGCGGAGGGACAGGGCCAGGGGCTGGACCTCCGCCGCGCGTCCCGGCTCGACCTGGATATTCCCCGTTCCCGAATACTCGAAACCCTCCTTGTTGACGTTGACCTGATAGGCTCCGGGCGCGAGATAGTCGATCCGGAACCGTCCCGCCGCGTCCGTCCGCGTCGAATCGTAAGCCGGTCCAGAGACGTTGACCTGAACGCGGGCGAGCGCTTTTCCTGATTCCCTGTGAATCACGCGGCCGGCGATCGATCCGCCCGGCCGGAGCGTGATGGAGACCCCCCGCGTCCCGCCGCCCGCTGTCACCTCAGCGGCGGGCTGTTGATGACGGGCGAAACCGGCGGCGCGGATGTTGAGGAAGGCGGTCCCCGGAGCAAGGCCGGTCAGTCTGAACGTTCCGTCGTCAGCCGTAACCGCGAACGGCTTCATTCCCCACGAGGCCGATACCCTGGCGCCGGCCACAGGGGCGCCCTTCTCGTCCATGACGGACCCGGAAACGGAGCCCGGCCGGTTCAGACGGACAATCAGGTTGGCGGGGCCTCCGTCAGGCCGTATCGTGATCCTCTCGGGAAATCGGGAGATGTATCCCGTCGCGACGCCCTGGATCGAATAGATTCCGGCCTTGACCTCCCGGAAGCGGAAGAGACCTTTACCGTTCGTCTCGGCCCGCAAACCTTTCTCGCCGGAAGCGGGCGTGAGGATCACCTTCGCTCCGGCGACGGGCTGGTCTCCCGGAGCGGCCAGGAGGTGTCCCGTGACCGTGGCGCCGCCGGCAAGGACATCGGCGGCGTTGGCCGAAATGAGAAACAGGGTGGATAGGAGGAAGGCGAGGCATCTGCCGCGCGCCGATTCGGGTCGCATTTACTTCCCTCCAGCGATGGAAGTTATCGGGACAAGGGGAGCTTCGTGCCATTCGAGGTCAAGGCGGAACCATTCGACCGTGTCGCCCGCTTGAATGTCGGCCCGGCGCATGGCCTCATCGGCCATGTAGCGCGCGGTTTTCGCTTCGCCGGGGAGAATGATCGCGTTCTTTTCGCCGGCCGGGCCGCCTCTCAGCCAGAGACCGTCGCGCGACGGATTCAGAGCGTCGGGCCGGGAAACGGGGTGGATCGCGCGAACGAGGGAAACGCGAAGCGTGAGGCCGGCGACCTCCGATGACCGAACGGCCGGATACCGGGGGTCGCCGTCGGCAACGGCGCGGGCAAGCCGGACAGCCTCTTCGTCAAGCGTTGCGGCCTCGGGGTGAAGACTTCCCTGGCAGGCGCGGGTCCGGCCCGCGCGGCTCAGCGTGACGATCGTGCCGGCGGCGGACGTGGAGGATAAGTTCCCCAGCGCCGGGGGACCGGACGGTGATTGTCCCGCCTTGCCGACGTGGGCGAGGATTGTGTCACTGGCGGCAGTCCAGGCCTTTAGTGCCTCCGTTGCCGCGAAAGACCGAATGGGAATAAGCGGGATGCAGGCGGCCAAGAGGACTGCAGGGAGGGCGCGACAGTGAAGAGGCATGGGAGTTTGAGGAAGAGATGCTCCCTAAATCCCCAGAAGAAGGGGGAGCGGCCTGAGCCGCTCCCCTGGATGAAATGTCTCTTATGCGCCGGCCTTGAGGCGGGCGATCCGCTCGTCTAGGTCGGGGTGGGACGCGAAGAGCTTCATCCATCCCTTCGGTGCGCCGGCGATCTTGAGCGTGGCCAGAGAGGTCTGCTCGGTGTCCACGAGCATCGTCGTCCGCTTGAGAGATTCGAGGGCGTGGACCATGCCGGTCGTTCCGGCGAGTCTCGCGCCGCCCTTGTCGGCCCGGAACTCGCGGATCCGGGAGAAGTACATCACGACGATACTCCCCAGGATCGAGAAGAGGATGTCGAACACGATGACGGCGATGAAGTGGACCAGATGCGGGAAGCCCTCACTATCGTCCCGGCGGAACAACTGGGATACCGCGAAGGCCGCCACGCGGGAGAGAAAGACAACGAACGTATTGATCACGCCCTGGATGAGCGTCATCGTGACCATGTCGCCGTTGGCGACGTGGGAGATCTCGTGGGCGAGGACGCCCTCGACCGCCTGTTGATCCATCCGGGCGAGGAGCCCGGAAGAGACGGCCACGAGGGATCGGTTCTTCGTGGGGCCGGTGGCAAACGCGTTCACCTCTTCGGACTCGTACACGCCGACCTGGGGCATGGCGGAGAGGCCCGCCTGCTTGGCCAGGCGGTGGATCTGGACAACCAACTCCCGGGCGTCGTTCGAAAGATGGGCCTGGGGATCCAGGACTTTGACGCCCATCATCCATTTGGCCATGACGCGGGACAGGGCCAGAGAGATGAAGGCGCCCGAGAAACCGACGACAGCCGAGAAAGCCAGAAGCGCCTGGAAATCGATCCCGTACTGCGTAATGTATGGGCGGATGCCCAGGACGCTCGTGACGATGCCGATCGTGACGACCACGAGAACGTTGACGGCCAGGAAAAGCAGAATGCGTTTCATTACGTTGTTCCTCCCGGGAGCATGCCTGGATTGCAGAATCAGGCTGGCTTCTATAATAAACATCTCCAACACGGGGCGCAAGGGGGAGGCGCAGGGGGAGGCATGGGGGGAGGCACGGGTGGCCGGGATGCGGGCATGGTGTTGGGCGGGCACGGTGTGTCCCGCCTTGCGGGACCGGCTGAGCGGACGAATTTCGTAGGGCGGGTTACCGGACCCGCCGAGACTTGGCGGTAAGGATGTGGGGGATTTCTCTTGACAATGGCCGAAAGGGCTGTTAGTTTTAGATCCAATTCCGCGCACGATCCGTTAATCCCTGACAATTCCGAACCTGAAAAGCAGACCGAATCGAGCGGACTTCCCACGAGGCCTTCTTACTTAAGACTTGGACAATAAATCATTGCTAGGGTAAAGACTGTTCCGGCGGCGGCCCGGCCCGTTTACATTTCTCCCTTTTGGACCCCGCGACCCTCTCATGATCGATCACAGGAATGACGAATAAACCCGGTTCCGGCATCCATAGACGGAAAAGCCCCTCATGGGGGACCGACAAGGTCCGCGGGGGGACCGCATACAACGGCAAGCCGCAAGACCAAGCCGATCCCTCCGATGATCCCGCCGGAGAACCGACAATCCACCAAGGAGCCCCGCTGATGAATCTTGTTGAACTGAAAGAGAAAAATATCGCCGAGCTGACTCAGGTCGCGAAAGACCTGAGCGTCGAAGGCGCGGCCGGTCTGAGAAAACAGGAGCTTATATTCGCCATTCTTCAGGCCCAGACCGAGAAGAACGGCATGATCTTCGGCCAGGGCGTCCTCGAGATCCTGCCGGACGGGTTCGGATTCCTCCGGGCGCCGGACTACAACTACCTTCCCGGTCCGGATGACATCTACGTCTCTCCTTCGCAAATCCGGCGGTTCAACCTTCGGACGGGGGACACGGTTTCCGGCCAGATCCGCCCCCCGAAGGAGACCGAGAGGTACTTCGCCCTCCTCAAGGTGGAATCGATCAACTTCGAGCCTCCCGAGGCTGCGCGGGACAAGATTCTCTTCGACAACCTGACGCCCCTCTATCCCGAGGAACGGATCAAGCTGGAGCACTCGTCCACGGACATGTCCACGCGCGTCATGGACCTGATTACGCCGATCGGAAAAGGCCAGCGGGGATTGATCGTCGCGCCGCCCAGGACGGGAAAGACGATGCTCCTGCAGGCGATCGCCAAGGCGGTCGTCGCCAACCACGCCGAGGTCGTCTTGATCGTGCTCCTCATCGACGAGCGGCCGGAGGAAGTGACCGACTGGCAAAGACAGGTGACGAAGGCCGAGATCATTTCATCGACCTTCGACGAGCCGGCCACGCGGCACGTCCAGGTGGCGGACATGGTCATCGAGAAGGCGAAGCGGCTGGTCGAGCACAACCGGGACGTGGTCATCCTGCTCGACAGCATCACGCGTCTGGCCCGGGCCCACAACGCGGTCATCCCCCCTTCGGGGAAGGTCCTTTCGGGCGGTCTGGACTCGAACGCTCTCCAGAGGCCTAAGCGGTTCTTCGGCGCGGCCAGGAACATCGAGAACGGAGGCTCGCTGACGATCCTGGCGACGTCCCTCGTCGACACGGGAAGCCGGATGGACGATGTGATTTTCGAGGAGTTCAAGGGAACGGGCAACATGGAGTTGCATCTAGACCGGAAGCTCGTCGAGAAACGGGTCTTCCCGGCGATCGACATCAACGGTTCCGGAACCCGGAAGGAGGAGCTGTTGGTTGATCAGGCCGATCTGAACAAGATGTGGATCCTGCGAAAGGTCCTGAATCCCCTCTCGACCGTGGAGAGCATGGAATTCCTGATCGACAAGGTCAAGGGAACGAAGACGAACAGGGACTTCCTGGATTCGATGAATCGGTAACGCATTGGGTGTATCTCTTTGATAATCAAGGGATTCCGGGGGGCTCTGACTTCCGGGCGATTCCGGACAAGTCGCTTGCCTTGGGGTGCCGATTCTGTTAGCATTCGCAAGTTTTAAATTCCGGCACACGACATTCAGGGGAGGCGGCAAAGTGAAGGCTGGTATTCATCCAGAGTACGTTGACGCGACGGTCCATTGCGCCTGCGGGGAGTCCTTCAAGACTCGATCGACGCATCCGGAGATCCGCGTGGAAATATGTTCGAGCTGCCATCCGTTCTTTACAGGGAAGCAGAAGATCATCGACACGGAGGGCCGGGTGGAGCGCTTCCAGAAGAAGTACGCGGCGGGCGGGAAGAGCCAGGCGGCGGCCAAGAAGCCGGCGCCGAAGAGCGCCCGCCGGAGCAAGGCGTAGACTTCAGGCGAAACGGGGGCGGGAGCAGGGGAGCAGACGGACAAGGGCGGAAGTTTCCAAGGCCTGCCAGGCACGCCCCCATCCTCCCGTCAGGAGGGTGGAGGGCCGCACCATCCTTTCCGACCCCGCGTACGCGGGGTTTTTTTATCGAGATCGACCATTCAGGTGTAGACGGGAAATGGACATTCTGAACAAACTGGAGGCCGTGGAGGCCAGGTACGAGGAACTGAACCGTCTCTTGATGGATCCGCAGGTCCTCTCGAATTCGTCCCTGTTCCAGAAGTACTCCAAGGAGCAGGCGTCGCTTGCGGAGATCGTCTCGGGGACCCGCCGCCTCAGAACGATCGTGCGGCAGATCGAGGAATCGCAGGAGATCCAGAACGACCGCTCGGCCGATCCGGATCTCCGGGAGATGGCCGCCTCGGAGGTGGAGCGCCTTCGGAACGAAAGCGCCGAGGCCGAGCGGGAGATCAAGTTCCTCCTCTTGCCGAAAGACCCGAACGACGAGCGGAACGTCATTGTCGAGGTCCGGGCCGGGACCGGCGGGGAGGAGGCGGCTCTGTTTGCCGCGGAGCTGTTCCGGATGTACGTCCGGTACGCAGAGGGACGGCGCTGGAAGGTTGAGGTCCTCAACACGAGCGAGACGGGCATCGGCGGACTCAAGGAGGTCATCGCGTCGATCGAGGGGCGCGGGGCGTACAGCCGCCTGAAGTTCGAGTCCGGCGTCCACCGCGTTCAGCGCGTGCCCGTCACCGAGTCGGGCGGGCGGATTCACACGTCCGCCGTGACGGTGGCCGTCCTTCCGGAAGCCGAAGAGGTCGAGGTGCAGATCGACCAGAAGGACCTCCGGATCGATACGTTCTGCTCCTCGGGACCGGGCGGCCAGAGCGTCAACACGACCTATTCGGCCGTGCGGATCACGCACCTGCCGTCGGGACTGGTCGTCTCGTGCCAGGACGAAAAGTCGCAGATCAAGAACAAGGCCCGCGCGATGAAGGTCCTGATGGCGCGCCTTCTGGACAGGAAGCGGTCGGAGGCCGAGGCGGAGCGGGCGAAGGCCCGAAAGGAGCAGGTCGGGACCGGCGACCGCTCGGAGCGGATCCGGACTTACAACTTCCCCCAGAACCGGGTGACCGACCACCGGGTGGGGGTGACTCTTCACAGGCTCGACGCCGTCATGGGCGGAGACCTGGACGAGATCATCGATGCCCTGGCCACGGCCGAGACGGCCGACAGACTCAAGTCGCTCGACGTGGAGGCTGGCGTACGGTGAGACGGCCGGGCGAGGGATTGACGTTCCAGGAATTTCGCGAATGGGGTACGGCCGTTCTCCGGAAGTCGGGGGTTCCCGAGGCGCCTCGGGACGCATTTCTTCTCCTCCAGCATGCCGCGGGATTCGAGGCCGCCGGCCTCATGGCCCGCTTGGAAGAGAGGCCCCCGGATGGCGCCGAGGCGCTCTTCCGGGCGCATGTCGCCAGAAGGGCGGCCCGCGAGCCGGCGGCCATGATCCTGGGAAGGGCGGAGTTCTGGGGGTTTCCCGTCCGCGTCGCGCCCGACGTTCTCATCCCTCGCCCCGAGACGGAGGGCATCGTCGAGAAGACGCTCCGCCTTTCCGCGCGGGACGGCGGGGGTGTCAGGACGATCGCCGATATCGGGACGGGGAGCGGGTGCCTGGCCGTCGCTCTGGCGGCCGAGTTTCCCGAGGCCCGCGTCTTCGCCACGGACATATCTCCGGCGGCTTTGAATCTGGCCCGGACGAACGTGGAGGGGGCGGGATTCTCGGCGCGGGTGCGCGTTCTCGATGGGGATCTCTTTGAGGCGCTGGGGAGCCCGGCCCTGGATGGCCTAGAGGGGAAGATCGACCTTGTCGTTTCGAATCCCCCATACATCCGAAGGGGGGAGATCGATTCTCTGGCGCCCGAGGTTTCACGCTGGGAGCCGCGCGTAGCTCTTGACGGGGGCGAGGACGGCCTGTCGGTCGTCCGCCGTCTGATCGAAGGGGCCAAGCGGTTCCTGAAGCCGGGCGGGTTCCTCGTCTTCGAGATCGGCCATGACCAGGGCCCGCGAGTTCTCGATCTCCTCGAACGGTCCGGATTCGTCGATGGCACAATCGCGCCCGACTTGGCCGGCCTGCCGCGCGTCGCGTCAGCGAGGCATCCGGAAAGAAACGCGCGGCCGGCGTCTTTTGGAGCGCGGAAGGTGGAAGAGTGCAGCGTCTGCTGATGCGGGGGGGGGTTCCACTGACGGGGGAAGTCCAGGTCAGCGGGGCGAAGAACGCCGCCCTTCCGATCATCGCGGCGACGCTTCTCGCGCCGGGGCCGTTCCGGTTCTCGAACGTCCCGGTTCTGATGGACGTGACGACGATCGGAAACCTCCTGGAGCGGCTGGGCGCGACGGTCCAGCGGGAGGGCGACCGGCTCGCCGTCGATACGACGGTCCTGCACGGGACGGAGGCGCCGTACGATCTGGTCAAGACAATGCGGGCCTCGGTCCTCGTTCTGGGCCCGTTGTTGGCCCGGATGGGACGGGCGCGGGTCTCGCTTCCGGGCGGGTGCGCCATCGGCGCGCGGCCGATCAACCTTCACCTGGCCGGGCTCGAAAAGATGGGGGCGCGGGTTTCGATCGACCATGGTTACGTCGAGGCGGTGGCCGACGGACTGACGGGAGCCCGGATCGTTCTCGACACCGTCACGGTGACTGGAACGGAAAACCTCATGATGGCCGCCACGCGGGCCGCGGGGACGACGGTCATCGAGAACGCCGCCCGCGAGCCGGAGATCGTCGACCTGGCGAATCTCCTCAAGGCCATGGGGGCCGAAATTAGCGGCGCGGGAACCGACACGATCACAATCCAGGGAGGCGGGGAGCTGAGGCCGGCCGAGTACCGGATCATGCCCGACCGGATCGAAGCCGGCACTCTCGCCGCCGCCGCCGCGATTACGCAGGGCGACGTCCTCATTCGCGGCGCGCGGGCCGAGCATCTCGATGCCGTCCTTAACAAACTGCGGGAAACGGGCGCCGACGTGGCCGTCCAGCCGGAGGGGGCGATCCGGGTCAAGGGCGGCCGGCGGCTCAAGTCGGTGGACGTTCGGACGGCTCCGTACCCGGGTTTTCCGACGGACATGCAGGCCCAGTTCATGGCGCTGATGTCGATCTCCGACGGATTGTCGGTCATCACGGAAACGATCTTCGAGAACCGCTTCACGCACGTGGCCGAGCTTCGCCGGATGGGAGCGGACATCAAGATCCAGGGGACGAACGCGATCATCAAGGGAGTCTCCGAGCTGTCGGGCGCGCCCGTCATGGCGACGGACCTTCGCGCTTCGGCGTCGCTCGTTCTGGCCGGGCTGGCCGCGCGCGGCGAGACGGAAGTTTCCCGCGTGTACCACCTCGACCGGGGGTACGAATCGCTGGAAAAGAAACTCGAGAACCTTGGCGCGCGGATCATCAGGCTAACGTCTTGAAAAGACGGGGAATGGGTGAGTCGGTGAATCGGTGAGTCGGTGAATAGGTGAATGGGGAAACTCTCAGCCGTCAGCGAGCCAGGGCCAATTGTCTTCGGCTGATCGCTGAATGCTGACCGCTGACGGCTATCGGCAAAGGGTGAATCGGTGAAGCGTAAGAAAACAAAACGGCCATCGCCCCGGACCGCGGCGACCCGACCGGCGGACTTCCTGACGGTCGCACTTCCGAAGGGGAAGCTCTATCCGGGGGCCGTTGCCATTTTTTCGAGGATGGGACTCGCTGTCGAGGAGATGCGGGAGCCCGATCCCCGCCGACTCGTCTTCGAAAACCGGGCCGCGCGCCTCCGGTTCGCGATCGTCCGGGCGACGGACGTCCCGACGTACGTCGAATACGGGGCGGCCGACCTCGGGATTGTTGGGAGCGACGTCCTGTACGAGCAGGAACGGGACGTTTATGAGCCGATCGACCTCAAGTTCGGGCGGTGCCGGCTCATGGTGGCCGAACCGGAGGCGCTTTCGCGGGTGGACAACCCGGGGAGGTGGTCGGGGGTCCGAATCGCGACGAAATTCCCGAACCTGACCGAGTCGTTCTTCGCAAGCCGCGGAATCCCCGTCGAGATCGTAAAACTCTACGGGTCGATGGAACTGGCGCCGATCCTTGGGCTCTCGGAGCGGATCGTCGATCTCGTGGACACCGGACGGACGCTCAAGGCCAACGGTCTCGTGCCTGTCGAGACGATCATGGAATCGACCGCCCGGCTGATCGTCAATCGCGCGGCCCTCAAGATCAAGTACGACCGCGTCTCGAAGCTGATGGACGACATCCGACGACAGGTCGGCAGGCAAGGGGGAGGCCGGTGAGACTCATCGAGGACGGATCCCGGGGATTCGACCGCGAAATCGAGGCGATCGCGCGCCGCGGGTCCGAAACGCCGCCCGATGTCGAGGCGGCGGTGCGCGGGATACTCGACGACGTGCGGCGGGACGGAGACGCGGCCGTGGCGAGGTTCGCCCGCCGGTTCGACGGATGCATCCGTTCTCCGGGCCAATGGAGGGTCACGGGCCGGGAGATCGACCGCGCGCGCCGCCGGGTCGACGCCGGAATCCTCGACGCTCTTCGAACGGCCGCCGCCAGAATCGCCGCGTTCCACGAGCGCCAGCGAGAGAAGAGCTGGTTCGTCACGGACGAAGACGGCGCTCTCCTGGGCCAAGCGGTCCAGCCCCTTGACGCGGTCGGTTTGTACGTCCCGGGCGGGACGGCGTCGTATCCGTCTTCCGTCCTGATGAACGCCATTCCCGCGCGCGTCGCCGGCGTGAAAAGGGTCGTTCTCTGCACGCCCGCCGGGGCGGGAGGCGTTTCGCCCGTTATTCTCGCCGCCGCGGAGGTTGCCGGCATCGACGAGATTTACGGGATTGGCGGCGCCCAGGCCGTCGCGGCGATGGCCTATGGCACACGGAGCGTTCGGCGGGTCGAGAAGATCGTCGGACCGGGAAACCTCTACGTCGCGACGGCCAAACGGCTGGTCTTCGGCGCGGTCGATATCGACATGGTGGCGGGACCATCCGAGGTCCTTATCATCGCCGACGAGTCGGCCGACCCGCGGATCGTGGCGGCGGACCTCCTGGCCCAGGCGGAACACGACCCGCTGGCCTGGCCGCTGGCTGTTTCCCCGTCCTCGGACCTTTTGAACGGGGTCCGGCGGGAGGCGGCGCGGCAAGCCGCAACCCTGCCGAGAAAAAGCATCGCGGCCGAATCGCTTTCGCGGCGCGGAACGCTCATCCGCGCGCGGTCTCTCGAACGGGCGGTTGAAATCTCGAACCGGATCGCTCCGGAGCACCTTGAGCTTGCCGTCGCCGATCCGTTCCGGCTCCTCCCCTCCGTCCGGAACGCCGGGGCCGTCTTCCTCGGCCATGATACGCCCGAGGCGGTCGGTGATTACGTCGCCGGCCCGAACCACGTCCTGCCGACGGGGGGAACGGCGCGGTTCGCGTCGCCTCTGTCCGTGGCGGATTTCGTCCGACGATCGAGCGTCGTTGCGTTTACGCGCAAGGCGCTCGTCCGGCTGGGACCGGTCGCCGTCCGGCTAGCCCGGGCCGAGGGACTCGAGGCCCACGCCCGGTCCGTGGATCTGCGCCTGTCCCATTCCCGCTCTGGACGGACGCCGAAGGCGGCCGGGCCGGCCGGGACGAAACGGCGGACAACCCGGTGAGCCCGCGGCGCTTCCGGCATCTCTTTCGGCCCGAGCTGGCCGGAATGGAACCTTATGCGGCGGAAGTCCAGACGGGGAGAATCCGGCTGGACGCCAACGAGTCGCCTTTCTCCCTCGCGCCGGAGGTGAGGAGGGAGATCATGAAGGCGCTCTCCCGCGTCCCGGTGAACCGCTACCCGGACCCCGAAGCGCGAGAGCTCAAGGCCGCCGTGGCGTCCTGGCTGAACGTCGAGCCGGACTGGATCCTGCTCGGGAACGGTTCGGACGAGATCATCTCGCTCTTGGCCGCGGCAGTCGCCGTGCCCGGCGCGCGGGCCCTCGTCCCGACGCCGTCGTTCTCGATGTACGCGCTGATCGCCCAGGGCCACGGGTTGGCCGTCGACGCGGTGCCCCTCGACGAACGGTTCGACCTGAGGATGGAAGAGATGCGCGCCGCGCTCTCCCGCAGGCCGCGGATCGTCCTCCTGGGGTATCCGAACAACCCGACGGGCGTCTGCTATTCACGGACGCGCATCAACGAGGTCGTCGATCTCGCCCCCGGGCTCGTCGTGATCGACGAAGCGTACGGCGACTACTCCGGCAAGAGCTTTCTGTCGAACGGGGACCGGCACCGGAACGTCGTCGTTCTTCGGACCGTTTCGAAGATCGGGCTGGCCGCGCTCCGCTTGGGCGTGATGGCGGCCCATCCCGAAATCGTCCGGGAGATCGAGAAGATCCGGCTCCCGTACAACATCAACGCTTTGACGCAGACGGCCGCGCGGATCGCCCTGAGCCACCCCCGCGCGCTGTCCGCCCAGGTCAAGAAGGTCATCCGGGAGCGCGATCGGCTGATGGAGGCGCTCGAGTGGACGCGCGGTCTCTCGCCGTACCCGACCGAGGCCAATTTCATTCTCTTTCGGACGGTCGGGGACGCCGACGCCATCCACTCGGGGCTCTTGAGCCGCGGCGTCGTGATCCGCAACCTGAGCCGGACCCCCGCCCTGAAGAACTGCCTGCGGGTGACGGTGGGGACTCCGGCGGAGAACAAGGCGTTTCTCGAAGCGCTCCAACTTGCCCTCAAGGAGATTCAATGACGCGCCGGATCGGAAAGGTCGAACGAAAGACGAGAGAGACGAGCGTGACTGCCTCCATCAATCTGGATGGAACGGGCAGGGCCCGCGTCCAGACCCCCGTGGGATTCCTTTCGCACATGCTGGAGCTGTTCGCCCGGCACGGTCTCTTCGATCTGGACCTCAAGGCGCGCGGAGACGTCGAGGTCGACGATCACCACACGGTCGAGGACGTCGGGATCGTCCTGGGGGCGGCCCTCAAGGAGGCCCTGGGACCAAAGACCGGAATCCGCCGGTACGGCGGGGCCGAGGTGCCGATGGACGAGGCTCTTTGCGCCGTCCACGTCGACATATCGGGGCGGCCCTTTCTGGTTTACAACGTGGACTTGGTCAAGCGGGAGAAAATCAAGGGCTTCGACGCCCGCCTGGTCGAGGATTTCTTCGCGGCCTTCGTCAACAACGGCGGCGTGACGCTCCACGTCAACGCGCGCTACGGACGCAACCCTCACCACGTCCTGGAAGGGGTCTTTAAGGCCTTCGGCCGGGCGCTCGACGAGGCCACGCGCCTCGACCCGAGGGTAAAGGGAGTTCCGAGCACGAAGGGAAGGCTGTAGGGCTGTGAATCGGTGAATGGGTGAATCGGTGAATCGGAAAACCACTCCTCCCCTTTGTAAGGGGAGGCTGGGTGGGGTAGAGATGTGAAATGGTGAATCGGTGAACCGGGTACGGGTCGCGATCGTTGACTACGGGATGGGGAACCTGAGGAGCGTGGAGAAGGCGTTCGCCCGCGTGGGGCACGACGCCGTGGTGACATCCGATCCGAAGGTCATCGCGGACGCGTCGCACGTAGTTCTTCCCGGCGTGGGTGCGTTCCCGGCCTGCATGTCCAACCTTGAGAGCCGGGGACTGGCCGAACCCGTTCTGCGGGCCATCGAGGCGGGCAAGCCCTTCCTCGGCCTTTGCGTCGGAATGCAGATCCTCTTCTCCGAGGGGGAGGAGTTCGGCCGCCATCCGGGACTCGGCGTTCTCCCCGGGCGCGTCGTGCGTTTTCCGGAGTCGGTCGGAGAGGGGGGGCTCAAGGTCCCGCACATGGGGTGGAACACCTTGAAGTTCCGCCGTACGCCCCCCGCTATGCGGAATGTAGGCGATGGGTCGTACGTCTACTTCGTCCACTCCTATATCGTCCTCCCGGACGATCCGGGCGTCGTCGCCGCGACGACGGAACACGGGGTGGAGTTCGTCTCTGCCGTCTGGAAGGACAATGTTGTAGCGACTCAGTTCCACCCGGAGAAGAGCCAGGGCGTCGGCCTGTCGGTCATCGAGGAATTCGGAAGGACCGCATGATCCTCTACCCGGCGGTGGACATCAAGAACGGGCGGTGCGTCCGGCTCGCGCAGGGCCGGATGGACATGGAGACGGTGTACGACGAGGACCCGGCCGCGGCGGCGAGGCGATGGATCGCGCAGGGCGCGAGGGCCCTGCACGTGGTCGACCTGGACGGGGCGGTGACGGGGACGCCGCAGAACCTTTCGGCGATCAAGGAAATCCTCCTCGAAGCCGATGTGCCCGTGCAGGTAGGCGGCGGCGTCCGGAGCCTGGCCGTGATGAACCGCCTCTTCGACCTGGGAGCCGCGAAGGTCGTCGTGGGCACGGGCGCCGTCCGGGACCGGGACTTCCTGCGCTCCGCCTGCGAGGAGCACCCGGGCCGGGTTGTCGTGAGCGTCGACGCGAAGGATGGCTTCGTCGCCCTGTCGGGATGGGTGGAAATGTCGGGAACTCCCGTGCGGGATCTGCTCGAGGAAATCGGCGGCCTGCCGCTGGCGGCGATCCTCTACACAGACATCCGCCGCGACGGAATGCTCACGGGGCCGAACGTGGAGGCGGTCATTGCGGTCGCGTCGGCAAGCAGGCACCCCGTCATCGCGGCGGGGGGCGTGGGATCGCTCGATGACATCCGCCTGCTCAGGTCGGTCGATCCGCCGCTCGCCGGCGTGATTGTCGGAAAGGCGCTCTACACCGGGGCTGTGGACCTGAACGAAGCGCTCTCCATTCTCGACGGAGGCCCGCGCTAGCCGATGCTTGCCAAGCGGATCATTCCGTGCCTTGACGTCATGGGCGGCCGCGTCGTCAAGGGGGTCACGTTCGTCAACCTCCGCGACGCCGGGGACCCCGTGGAGATTGCCCGGGCCTACGACGAGCAGGGGGCCGACGAGCTGTGCTTTCTCGACATCACGGCTTCGCACGAGGAAAGGCCGATCATCCTGGAAGTCGTGGCCCGGACGGCCGATCAGGTCTTCATGCCCCTGACGGTGGGAGGAGGCGTGCGAACGCTGGACGATATCCGAGCCCTTCTCAAGGCGGGGGCGGACAAGGCGGCCGTCAACACGGCCGCCGTCGCCGATCCCGTGTTCGTCCAGAGGGCCTCGGAGCGGTTCGGGAGTCAGTGCATCGTCGTGGCGATCGACGCGAAGAGAGTCCAAGGTCCGGAGGCCGGGGGTGATGGCAAGGATCAGGCCGCGGAACCGCGCTGGGAGGTCTTCACGCACGGGGGGCGGCGGCCGACGGGAATCGACGCGGTGGAATGGGCGAGGCGGATGGAAGGCCTCGGGGCCGGGGAGATTCTTCTCACGAGCATGGACCGGGACGGAACGAGGGAGGGGTACGATCTGGATCTGACGAAGGCGGTCGGCCGTGCCGTCGGTATTCCCGTTATCGCCTCCGGGGGAGTGGGGACGCTCGATCATCTCTACGAAGGGATCGCCGTCGGCGGCGCGGACGCCGTGCTGGCGGCCTCCATCTTTCACTACGGGGAAGCGACCGTGGGCGAGGCGAAGCGATATCTGGCAAGCCGAGGCATCCCAATCCGGCTTGCGTAGCCAAGAGACACCGGTTATTGGTCAATCGTTATTGGTCAATCGTCAATGGCCAATAACCAATAACGAATAACCATTGATCAATGGCTGTTTTTTCAGGGGGAACATTGACCGGACTTTCCCAGGATATCCAGTTTGACGATAAGGGCCTGGTTCCCGTCGTCGTCCAGGACGCCGAGAGCGGAGAAGTCCTGATGTTCGCGTTCGCCAACGAGGAGGCCGTCAAGAAGACGCTCGAAACGGGATTCGCCCACTTCTTCAGCCGGTCGCGCGGGACTCTCTGGAAGAAGGGGGAGACTTCGGGGAACACGCTCGGCGTCGTCTCGGTCCGGTGCGACTGTGACTCCGACGCCCTGCTGTACCGCGTTCGGCCGGCGGGTCCGGCGTGCCACACGGGAGAGGTCTCCTGCTTTTTTTTCACGCTCCAGGGAAGAGAAGAGGCCGGCGGGGCGGAGATCGTTTCGCGCGTGTTCGAGACGATCCTGGACCGCCAGAGGCGCCGGCCGGCCGGCTCCTACGTGGCGTCCCTGTTCGAGAAGGGGAAGGACGCGATTCTTGGCAAGGTCGCGGAGGAGTCCGGCGAACTGATCCTGGCCGCCAGGGGGGACGACAGGCAGGCCGTCGTCCACGAGGCGGCGACCTGATCTTTCACGTTCTGGTCGCGATGGCCGAGAGCGGGATCAGGCCGGGCGATGTCTACGCGGAGCTGTTCCGGAGGTTCGGACGGAGCGGTCTCGAGGAAAAAGCGTCGCGGAGGGAGGAAAAATGAACGACTGCCTTTTTTGCAAGATCATCGAGCGCAAACTGCCGAGCAAGATCGTCTTCGAGGATGAAAAACTCGTTGCGTTCGAGGACGTCAACCCTCAAGCCCCCGTCCACATCCTCCTCGTTCCGCGGCGCCATGTCGAGTCGGTCAACGGCGTCCAAGAGACCGACCGGGAGCTGATGGGCCATCTGTTCTGGATTTCTCGCAAGCTGGCGGAGGAACGGGGCGTGGCGGCTTCGGGATTCAGGCTCGTGGTGAACTCCGGCGCGACCGCCGGCCAGTCCGTCTTTCACATTCATGTCCACCTCTTAGGGGGCAGGGCGTTCGGCTGGCCGCCGGGATAATCGCGGCGAGTTCGGGCCCGGAGACAGGCTGCGCAATCGGCCGTGCAATCGGTCGTTGACAGCGTGCGTCTGAGTTGATATTATTATAGTTTAAGAAAAGGCTTATTTTTCATGGGGTTTTGAGTGTGTTGAAGGGCCAGCGGGCCCGGGGACAACCCTACCATACGAGTCGAGAGGGGGGAAGAAGCGAAATGCCGACTGTAAGGGTAAAGGAGAACGAATCGTTCGAAAGCGCCCTTAAGCGGTTCAAGAAGCAGTGCGAGAAGGACGGCATCCTCTCGGAGATGAAGAAACGCGAACACTACGAGAAACCGAGCGTCCGGAAAAAGCGCAAGGCCCTTGCCGCTCGGAAGAAGGCCATTCGCAAGGCCGCGCGCCACGTGCAGTAGGACCTTGGCCTTGGCGGCGCCGTCCGAACGGCTTGCGGAAGATCTCAAGAACGCGCTCAAGGCCGGGGATTCGTTGCGCGTATCGGTCATCCGGTTCATCCGGGCCGCGGCCCAGAACCGTCAAATCGAGGCGAGGCGCCCGCTTGACGACGCGGAATGGATGAAACTCTTTTCCGCGCAGGCCAAGCAGAGGCAGGAGTCGATCAGGGAATTCGAAGCCGGCGGCCGTGCCGACCTGGCCGACAAGGAACGGAGAGAGCTGGACATCATCCGGGAATATCTTCCTCCGGTCTTGTCGGACGAAGATCTCATCCGGATCGTTCGGCAGGCCATCGCCGAGACGGGGGCCCGGGGTCCCAAGGAGATGGGTGCCGTAATGAAGGTTGTCATGCCGCGCGTCGTTGGGCAGGCGGACGGCAAGGTCGTCCAGAAGGTCGTGCAATCGCTCCTGGAGGGTGGTGCGTCGTAGGGGAACGGGATGCCGTGCCCCTGCAAACCGCGACCGAATGAAGCGCTCCGACGGGGATGCGAGGGATGGCGGGGAGCGGCGATGAGAGCGGGGAGATCGGGCGTCTTTCCGGGTGATCTGGTCCAGCGGGTCAAGGACGCAAACGAGATCGCCGACATCATCGGCCAGTTCGTTACTTTGAAGCAGGCCGGCCAGAACCTCAAGGGCCTTTGTCCCTTCCACGCCGAGAAGACTCCTTCCTTTACGGTCAATTCCGGAAAGCAGGTCTTTCACTGCTTCGGTTGCGGGGTCGGGGGAGACGTGATCGAATTCCTGGCGCGCCATGAGAAGCTCTCGTTTCCGGACGCCGTGAGGAATCTGGCGGACCGGGCGGGAATTCGCCTTCCGGCGCTTGAACACCGCGATGACTCCGAGACACAAAAACTCATCGCGCTCCACGAGGCGGCGCGGTCGTTTTTCTCGGGTTTGCTCTCAGCGCCGCCGGGCGGGGGCGCCCGCTTGTATCTCGCGGGCCGGGGCGTTTCGGTCGAGACGCAGAAGTCATTCGGCATCGGGTTCGCTACCCCCTC
>Ga0154722_1067_pt1 | contig 23154 bp, 19 predicted proteins | sample Rifle2008BG16ft_FD_105730 | JGI IMG/M metagenome (GOLD analysis project Ga0154722, IMG submission 105730) | Nitrospirae bacterium RBG_16_64_22 | reverse complement strand
GGTTGAAGGTTGAAGGTTGAAGGGTGAAAGTCGAAGCGCCCTTGACCTTTCGGATTCGACCTTCGACTTTGGACTTTGGACGATCCTTCGGACGGTTTCTATGATTCGCGTAAAGATCTGCGGGATCACGAACGTCGAGGACGCCCTGGCCGCCTGCGAGGCCGGGGCCGATGCGATCGGTTTCGTCTTTCACGCGAAAAGCCCTCGGGCCGTCACGCCGGAGGAGGCGGCGCTCATCATCCGCCAAGTCCCTCCGTTCGTGGCGACGGTTGGCGTTTTCGTGAACGTGCCCCGGAAACGTCTTCTTGAGATCGTTCACGATACCGGGATCGATCTTGTCCAGCTCCACGGAGACGAGCCCCCTTCGGCCTGCCGGGGGCTGGGACGGCGGGTCATCAAGGCCGTGTCTCTGCGGGAAGAGGCGGACCTGGCGAGGCTTGCCGAGTACCGGGTGGACGCCTATCTTGTCGAGGGAGCGCCCCCGGGCGTGTACGGCGGTTCGGGCGAGAAGGCCGACTGGGCGCTCGCCGCGAAGGCGCGGACGTACGGGAGGGTCATTCTGGCGGGCGGGCTCGGGTCCGAGAACGTGGCCAAGGCGATCGCCGCGGTCCGGCCGTACGCCGTGGATGTGTCGAGCGGCGTGGAGTCGAAGCCGGGGAAAAAGGATCCAAAGCGCGTCGCGGCATTCATCCGGGAGGCGAAGAAGGCCGGTGAATCGGTGAATGGGTGAATCGGTGAATGGGTGAATCGGTGAATAGGTGAATAGGTGAAAACTCTCAACCATCAGCGGTCAGCGGTCAGCGGTCAGCAAACCAAGGCCAGACGCCTTCGGCTGATTGCTGAAAGCTGACCGCTGACAGCTATCAGTGAATGGGTGAATAGGTGAATCGGTGAATAGGTGAATAGGTGAATAGGTGAATAGGTGAATGGGTGCATAGGTGAATGGGTGAATCGGTGAATAGGTGAATAGGTGAAAACTCTCAACCATCAGCGGTCAGCGGTCAGCGGTCAGCAAACCAAGGCCAGACGCCTTCGGCTGATTGCTGAAAGCTGACCGCTGACAGCTATCAGTGAATGGGTGAATCGGTGAATCGGAAAAGCAGATCCTTTTTATCGCCCAAGCATCTTCCCGACGCAAGCGGCCACTTCGGGCCGTACGGGGGGCGTTTCGTGCCGGAGACGCTCGTCCCGGCCCTGATGGAGCTCGACCGGGAGTACGCGAAAGCGCGGAGGGAGAAGTCCTTCCGCCGGGAGCTCGCGTTCCTCCTCCGCGAGTTCGTCGGGCGTCCGACGCCGCTCTACTTCGCCGAGCGGCTGACCCGGGAGCTGGGGGGTCCGAAGATCTACCTCAAGAGGGAGGACCTCTGCCACACGGGCGCCCACAAGATCAACAACACGATCGGTCAGGCTCTCCTGGCGCGGCGGATGGGAAAGCGGCGGGTCATCGCCGAGACCGGGGCGGGCCAGCACGGCGTGGCGACGGCGGCCGTGGCGGCCCGGTTCGGCCTCGCGTGCGACGTCTACATGGGGACGGAGGACATGTCCCGGCAGGCGCTGAACGTCTTCCGCATGCGTCTTCTCGGCGCTCGGGTCGTCCCGGTCGATATCGGGAGCCGGACGCTCAAGGACGCGATCTCGGAGGCGATGCGCGACTGGACGGCGAACGTCCGGACCACGCACTACATTCTGGGGTCCGTCCTCGGGCCGCATCCGTATCCCATGATGGTCCGGGATTTTCAAAAGGTGATCGGGATCGAGGCCCGGCGGCAGATCCTGAAGGCGGAGGGGCGGCTTCCCGATCTGCTCGTCGCCTGCGTGGGGGGCGGATCGAACGCGATGGGGCTCTTTTTCCCGTTCCTTCGAGACCGGTCCGTGAAGATGATCGGCGTGGAGGCGGGCGGACTCGGGATCAAGACCGGGAAGCACGCCGCGCGGTTCGCCGCGGGACGGATCGGCGCGTTTCAAGGGACGATGACGGTCCTCCTCCAGGACCGCGAGGGACAGGTCAAGGTGACGCACTCCGTTTCCGCCGGGCTCGACTATTCGGCGGTCGGGCCGGAGCACGCCTACTACCGCGACGCGCGGCGGATCGAGTACACGTCCGTGACCGATTCGGACGCGCTGGAGGCGTTCCAGCTCCTGTCGCAGACCGAGGGAATCATGCCGGCGCTCGAGAGCGCCCACGCCGTCGCCCAGATTCGGAAGCTCGCGCCCAGACTGCCGAGGAAGAGCGTCGTGATCGTGAACCTGTCGGGCCGGGGGGACAAGGACGTTCAGCAGGCGGCGGAGATTCTTGAGGGAAAGAATGCAAGGTAAGAAATAAGAATTGGAAATTGGAAATTGGAAAACGAAAAAAATAATAATCTGCAACCCGGGACCCGCGTCCAATGAGCCGCATCCAGGCCGCGTTCGAACGACTCAAGAGGGAAGGAAGGCCCGCGTTTATTCCTTACGTGATGGCCGGGGATCCGGACCTTTCCACGACGCGGCAGATCGTCCTCGCGCTTGCCCGCGGAGGGGCCGATCTCGTCGAGCTGGGCGTTCCCTTTTCCGATCCCCTCGCCGACGGGCCGGTCATCCAGCGTGCCGCCGCGCGGGCCCTGGAATCGGGGACGACCATCGCGGGGATCTTCCGCCTCGTGCGAGACCTTCGCCGGGAGACTCAGGTCCCGATCGTTCTGATGACCTACTACAACCCCGTCCTTCAGCACGGCCTCGATCGAACGGTCCGTGACGCGCGGCGGTCGGGCGTGGACGGATTCATCATTCCCGACCTTACGCCGGAGGAAGCCGGACCGTGGCGGAAGACCCTCCGGGGCACGGGGATCGACTTCATCTGCCTCGCCGCGCCCACAACCCCCCCCGATCGTCTCAAGACCCTGGGCCGGGTTTCTTCCGGGTTCCTCTATTACGTGTCTCTGACCGGCGTGACGGGGGCAAGTCTCGCTGACGAATCGGAGCTGAGAAGGCAGGTCGGCCGCGTCCGTCGCGCTGTCAGCCTCCCGGTGGCCGTCGGTTTCGGGATCAAGTCGGCTCAGCAGGCGGCACAGGTCGGGGCATTCGCGGACGGTGTAATCGTCGGGAGCGCCCTTGTCTCCCGGATCGAGTCGGCCGGAAGGAATAAGGCCGCCGCCTCGGCGGGCCGGTTCGCAAGGGCGGTCTCGAGCAACCTGCGGGCGAGTCGTTGACACTGCCCGCTGTCTATGCTAGATTTTTCAACGATTTGTGCGGATTTTTCCGTGACTTAGGCTCATAGCATGGTGTTGAAAAACACTCTGCGAGGTAGTCCATGGATGGACTCCCGAATTGCGAGACTTTCTAAGTCTCGCAATTTGCAAGACTTGGACGAATTCACTTCGGCCAAGTCTTGGTTGAAAAAGCCATGGATGGACTTTTTCAACATCGTGATAGACCGCAAGGGGAACTCAACCAAATTCGATAAGATCGTCAACCGGGGGGCGTATGGGATCGGAAAGCCAGCTTTTTCAACGGTTCGGTCGGGTCGTGCCGTCGGGGACGCTCTTGTTTCACGAGAACGATCCGGGCGAGGAGATGTTCATCATCCAGGTTGGGAAGGTGAAGATCAGCAAGAAGGTCCGGAACATTGAGAAGACGCTGGTCGTATTGGGAAAGGGCGAGTTCTTCGGCGAGATGGCCATTTTGAACGACAAACCCCGTTCGGCGACGGCCGAGGTCGTCGAGGACTCCGAGATCCTCGTCATCGACCGGAAGACGTTCGAGACCATGATCCGCGGAAACGCGGAGATCGCCCTCCGGATCATCAAAAAGCTCTCGGCGCGGCTTCAAGAGGCCGACAACCAGATCGAGAACCTGATGATCCGTGACAACACGAGCCGGATCGTGGACCTCCTGGCGAAGCTGACCCGGGAGGCCGGCAAGCCCACGGGGCGCGGTGTGGAGCTCAACTACACGTTCGACGACCTGGCCGGGATGGTCGGCCTGGGCCGGGAGCAGGTGGTGAGCATCCTGGACAAGCTGGTCAAGATCCAGGTGATCGATCTGTCGGGCGGGGCGATCGTCATTTCCAACAAGGAACAGCTCGATCGGTTCATGCGGTACATGGAGATGAGGGAGATGTTCGGCGAGTTCTCGTAGGCGGTTGAGAAAGGCGTGCCTGACCGCCGGCGGTGTGCCGCGCGTGCTCCAGGGGGCATGCCCTGTCCGCCGGGTTGACTCAGTGACGACGGGATTCGGGGAGGGCTGGGAGGCCCATGAAACTTAAGGTGCTTGGATGCTACGGGACGGAGCTCCTTTCCTGCAAGATGACCGGTTTTCTCATCAACGACCGCGTGGTCCTCGACGCGGGAACGATCGAGGCGTCCCTCACGATGGCCGAGCAGATCAACATCACGAGCGTCCTGCTTTCCCATACGCACCTGGACCACACGAAGGGCGTCGTGTTCCTGGCCGACAACGTGTGCAACCTGATCCAGAGACCGGTCGACATCGTGGGGACGAACGACCTTATCCGCGGGATTCGGGACAGCCTGCTCAACAACGTCACCTGGCCTGATTTCACGGTCATTCCAACACCCGAGTCGCCGACTCTCCGCTACCGCGAGATCCCCGAAGACGCCGTTTCGGACGTGGATGGGCTCCAGGTTCGGCCGGTGCGCGTCAACCATCCGGTGCCGACGATGGGATTCATCATCCGCGACGGCCGGAGCGCGCTGGTCTACAGCGGGGACACCGGCCCGACGGAGGAGATCTGGAAACGCGTCAACGACGAGCCGTCCGTCTCCGCGATCATGATCGAGGCCTCCTTTCCCAACCGGCTCGAGTCTTTGGCCCATCTCTCGGGGCATTTGACGCCCCGCCTCCTGGCCCTCGAACTCGAGAAGGTCCGGCATACGGACGCTCCGGTCTACGTCTACCATCTGAAACCGCGCTACCTCGACGAGCTGACGGCGGAACTCCGCGCTCTCAACAATCCCCGAATCCGGTTCATGGAAGACGGCCGGGCGTACGAGATCTAGGTCCCGGCAAGCCGCCCGAATGGAAATCTCTCAGAGCGGGAAACCGTCAGCGAGCCTCAAGCGGGTCAAGATTCCCGAGGGGCTCTTCCTCTCCTGCGAGGGTTGCAAGGAGATCCTCCTCGCGAAGGACCTGGAGAAGAACCTGGGCGTCTGCCCGAAATGCGGCGCCCATCACCGGGTCTCGGCCCGGGACCGGATCGCCTTTCTCATCGATCCGGGGACGTTCAGCGAGTTCGCCGCGAATATCGCGCCCGCCGACCCCCTGGAGTTCAAGGACACCCAGGGGTACAAGGACCGTCTGGCCGGGGCGCGGCGGAAAACGGGCCTCGCGGACGCCGCGCGCGTGGGCGAGGGCCTGCTGGGCGGGCGGCCCGTGGTGATCGGGGCCCTTGAGTTCGCGTTCATGGGGGGGAGCATGGGGTCCGTGGTGGGCGAAAAAATCGCCCGGGCGGCGGAGCGCGCGGCTGTCCGGCGCGCTCCCCTGATCGTCTGCTCGGCCTCGGGGGGGGCCCGGATGCAGGAAGGGATCTTCTCGCTCATGCAGATGGCCAAGACGTCGGCGGCGGTCGCCCGGCTCCACGACGCGGGCGTTCCGTACTTCTCCGTTCTGACCGATCCGACGTTCGGCGGCGTGACGGCGTCTTTCGCGATGCTGGGGGATGTGATCCTCGCCGAGCCGCGGGCGCTCATCGGCTTCGCCGGTCCCCGCGTGATCGAGCAGACGATCAAGAAACAGCTTCCGGAGGGATTCCAGCGGGCCGAGTTTCTCCAGGAACACGGGCTGGTGGACATCGTCGTCGACAGGCGGCGGTTGAAGGAGACGTTGCGCGTGTTGATCGATCATCTGATGCCAAGAACGGTGAATAGGTGAATAGGTGAATCGGTGAATAGGTGAATAGGTGAATAGGTGAATAGGTGAATCGGTGAATAGGTGAATCGGCAAAACCGCGGCCGGCGGAGGTCTTGGTCTTTCAATTCACCGACTCACCGACTCACCGACTCACCGTTCCCTTGAGGTTCCCGTGGACGTGAAGGAAGTTCTCGCCGAGCTTTTTTCGTACACCCAGTTCGGGATCAAGCTGGGTCTCGGGCGGGTCCGCCTGCTCGTTTCCGCGCTCGGCGATCCGCAGGACCGATTCCTCTCCGTCCACGTCGCGGGCACGAACGGGAAGGGCTCGACGGCGGCCATGGCCGCTTCCATCCTCCAGGCGGCGGGTCTTCGCGTCGGCCTCTACACGTCTCCCCATCTGTGTCACTTCTCCGAGCGGATCCGGATTGACGGACGTCCAATCGGGGAGGCCGACGTCGTGCGCCATTACCTCGAGATCAAGCGGGCTTGGGCTGAGCTCGGAAAGGCGGGGGCGGAAGAGGGCGATCCGACGTTCTTCGAACTGACGACGGCGATGGCCTTCCGGCATTTCGCGGAACGCCGGGTCGACGCGGCCGTGATCGAAACCGGGCTGGGCGGGCGGCTCGACGCGACGAACGTTCTCCGACCGGTTGTCTCCGTCCTGACGACCATCTCCCACGATCACGAGGCGCATCTCGGCGGATCGCTCGCGGCGATCGCCTGCGAGAAAGCCGGGATCATCAAGCAAGGCGTCCCGGTCGTCGCGGGAGCGCTCGTCTCCGAGGCCGAGGCCGTTGTGGAACAGACCGCCCGGGAGATGGGCTCTCCCATCATCCGCTTCGGCAGGGAGTTCCGCGCCGAACCGGTTGAGCTGACGGCGGCCGGCGGAACGTTCGATTGGAAGCGGGAGGACGCGTCTTTCTCCGGACTGACCGTCCCGCTCGCGGGCGTCCACCAGGTCTGGAACGCGGCCGTGGCGGTCGCGGCGGCGACGGAGGCCGCGCGCGCGTCGGGCGGGGCGTTCGAGATCGGGGAGAAGGCTGTTCGCGAGGGTCTCCGCCGAGTCTCCTGGCCCGGCCGGTTCGAGGTTCTCTCGTCCGTGCCGATGGTCATCCTCGACGGGGCGCATAACCCGGAAGGGATGTGCGCGCTCGTCGATTCGCTCTCTTTGCTGCCTCCCTCGAAGCGGCGGACGCTCGTCTTCGGCGCCTTGGCCGACAAGAACGCGGGCCGGATGCTGGCGGCGGCGGGGCCGGTGTTTGACCGAATTGTCCTCGTGAGACCCGACTCCGAGCGGGCGGCCGACCCGCTGGACCTGGCGGACCTGGTGCCTGACGGTCCCGAAACGATCGTTCGGCGCGGCATCGACCGAGCGCTGGCGGAGATTCTCGACGGAGCGGGGCCGCGGGACCGGATCGTCGTGACCGGGTCTCTCTACCTTGTCGGAGAAGCGCGCACCTATTTTCGGACGGCCGGAGCGCCGACCCTCCCGGTCCAGTGATGCGGGGAATTGGGTCCGGCGGACTGGCCCTGGCGGCAACGGCGATCCTTCTATTTTCGTCCGTTTCCCACGGCCAGGACAAGGGGCCCGAGACGCCTCCCGCGGCTCCGTCCGCTCCGCCACGAAAGGGGGGAACGGGTTCGCCGCCGCCGGTCCAGGCTAGGACCGATCTCCTCATCCACGATCGCGGTCCGGATACGTATCAACTCACGGGCGGAATCGAGATCCAGCGCGGGGCGCAGTTCCTCTGGGGGGACGAGGCATTCGTCGACCGGGGCGAAGGGTCGGCGTTCATCCGGGGAAACGTCCGGGGAAAGGAAGGAGACGACACGATGAGCGGCTCGCGGCTCGATGTCGATCTCGACTCGGGCCTGGGAACCCTCTACGACGGGCGGCTCTTCTTCAAGAAGGACAATCATCACCTCGAGGGGCGCGAGATCGAGAAGACGGCGGAGCACGAGTTCACGATCGCCGAGGGATCGTTCACGACGTGCGACGCGGACGTCCCCGCCTGGCGGATACGCGCCCGGGAGTTCGAGATCGTCGAAGACGACTACGTCGCCGCCCGAAGCGCATGGTTCCACGTGAAGGACGTTCCGGTCCTTTACACCCCCTACTTCTGGGCGCCGATCAACAAGGAGCGGAGGACGGGCTTCCTGTTCCCCCGGCTGGGGTACAGCGAGACGGAAGGGGCCATGATCCGTCTTCCGTTCTACTGGGTGATCGCCGAGAACGCGGACGCGACGTTCACGCCCGATCTCCGTTCGAAGCGCGGCGGAGGGGGGTCCGCGGAGGTCCGCTACGTCCTCTCAAAGGACGCGAGCGGCGAGTTCTTTTCGCATTACCTCAGGGACATCACAACCGACCGGGACAGGATGGAGACGCGGTTCCGCCACTACCACGTTTTCGGCGGGGGGTACACGGCCAGGGCCAACGTGAACTATCTGTCGGACCAGGGGTACTACCGGGACCTCTCGGAAACGGTCGAACAGCGCACTCAGACCTACGTCGATTCGAACATCGGAGTGACGAAAAGCTGGGGGGGGACGACGCTCTCCGTTCTGAACCAGTATTCCCAGGACCTGACCAATCCCCAGGCGACGGCCGTTCAGCGCCTTCCGGAGGTCTCCTTGAACGTCTCCCCGTACCGGCTCTTCGATCTGCCGGCGTTCCTCGGTCTTTCCGGGCAGGCGACGAATTTCTGGCGGAAGGAAGGGGTCACGGGCCAGCGGCTCGACCTCTATCCGCAACTCTCCGGAACGCTGAATCTCGCCCGCGCGTTCCTGATCACGCCGCGCGCCGGCTTTCGAGGGACGCTCTATTCGACGGACGCGAAGGGGGAGAGCGGAGAGCACCGGGAGATCTACGACGCGGGAATCAGCTTCTCCACGAAACTGGCGCGGATCTACGACCTGGTGCCCGAACCGGCCGGCGGACAGATCGTATCGGCGGAGGCGAAAGGCGCGCCGGCCCCCGAACCTGTAATCGACAAGCTCCGCCACGGGATCGAGCCGGAGATTTCCTACCGTTACGCTCCAAACGTCGATCAGTCGAACCTCCCCCAGTTCGACGGAATCGACACGATCGGCCGGCAGAATGCGGTCTCTTACAGCCTGACGAACAGGATGACGCTCCGGGAGAGGACGGGCGAAGCCGTGCGGAAATGGGACCTTCTTCTCTTCCGGCTCTCACAACAGTACGATCTCAACGAGGCCGCCCGGGATCAGGACCTCGATACCCAGGCCAGGCGACCTCTCTCCGATCTTCGGGCCGACCTGGTGTTCAGGACGCCGAGACGCTTGACCGTGAGCGCGGACGCCGGGTACTCCCTCTACGAAGGCGCCCTGACGACGGTCAACGGCGACGTCCGCTGGCAGGGGGACGGCTGGCACGCGGCGGTCGGGGAGCGGTTCACGCGGGACTCGACGACATTTGTGACGGCCGAGACGGGCTTCAAGCTCTGGGAGGCATGGGACGTGCTAGGGAAAGCCTTTTATGACGCCAAGGCGAACGTACTGAGGGAGGGAACGGTCAAGATCAAGTACACCCAGCAGTGCTGGGCCGTGACGGCCTTGTACCAGCACCTTCCCGGGAACAGCCTGTTCTTCATTACGCTGGATTTGAAAGGGCTGGGGTCGTATAAGATCTGAAACGGGGAATCGGTGAAACGGTGAATGGGTGAATCGTAGATGAAAGGACTCATACTCAGCGGCGGCAAGGGGACGCGTCTTCGGCCGATCACGTTCACGAGCGCCAAACAGCTCGTTCCCGTGGCGAACAAGCCGGTGCTGTTCTACGGGATCGAAGCGCTTCGGGACGCCGGGATCGTGGACATCGGGATCGTCGTGGGAGAGACGCGCGAGGAGATCCGGTCTGCCGTCGGGGACGGGAGCCGCTGGGGGGTGCGGGTGACGTATATTCCGCAGGAAGCCCCCTTGGGCCTCGCCCACGCCGTGCTCATCTCGGAAGAATTCCTGGGGAGCGACAGTTTCGTGATGTATCTCGGGGACAACCTCGTCCTGGGCGGCATCCGGGACCTGGTGCGGGAGTTCGAGAGGGACCGCCCGAACGCCCAGATCCTTCTGGCCGAGGTCTCGGACCCGACGCAGTTCGGCGTGGCGGAGATCGACGGCGGCCGGGTCGTCCGGCTCGTCGAGAAGCCGCGGGAGCCGCGGAGCAATCTCGCTCTGGTGGGAGTCTACATGTTCGATTCGCACATCTTCGAAGCGGTGAAGGCGATTCGTCCGTCCGCCCGCGGGGAGCTGGAAATCACCGACTCGATCCAGTACCTTGTGGACCGGGGCCGCGCGGTCTACCCCCACATGGTCAAGGGATGGTGGAAGGACACGGGAAGGCTCGAAGACCTCCTTGAAGCGAACCGGATGGTCCTCGATTCATTCGAGACCCGGATCGCCGGAGAGGTGGACGCCCGGTCCCGCGTGACGTTCAAGGTGGTCGTCGAGGAAGGGGCGCGGGTAACGGGGAGCACGATCCTTGGGCCGGCCGTGATCGGAGCTGGAAGCGAGATCGTCGATTCGTATATCGGGCCGTTCACGTCGATCGCGTCCAACGTGACCGTCCGTCACAGCGAGGTCGAGCACTCGATCCTCCTCGACGGGAGCCGCATCCTCGACATCCCGCACCGGATCGCTGACTCCCTCATCGGCAGGAACGTGGAGGTGGCCCGGTCGCCCCTCCGGCCGCGGGCCGTCCGGTTGATGCTGGGTGACTCGAGCCAGGCGGGGATTTTATGAATGGGTGAATGGGTGAATGGGTGAATCGGTGAATCGGTGAATCGGTGAATGGGTGAATGGGTGAATGGGTGAATCGGGAGCCGAGATGAAGAGACTGATCGAGGGCGTCAGGATCAAGAAGCTCAAGGTCATCCCGGACGAGCGGGGGCGGCTGATGGAAATGCTCCGGTCGGACGACGACCTGTTCATCAAGTTCGGCCAGGTCTACATGACGACGGCCTATCCGGGCGTCGTGAAGGCGTGGCACTTCCACAAGAAGCAGACCGATCATTTCGTCTGCGTGCGGGGGATGATGAAAGTCGTCCTGTACGATTCCCGGGAGGGTTCGCCCACGCGCGGCGAGGTAAACGAGTTCTTCATGGGCGACCACAATCCGATCCTCCTCCAGATCCCGAACCTCGTCTACCACGGTTTCAAGTGCGTCGGGACGGAGGAGGCGATCGTGATCAACTGTCCGACGGAGGTTTACGTCTACAACGAGCCAGACGAGTTCCGGATCGACCCGCACAAGAACGACATCCCGTACGACTGGAACCGGAAGGATGGATGAATGAATGAACGGTGAATGGGTGAATCGGTGAATCGGTGAATGGGTGAATAGGTGAATAGGTGAATAGGGCATGAAGATACTCGTTACCGGCGGATGCGGGTTTATCGGGTCGAACTACGTGCGGTACGTTCTGCGCGAGCGCCCGGAGGACTCCGTGATCAACCTGGACGCCATGACGTACGCCGGGAACCGGGAGAACCTGGCGGACGTGGAGACGGACCACCGGTACCGCTTCGTCCAGGGCGACATCGCGGACCCCGAGGCGGTCCGGCCGCTTTTCGAGGATGTGGACGCAGTGGTCAATTTCGCCGCCGAGTCGCACGTCGATCGGAGCATCCTGGGGCCGGCCATATTCGTCCGGACCAACGTTTCCGGAACGCAGATCCTCCTGGACGCGGCCCGGAAGATGGGCGTCCGGCGGTTCGTCCAAGTCTCGACCGACGAGGTCTACGGCTCTTTGGGGCCGACCGGTCTTTTCACGGAGGAGACGCCGCTCGCGCCCAATTCCCCCTACTCGGCGAGCAAGGCCGCGGCCGATTTCCTCGTTCGCGCTTACCACCACACCTACGGGTTCCCGGGCATCGTCACGCGGTGCTCGAACAACTACGGTCCGTACCAGTTTCCCGAGAAGCTGATCCCTCTCTTCGTGCTCCGGGCGATGAACGATCAGCCGGTCCCCGTTTACGGCGACGGCCTGAACGTCCGCGACTGGATCTACGTGGATGACCACTGCGCGGCCGTGGACCTTGTCCTCAGGAAGGGGGAGCCCGGGGGCGTCTACAATATCGGCGCGAACTCCGAGCGGACCAACCTGGACGTGACGCGGACGGTCCTTCGGCGCCTGGGGAAGCCGGAGTCGCTGATCCAGTTCGTTCCCGACCGGCCGGGGCACGACCGCCGGTACGCGATCGATTCGTCGCGGATCGAGCGGGACCTGGGATGGAGACCCCGCGTCGGCTTCGAGGAGGGGATCGAACGGACGATCGAGTGGTACGGGCGGAACCGGGCGTGGCTTTCGAACCTGGCGTCCCGCGGGGTCGGCGAGCCGGTGAGATGGTAACGGGAAGACGGTGAATCGGTGAATAGGTGAATAGGTGAATAGGTGAATAGGTGAATAGGAAGAGCACCCTTTTCTTGGCGGGGTTAGCGTGCGCGTCCTTGTGACCGGGGCGAACGGGATGCTCGGGCGGGACCTGGTTCCGGTCCTCGCGGCCGCGGGGCACGAGACGGCCGGGGCGACTCGGGCCGCGTTCGACGTCACCGATCGGGACGAAACGCTTCGGGCGATCGGAGAGGCGGCCCCTGACCTGGTCGTCCATGCGGCGGCCTACACGCGGGTCGACGATGCGGAGCGCGAGCCGGAGAAGGCATTTGCCGTGAACCACGGCGGGACGCGGAACGTCGCCGACGCGTGCGGCATGCGCGGGGCGAGGCTCTTGTATGTGAGTACGGACTACGTCTTCGACGGAACGGTCCGGACTCCGTACCGGGAAGCCGATCCGACGAACCCCCTCTCCGTCTACGCGCGTTCGAAGCGGATGGGAGAACGGGAGGTTGAGAGGCTTGGAAACGACGGTCTCATCGTCCGGACCTCGTGGCTCTACGGTCCGCACGGTCCGAATTTCGTCGAGGCAATCCTTCGGCAGGCCAGGGAGAGGGGACGGCTCACGGTCGTCAACGACCAGGAAGGGGCCCCGACGTACACGGCGGACTTGGCGGAGGCGATCGTCGTTCTCCTGGACCACGGGGCCGGCGGGAAGGTACACTTCTCCGGCGCCGGATCGTGCACCTGGTTCGAGTTCGCCCGGGAAATTGTCTCCCAGGCGGGCATGTCCCGCCTGGGCGGGATCGAGGTCCTGCCGGTCACGAGCGAGTCCCGGGGCCGGCCCGCGCCGCGCCCGGCCTATTCGGTCTTGTGCCTGGACCGGTACGTCTCCCTGACGGCCCGGCGTCCGCCCGAATGGAAAGAGGCGCTGGGGCGCTATCTCGAACGGCGCGGTTGCGCGGCCTTGAAGCCGGATAATCGACACAAGGAGGTCGGCATTTCATGAATATCTGCGTTGTGGGAACGGGGTACGTGGGTCTCGTGACCGGGACGTGCTTCTCGGAGTTTGGGCTGAAGGTCACGTGCGTCGATAACGACGAGGCGAAGATCGCGAGCCTGCAGAACGGCCGGGTGCCGTTCTTCGAGCCGGGGCTGGAAGAGATGGTCCGCAAGAACATGCGGGAGGGGCGCCTCTCGTTCACGACCGACCTGTCGCGGGCCGTCGACAAGGCCCTCGTCATCCTCATCGCGGTCGGGACGCCTCCCCGGGACGACGGGTCGGCCGATCTCTCCTACGTCGAAGAGGTCGCCCGGGCCATCGGGACGCACATGAACGGGTACAAGGTCGTGGTGACGAAGAGCACGGTTCCCGTCGGAACGGGAGAGCGGATCCGCGAGATCATCCTGTCGACCCGGAACGGCGCGTTCGATTTCGACGTCGTCTCCAATCCCGAGTTCCTGCGGGAGGGATCGGCGATCGAGGACTTCATGCGGCCGGACCGCGTCGTGATCGGGGCCTCGTCGCCCCAGGCGATCGCGATCATGAAGGACCTCTACGCCCCCCTGTACCTGATCGAAACGCCGTTCATCGTCACGAACGTCGAATCGGCCGAGATGATCAAGTACGCGTCGAACGCGTTCCTGGCGGCCAAGGTCTCCTTCATCAACGAGATCGCCAACATCTGCGAGCGGGTCGGCGCGGACGTCAACGTCGTCGCGAAGGGGATGGGGCATGACGGCCGGATCGGTTCCAAGTTCCTCCACGCAGGCCCGGGGTACGGCGGGTCCTGTTTCCCGAAGGACACGCGGGCCATCACCCAGATCGCCCGCCTGCACGGGTACGAGTTCGAGGTGGTCGACGCCGTGATCCGGGTCAACGAGAGCCAGAAGAGGCGCATGGTCGAGAAGGTCCGGGCTGCGCTGGGAGAATTGCGCGGCCGGACGATCGGCGTCCTGGGGCTCTCCTTCAAACCGAACACGGATGACCTCCGGGAATCTCCCGCGACGTGGATCGTCCAGGAGCTGATCGGCGAGGGCGCATTGTGCCGCCTGTTCGACCCGGCGGCGCTGGAAGGCGCGCGCTCCCTATTCCCCTCGGCGGAGTTCTGCGAGGACGCGTACGACGCCGCCCGGGGGGCCGACGCGCTCCTCCTCCTGACGGAGTGGAACCAGTTCCGGAACCTCGATTTCGACCGCCTGGGAGGGCTTCTCAAGGCGAAGCGGCTGATCGACCTCCGGAACGTTTACGACCCCCGGAAGATGGCCGAGATCGGGTTCGAATACGTGGGCGTGGGACGGGGCCTGGAAGGCGCGGGCAAGGCCGAGGCCGCCCCGTCCGGTCCGGCATCCGAGAGGAGGAAGTCGTAATGCGGGTCTTGATCACGGGCGTCGCCGGTTTCATCGGATCGCACCTGGCCGACCGGTTCCTCGCGGACGGTCACGAGGTAGTCGGCATGGACAACTTCATCACGGGCGATGTGGCCAACATTGCCCACATCCGGAACCCGCGCTTCTCGTTCGTCCAGTATGACGTGACGAACTACATCTACGTGGAAGGGCCGCTCGACGCGATCCTTCACTTTGCCAGTCCGGCCTCGCCTATCGATTACCTCGAATTTCCGATCCCGACGCTCAAAGTGGGCTCGCTGGGGACGCACAAGGCTCTCGGTCTGGCCAAGGCCAAGGGGGCTGTCTTCCTCCTCGCGTCCACGTCCGAGGTCTACGGCGATCCGCTCGTCCATCCCCAGACGGAGGACTACTGGGGGAACGTGAACCCGATCGGCCCGCGCGGCGTCTACGACGAAGCCAAGAGGTTCGCCGAGGCGCTGACGATGGCTTACCACCGTTCCCACGGCGTTCCGACCCGGATCGTCCGCATCTTCAACACCTACGGGCCGCGGATGCGCGTGCGGGACGGCCGCGCCGTGCCCAACTTCATTGCCCAGGCGCTTCGGAACGAGGAAGTGACGGTCTACGGGGACGGTTCACAAACCCGCTCGTTCTGCTACGTTACCGACCTCGTCGACGGGATCGCGCGTCTTCTCGCCTCCGACTCGATCTCTCCCGTCAACATCGGGAACCCTTCCGAGATGAGCGTCCTTTCGATGGCCGAGACGATCATCCGGGCGACGGGGAGCCGGAGCCGGGTGGTCTTCCGGCCTCTTCCCATGGACGATCCCAAGGTGCGCCAGCCCGACATATCCAAGGCCCGCTCGGTCCTGGGATGGGAGCCCCGCGTGGGGCTGGAAGAAGGCCTCAAGGAGACGATCGGGTATTTCCGCGCCAAGTTGGGCATTCCCGCGGCCCGCTAGGTGGGCCGCGCGGGGAATGTGATAGAGTTAGCAAAAGGCAAGAAAAGCTGTCAGCATTCAGCGGTCAGCGGAGAAACAGTCCATACACTAGTATCCGAACCCATTGATTACGGAACATCCTCCGCGGATGTGTAGGTTGGGTTAGGCGCGGTTTTTTGCGCCGTAACCCAACAAAACCATCTTGGCGAATATTCGGTTTGTTGGGTTACGCGATAAAGCCGCTAACCCAACCTACATGACCGCGGGTAAGCCCCAAACAAAATGTTTCGTTATTTACGATTTGCAATACTAGTCGAAGCCGTTGGCTGAAAGCTGAAAGCTGAACGCTGACGGCGATTCAACATCCGGAGAAGGGCGAACGCAAAGCATGAAGATCCTTGTGACGGGCGGCGCGGGGTTCATCGGATCGCACTTGGCCGAGGCCTTTCTGGCGGACGGACACGAGGCGGCCGTTCTCGACAATCTTTCGTCCGGCCGAAGGGAGAACGTTCCGAAGGGAGCCCGCTTTTACCACGCGGACATCCGCGACGCCGGCGTGAAGGAGGTCTTCGAGGAGTTCCGACCGGATGTTCTGTGTCACCACGCCGCTCAGATCGACGTTCGCCGGTCGGTCGCCGATCCTGCATTCGACGCCGACGTGAACGTCGTCGGCACGCTGAGGCTCCTCGAGCTCTGCCGCCTCTTCGGCGCGCGGCGCGTCCTCTTCGCCTCGACGGGAGGGGCCATCTACGGTGAGCAGGAGACGTTCCCCGCGCCGGAGACCCATCCGACGCGCCCCGTCTCTCCGTACGGAGCGGCCAAGCTTTCCGTCGAGGTCTACCTCCACTACTACGGCATCGAACATGGTTTTCACACGACGGCGCTCCGGTACGCGAACGTGTACGGACCCCGCCAGGACCCCCACGGCGAGGCCGGCGTCGTCGCGATCTTCGCTGAGCGCCTCCTTCGGAGCGAGACGGCCGTCATCAACGGAGACGGGACGCAGACGCGCGACTACGTCTACGTGGGTGACGTTGTCCAGGCCAACCGGACCGCCTTGACCCGCGGCCTTCGGGGGGCGTACAACGTCGGTACCGGCGTGGAGACTTCCGTGCGGGAGTTGTTCGACCGCTTGAACGCGTTGACGGGCGGCCGCGCCGGGCCGCGACACGGTCCGGCCAAGCCCGGCGAGCAGAAGCGCTCCTGCCTCGATGCCGGGCGGCTGGCGGAAGCCGGATGGCGGCCGTCGGTTTCCTTGGAGAAGGGGCTCGCGGAGACGGTAAAATGGTTCTCGTCGCAAAGAACCGGGGTTATGGAATAAGGATGAGGGGGTAAGGGAAGTCATGTAGGTTGGGTTAGCGGTTTTATCGCGTAACCCAACAAACCGAATATTCGCCAAGATGGTTTTGTTGGGTTACGGCGCAAAAACCGCGCCTAACCCAACCTACACATCTGGACCCGTTGGAAATTTGAAATTGGAAATTTCAAATTGTAAAGTGGCGGTCAAATCCTTTTCTTTCCACTTTGCGATTTCCAATTTCCAATTTGAAACTTACAAAGGATGAGGGGGTAGGGGAGGAAAATGGAGCCATCGCGTCCAGCGCCCAAGAAGGGCGTGCGGCACCGGATGATCGGGCAGATGCTCGTGGAGGGAGGATTGCTCACCCAGGAGCAGCTCACGCGCGCCCTCGACGAACAAAAGCGCCGGGGAGGGCGTCTGGGCGGCGTCCTGAAGGCCATGGGAATGGTCGACGAGTTGACGATGATCGAGTTCCTGGGGCGCCAGCTCGGGATTCCGCATGTCGATCTTTCCAAGGCGACGATCGATCCGGACGTCGTCACGCTCATCCCGGAGGCCCTGGCCCGCCGTACGCGCGCCGTCCCCATCAACCGGGACGGAAAGGACCTCATCGTGGCGATGGTGGACCCGTTGAACGTGTTCGCCATCGACGACATCCGCCGGACGACGAGTCTGGAAATCGTTCCGGTCGTTGCCACGGAGCGCGAGATCATGAAGGCGATCGACCGCCACTACACGGTGCGGGAGTCGATGGAAGAGATCGTCCGCGGGATCGACGCGGAGCAGGCCGCGGCGGCCGAGGAAGAAGGGCCGCTCTCCCTCGAGGCGATGGCGGACGAGACGCCGGTCGTTAAGCTGGTCAACATGGTCATCACGCAGGCCGACCGCGACCGGGCGAGCGACGTCCACATCGAGCCTGACCAGAACGTGATCCGGATCCGCTACCGGATCGACGGCCTCCTCCGGGACGTCATGGAATCGCCGAAGCACCTCCACGCGGGCCTCTCCTCGCGGCTCAAGATCATGGCCAGCATGGACATCGCCGAGAAGCGGGTGCCGCAGGACGGGCGGTTCGAGATCGGCGTGGGCGGAAAGGCGTACGACGTCCGGATGTCCACGCTCCCGACCCTCTTCGGGGAGAAGATTGTCCTTCGCCTTCTCGAAAAGGGGACCCGCATGGCGGACCTGGCCGAGCTGGGGCTCGATGCCGACCTGCTGGCGGTCTACGAGAAGCTCGTCCTCCGCCCCCACGGGTTCATCCTCGTGACCGGTCCGACGGGCAGCGGGAAGACGACGACGATCTACGCCTCCATCGCCCGGATCAACTCAGCCGAGAAGAACATCATCACGATCGAAGACCCGATCGAATACCAGCTCGCGCGCGTCAACCAGGTCCCGCTGAACCCCAAGGCGGGCGTGACATTCGCGTCGGGGCTCAGGGCGATCGTCCGCCAGGACCCGGACGTGATCATGGTCGGGGAGATCCGGGACAGCGAGACGGCGACGATCGCGATCCACGCGGCGCTCACGGGCCACCTTGTCTTCTCGACCCTGCACACGAACGACGCCGCAGGGGCGGTGGCCCGCCTCGTCGACATGGGCGTGGAGCCGTTCCTGATCGCCTCGTCGCTCCTCGGCGTCGCGGGCCAACGCCTGGCCCGCCGTCTCTGCGTCAAGTGCCGGGCTTCCTACGAGGCCTCGCCGGACCTCCTGAAGGAGCTTGGACTCGAAGGCGTTCCCGGGCCGGTCCTGTTCTACCGGGCTGTCGGCTGTCCGGCGTGCCGGCAGGCCGGATATCTGGGGCGGGTCGGGATTTTCGAGATGATGACGATGAGCGAGACGCTCCGGCGCATGGTCGTGGCCAAGGAGACAAGCAGCCGGCTCCGCGCCCAGGCGATCCGCGAGGGGATGAGGTCGCTTCGGGAGGACGGCCTGCGCAAGGCCGCGGCCGGCCTCACGTCGGTGGAGGAGATCCTCCGCGTGACGACGGACGTGGAGGAATGAAGAGAGGCGCCCAGGGTCCAATGTCGAAGGTCGAAGGTCGAGAGTCCAAGGCCCAAGGTCAAGAGGCGGCGGCGATTCTTCGTCGGCCGGCCGCGGACCGCTGAGAGCCGAGATGCCGACGTTTCACTACCGGGCGCGATCGCAGGACGGGGAACCCGTGACGGGCGCCATGGAAACGAGCGGGCCGGAGGCGGTGGCGGACCATCTGGCCGGCCTCGGTTATGTTCCGATCTCGATCGAGGAGAAGAAGGAAGGGGCGCTGTCGGGCGATCTTTTGGAGACGTTCCGGCGGATCACGCCTCAGGACCGGATCATCTTCTCCCGCCAGCTCGCCACGCTCATCAACGCGGGGATTCCCCTGACCACGGCGCTCGATACGTGCGCGTCCCAGTCGGAGAACCCGAAGATCCGCGAGATCCTGATCCAGGTGCGGAAGGACATCGAGGGAGGGAGCTCGTTCTCGGCGGCCATGGCCCGCCATCCCAAGGCGTTCGACAACCTTTACGTGGGCATGATCCGGGCCGGGGAGGAGGGCGGCGTCCTCGACGAGATCCTGGAGCGGCTGGCGGCGCTGGCCGAGCACGAGGCCGAGACGCGCGCCCGCGTCAAGGCGGCCGTCCGTTACCCGATCATCGTCGTCGTCGCGATCTGCATCGCCTTCGCCATCCTCGTCACGCTCGTCATTCCCCAGTTCGCGAAGCTCTACGCCGGCCACAAGGTCGCTCTTCCCTTTCCGACGCGCGTCCTCATCGGGATCAATTACGTCGTCCAGAACTACTGGTTCCTGATCCTGGGGGGGCTCGGCGCCGCGGCGCTCGGGCTCCGCGCGTTCGTCAAGACGGGGCCGGGCCGGGAGGCGCTCGACCGCTTCAAGCTCACGATGCCGATCTTCGGCAGACTGATCCTGAAGGTCCTCCTCTCCCGGTTCGCCCGGATCTTCGCCACGCTCAACCGGAGCGGGCTTCCGATCCTTCAAACGCTAGAGATCGTCGGAGGGACGATCGGGAACGTGATCGTCACCCGGGCCGTGGAGTCCGTCCGCGACAGCGCCCGCGAGGGTCGCGGCCTGTCCGGGCCGATGAAAACGTCGGGCCTCTTTCCTCCGCTCGTCACGCACATGGTGGCCGTGGGGGAGGACACGGGAAACCTCGACGAAATGCTGACGAGGGTCTCCGATTACTACGATCGGGAAGTCGAGTACGCGATCCGCAATCTCTCGACGATGATCGAGCCGATCCTCCTCCTCTTCATCGGCGGGATGGTCCTGTTCCTGGCGCTCGGCATCTTCCTCCCGATGTGGGACATGATGTCCGTCTTCAAGGGCGGGGCGCGGTGAGCGCCGCGCGTCCGGGTCGGCGGTGGTGAATCTCGGCCGCCTGATTTCCTACCTCTTTACGACGCGGATACAGCTCAGCCTCTACATCTTCATCCCGGCCTTCCTCGTCCTCTTTGCCGTCGGGCCGGCCCTGGTCGTCTACGCGGCGTGGGCGGAAGTCGCCGCGCGCCTGGCGGGACCCCAGTCCCACCCGGAGTCGCTCGGCCGCGTCGGATCGCTCCCCCTCTTCGTCGCCGTCTCGGGAGCGGCCGCTCTTCTCGTCGGGCTTCTGCTGGCCGCCTCCATCATCCGCCCGATCCGCGCTCTGCTGTCGCGCGGGGAGCGGATTCCCGTGGAGCCTGGCGAGGCGCCTTCGCTCCTCTCGGACGACGGCCTTCTGGGGAAGGATTTCAAGGTCGTGGCCCGCTCGTTCGGGCAGTACACGAACATCCTCGAGAGCATGACGGGCGGCGTGATGACCGTGAACGGCCGGGGGATCGTCACGACGTTCAATCCGTCGGCGGAGCGGATCTTGTCCTGCCGGGCGCAAGACGCCGTCGGGAGACCGGTCGAGGAGGTTTGCCGCGCCTGTTTCCGCGCGCCCGATTTCGCCCGGAGGATCCGGGAGACGCTCGAAGGGGGCCGCGCCGCGACGTCCGACGAGGCGGCGGTCGAGCTCTCCGACGGGAGGATCGTATCGCTCGGGTTCACGACGTCCCTCCTCCGGGGCGGGCGGGGGGAACCCGTGGGCGTCGTCGTCAACTTCCGCGACTTGGGGCGGATCGCGGCCATGCACCGGCAGATCCAGCGGACTCAGCGGCTTGCGAGTCTCGGCTGCCTGGCGGCCGGCGTGGCGCACGAGGTGCGGAACCCCCTGGGAGGGATGAAAGGTTTCGCCCAGCTCCTGGTCGAGGATTTCGGGGCGGAGGACCCCCGGCGGCGATACGCCCAGACGATTGTCGACGAGACGGAGCGCCTCAACCGGGTCGTGGAACAGCTTCTCTTGTTCGCCCAGCCGCATCCTCCTCCTCCGGAGCCCGTCGACGTCAACGCCGTCTTGCGGCAGGTTGTCCTGCTCACGGAACGGGGGCAGGCCTCTTCGTCCCCCCCGATCGAGACTCATCTGAAACAGGATCTTCCGCCCCTCATGGGGAGCGGCGAGCAGATGCTCCAGGCGTTCCTGAACCTCGTTCGCAACGCTCTGGACGCCGTCATCGGCGGCGGGGCGGTCCGTCTCAGGACATACGACGACGCCGCCGCGAACGGGCCGTGGGTGGTCGTCGAGGTTGCAAACACCGGCCGGCTTCCGGAGATCGACCCGGAGCGCCTCTTCGATCCCTTCTATTCCACGAAGCCCGGCGGGACGGGGCTCGGCCTCACGATCACGCACCAGATCGTCACGGCCCACGGCGGATCGATCGAGGTCCGGACGACCGGGGACGAGACGGTCTTCACCGTCCGCCTTCCGCTGATCGCCCCCGGCGACCTGGAGGCGCGGGTGTGACGGCGGAAGGGCGCGGTTCCATCCTGATCGTCGAAGATGACACGGGGATGCGTCTGTTCCTCGGAGAGGCGCTGAGGAAGGAGGGGTACGCCCTGCGCGAGGCCGAGACCGGCGCCGCCGCGCTCGAGATGATCTCGGCGGAACAACCCGACCTGGTCCTGCTCGACATCCGTCTTCCCGACGCGGATGGGCTCGACCTTCTCAGGCGGATCCGGTCCGCCGCCCCCGAGACGCTGGTCGTCGTGATGACGGCCTACGGCTCCAGGCAGATGGCTCATCGGGCCGTGGAGGAGGGGGCCTACGACTACTTCGAGAAGCCGGTCGACCTGGCCGATCTCCGGGTCGTCGTCCGGCGGGCAATCGAGCGCTCCCGCCTGGCGCGGGAGGTCCGGGACCTCAGGGAGCAGGCCGCGTCGAACCCGATCCCGGGGATGATCGGCCGGAGCGCGGGAATGCTCAAGATGGCTTCCCTGATCCGGCTGGTGGCGGCGCACGACATCCCCGTGCTCATCGAGGGCGAGTCGGGGACCGGGAAGGAGCTGGTCGCGCGGAAGATCCACGAGATCTCCCCGCGGAACGGCCGCCCATTCGTGGCCGTCAACTGCGCGGCGATCCCGGAGACGCTCCTGGAGGCTGAGCTGTTCGGGTACGAGCGCGGCGCGTTCACGGGGGCCGTCCGGCCGCACGAGGGAAGATTCGAGCAGGCGGAGGGGGGGACGCTCTTCCTGGACGAGATCGGGGACATGTCGGCCGCGATGCAAGCGAAGCTCCTCCGGACGCTCCAGGAGAAGACTGTCGAGCGGATCGGGTCGAAGGCGTCCAAGAAAGTCGATTTCCGTCTCGTCGCGGCCACCAATCAGGACCTTGCGGCGAGCGTCCGGACGGGCCGGTTCCGCGAGGACCTCTACTACCGGATCAACACGATCGTCCTTCGGCTCCCGCCGCTTCGCGAACGCGGCGACGATCTCCGCCTGCTGGCCGACCGGTACGTCGAAATCTACGGCGCCAAGTACGGGAAAGAGGGTCTCAGGCTCGCGAACGACGCGTACGGCGTCCTCAGGAGCCATTCGTGGCCGGGGAACGTTCGGGAGCTGGAGAACGTCCTCCAGCGCGCTGTCCTCTTCGCCCATGGACGGGACGTGGGGCCGGAGCATGTGGCCCTGGCGCTGTCCGCGTCCGAAGGGCCGGAGAGAGGGCCGGAGAGAGGAGAAGACCGGCCGGACGAGGAAAAGAGCCTTCTCGAGAACGTAGGCGAGATCGCCGGGTCCGCCGAGAAGGAGATGATCGTCGAGGCGCTCACCAAGTCGCGCTGGCGGCGGCAGGCGGCGGCCGACCTCCTCGGCATCACCCGCCGGACGCTCCTCAATAAGATGAAGAAGTATGGCCTCTCGTGATCTTGGCCGATTTGTCGGGTTCGCCGCCGTTCCCCTGATCGGGTTCCTCCTGGCGTCCTCCCCTGCTCACGCCGCGGACGATCTCTACGCCAAGGCGCGGGCGCGGATGGTCGAGCAGGACATCAAGAAGCGGGGCATCGCGGACGCGCG
>Ga0154722_1001_pt5 | contig 24216 bp, 22 predicted proteins | sample Rifle2008BG16ft_FD_105730 | JGI IMG/M metagenome (GOLD analysis project Ga0154722, IMG submission 105730) | Nitrospirae bacterium RBG_16_64_22 | reverse complement strand
TAGACGTCGTAATTGACGTTGACGCCGTCGGCCACGGCCATTTCGTGGTTGTATTCCATCACCAGGTTCTGGTGGAAGAAGCCAAAGGTCTGCTTGCTGGGCGTGGCGGTGAGGCCGATGAGGGTGGCGTCGAAGTACTCCAGCACTTGCGCCCAGAGGTTGTAGATGGAGCGGTGGCATTCGTCGGTGACGATGATGTCGAAGCTCTCGATGGGGATGCTGGGGTTGTATTCGATTGGCTCGGGCTGTTTGAACAGGCCAAACCCATCCCCACCACTGCCCTCCCCTTGAAGGGGAGGGAGAAAGGCGGGGGAGACTTCTTCGAGGTCTTCGGGCAGGTCTTTGCCCTTGAGCATGGAGTACATGCGCTGGATGGTGCAGATGCAGACGCGCGCGGTGGTGTCGAGGGTATTGCTCGACAGGCGCTGGACGATGTACTCCTCTGTGAACTTGAAGTTGTTGCAGGGCGAGGCGTATTGCTGGAATTCCTTGAGCGTCTGGTCGCCGAGGTTGCCGCGGTCGACCAGGAACAGCACGCGCCGCGCGCCGGCGAATCTGATGAGCCGGTAGATGGACGAGATCGCGGTGTGGGTTTTGCCCGAGCCCGTGGCCATCTGGATGAGGGCGCGGGGGCGGTTTTCCTTGAGCGATTGTTCGAGGTTCTGGATCGCCTTGATTTGGGCGGGCCAGAGGCCTTCCTCAATCAGCGGCGGGAGATGCCGAACGCGCTCCAGGAACGTTCTCCCGCTTTCAGCGAGCCCGGGAACCGCATCAGCCGCTATTCCGGATCGATCCCAGGGCAAGCCGATGACGATTCCGTGTCCGGATGCCGGACCGGGCAGGATATCGTCCAACCAGTCAGCCAGAGTTTCCGGCTTGTGGAAAGAGAAGACCGGGCGGGACCGGGGGTCCGGGTCGAGGCCGTTGGTGAAGCGCGTCTCGGAGCCCGTGGACTCGTACGAGAACGGCAGAGGGTTGCCCCATCGCGGCAGACCGTCGGGCAGGCCCTGCGTGTACTTGGCCGACTGGATTTCAACGCCGGTCAGCGTCGAGCCCTCTTTCTTGGCCTCGATGACGCCGGCGGCTTTGCCGTCCACGTAAAAGAGGTAGTCCGCGAAGCCGTGGCTGGACTTCAGGGGAAAGTTGCGGATCGCAACCCCGCGCGCGGCGTGGATGTCGGCCTCTCTTGAGTCGAAGACCTCCCAGCCGGCCTGAACCATGAGCCGGTCGATCTCCCCTCTGGCTTTTTCCTCTGGTCCTGGAGGCAAGGATGTTCTCCGGAAACCGGGCGTTTCCGGGAGAAGGTATCACGGCCGGGGCTTGGGCTCAAGGCCAAGCCAACAGGCCAAGCCAACCAGGCGAGCACGGCTCGCACGGCGCCCCCGCCCCTGCGCCGGCGGGTGTATAATGATTGCATGCTTGGCGCGCCTTCATACCTGGAACTTGACCGGCAGGGGCTCCTGGCGGAGCGGATCAACGCCGCCCAGGATATCCTCAAGGAATGCACGGTCTGCCCGCGGATGTGCCGCGTCAACAGGTACGAGAGCCGCCGCGGGAAGTGCCGGACGGGCGCCCTGCCCGTGGTGTCTGCGTATCATCCCCACTTCGGCGAGGAAGCCCCCCTCGTCGGGCGGTACGGCTCGGGGACGATCTTCCTCACCTCGTGCAACCTCCGCTGTGTCTTCTGCCAGAACTGGGAGATCAGCCACAGGATGGATGGGGCGGAGGTCTCCCACAGGCGGCTGGGCGAGATGATGGTGGAACTCCAGGGGATGGGATGCCACAACATCAATTTCGTGACGCCGACGCACATGGTCCCCCAGATCCTCGCCGCCCTGCCGTACGCAATCGACCGCGGCCTCTCCATCCCCCTCGCCTACAACACGGGCGGATACGACCGGGTCGATACGCTCCGCCTCCTGGACGGCGTCTTCGACATCTACATGCCGGATATCAAGTACGCCGACCCGGCCCATTCGAAGAGGTACTCCGGAGCGGCCGACTACCCGGAGGTCGCGAAGGCGGCCGTCAGGGAGATGCACCGGCAGGTCGGCGACCTCGTCCTGGACGGCCGGGGGATCGCCGTCCGCGGCCTTCTCGTCCGGCACTTGGTCATGCCCGGCGGCGTCGCGGGGACGCGGGAGGTGATGCGCTTCCTGGCCCGGGAGATCTCGCGGAACACGTACGTGAACCGCGAAGTGCGCCGCAATCCCCGCCCCTTGGGGCGGGGTCAAGGCGCGCGAATGCAAATAACGAGAAGTACCTTAGAGGTCGAAGAATCCCCGCCTTTCAAGGCGGGGTTCTTCAACCTCATGGACCAGTACCGCCCCTGCGGGGCGGCTTACCGCTTCCCCGAGATCAACCGGCCGATCACGGCCGAGGAGTTCGATGAGGCTCTTGACGCGGCCTTCTCGGAAGGCGTCAACCGCCTCGATTCGGACGCTGGTGCCCGCTTCCGGCCGAGGGAACGGGTGTAAGGCGGACTCCCCTGGCGCCCATCAACCGCCGTTTGAGGCGCCGGCACGTTGACATTGACTCTGCCGGGGCCGTGTGTTACCATCCGCCGGTTTTTTTCAGGGGGCGGTTCGCCGTCCCCGATTCTTTTCAAGCAGCGCGAGGTGAAGAGCGGTGGCCCCGACAAAGAAGACCCAGCAGCCCAAGGGCTTTGCCGAGAAGATCGAGAAGATCCGCAAGAAGCTCGATGAGCAGAAACGCCAGCTCCTGGCCGAAGCCGAAGGAACGATCAACGATTCGATGAATCCGGAGATCGAGAATTTCCCCGACATGGGGGACCAGGCGGCGGCCGAATCCGACCGGAGCTTCATTCTGCGTCTTCGGGGGCGCGAACAGCGCTACATCCGGAAGATCGACGAGGCGGTCGAGCGGATCGAGAAGGGAACGTACGGGATCTGCGAGTCCTGCGGCGAGCCGATCGGCGTCAAACGGCTCGAGGCCCGGCCCGTGACGACCCTTTGCATCGAGTGCAAAACGCGGCAGGAAGAGGAAGAAAAACTGCGGAAGTAGGGCTGAACGCCCGCCCCGGCGATGAGCGGCCGGCGGTCCGCGAACAAAAGCCATCCAGTGGTTTCTCTCCGGGGAAACGGATGGCTTTTCGGCTTTCTGGAGATTTTTTGGTAGGCGATGCAGGGTTCGAACCTGCGACCCCTGCCGTGTGAAGGCAGTGCTCTACCGCTGAGCTAATCGCCCGTAGGACCGCCGCCCCCTGACGGTGCGCGGCGATGCTGGAGCCGACTTTCGTGGACTTGTGTACCATGCCGTGCCTTGCGCGTCAAGATGCCCCGTCGTCGGGGCGGCGGAGCCGCTGAGCCCATGGTCAGCCGGGTCATCACATCGCTCCGCAACGAGTTCCGGCCGGAGGTCATCCGAAGCCGCATGACCACCCCGCGCCTGCTGGTACTCGGGTTCGCCGCCGTCATCCTGGCCGGGACGACCCTTCTCCTTCTGCCGTTCGCGACGACTCCCGGGCACCCGATCGCGGCCGTCGACGCCATCTTCACGGCCACCTCCGCCGTGTGCGTCACGGGACTCGTCGTCAAGGACCTGTCAACCGACTTCACGCTCTTTGGACAAATCGTCATCCTGGTTCTCATCCAGGTCGGCGGGCTCGGGTACATGGCCACGGGAACGATCCTCTCCCTTCTCATCTCCCGCCGGATCGGCATGCGGGAAAGACTCCTTCTTCAGGGATCGTTCAACGTGCCCACGGCGGGGGGGATCGTCCGTTTCGTCCGAGGGGTCCTTCTGCTCACGCTCGCGACGGAAGCGGCCGGCGCGCTGGTTCTCTTTCTCTCCTTCCTCCGGACCTTTGAACCGGGAAAGGCCGCCTACGCCGCGGTCTTCCACGCCGTGAGCGCCTTCAATAACGCCGGGTTCTCCCTCTTCCCGACCAACCTCGTGGCCTACCGCGCGGACTGGTTCGTGAACCTGGCGATCTCGGCCTTGATCATCGGAGGCGGCATCGGGTTCGTCGTCTTCTCGGATCTCGTCCGCTACGCGCGGAAGGAGGTCAACCATCCGCTCCTCCACACGAAGATCGTCCTCGCGGCCACGGCCGTCCTCGTCGCGGGCGGGACGGGCGTCCTCTGGATGCTCGAAAAATCGAATCCCCAGTCGATCGGCGCGCTCTCCTTTCCGGAGCAGGCCCTCGTTTCGCTCTTTCACTCCGTCGCCGCTCGGACGGCTGGCTTCAACACGGTCGACCTCTCCACGTTCGGTCCCGCGGCCTTGGCCGTGCTGATGGGTCTCATGTTCGTCGGCGCTTCCCCTGGCGGGACCGGCGGAGGAATCAAGACGACGACGTTCGTCGCCATGATGGCGGCGCTGTGGGCCACGACGCGCGGCGAGATGGACGTCGCCCTCTTCAAGCGGCGGATCCCGACCGACGTCGTGGCCAAGTCCTTTTTCATCGCCATGCTGGCGCTCGGGTTCGTCGTCTTCTGCGCCTTCGTCCTTCTCGCCCTGGAATCGGAGCGTGTCCTCGGCGTGACCTTCGAGGCCTTCTCCGCTTTCGGGACGGTGGGGCTTTCCATCGGGGACGGAGGGATTCTGTCTCTCTCCGCGAAGTTCTCTCCGGCGGGGAAGATCGTCATCTGCCTGCTCATGTTCGCCGGCCGGCTCGGCCCGCTCACCATGAGCGTCGCGGCACTCCAGAGCCACGTCCAGAAACGGTTCCGCTATCCCGAAGGCCGCGTCATCATCGGCTAACCGTGAGGATCCCGTGAAGAAGAGACAATTCGCCGTCATCGGCCTTGGACGCTTCGGACACAGCATGGCGGAAACGCTCATCCAGAGCGGGTGCGAGGTCGTCGCGATCGACACGGACGAGGAGAAGATCCAGGCCATCAGCGACCTCGCCACGTACGCGGTCCAGGTCGACGCGACGGACGAGAAGGCGCTCCGTACGATCGGCCTGCAGAACGTGGACACGGCGGTGGTGAGCATTGGGGAAGACATCGAAGCGTCGATCCTGATCGTCATGACGCTCAAGGAGCTGGGCGTGAAGGAGATCGTCGCCAAGGCCGTCACGCCGATCCACGGGAAAATCCTCCGGAACCTGGGCGTCTCGCGCGTCGTCTTTCCCGAGCGGGAGGTGGCCATCCGGCTCGCCAACTCCCTGGCCCAGCCGGCGATCATCGACTACATGGACCTCTCCGCCGGATACAGCGTGATGGAGATCCCCGCGCCGCAGGGGATCGTGGAATCGAAGGTGCGGGACAGCCGGATCCGGGAACGGTACGGCGTGAACCTGATCGCGATCCGCCGGAAGATCCCGATCATCACCGACGCGGGAGAGACCGATTTCAAGGAAGACCTGAAGATCAACCCCGACCCCGACGAGGAGATCGCCGTGGGAGACATTCTGGTCGTCCTGGGGTCGAGGGAGAGCCTGGCGAGCATGCGGCCCGCCTGATCTTCAACCTGGAAAAAGCATTTGAACCGCGGAGAACGCAGAGAACGCAAAGGATTTGGGAGGTTGGAACACGTTGACATCAATAATTGGCGGGTGAGCACCATGACCGCCGGAAAAGCTGTTCCTCTGCGCACTCCGCGTCCTCTGCGGTGAATGAACTGCGGTTCTTAGGCTCAAGGCTTTCAAAGGGAGGGAAGGACGAAGATGGCCAGACCCGCGCGCGCTGGGGGATCCCCCGGCGGAACCGTTCAAGACCTCGTCGAAATGGGGGAGTTCTACTACCTCAACCAGAAGTACGCCGAGGCGATCAAGGTCCTTCAGAAAGCGCTGAGCCTTGACCCGAGGTGCGTCAAGGCCTACTATACCCTGGGCGTGATCCACGAATCGAAGAACGAGCCGGACCGCGCCCGGGAGATGTACGAGAAGGCGCTCTCCATCCAGCCCGACTTCAAGCCGGCGCGGGACCACTTCGACCGGCTCGTCGGGATGTAGACCGCGCACCTCAACATCGGCCGAAGGAGGATTTTCGAATGAGACGATTTGCCGCCGGGTCCTTTCTGTGCCTCTTTCTCCTGCTCCTCGCTCCAGCGGCCGGCGCCGTCGAGATGGAGGTCCACGCCGGAACGTATTCCATTAACAAGTTCCTCGATTACGCGATGGACGAGCACCCGAGCGTCGACGGCTCCATCTTCGGCGCCGCCATTCTCCTCGGGGAGAAGGACGCCGTCACCCAGCACCGGTTCTCCCTCGACTTCGTGAGCGCCGACGGGCAGGGGCAATGGCGGAAGGACAACGATTCGGGCGACGGCAAGGTGGACATCGGCCTGACGGCCCTGACGTACGCCGCCCTCTTCAACATCGGCCCGTCCTGGCCGGTGAACCCTTACATCGGAATCGGCGCGGGCGTCGCCTACGTCAAGGCCGACGCTTCTTCCACCGGGACGAAGACGGATTCCGTCTCGGCCAAGGTCTGGATTCCCGCCATCGTCGTCCCCGTGGGAGTGCGCGCGAAGATTGGCGACCGGTTTACCCTGGCCGTCGAGGGCGGCTTCCTGGACGGCCTCTACGTGACGGGGAACCTTCGGTTCGCGTTCTAGCAGGGTTCTGAAAAACCCCCTTGGCCCCCTCTCCCTCTGGTCCGAAGGACTCTCCGAAGAGTCCGGAGTCCTTCCGGACCGGACTCCTTCGGAGGAGAGGGGTGGGGTGAGGGACATAACGGCTTGCTTAACCTCTCCGTGCCTCCGCCCCTCTGTGCCTCCGCGCCTCGCTCTTACTCCACGTACAGAAACGCGCACTTGAGGTAGGACGTCTCGGGCATCGAGAGAAGCACCGGATGGTCGCGGGCCTGCCCGCGGAATTCGAGGAGCCTGACCGTCCGCCCCGTGTCCGCCGCGGCCCGGCGCAGGACCGCAAGGAACTCCTCGGCGGGCAGATGGTGCGAGCAGGAGCTTGAGACGAGGATCCCGCCGGGGGCCAGGAGGCGGAGACCCAGACGGTTGATCTCCCGGTAGCCGCGAACTCCCTCGGCCACTTTCTTCCCCGACTTGATGAACGCCGGCGGGTCGAGAACGACCAGATCGAACCTCGACCGCTCGGAATCGAGGCCCCGGAGGCGGTCGAAAACGGATGCCTCTTCCGCTCGGAACCGGTCGCCGACCTCGTTTCGGTCGGCGTTCCGGCGGGCGGCCGAGACGGCCGGGGCCGACGAGTCGACGGCCAGGACTTCCGCGGCCCCCGCCTTGAGCGCCGCCAGTCCCCAGGCGCCGGCGTAACAGAACGCGTCCAGGATCCTCCGCCCTCCCGCATACTCCGCCAGACGCCGGCGGTTCTCCGATTGATCGAGAAACCATCCGGTCTTCTGCCCCGCGAGAAGATCGATCTCGACCGCGAGACCGTCCACTTCCGTCTCGACGATCCCGTCTTCGGAATCGAGCCGTCCGCGCGCGACGCGGACTTCGGCCGTCAGCCCTTCCAGGCCGCGGGCGGGGGCGTCGTTACGCAGGACGATCGCGCGTGGAGAATGGATTTCCTCGAGGAGATCGAGAATCAGGGGGAGGCGCACCTCGATGCCGGCCGCAAGCGACTGAACGACGAGGAACGGCCCGTATCGGTCGACGATCAGGCCGGGAAGGCCGTCGGCCTCCCCGAACACCTCGCGTCCGGCCGTTCGGGAACCGCAGATTCTTTCCCGGTACAACCGGGCCGCGGCAAGGAGGCCCCTGAAGAACGCCGCGTCAATTTCGCGGCCGGCCTGAGCGAGAAGGCGGATCGTGATCAGGGATTGCGGATTGACGTACCCCCGGCCGACGAGCGCGCCGCGCTCGTCGACGACGTCGACAAGGCTCCCCGGCGGGAGGTCCTTGACCGGGTCGGCGATCTCGTTCGAGAAGATCCAACGGTGTCCTCTCTTGATCCGGCGGGACTCGCGTGGCTTGAGATGGACGCGGGGGACGGGCCGCTCGGATGTCGGCTCAGAGCCGGATGTCAATGTAGGCCCCAATCTTGAGGTCTTGCACCCAGCGGTCGACGACCTCCCGGGTCTTCCGCTTCTTCAGATCCGCGGCGATGGCCTCCCGAACCTGGTCCAGCGGGATGCGTTCCCCTCCCCGCCGCTCGACGGCCTGCACGAGATGGACGCCGTCGGGCATCTGGATCGGGGCGCTCGTCTCCCCCGGCCCGAGCGAAAAGACGGCCCGGTCGAGGGGATCGGCCATGCTCCCGCGGGCCAGGAACCCCAGGTCCCCTCCGTCGCGGGCCGATGGGGCCTGCGAGACGGATCGCGCGACGTCCGCGAACGCCTCTCCCCGGCGGACGCGGGCGAGCGCCGCCTCGGCGTCCGGGAGCGCGGACGGCGAAGACGCGAAGAACATGTGGCGGACGCGCACCTCGACTGTGCGGGAGTGCCGGTCCCCGTGCTCTTCGTACTCCCGGACGATCTCGGCATCGGAGACGACCGTCTTCCCCTTCAGCACCTTCTCGTAGATGCGCCCCCCCATGATCTGGTCCTGAAGGCGGCTGCGGTACTGTGCAAGACTCAGCCCCTCCTCCGCGAGGGCCCGGCTGAAGTCGGCCTCAGTCATCCGATTCTGGACCTTGATCTCTTCCAGCGCCCGGTCAACCTCCGCGTCGGTGACGGCGATTCCCTCCTTGCGGGCGGCCTGGATCTCGAGGCGCTTCTCGATCAGCCGCACCAGCCGCTGGCGGAGCGATGGGGCCGGGGAAGGCGCGGCCCCGGCCTGGAGCTTCGACTCCTTCTCGATCCGGATCCGGTCCTCTTCCAGCTCGCTCAGCAGGATCACTTCGTCGTTGACGACGGCGACGATCCTGTCCAGAACGACCGGCCCGGCCTCGGCCGGATAGGCGAACGCCGTGGCCCACAGGACGCTCGCCAGGAAGACGGCCCATCGGGCGAAGCCGGGGCTACGGACGGAGGGAAGGATCGAGGATTTCGACATGAGCCGACTCCAACAGGTTTTTCTTCCATTTCTGAAAAACAGCTTCGCGCTTCTCGCCCGCCGCCAGGTCCCGCGCCTTCTGGCGGACGTCCCCGAAACGGGGCATTCCGCCGGGAACGCGCCCATCCAGCTTGAACACGTGATACCCGAACTCCGTCTTCACCACCCCGCTCGTCTGCCGGGGCTTGAGCGAACCGATCGCCTCCTCGAACGCGGGCGGGAGATCCCCCCGCGAGAAGGTCCCCATCAGACCCCCGGCGGCCGCTTCCGGCCCGATCGAGTGCTCGCGCGCCAGAATCTCGAAGGAAGCCCCTTCCTTGACGCGGCGGACCAACTGGTCGGCGAGCGGCTGGTCCGCGACGACGATCTGCCGGACCGTAAACTGCTCCGGACGCCTGAACAGGTCTGGGCGGGCGGAAAAATACGTCCGCGACTGCTCCTCCGTAACGTCCGCGCCGCCTTCGCCCGCCCGGGCGATCAGCCGCTCGATCAGCAAGTCCTCTCGAACGCGGCGCTTCCATTCCTCAAGCGGCATTCCTCTCGCGGCAAGAGCGGCTTCCAGCTCCGATTGACCGCCGCTTGACCCGTTAGCCCCGCTCGGCCCGCTCGGCCCACTCGGAAAGAGCGCTCCGATCCGCGCGGCGAGCTCTTCGTCGGAGATCCGGATCCCCTGCTTTCCGGCTTCCCGAAGAAAGAGGCGCCGTTCGATATATTCCGCCAAGCGGTCGGCCCGGACCGCCCGGGACACCGGGTCGGGATGAAGACCCGAGGCGCCGCCTTTGTCCGGAAACGATTCGAGGTAGGCTTCGAATTCGGCCCGGGTGACGGGTTCACCCGCGATCCGGGCCACCGGGGCCTCTCCCTTCGGCCTGCACGCCGGAAGGAGCGGCATCGAGAGCAGAAGCCCTCCGGCCGCGCCAAGAGCGAGCCAGCATGTCGGGCGATTGGGTCTCAAGGCGGAGCGACTCTACCAGACCCCCCCCAGCCTGTCAAACCGGCCGCGCGCGCCGGGTTTTCAATTGACACTCCCACGGCGAGGGGGCATCATGTCCATGAAAACATGGCGATCTCCCCGCGGCGGGGGATGCGGGCGGAGTTGTTCATGCTGGTGCAGATGAAAGTCCGGGGCCTCCTGTTCGATCCCAGGGGGAACATGTACATCGTGGTCCTGGAGGACGATACACGGACCCTTCCGATCTGGGTTGGCATTCCAGAGGCCAATGCGATAGCGCTCGAGCTCGAGAAGGTCCTCACCCCCCGCCCCATGACGCATGACCTGATCCGGAACATCCTCGAAAGCCTCAACGTCTCCGTCCAGAAGATCGTCGTCAACGACCTCCGCGACAACACGTACTTCGCGACGATCACGCTGGGTCGGAACGGGGAGTCGGTCGAGGTCGACTCCCGGCCCAGCGACGCCATCGCGCTCGCCCTTCGGACGGCGTCGCCGATCTACGTGGACGAAGTCGTCCTCAGAATGCAGTCGATCGAGAGCCTCGATGAATGGCTCAAGAACGTAAAGCCCGAGGACTTCGGCAAGTCCAACGCCTGACCGTCCGCCTTCCCTCCTCTCATCCAGGAACACCCGCTATCGCGCGACCGTCCGCGCTCCGTTCTCCCGAGGAATACGCGCGACCGTCCGCGGCCTGTCGAAAAAAAACATCTCCTATCAAAAATATCTGTTGACAAAACCGCATCTTTTGTTGTAAACAAATCCACCTAAGGGGTGAATGCCGTTGCTCAGAAAACTGTTCCCCTCGACCCGGGCCGATCTTCTCAACTTGTTTTTCAATCACCCGGACGATCGGTTCTACATGAGGGAGGTCGCGCGACTGTTAAACTATGACGTCTCGGGCATCAAGCGGGAGCTCGACAATCTCGAGAAGTCCGGTCTCCTTTCGAGCGAGAAGAAAGGCAACCTTCGTTATTTTTGCGCCAACAAGAATTCTCCTCTCTACGCCGACTTCCGGAACATCATCTTCAAGACCACGGGGATTCAGGGGCGCCTCAAGGCCGTTTTCTCGACCTTCCCGGGCGTCCGTCTCGCTTTCATCTACGGCTCCGTGGCGCGCGGACGGGAGCAGCGTCTCTCCGACGTCAACCTTCTCGTCGTCGGACGCATCGACCTCGAGCGCCTCAACGAGAGCGTCCGCCAGCTCGAACAGGACCTCAAGCGGGAAATCAACTACATGGTCTTCGACGAGGCGGACTACAGGCAAAAGAAGCAGGCCCGCGACCCTTTCCTCCGTAACATTCTTCGAGAGCCGAAGATGATATTGGTGGGAAGGGAAGATGAACTTTAAGGACCTTCTTGAAAGAGGAGTCGTCGAGAAGTTCACGCCGGACGCCGAGAAGATACAGACGCTTCAGGAGCGGGCCTTGAAGGACCTTGCGTCGGCCCGGACCCTGGGGGGGGGCGATCCCGAATGGGTCTACGTCATCTCGTACGAGGCGATGCTCCGTGCCGGGAAGTGCCTCCTCCTCGCGAGGGGGTACCGGCCCCGGGGCCGCGACATCCCGAAGGCCATCATCACGGCGATGGCGGCCGTGGGGGGGGAGCCGCTTAAGGCCCTCGTCAACCTGATGGATCTCATGCGGAGGCGGCGAGCGCAGGCGCTCGACGAGATGAACAGGCCGATCCCCCGCTACGAGGGGGAGCAGGCGCTGGAGCACGCGGAGAAGTTCGTGACGCACGCCCTGCGCCTGGCCCGTAAGTCGCACACCCAGCTGACCCTGTTCCGATGAGAGTCCGGCCGGGGCGAACCTGAAAAAGGGGGTGAGGAACAGCGATGGCCACGAAGAAGAAGGCGGCAAAGAAGTCGGCGAAAAAGGGGAAGTGCTAGACAAGAGAATGCTTCGACCTCACGCGGTGGACGCGCCCGGTCGTGAAAGGAGGTGATCCTTCCAATGGCCACGAAGAAAGCGAAGAAGGCGAAGCCCGCCAAGAAGGCGAAGAGGTAGCGTCGTTCATGACCCAGGGGGCTGTCGCCCCCTGGATGGAATCGTGAGTTGGTTTTTCAGAAGATCGGCTTTCCTGACCTAGGACAGGGGGGAGGTGAAATACCGAATGGCGACCAAGAAGAAGGCGGCACCCAAGAAGAAGGCGACGAAGAAGAAGAAGTAGTTCTCTTCAACGAAATAATCGCATCACTGACTGGGGAGCCGGCGGTTCTTGGGCTCCCCAGTTCATTTTTGCGGGGTCGGTTGGCGGGGTCGGTTTACCGGATCAGGCGGACGGAAGGGAGAGAGAGCGGTTCTCGCGCGGAGAAGGGTCCCCGACCCGTTCCCAGGCGGAGGGCGTCCGGGCCAGGGCTTGAACAAGCCGGATGTTCAGATCGTGCCCCGCCTTCTGCGCTTCAACGTGGCCCACGATGGGCAAACCGAGCAGGCGCAGGTCCCCGATCAGGTCCAGGACCTTGTGCCGGACGAACTCGTCCTCGTAGCGGAGCCCTTCCTTGTTGATCACCTCGCGATCGTCCAGCACGACCGCGTTCTCCAGCGACCCGCCGCGGATGAGGCCGCGGCGCTTCATCTCTTCCACGTCTCTCAGAAACCCAAATGTGCGGGCCGGCGCGATCTCGCGGACGAACGTCTCCCGCGTAATGACGCCGTCGTACCCCTGAACGCCGAAGGCCGGATGGCCGTAGTCGATGACGTAGGTCACGCGGAGCCGGTCCGCCGGAGAGATTCGGACCCAGCGGTCGCCCTCCGCGACGGAGAGCGGCGAGAGAACGCGGATGTAAGGCTGGGCCTCGGACTGGGAAACGATGCCGGCGTGTTCGATGCGGCGGACGAACGAGTCGGCGCTTCCGTCGAGGATCGGGACCTCTCCGCCCTCGACCTCCGCCAGAACGTTGTCGACCGCGAGGCCGGAAAGCGTCGCCAGAAGATGCTCGACCGTCCGGACCTTCGTGCCGTTCAGACCGAGCGTCGTGGCCAGCCGCGTCTCGACGACGGCGTCGGGACCGGCCGCGAACCTGACCGGCCCGTGGCCGTTTCGCGCATGGAACTCGACGCCAGTGTTGACCGGGGCCGGGGACAAGGTGAGCCGGCACGGCTCGCCCGTGTGCAGACCGATCCCCTCGAATCTGACTGGACCCCCGATCGTCCGCTGGCTTCTCGAAACTGTCTCCATCTTTCTCCGCCGTTGGCCGGTCCTACTTCCGGCGATGAAGGCCCGCACGCGCGGGCCGGGAAAACTCGTTCAGAACTAGCAAGGGCGGGGCCATTCGCGGGCATATTTATCCACAGCGGCCATCAATGAAAGCCCCGAATAAACAATGAGTTGGAATCTGAGCGGTTACCGCCATGGAACGGACAGCCAGATCCGCCAGCTCAAGTGATGCAGATAGGCCACAGGAATGAAAGCCGATGTTGCCCGAACAACGCACGTTGCGGTTATGAGACCGATACTTCGAACTGCTCCCGATGCAGTCCCGGGTCGCCCCTCACGACGATCTTGGTCCCCGTCGCCCTCTCGACCTCTTCCACGCCGGCTCGCTCTTCGTCAAAGAGAAGGTCCGCCACGTCGGGATGGACCGAGACCGTCACGGAGGACCCAGGCCCGGCCCGCCGCCGCCGGATCTCCCTGAACGCCTCGTAGCAGACGGTCGTGGCGGACTTGACGATCGCCCTTCCGTCGCAGTAGGGGCACGGCTCGCAGAGGAGCCGGACGAGGTTCTCCCTGACCCTCTTCCGCGTCATCTGGACCAGCCCCAGCGAGGAGATGGGGTGCAGGGTCATCTTCGCCCGGTCGGCCGACAGCGCCTCCTCGAACGCCGCGAGGACCCGGCGCTGGTTCTCCTCTTTCTCCATGTCGATGAAGTCGACGATGATGATGCCGCCGATGTTGCGGAGCCTCAGCTGGTAGGCGATTTCACGGGCCGCTTCCAGGTTGGTCTTGAGGATCGTTTCTTCGAGGTTGATCCTGCCGACGTACCGGCCGGTGTTGACGTCGACCGCCGTGAGCGCTTCGGTCGAATCGATGACGATGGACCCCCCCGACTTGAGCCAGACCTTGCGGCCCAGGATTCGGGAAAGCTCGATCTCCACGCCGTAGGCGTCGAAGAGCGGGTCGGCCTCCTGATAGGCCTCCACGCGGGGCACGAGCGCTGGCAGGTACGTCTTGACGAACTCGAGGACGCGGTCGAACTCCCCGGAATCGTCGATCACCAGACGGTCGACCTCGCTCGTGAAGGTGTCCCGGACGGTCCGCAGGACGAGGTCGAGATCGTTGTGAAGGAGCGTCACGGCCGGCGCCTTTTCACCCTTGGCGTGCACGTTCTCCCACAGGGCGGACAGAAAACGGGCGTCCGCGCGAAGGTCCTCCTCGGTCGCGCCCTCGGCGACCGTCCGCACGATGTACCCCTTTCCCGGCTCCCGGAGAGCCAGCACGAGATCCCGGAGGCGCTTCCGCTCCTGCTCGTCCGCGATCCGCCTTGAGACGCCGACGTGGTCGACGGTCGGCATGTAGACGAGCGTCCGGCCTGGAAGGGAGACGTGCGACGTCACGCGGGCGCCCTTCCCGCCGATGGGGGCCTTCGCAACCTGCACGATGACTTCCTGGCCTTCCCGAAGGAGGTCCTCGATCGGCGCGGTGTTTCCCTTTTTTCGGCGCCCCCGGGCCGCCTCGAACTCGACCGATTCCTCCCCGATCTCTTCCTCGAGGAACCGGGCGTACTCCTCCACGTTGTGGGACACGTCCGTGACGTAGAGGAAGGCGGCCTTCGCGAGTCCGATGTCGACGAAGGCCGCCTGCATTCCGGGCAGGACCTTGACGACCCGTCCTTTGTAGACATTCCCCACGATCCCCCGGTCCCGGTTCCGCTCGATCGAGATCTCCGTGACGACCCCGTTATCGAGACGGGCGACCCGGCTCTCTTCCCGCGAAACGTTGATCAGCAGCTCGACGGCCATGTTCAGGCGGGAACCAGAGCGGGCCGGGTCCGCGCAACGCCCGCGAGGGCAAGGGGCCCCTCCCACGCTGCGCCGCCGAGACCGGAAAGACCCGTGCGTGTAATGACGAGCTCAGCCGTCTCCTCGGCCCCGAGTCCCAGAACGGCCGAAAGAAGCTCGGCCGGCTTCGCCGTGCGTCCTTCCTTCGCTCCGAGGATGAAGTCGAGAACGGGAACGCCGTCCGCTTCGCCGAGCCGAATCGACTCCACGAGGGGTTTGAGATCGAACGTCCGGCGCCCTTTCGGCGTCGTCCGATGCACGACCAGGGAACTCCGTTCGCCGAAGAGCCGGACGTTCTCCCGGACGGTTTCGGGGTCCCGGCCCGGAAGCGGGACCCGGTAGTGAAAGCGCGAGACCGCTTCCGAGATCGAGGGGGCCCCGGGGACCACGTCCGCGGCCCCCGTGAGAGAAACGCCGGCCGGGAGCTGAACGTTCACGCGTTCCGCCAGACGGTCCGGTTCTTCCTCCGTCGTCTCGAACGTCACGTCGACCGCCTCTTCGAGACCCTCCGCCCCGACCGGCAAGGCCGGGCCGAAGGAGATCCGCGGATGAGGATTGAAACCCTGAGAATGGGCCACGGGAAGGCCCGCCCGCCGGAAGGCCCGCTGAAACAGCGCCGCGAGCTCCAGGTGGGAGAGGAACCTGAGCCGCCCCTGCTTCTCGAACGTGAAACGAACGGTCCGGGCGGGTCCCGCCGCCGGATCGGGCCGCTCTTCCGCCGGGGCCGGCGGCGGAGAGACGGTCCCCCAGCCACGCGGCTCGCATCCGATCTCCCACGCGCCGCATCCGGTACAGCGGCCGCCGCGGCAGTCGACCGTCGTCTCGCCGCGGACCGCCGCCTCCCACTCCGCCCAGAGGAACTCCTTCGAGACGCCGACGTCGATGTGGTCCCACGGGAGGATCTCCCCCGGACCGAAATCGCGGTTGGCGAAGAAAGCCGGCGAAAAACCCGCTTGGGCGAACGAGGCTTCCCACTTGGCGAAGTCGAACCGCTCCTCCCATTCGTCGAACCGGCAGCCGGCCCGCCAGGCGTTCTCGATCACGTCGGCGACCCGGCGGTCTCCCCGGGCAATCGCTGACTCGAGATGGTTCATCTCCGGCCGAGGACCCTTGGGGTGGATCCCCCGGCGCCGCAGGGCCTCGCGGATCCTCCCCTGCTTCGCCCGGATCTCCTCGATCGGGATCTGGCCCCGCCACTGGAACGGTGTGAACGGCTTGGGGGCGAACGGCGAGACGGTCACGTTGACCGTAACCGGCTTCCCCGTCACCCTCCGCCCGATCTCGCGGACGCGCGACGCGACGCGCACGATCCCGTCCAGGTCTTCGTCCCGCTCCGTCGGCAGACCGATCATGAAGTAGAGCTTGATCGTCTCCCAGCCGGCCTCGAACACCTTCTCCACCTCCCGCTCCAGGTCGGCCTCGTCGATCCCCTTGTTGACGACGTCGCGAAGGCGGCTCGTTCCGGCTTCGGGCGCAAGCGTGAACCCGCTCTTCCGCACGCGCCGGACCTCGGCCACGACCTGCGGAGAGAGCGTCCCCACGCGCATCGATGGGAGGGAGACGGAGACGCGCTGTCCGGCGTACCGGCTCATCAGGCGCGACAGGAGCGGCCCGAGGCAGGAGTAGTCCCCGGCCGACAGGGAAGAGAGCGCCATCTCCTCGTACCCGGTGGAAGCAAGCGAATCAGCCAGGAGCTTCTCGACTTCCTCCGGCGTCCGCTCCCGGAGCGGCCGGTAGATGTACCCAGCCTGGCAGAACCGGCAGCCGCGCGTGCAGCCGCGCGCAATCTCCACGGCGACGCGGTCATGGACGATCGGAGCGAAAGGGACGACGGGAGCAACGGGGTAATCGGCCGACGTCAGCCGTTCGACCGTCCTCTTCCGCACCCGGTACGTCCGCCCCCGCCGGTCCGCGATTCTTTCGATTGCCCCTCCGGGGGCGAAGGTCGTCTGGAAATGCGCCGGAACGTAGACACCCTCGATCTCCGCCAGCCGGTCCATGAGCTTCTCCCGGCGGGGATCGGCTGACCGGTCGAGGTCCCGCCAGCGCCGGACGAGGTCGGCGATCTCCAGGACGACTTCCTCGCCGTCCCCCAGAACGAACGCGTCGATGAACGGCGCCATCGGCTCCGGATTGAAGACGCACGGTCCGCCCGCCAGGACGAGCGGATGGGCGGCGGTGCGCTCGGCGCTCCGGATCGGCACGCCCCCAAGATCGAGCATGTTGAGGACGTTCGTGTAGCCGAGCTCGTACTGGAGGGAGAAGCCCACGATGTCGAACGACGACAGGGATCGCCCCGTTTCGAGGCCGGCCAGGGGCGTTCCGGAACCGCGCATGAGCGCCTCGGCGTCGTCCCACGGCGCGAACACGCGCTCCGCCGCGATCTCGGGACGCCTGTTCAGGATGTCGTAGAGGATCTTGAGGCCCAGGTGGGACATTCCCACCTCGTAGGCGTCGGGAAACGCAAGCGCGAACGTCAGCGAAACGCGGGAGGAGTCCTTGACCACGGCGTTGACCTCGCCGCCCAGATAGCGCGACGGCTTGGCCACTCTGGCTAGAATTGTCTCGTCCACGATCTCCCCGATTTGTCCACCAGTAGGGGCGCACGGCCGTGCGCCCCTACACGATTCACCGATTCACCGATTCACCGATTCACCGACTTACCGATTCACCGATTCACCGATTCACCGACTTATCCGAATATCCGAAACCGCCTGAGCCGGACGTTCATCAGGATCCCGACGGCCGCCAACCCTGCCACGACCGACGATCCTCCGTACGACATGAACGGAAGAGGAACGCCGACGACGGGCGTGAGCCCCATCGTCATCCCCAGGTTCACGAGAGTATACCAGGCGAAGAGGGCCGTGACCCCGGCCGCAAGCAGCGTGTCGAACCGGTGCCGGGCGCGGTAGGCGATCTCCGCCGACCAGACGACGAAGAACACGAAAAGACCCACGAGAGCGATGGCCCCCAGAAACCCCCACTCCTCGACGAAGACGGCGAAGATGAAGTCGGTGTGCCGCTCCGGGAGGAACGCCAGGTGCCCTTGCGTCCCAGCCAGGTAACCCTTTCCCCAGAACCCGCCCGAGCCGATGGCGATCTTCGACTGGGAGATATGGTATCCCATGCCGAGAGGATCGGACTCAGGAGCCAGGTACACGAGGATACGCTGTCGCTGGTACTCCTTGAGGGAACCCCACAGGACGGGCCACATGAAAAAGAACGCCGCCCCCGCGGCCGCCGCCAATGCCAGAACCGGCTTGAGTCTCACGCCCGCCGCAACGAACATGGTCGCGGCGACGAAGAAAAGGATTGCGGCCGTTCCCAGGTCGGGTTGTTTGAGAACGAGCAGGAACGGAACGGCCAGGAGGGCCGCCGGCCGGGCCAGGTCCCTCAGCCGCAGACCGGACGCCGAAGGACGATCGGCCAGATGCGAAGCAAGCCAGAAGATGAGAAACACCTTCGCGAACTCGGACGGCTGGAAGCTCACCGGCCCGGCCTGAACCCACCGGCGGGCCCCCATTCCGACCCTCCCCATCACCAGGACGGACAGCAGGAGAATGACGGCCGCGGCGTAGAAGACCGGGCCGAGCCTCTTGAGCGTGTTGAGGTCGATCGACGCCGCCGCGAGCATGACGACGAGCCCCGCCCCGATCCAGTAGATCTGCCTGAGGTAGAGAGTGGGCTGAGGTCCGTAGGGCGTCGCGGACGCGCTGTAGATCGTGAGCACGCCCGCCGCGCTGATCAGCAGAACGCTCAGGAGGAGGACCCAGTCGAAGTGTTCGATGAATCTCCGGTCAACGGTCACGAGGCCCCTCCGGGCGGCGGCGGATTGTTCTTGGGGGCCAGATAGGCTTCGATCACCTTTCGGGCCGCCGGCGCCGCGGCGCTTCCGCCGTGCCCTCCGTGCTCGACGAGGACGGCGACCGCGATCCGGGGGTTCGCCACGGGGGCGACGGCGACGAACCACGCATGGTCCCGGAACCGGGTCTCGCGCGCTTCCCGCCTGTCCCTCAGCGTCACCACCTGGGCCGTCCCCGTCTTTCCTCCGATGTCGAGTCCCTCCACGCGCGCCGCGCGGCCCGTTCCGCCCGGCTCGTGGACGACGCCGCGGAGGCCCTCCCGGATGAACGCCAGCGTCTCCGGTTTGACCTCGGACGTGACCCGTTCGGCCTCCTCCAGCGAACGGAACGTCCAATCGGCGTGAAGCCGGACGGCGCGGACGACGCTCGGACGCCTCCACTCCCCCCCGTTCCCCACGACCGCCGACATCGTCGCGAGCTGGATCGGCGTCGTCAGGACGTACCCCTGCCCGATCGCCACAGAGAGAGTCTCTCCCGGATACCAGGGCTGGCCCCGCGCGCGCTTCTTCCACTCGGCCGTCGGAATGAGCCCTCCCCTCTCCGAGGGGAGCGGGATCCCCGTCTGCCGGCCGAGCGAGAGGGCTTTCGCCGTCTCGGCGATCCGGTCGACCCCCAGCTTCCGCCCCAGCTCGTAGAAATAGACGTCGCACGACTCCACGATCGCCCGGTGGAGGGAGACGCGCCCGTGCCCGCCCGCTTTCCAGCACCTGAAATCCCTGTTCCCGAAACGGATCGCCCCCGTGCAGGTCACGGCGGTCTCGGGCGTAATGACGCCCGACTCGAGCCCCGCCGCGGCCATGGCGATCTTGAAGGTCGATCCGGGCGGGAAGGCGTTCTGGATCGCCCGGTTCGTCATCGGAAAACCGCCGTGGTCCCGGAGACGGCTCCAGCGGCTGCCCGAAATGCCGGCGGAAAAGTCGTTGGGATTGAAGGCGGGACGGCTCACCATCGCCAGGACCTCGCCCGAAGGGAGGTCCAGAGCCACGACGGCGCCGGGGCGGTCTCCGAGCGCATCCTCCGCGGCCCGCTGGACATTGAGGTCGAGCGTCAGCTGAAGGTCGTCCCCCGGCGTCGGCTCGCGCCGGCCCAGGAGGCGGATCTCCCGTCCGGCCGCGTTGACCTCGATCAGCTTCTCCCCCGGCTGTCCAACGAGGAAACGATCGAACGACCGCTCGATGCCGTACTGACCGACCTGGATCTCCCGGGGGAATCCCTTGTAGAGATCCTCCTTGAGCTGTTCGGGCGTGACCTTTCCGATGTAGCCGACCAGGTGGGCGCCGAGAACGTCGTAGAGATACCGCCGCCTGTTCTCGACCTCGACGACGACGCCTGGAAGGTCGATGCGGCGGGCCTCGATCCGCGTCACGTCCCGCCAGTCGGCGTTCTCCTTGATCTTGACCGGCTCGTAGGGGCGGCGGAGCTTGAGGTCCGCGATCCTCTCTTCCACGTCGTCCGGATCGAGCCTCAGGATGGAGGCGAGCCGCGCGACGACCTCCTTCTCTTCTCCGACGTCCTCCGGGACGATCGAGACGTCGAAGGACGGGAGGTTCGAGACGAGCGGGGTCCCGTTGCGGTCGTACAGGATCCCGCGCGGCGGCTTGAGGGTCACGACGCGGGTCCGGTTGTTCTCCGCCTGGCGCCGATACTCCTCGCCGTAGAAGACGGTCAGCGTCCACAGGCGCAGGAGAATGACGCCCATGAGGACAAGCCACAAGAGGCCCAGCCCCTTCCATCTCCGGCGGAGGCCGGCCAAGAGCGCTTCGCCTTCCAGGGTCCGGTCGGGAAGCGGACCGCCAAGCATCATGCGGCGTCCTCCTCTCGCGTTTTCCGGGACCTCTCGGCCTTCTCGATCCGGTTGAGGAAGACGAGAACGGCCGGAAGTCCCACGGCAACCGTATACAGGGTCTGGGGCAGAACGACCGCCCGCATTCCGTCCAGCCATTCGTAGGCCGAATAGAGGAGCTGGACCAGGACCAGCGTCGTCATCCCTCCCAGGAGGACCGAACCGAATAGCCCCCCGGCGTGAACGGCGGGCGTCGGCCGAAACACGTGCCCGCCCAGGAGACCAGCCGCGGCCCCGACCATCATCCCGGACATCGCGGAGAGACCCACGGCGGCGCCCCCCGCGACGTCGACCAGAAGGCCCAGGCCGGTCCCGGCGGCCATCCCGCGAAGAAATCCCCAATGGACCCCCGCGGCGTACGCGACCAGGAACGGAAGGTCCGGCTGGATCCCTCCGATGGAGACGTGAGGAACGAAAACGACCTGGACGACGAGGACCAGGAGAAAGAGAGCGAGAATGTTCGCTTTCTTCACGGCTTCTTCTCTCCCTGCATTTTTCCCCTCGCCTCGCGCCTGGTCACGGCGACCTCGTCGAGCGCCTGGAGGCGGGCGACCGGCTCGACCTCCACTTCCTGAAAGAGACCGACGCCCTTCCCGCTCACGCGGACCACCTTCCCCGCGGGCAGTCCCGGAGGAAAGATCTCGTCCATGCCCGACGTGATCAGCAGGTCTCCCTCGCGCACCTCCTGCCCCTGCCCCACGTAGGCCAGACGGCAGCGCCCCCGGCCCCGGCCCTCCATGATCGCCTCGTCCCGCGTCCGGGCGTTTCGAACCGCGATCGCGCTCCGCGGATCGGTGATCAGGATCGCGTCGGCGCTCCCCGCCCGCACGGTCACGACCCGCCCCGCGACGCCGGAGGGGACCAGAAGAGCCGCCTCGCGCTCGACCCCATGCATCTCTCCCCGGTCGATCGTCACGGCGTTGAACCAGTTCGTCGGATGGCGGGCGACCACGCGCGCAGGGACCGTGGGCACGGACGTCTGGCGGGCCAGATGGACGAGGGCGGCCAGCCTCTCGGCCTCCCGCTCCGATTCCCCGGCCCTGGCGAGCTCGGCCTCGAGGCGCCTGACCTCCAGCCTCAGGCGGTCGTTCTCCCGGCGGGCGCCGGCCAGCTCGCGGACCTCTTCCACGCGGCCCGCCGCCGCGCGCCAGAGGACGGAGCCGCCCTGCTCCAGCGGAACGAGGAGGACCGCCGCGCCCCTGCGGATCGTCTCGAAGGCGCGGCGGCCGCCCGCCTGGGCGGAGAGGACGAGCAGGATGGAGACGACGGCCAGGCCGAAGAGGACCGGATTCTTGTGTCGGGCGAGAAACGAAAGCATGTCGGTTTATCCGCCGGGACGGATCGGCGGGCGAGGAGGCGCTACTCTCGCAGGGACACTTTCTTCAGCAGATCGATCTCGTCCAGGATCTTCCCGGCCCCCAGGACGATCGCGGACAGAGGGTCCTCGGCCAGGATGATGGGCAGACCCGTCTCCTCGCGAAGCAGGGTGTCGATCCCGCGGAGAAGCGCGCCCCCGCCGGCCAGAACAATCCCCTTGTCGATGATGTCCGCCGACAGTTCGGGCGGCGTGTTCTCGAGCGTCATCTTGATCGTGTTCACGATCGCCGTCACGGGGTCCAGGAGCGCCTCCCGGATCTCCTCCTCGTCGACGATCAGCGTCTTCGGGATTCCGCTCACGAGGTCCCGCCCTTTGACTTCCATCGTCCTCTTCCCGTCCGTGCCGTTCACGTAGCTCGCGGAGCCGATCTCCATCTTGATCTCCTCGGCCGTGCGCTCGCCGATCAGGAGGTTGTACTTGCGCTTGATGTACGAGAGGATGCCCTCGTCCATCTTGTCGCCGCCTATCTTGACCGTCTTCGAGTAGACGATGCCGGACAGCGAGATGACCGCCACGTCCGTCGTCCCGCCGCCGATGTCGACGATCATGCTTCCCGACGGCTCCGTGATCGGAAGGCCCACGCCGATCGCCGCCGCCATCGGCTCTTCGATGAGGTAGACCTCCCGCGCGCCGGCCTTCTCGGCGGCCCCCTTCACGGCCCGCCGCTCGACCTGGGTGATGCCCGAGGGAACGCCGATCACGATGCGCGGCGAGAAAAGGGCCCGCCGGTTGTGGACCTTCGAAATGAAGTAGTTGAGCATCCGCTCCGTCGCGTCGAAGTCCGCGATGACGCCGTCCTTCATCGGGCGGATGGCCACGATGTTGCCCGGCGTCCGGCCGAGCATCCGCTTGGCCTCGAGACCCACGGCCAGGACCTTGTTCGATCCCTTGGCCATGGCGACGACTGACGGCTCGTTGCCGACGATCCCCTGACCCCGGACGTAGACAAGAGTGTTGGCCGTCCCGAGGTCGATGGCCAGGTCGGTGGAAAACCATCCAATCACACGGTCGATAATCATGACTCCCGCAATCTCCTTCGCAAGCAGGCTGCCTCACGCGAGCACCCCGCGAAACCGTAAGCTGTGAAGTTATCAGACCTTTCCGGCCTTTTCAAGCCAAAACCCCCTGAAACTATTTGCGGGAACGCTCTATTATCAATATAATCCGCAACCGGCAGTCAGAAGTTCGCCGGCACTCCGAAGCGGACCTGCAATGAGGACTGCGACACCCGATCACCGGAGCCCGCAAGATCATGCTGAAAACCGTCCGCTCAGTGGCTATCGACAACCCCTGGTGCCTTCGCCTCGCCATGGTGGCCATCGCCGTTACCTTCGTCATCACGATGGGCTGGTGGGGGTTCGATCGGCCGGACAAGAACGGCGAGGCCGTCGCCGACGTCGGCGGCGATCGAATCTCGTGGGAGGAATACCAGGATTCCTACGAGTCCCTTCGGCGCGCGGCACAGGCCCAGATGGGCGACAAGTGGAGCGAGGAGATGGAGAAGGCTCTGAATCTCCGCAGGATCGCCCTGGATCGGCTGGTCACGGGCCGCCTCTGGGAGATCGCCGCGCGGGAAGCCCAAATCCGGGTGAGCGACGAGGAGGTCGCGGGCCTCGTCCGAGGCCAACCGGCGTTTCGAGGCAAGAACGGGGGCTTCGACGGCGACGCCTACCTCGCATTCCTGCGCAACCAGCGCAAGACGCCGGCCGGCTTCGAGGAAGAGGTCCGCAACGGCCTCAAGGTCGAGCGGATGCAACAGATCGTCCGGAGCGCCGTCGACGTCACGGAGCAGGAAGTCCGCGAGGCGTACGAGAAGCGGCTGGGAAGCAAGGGATCGGAGGCCGACTTCCAGAAGCAGAAGGAGATCCTCTTCCTTCTCGCGCGCATGGAGAAGCAGGAGCAGGCCCTCGCGGCCTACCTCGGAGCGCGCCGCCGGCTCACGCCGATCACGGTACGCGAGGAGAGGATCAAGTGAACTTTTTCTCGCGGCTCAAGTCGTACATCGTCGGCCCCGAAGAAGAGCGGGAGACGCGGGTCTTCACCCGGCCGCTGAGGCTCGGGTTCGGGATGATCGCCGTCGGGGTCGGCGTCATGTTTCTCTTCAAGAACCCGCCCGTCCCCGGGATGATCTCGCTCGGCATCACGATCGCCTTCATCGGGCTGGGGCTGGTGATCTACGAGGGGATAAGGGATTAGCGATCAGCAGTCAGCGATCGGCTGTCAGCTTCAAAGCGAGGGAAAAAGAGGAATGGCGCCCCGGCTTTATCTTTTGCTGAATGCTGAATGCT
>Ga0154722_1051_pt1 | contig 25215 bp, 24 predicted proteins | sample Rifle2008BG16ft_FD_105730 | JGI IMG/M metagenome (GOLD analysis project Ga0154722, IMG submission 105730) | Nitrospirae bacterium RBG_16_64_22 | reverse complement strand
GAGAGCGGGGGATTCGGGTCTCGATTCCGATCACGCCGTCCGAGGCCATCGAGAGCCTGCTCGCGCTCCTGAAGGAGGGGCGGGGGTGAAGATATTGGAAATTGGAAATTGTAAATTGCAAATTGAAAATTGGAAATTCTGAAAGGGAAAGACGGCGGTAACTTTACTGGTTTGGGGAACCATGCTATAGTTGTGCCAATATCATGAAGCATGGTGTCATTCTGATAAACGAACAACGTCTCAAGTGGGTTTTCCTGGCTCTCCTGGCCGTTGTCCTGGCCGCGGCCGTCTCGTACCTTGGCAAGACGGCCCCTACCGCCCGACCCGAGGCATCCTCCAATCCGTCGGGTCCAACGCAGGCCGAGTCGGCCATGCAGGGTTTCAGGTTCGCCCAGGATGAGAAGAATTCGTCCTGGAACCTGGAGGCGCGGTCGGCCGAGATCGGAGACGGAGGGCGGACGGCAAAGCTTTCGGACGTGCGGGTGATCGTCCGGAATTCCGACGGGTGGCAGGTGACGGCGACCGGCGCGCAGGGCGTCGTCGGGCTGGAGACGAAGGACATGGAGATCTCGGGCGGCGTCCGGGCCGTTTCGAGCGATGGGTACACGTTCGTCACGGACCGGCTCAAGTGGTCGGCGCGCGATCAGACTTTGACGACCGAGCAAAAGGTCGAAATGGACGGACCCGCCGTGATCGTGCGGGGAACGGGACTCGTCGTCCACGCGGCGACGAAGCGGGTGCAGGTCCTGAGGGACGTGGAGACCACGTTCAAACCATGAGCCGACGCTCTGCCATCCTTGTCCTTGCGGTTCTGTTCTCCGGCCAGGCGGTTCTTGCGTCGTCGTCCGCAGCCGAAGAGGGCGCGATGGAGGACCGCGTGACGCGGATCGAGGCCGAGGGGGGCGTCCGGATGGTCCAGGACGGGCGGCGCGCCGTCGCCGACCGGGCCGTCTACGAACGGGCGGAGGAGAAAGTCGTGCTTACCGGGAACCCGAAGGTCTGGGAGGACAAGAACGTCGTCTCCGGTCGGGAGATCACCGTTTTCCTGGACGAAGACCGGAGCGAGGTCAAGGAGGACGTCCGCGTCATCCTCTACCCGCGCGACGAAGAGAAGCCTTCCGAGACGCCCAAGAAGCCCCGCTCCAGCGAGAAAAAGAAAGTCCCCCTGGTCGTAACGTCCCGGTCGATGACCGCGGATCAGACGAAAAGCCAGATCATCTTCGAGAACGACGTCGTCGTCCGGCGGAGCGACATGACGCTGACCGCTGACCGAGTGACGGTGTTCTACGAATAGCCCCTGACGAGACATGATCGTCGCTCCCAACACGACATCCGAAGGGGTTCTTCCGCCCCGCCATGAGGGCGGGGCAAGGCATTCTCTCGAGGTGAAGGACCTCCGGAAGACGTACAGGGGCCGGGCCGTCGTGGACGGCGTGTCCCTGGGTCTTGCGTCGGGCGAGATCGTGGGCCTCCTGGGGCCGAACGGGGCCGGCAAGACGACGACGTTCTACATGGTCGTGGGGCTGGCCCGGCCGGACCAGGGCTCGGTCCTGTACGACGGGCGGGATGTCACCGTCCTGCCGATGTACCGCCGGGCCCGGATGGGGATCGGCTATCTTCCCCAGGAGCCGTCGATCTTCCGGAAGATGGCCGTCGAGGAGAACATCCTCGCCGTCCTCGAGATGCTTCCCCTTTCGCCCGAGGGGCGGCGGGCCCGCCTGGCCGATCTCCTGGAGGACCTGGGGATTGCCCATCTGGCGCGGCACAGGGCGTATGCCCTCTCGGGCGGGGAGCGCCGCCGGGTCGAGATCGCGCGGGCGCTGGCCCTTTCGCCCGAGTTTATCCTGCTCGACGAGCCGTTCGCCGGGATCGATCCGATCACCGTTTCGGAGATCCAGAAGATCGTGGCGCGCCTCAGGTCGCGCGGAATCGGCGTGTTCATCACGGACCATAACGTGGCGGCGACGCTCAAGATCACGGACAGGGCCTACATCATCAACGAGGGGAAGATCCTCAAGGAAGGGACGCCGGCGGAGATTGCGGCGAGCGCCCAGGTCCGGGCGGCGTATCTGGGCGAGGATTTTTCGCTGTAGGCGGGTGAATGGTTGAATGGGTGAATAGGTGAATGGGGAAGGGCAGGAAGAGAGCGAGTCCTCCCATTTTCTTCCGCTTCACCGATTAACCGCTTCACCGATTAACCGATTGACCGATTCACCGATATACCGACTCACCGATTCACCGTTTTCGGGGTTTGACAGTGGCTCTTGAAGCGCGTCTCGATCTGAAGCTTTCGCAGAAGTTGATCATGACGCCACAGCTCCAGCTGGCGATCCGGCTTCTCCGTCTCTCGCACCTCGAGTTGACGGAGGCCATTACGCAGGAGCTGACGGAGAACCCGTGCCTCGAGGAGACCGCGATCGAGTTGGAGGAGGGCGACGCGGTCGCTGAGAAGACGGAGGACGCCGCCGAGGGAGAAAGCGAGTCATCGGCCGAACGGGAAGCGCCGGGGGGAGAGGCGGGAGAAGACGGGGCGGGGAGCGCGGCTGGGGTCGAGGGCGGTCGGAGCGACGAGAGCGATGCTCCCATCATTGAAACCCGGTGGGACGAGTATTTCGAGGAACGGGCGAGCGACGGGCGGGACCTCGGATACATGGGGCCGGACCGGGACGAGGATCTGCCGTCGTACGACCGCACGCTGGCGAACCGGGAGACTCTGACCGATCACCTGCTCTGGCAGGTGCGGCTCACGGAGGCGAGCCCGTCCCAGCGCGAGGCTTGCGAGGCCGTCATCGGGAACCTGGATGAAAACGGCTACCTCGATGCTTCCGTGGAGGACCTGGTCAAGCTGACGGGACAGAATCCGGAAGAGATCGAGGCGGCCATCCGCGTCGTCCAGGGGTTCGATCCGCCGGGAGTCGGCGCCCGGACGCTGGCCGAATGCCTCCTTCTCCAGCTTCCCGCGCTCGGTCTTTGCGGAACGCTGGTCGAGGCGGTCGTTCGGGACCACTTGGCGGATCTGGAGAGGAAGAGGTACGACCGGATTGCGAAGGTCCAGCGGACGACGGTCGAGGCCGTCCTCGAGGCCGCCAAGACGCTCGCCCGTCTTGAGCCCTGTCCGGGCCGCCCCTTCGACCACGCGACCCCGACGTACGTCGTCCCGGACGTCCACATCGTGAAGGAGGAAGACCGGTTGATCATCCTCCTGAACGAAGACGGCATCCCCGCGCTCCACATCTCCGGCTTCTACAAGGACCTGATGCGCCAGAAGGTGCTCCCTCCGGACGAGCGCGGATACCTGGAGGATCGCTACCGGTCGGCCCAGTGGTTCATCAAGTCGATCCAACAGCGGAACAGGACGATCTACCGGGTGACGGAGAGCATCCTCAAGTTCCAGCGGGACTTTTTCGACTACGGGATCCGCTACCTCAGGCCGCTCGTCCTTCGGGACGTGGCCGAGGACGTCGGGATGCACGAGTCGACGATCAGCCGGGTCACGGCCACCAAGTACATGAGCACCCCGCGGGGGCTCCTTGCCTTCAAGTTCTTCTTTTCGAGCGGGCTCGCGTCGTCATCAGGCGTCGATGTCTCGTCCGTTTCGGTCCGGGACATGATCCAGAAGATCATCCAGAAAGAGCCGACGGACCGCCCTTTGGCCGACCAGTCGATCGAAGAGATTCTGAGAAAACAGGGGATCGAGATCGCCCGGCGGACCGTGGCGAAGTACCGCGGGGAGCTAGGCATCCCCACCGCGGGCCGGCGAAGGGTCCGCGTGCCGGTTCCGAAGCAGTCGTCCCCGGAGGCGGGGGCTGAGAATTGAAAATTGGAGATTGTAAATTGTAAATTGGAAATCGAAAATCGGAGATCGGAGGACATTGGAGAGGCGTGAGGAGCAAGTCGGGGCCCGGGACGGCCTTTCAACCTAGAAAAAGCAGTTGAACCGCGGAGCACGCAGAGAACGCAAAGGAGTGTCAGGGATTGGAAGACACATCGACATCACCGGGCAGGTGAGCATCAAAACCGCCCGAAAAGATGTTCCTCCGCGGACTCCGCGTCCTCTGCGGTGAATGAACTGCGGTTTTTAGGTTAAATGGTGATGGAGGGTTGACGGTGCGCTCGGTGACGGAGGAATGCCGGTCGGATCTCATTCTGGCCGGGCTCAAGGGGCGGACGCGGGAAGAGGTCCTGATGGAGCTGGCCTCCTGTCTGGTCAGGGCGGGAATCGTCAAGGAAGAAGGGCCCCTGGTCGAAGCTCTGCTGGCGCGGGAAGACCTCGGCAGCACGGGCGTGGGCGACGGCGTGGCGATTCCGCATGCCCGTGTCGCTGCCATCGAGCATCCGGTCCTGGTCGTCGGCCGGTCGACGCAGGGAGTCGATTTCAGGTCGCTGGACGGCAAGCCCGCCGACCTCTTTTTCCTGATCCTGACGCCCGATGGCAAGACGGGCGAGTATCTCCAGGCACTGGCTCAAATCTCGCGCCTCCTGAGACGGGCGGCGCTCAGGGAGGCCCTCCGGCGTGCGGATTCAGCCGAGTCGATCCTCAAGGTCCTCAAAGAGTCCTCCGAAGAAAGCTGATCGGCCGGTCCGGCAGGCCGCGGCTGAAGCGACGCGGACGGTCAGCGGGACGTGCGTCGTCGTTGACGGGACAGGCGTCCTCCTGACCGGGCCGTCCGGCATCGGGAAGAGCGAGACGGCGCTGGCCCTGGTTTCGATGGGGCACCGGTTCGTGGCGGATGACGTCGTCCGCGTTCGCGCGGGCAGGGACGGCCGGATCTTTGGGAGCGGTTTCGCGCCCGCGCATCCGGTCATCGAGATTCGAGGTCTCGGCGTCCTGGACATCTCGCGCGTCTACGGGGCGCGTTCGGTTGCCGGTGAGGCGGGCATGGATCTGGTCGTCGAGCTCGTTCCCGCCGAGGAATGGGCGGCGTCCGATCCCTTGACCGGGATCCGCCCCGTCCGGCTCGCCGGGCGCGACGTTGCGGGCGTGCGGATCCCCGTCTCGCCCGGGCGCAGTCTTCCCGTCCTGGTGGAAGCGGCCGTCCGATCGTTCCGTCTCTACCGGCGGGGGGCCGATCCGTCCGGCGGGTTCGGCCGTTCGCTGGAGCGGAAGCTCGCGCGGGGACGAAGGAGCAAGTGACGTGCGGATTGTAATCGTCAGCGGCCTCTCGGGGGCGGGTAAGAGCCACGCCATCCGGGTCCTGGAGGACCTGGGGTTCTACTGCGTCGACAACCTTCCGGTGATGCTGTTGGCGACGTTCGCGGACCTCTGCCGGCAGTCTTCGCACGAGATTTCGAAGGCGGCGCTGGGCGTTGATATCCGGGAGCGGGAGTTTCTGAAGGAGCTTCCGGCATCGGTGAGACTTCTCACGCAGAAGGGGAACCACGTGGACCTGGTCTATCTCGAAGCGTCGGACGAGGTGTTGGTCCGGCGCTTCCGCGAGTCCCGCCGGCCGCATCCGCTGGGGATCGACATCCCGCTTGCGGAGGGGATCGCGCGGGAAAGAGCCGTCCTGGCCGAGATCCGGAGCGCGGCGGACCTCGTGATCGACACGTCCAGCCTGAGCGTGAGGCGGCTGCGGGAGATGATCGAGGAGTACATGGGCCGGGTCGGGGCGGAGCGCGGGATGCAGGTGAGCCTCCTTTCCTTCGGCTACAAGTTCGGCGTTCCGAACGACGCCGACGTCGTTCTTGATCTGCGTTTTCTTCCCAACCCGTTCTTCGTCGAGGGCCTGAGGGACCTGACCGGGAACGATCCGTCGGTGTCTTCGTACGTCCTCGACCGGCCTGAGACCTCCGAGTTTCTGGACCGCCTGCGGTCGTTCCTCGACTACCTTCTGCCGCTCTACCAGCAGGAGGGGAAGTCGTACCTGACGATTGCGCTGGGATGCACGGGGGGCCAGCACCGGTCGGTCGCCGTGGTCAACCGGCTGGCCGGCGAGATGAGCGGCCGGGGCCGGTCGGTCGTCGTTCGCCACCGCGACCTTTCCCCCGCGGAAGCGGGACGCGAGGCGGAGGCGGGGCGGTGACGGGCGTGATCCTTGTCTGTCACGGCGATCTGGGACGCCAGCTCGTGAAGGTGGCCGAATCGATCGTGGGCGAGTCCAGCCCCGTACGGGTCGTCTCGATCTCCCAGGAGCGGGCGGCCATGGAGGTCGCGCGGAAGGAGATCGAACAGGCGATCCGCGCCGCCGATTCGGGCGGCGGCGTCCTCATCCTCACGGACATGTTCGGGGGGACGCCGTCCAACTTCGCCCTTTCTTTTCTGGCGGACGACAAGGTGGAGGTGGTGACGGGCGTGAATCTCCCCATGCTGATCAAGGCCCTGTCCCATCGGGAGAGGCGCTCCGTCCGGGACTTGGCAGGACTCGTGCGCGACGCCGGCGTCTCCAGCATCATCGTCGCGTCGACGCTCATCGCGCCGGTCGAGGGCGGCTCGTGATCCGGCGCGCCGTCCGGGTGAGAAACCGGCTGGGGATTCACGCCCGGGCCGCGGCGGCGATCGTCCAGAGGGCCAACCGGTTCCAGTCGGACGTCGCGATCGAGCGAAACGGAGCCCGCGTGAACGGGAAGTCGATCCTGGGGATCATGATGCTCGCGGCCGCGGCGGGCACGGAGATCGTCATAACGGCCGAGGGGCCGGACGCGCACGAAGCCGTGACGGCGATCGTCGATCTGGTCGAGGACCGCTTCGGGGAGCCCGAGTGATGGCGGCCGGACCGCGAAAGGAAGTCCTCTCGGGCGTCGGCGTTTCTCCTGGGATCGTTACCGGGACGGCTTACATCCTCGCCCGCGAGCGGATGAGCGTCAACCGGCGCGACCTCCGCCCGGAAGACGTCCCGGTCGAGACGGCCCGGTTCAAACGGGCGGTCTCCACGTCGAAGGACCAGCTCGAGGACGTCCGGCAGAGGGCGACGCACGCCATCGGCCGGGAGCACGCCTATATCATCGACACGCACATCCTTATCCTGGAGGACCGGGCCCTGATAAACGGCACGCTCCAGGAGATCCAGTCCTCGCGCGTGAACGCGGAGTGGGCGCTCACGAGGGTCGCCGGAGATTTTATCAAGATCTTCGAGCAGATCGACGACGAGTACCTCCGCAACCGCCGCGCGGACGTGGAGCACGTCGTGGAGAGGATCCTCCGGAACCTTCTAGGGAACCAGGCGGAGGGCGTTCCCGACCTTCCCCACGCCGTCATCATCGTCGCCCACGATCTCACGCCGTCGGACACGCTTCAACTCAAGCGGGAGCAGGTCGTCGGGTTCGTCACGGACATCGGAGGACGGACCTCCCACACGGCGATCATGGCGCGTTCGCTCGAGATCCCGGCCGTCGTGGCCCTCGGGGACGCGACGGGACGGATCAAGAACGGCGATCCGGTGATTCTGGACGGAACGCGGGGCATCGTCGTCCTGAACCCCGACCCGGGGACGTTCCTCGAGTACCTGGAGCGTCAGCGGCGGTACGTCACGCACGACCGGGAGCTCGGGAAGCTCCGCGACATGCCCGCCCGTACCGTGGACGGATGCGAGGTCCGCCTGCTGGCGAACCTGGACGTTCCGGACGACGTCGAGAGCGTGATCGAGCACGGCGCGGCGGGGATCGGCCTGTTCCGCACCGAGTTCCTCTACATGAACCGGCCGACCCTGCCGACGGAGGAGGAGCAGTTCGAGGCCTACCGCAAGGTGGCGGAAAGGCTCTATCCCCACCCGGTCGTCTTCCGGACGCTGGACGTCGGCTCCGACAAGATCGCGGACGCGGTGGAGAGGCGTCCGGAGGCCAACCCCGCCCTCGGACTCCGGGCCATCCGCCTTTGCCTGAAGAATATCGACCTGTTCCGGACACAGCTCCGGGCGATCCTTCGGGCGTCGGCCTACGGCGACGCGCGGATCCTCTTTCCGATGATCTCCGGCCTGGACGAACTGAGGCTGGCGAAGTACATCCTCGAGGAGGTCCGGCGGGAAATGGTCGAGGAGGAGATCCCGTTCAAGGAGGACATCAAGGTCGGCGCCATGATCGAGATCCCTTCCGCCGCCGTCATCGCGGACCTGATCGCCGGCGAGGCCGATTTCTTTTCGGTGGGGACGAACGACCTGATCCAGTACGCGATGGCCATCGACCGTCAGAACGAAAACGTCGCGTACCTGTACGAACCGCTGCATCCGGCGGTCCTCCGCCTCGTCCGGCACATCGTGGAGAGCGGCCGCGCGGCGGGGATCCCCGTGTCGATGTGCGGAGAGATGGCGGGTGATCCGCTGTTCTCGGTCATCCTCCTGGGCCTCGGGTTCGACGAGCTGTCGATGATCGGGCTGTCGGTTCCGAGGGTCAAGAAGATCATCCGGTCCGTCACGATGGACGAGGCCCGCATGCTGGTGACGCGGGCGCTCGACTGCAAGACGGCGGCGGAAGCCCAGGAGACGGTCTACGCCTTCATGCGCGCCCGCTTCCCGGAGGAGATCACGTCGGAGGGAGAACAGATATTCCAGCCGTGAGGCCGCCCAGAATGCTGTGTGCGTGGCGACCTTCCGCCCCGCCTCGTTCATGGTCCGGGCTGCGACCCGTCCCGCTTACTCACGACGAGTCCCCAGTTCCCCGACGCACGCCACTGCATTTCGAACAACTCCCTTGGAAGAATCATGTTTGCCATTCTGCCGGAATGTGCGATCACGCTTTCCGTTCCGGCGTCGTACCCCACGACGACGGCGTAGTGCCGCAGGGCGGTAAGGGGGAGGCCGGCGTCGATGAGGACGATGACGGGGTTCCCTTGCCTCAGCTCGCGGAGAAGAGATGGAAAGCCGCCCTCGTGGATCCGGCTTTCGAAGCCCTGCGTCCTGGGGTAGAGGAGGAGATCGACCGTGAGCGTTCCCTTGAGATCCGGGAGATAGATCTCGGAGGCGATCAGGTCCGGGGGGACGGGGCGGCCGCGGAAAGCCATGACCATGGCGAGGGCGGCGGGACCGCACCGTTCCGGCTCCTGGGGAAAGAACGGAACGCCCGCGATATAGACGCCCCGGGCGGGGTCCCGCTGGATCTGTCTGGAGAGCGCATCGCCGGAGAGAAGCGGCGCGCATGAGGCAAGGAGAAGAAGCGCCGGCGCAAGGAGCCGCCCCCGCCCATTCACCCGTTTGCCCATTGACCGGGTCCCTACGATATGTGAACCCTCTTCCCCGAGAAATAGAGGTACATGAGGAAAGCGATAATCAGGACGAGGACGAGGACCGCGGCCCCGTCGCCGCCGGCCTCGACCCCGCCCGACGCAGAGATGTTCGCGGCGATTGCGTGGATATCGTCCGGCGTCAGGACGTCGAGCCTCGCCTGGATCTCCTCGGGCCCGAGGCCCAGGGCGGCCAGCCTCTCGCGGACGACTTGGTTCTCAAGGGCCGACTGAAGGAGGGCGCGGTCCGCCTCGAGCTCGGCGGGCGACGGGACCGGGGCCGCGAGGCCGGCGGCGGGGACGAGGGCCCAGAAGGCCAGGACGAAGAATACGATCCATGCAGTGCGAAAGAAGGTTCCGGAACGTCTCATCGGGTGTTCCCCCCTTGAAAATATGAAGATCGAGACCGCGTTCGGTCCAACCGTCGAAAATTCTAGCGTTCGCGGGGGTCAGAGACAAGCGGAAATCTCGATTGTTTCTTGACACGTTTCCGACGAATGTGATAAATAACTCCGTGTTTTAGGGCACTTACACATTCGTCCTTGTCGAGACGAATTGAGACCAAGGGATCCCGCCGCATCGATGCCGCCTGACAGACCCACTGTCGCCGAGATCAACCTCGATTCCCTGTCGCACAATCTTGAGCAAGTCCGACTCCGCGTCGGCTCATCCGCCGAGATCCTGGCCGTCGTGAAGGCCAACGCCTACGGACACGGGGCCGTTCCCGTGGCGCGCAGGCTGGCCTCGGATGGAGTCGCGATGCTTGGCGTTGCGACGGTCGAGGAAGGGATCGAGCTCCGTGAGGCGGGAATCGAGGCTCCCGTCCTCATTCTGGGAGGGATCTTCGGAGAGGACTTGACGGCTGTGGCCGCTTTCCACTTTCGCCCGGTTGTCTACACGAGGGAGGTCCTTCGTCCCTTGTCCGAGGCGGCGCTCGCGGCCGGGACCGAGATCGATGTCCACGTCAAAGTGGACACGGGAATGGGCCGGCTGGGGACGACTCTGGACGATCTGCCGGGTCTCCTCGCCGCGATCGCCCGGACGCCTGGTGTCAGGGCCGAAGGGATCATGACCCATTTCGCGGAAGCGGACCTCGCGGACCCCGAATTTGCCCGCCTGCAGATGGCCCTGCTCGACCGGGCGGTCCGGATGCTCCGGGAAAACGGCATGTCGCCCCGGTACGTCCATGCCGCCAATTCGGCGGCGATCGTGACGCTTCCCGAGTCTCACCAGACGCTGGTCCGCCCGGGGATCGCGCTCTACGGATACCTTCCCTCTCCCGTCCTCTCATTTCCGGCGCCGCTCGAGCCGGTGATGTCGTTCAAAACGAAGGTTGTCTTCATCAAGACGGTCCCAGGCGGCACGCCCATTTCCTACGGACGGACATTCGTGACCAAGCGGACGAGCCGCATCGGGACGATTCCCGCGGGATACGCCGACGGGTTCGACCGGCGTCTGTCGAACCGGGGCGAGGTCCTCGTGGCGGGCCGGCGGGCCCCCGTCGTCGGCCGCGTCTGCATGGACCTCGCGATGATCGACCTGACGGACATTCCGGAGGCGCGCGCGGGGAACGAAGCGGTCCTCATCGGCGGGCAGACGGGTCCGGACGGAACGGCCGGCTTCATCGGGGCGGACGAGATGGCTTCCTGGATGGGGACGATCCCTTACGACGTCCTGTGCGGAATCGGCCCTCGGGTGCCGCGGCGGATCGTGGGCGGGATGCGCCGGGCGGGCGCCCCCGCCGGATACGCGGGAGCCGCCGCCGAGTGAGCGAAGCGAAGGCATTCCTTCGCGCGGACGGGTTCGTCGCCGTCGCCCGGTTCTTCGTCGAGGCGGTGGGGACGGTGGGTGTCGCTTTCCTCGAGGAAGCGGGACGGATCGTCACCCTCCTCTACCAGACCTTGCGGTGGTCCGTTCGCCCTCCATTCGATCTCCGGAACGTCCTGCGCCAGTGCGAGGCGATCGGCGTCAATTCCATGCCGGTGATCCTGATCACGGCCGTCTTCACGGGAATGGTGCTGGCGTACCAGAGCTACACGGGGTTCAAGCGGTTCAACGCCGAGTCGCTGGTGGGAACGGTCGTCGCCCTCTCGATGACCCGGGAGCTGGGGCCGGTGCTCACGGCCCTCGTGCTGGCCGGACGCGCGGGCGCGGCCATGGCCGCCGAGCTCGGGACGATGAAGGTGACCGAGCAGATCGACGCCCTGCTCACGCTTGCGACCAATCCGGTCAAGTACCTGATCGCCCCCCGCTTCCTGGCGACCGTCGTCATGCTCCCGGCGCTCACGGTGGTTGCCGACCTCCTGGGGATCATCGGCGGGTATTTCGTGGGCGTGAACGTCCTGGACGCGAATCCCACCGTCTACATCCGGCGGACGACCGAGTACCTGAAGGTCGACGACATCGTGAACGGGCTCATCAAGGCGGCCGTCTTCGGCGGGATCATCGCGATCGTGTCGTGCGACCGCGGGTTCTACGCCGAGGGGGGCGCGGAAGGAGTCGGGAAGGCCACGATGAGCGCCGTGGTCCTCTCCATGATGCTCATCCTGATCAGCAACTATTTCTTGAACACGATCCTGTTCTGACGGATGAAGGGAAACCCGGTGGAGGAGGAGCCGAAGATCAACCTTCTCGACGTCCACAAGGCGTTCGGGTCGAAGGTCGTCCTCAAGGGGGTGAACCTCGCGATCCGGTCCGGGGAGAGCATGGTGGTGATCGGCGGATCGGGGACGGGAAAGAGCGTTCTCATCAAGCACATGATCGGTCTTCTCAGGCCGGATCGGGGCCGGGTCTTCGTGGACGGCGTGGAGGTGGAGGGTCTCGACGAGAGCGGCCTCGTCGAACTGAGGAAGAAGTTCGGGATGCTCTTCCAGGGGGCGGCTTTGTTCGATTCGTTGACCGTCTGGGAGAACGTGGGGTTCGGTCTCAAGCGGCACATGAAGATGGGGGACGCCGACGTCAAGGCGGCCGCCGTCGCGAAGCTCCGGATGGTGGGGCTGAGGAACGTCGAGGACCTGATGCCGTCGGCCCTCTCCGGGGGGATGAGGAAGCGCGTCGGCCTCGCCCGGGCCATCGCGATGGACCCGGAGATCATTCTCTACGACGAACCGACGACGGGGCTCGACCCGATCATGGCCGACGTGATCAACGAGCTGGTCATCAAGCTGAAGGAAGAGATCCACGCGACATCGGTGGCGATCACGCACGACATGGTGAGCGCGTACAAGATCGCCGACCGGATCGCCATGCTCTACCAGGGAGAGATCCAGGCGGTCGGGACGCCGGACGAGATCCGCGGATGCGACAATCCGGTCGTTCAGCAGTTCATCCATGGACGGGCCGTGGGTCCGATCCGGGTGGACGTGTGAGAATGGCTGGGCTGAAGGTCGAGAGTTGAAAGTCGAAAGTCGAAAGTCGAAAGTCGAAAGGGCGCTCGTCGGCCGGATGTTGATTGCTCGACCTTGGGCCTTTGATCTTCAACCGTTGACCTTCAACCTTTGACCTTGAACCGTAGTTAAGGAGGCTCAATGCGTCAGATGACGACCGAGCTCAAGGTTGGGATCTTCATCATCCTTTCGGTGCTGGTGCTGGCCTACATGACGATGCGCGTGGGCGACTACCGCATCCGCCAGAAGGACGGATACCGGCTGATCGCCACTTTCGACAACGTGGCGGGGCTCGACGTCAAGTCGGCCGTCAAGATGGCGGGGGTCACCGCCGGCAAGGTGGAGAAGATCGAGCTCGTGGGCGGCCGGGCGAGGGTCACGATCCGGGTCCGGCCGGACGTGATCGTCCACACCGACGGCCAGGCCATGGTCCGGGCGACCGGCATGCTGGGGGACAAGTACATGGAGCTGACGCCGGGGACGCCCGACGCCCCCGCCGCGAAGGACGGCGCGGAGCTGAAGCCCGCCGAGAAGATCACGGACTTCGAGCGGCTCCTGTCCGTCTTCACCGACGTGGGCGAGGACCTCAAGGGCGTGACGCGGACTCTCAACGAGGTCCTGGGAACGAAGGAAGGAAAGGAGGACCTCCGGGCGATCGTCACCAACCTCCGGAACCTCTCCAAGAACATGGACACGCTGGTCGTCCAGAATAAGGAAGCGATCAAGAACACGATCGACAACCTGGAGGCGGTCTCGGGGACCGTGAAGGAGGACTGGCCGGCCCTGTCGAAGGACCTGAGGGAGGCGGCCTCGTCGCTGAGGGCGATCCTCGACGAGAACCGCGGACCCGCGAAGGACGCGCTGGCGAACGTCAAGAGGGCGTCGGAGAAGCTCGACGACGTTCTGGCGTCGGTCGACCGGATCGCCAAGAGAATCGACAAGGGCGAGGGGACGGTCGGCAAGCTGATGACCGACGACAAGCTCTACACGCAGGTCACGAACGCCGCCGACGGGATCAACCGGTACATCAGCCGGACCGAGCGGTTCCGGACGTTCATCACGTTCCGGGGCGAATATCAGCATCAGGACCAGGACACGAAGGGGTACTTCGGCTTGACGCTCCAGCCGCGGGACGACAAGTCGTACATCTTCGAGGTTATCAAGGACCCCAAGGGGAAGCGGACGGAGACGACGACCACGACGACGCGGACGGACGGAGGAACGGCGACCACGGACACCGCGAAGGAAGTCAAATTCGAAGACAAGCTCGCGTTCACTGCCCAGTTCGGCCGGCGCTGGGGGCCCCTGGGTCTCCGGATCGGGTTGACCGAATCGGAATTCGGCTTGGGCGGGGACGCCTACTTCCTCAAGGACGATCTGCGGTTGTCGGTGGACGCCTGGAGGTTCTCTTCGGACGAAACGGACAACAAGCGTGTCCACATGAAGGCGGCGGCAAGCTACTCCATGTTCAAGTACCTCTTCGCGACCGTGGGATGGGACAACTTCCTGAACCGGAAGCGGGACAACTTCTTCGTCGGCGGCGGGGTCCGGTTCGAGGACGAGGACTTGAAGTACATTATTGGCACGGTCCCGATTCCAAGGCAATGAACGGTGAATGGGTGAATCGGTGAATCGGTGAATCGGAAAGAAAGGCGCAGAGGCACAGAGCGATCGGTGGTTGAACCGCAACAGGAGAGATGATGAAAACGGATATGGTTGAAGAGTTTCACGGCGCGGATGCGGCCGTGGGAAAATCGTTCCACGATCTGCCGATCCATTCGGTCGTGCAGTCCAACATCGACCGGCTCGGGTTCGTCCGGATGACGCCGATCCAGGAGAGGACGCTTCCGATCTCGCTCGCGGGGCGGGACGTGGCGGGGCAGGCCCAGACGGGGACGGGGAAGACGGCGGCGTTCCTGATCGCGATCATGACGAGACTCCTCACGCACCCGCCCGCGAGAAAAGCGGGCCGGCCGGGGCCGCGGTCGCTGATCGTGGCGCCGACCCGCGAGCTGGCCGTGCAGATCGAGGCGGACGCGGTGGGCCTCGGGGAAGGGACGGGGCTCAAGATCGGGGCGGTGTACGGAGGCGTGGACTACGACAAACAGCGGAGGATGCTGGCCGAGGGGCTCGACATTCTCATCGGGACGCCGGGCCGGCTGATCGACTACTTCAAGCAGAAAGTCTACACGCTCGACGGGATCGAGGTCCTGGTGATCGACGAAGCCGACCGGATGTTCGACATGGGGTTCATCCCGGACCTCCGGTATATGCTGAGGCGGATGCCCAAGTACGACCGGCGCCAGTCGATGCTCTTCTCGGCGACGCTATCGGCGAGGGTCATGGAGCTCTCGTACGAGCACATGAACAACCCCGAGAAGGTCTCCGTCTCCCCGGAGCAGATCACGGCCGAGCGGGTGAAGCAGGCGCTCTACCACGTCGAGCGGAGGGAAAAGCTTCCCCTTCTCCTCGGCATTCTCCAGCGGGAGGCCCCGAACCGGACGCTCATCTTCGTCAACACGAAGAGACAGGGGGAGAGGCTGGCCGAGCGGCTGACGCGGTTCGGCCGGGAGACGCGGGCGATCACTGGGGACATTCCCCAGAAGAAGCGCCTCCGGATGCTGAGCGATTTCAAGGAGGGACAGCTCCCGGTTCTCGTGGCGACGGACGTGGCTTCGCGGGGCCTGCACATCGAGGGCGTGACCCACGTGATCAACTACGACCTGCCCCAGGACCCGGAGGACTACGTCCACCGGATCGGCCGGACGGCCCGGGCGGGCGCGGAAGGGACGGCGATCTCGCTGGCGTGCGAGGAGTTCGTGTTCGGCCTGGAGGCGATCGAGGAGCTGATCGGGCACAAGATCCCGGTTGAATGGGCTTCTGAAGAGATGTTCGTCGAGGTTGGCCATGCCCTGCGGGAGAGGGCCGGGGAGTCCGCAGTCTCTCCGAGGGGCGGAGCCGGGAGACCGGGCGGACGCCCGCAGCGAAGGAGACAGTCATGAGACGCCTGGGAGCGGTCCTCCTCGTGTCGGCGGTCTTGCTCTTGTCGGCGGCCCCGGACGCCGCCGCGCGGGGATTCAAAGTGTACGGGGTCGAGGCGCCCGCGCGCGGCGAAACCGAGGCGGTCTACTGGGCTGACTACGTGGTTGCGGGAGGCAAGGGTTCGGCCGATGGCCTGTGGCGCCACACCGTCGAGATAGATTACAGTTTCTCCGAGCGATGGACGCTCGGCGTTTTCGGGGATTTCGAGGATACCAAGGAAGGCTCTCTGCGATATGCGCAGGCGCGGTTCCTGCTCCGGACAAAGGTCCTGGATGTTTCCCCGTCCGGTGCCGGTCTGGCTTTTCGCGTGGTCTACGATTTCCCGGAAAACTGGTACCGGAGCTACGAGCAGGTCGAGGTCCGGATGATCTTCGAGCAGTTCTTCGGGATCTGGAACGTCCGCCTCAACCCGATTTTCGAGAAGAAAACGAGCGGTCCCGATGTGACCGACGGTCTGTCGTTCGCCTACGCCGCGGGGGTCTATCGTCCGGTCGCGCCGAGCGTCAGCGCGGGGATCGAGCTCCACGGCGGTATCGGGGAGATCCGGGACCGCGACCCGACGCCGAAGCAGAGGCACTACGTGGTTCCGACCATCCGATGGAAGGTGAACAAGCGGCTCTCGTGGGAGGTGGGCGCGGCGGTCGGCTACACGCGGGAGGCCGACGACTTCACTCTGAAGAGCCTGTTGGAGTACCGCTTCTGATTGCGGTGAATCGGTGAATCGGTGAATCGGAAACATTCCAGCCCCGTGATTCGCTGCCTCGTACCGCCGGCGATCCGATCAACCCACTTACCCATGGAGCGGATCTGAAGAATGTCCGAGCTTCGCCAGGATCCCACGACGAACGACTGGGTGATCATCGCCCACGAGCGCGCGAAGCGCCCGAATCACTTCACCCGATCGAAGGCGCCGGCCGAACCTCCGCCCCCGTATCGGCCGGACTGCCCCTTCTGCGAGGGGAACGAGTCGATGACGCCCGAAGAAGAGTGGGCGTACCGCTCGGGCGCGCCGAACGGACCCGGATGGTGGGTGCGCACAATCACCAACAAGTTCGCCGCCTTGAGTATGCAAGGATCGATGGAGCGGAAGGACGAGTTCGGCCTCTTCCGCCGGATGGACGGCGTGGGGAAGCACGAGATCATCGTCGAGGCCCCGCGGCACGACGTGAGCATGGCCCTGATGTCCTCCCAGCAAGTGGAGGAAATCGTCCTTATGTACCGGGACCGGTACCTCCAGATGCGCGAGGACCCGCGGTTCAAGTACGTGACGATCTTCAAGAACCACGGCGAGCGGGCGGGGACGTCGATCGAGCACCCTCATTCGCAGATTGTCGCCACGCCGATCGTCCCCGCGGCCGTCCGCCGGCGCCTCGACGTGGCGATGCAGTACTACGACAACACGGGAAAGTGCATCTACTGCGACGTCCTGATCGTCGAGCAGAAAGTCGGGAGCCGGGTCGTCTACGAGAGCGACCGCTTCGTTGCCTTTCATCCCTTCGCGTCCCGCTCGCCGTTCGAAACGTGGGTCTTCCCAAAGGTCCGGCAGTCGGCGTTCGGCCAGATCTCGATCGGCGAGGCGAAGGAGTTCGCCCATGTCTTGCGGATCGTCCTGCTGAAACTCCACAAGGGCCTCGACAACCCGGACTACAACGCGATCATCCACACCGTCCCGTTCAAGGACGAGGTGGAGGAGTACTATATGTGGCACATGCAGATCGTGCCCAGGGTGAGCCACGTGGCGGGGTTCGAGATGGGTTCCGGAATCTATATCAACTCGGCGGTGCCGGAGGAGACGGCTGCCTTCATGCGCGGGATCGAGACGTGACGCGGACGCTAGCCTTTCCGGTCTCGGGAATGTCGTGCGCGGCGTGCGCTTCGCGGATTCAGGCGGGGCTCAACAGCCTGCCCGGTGTGAGCGGCGCGGAGGTCAACTTCGCGGCCGGGCAAGCCAGCGTCACGTACGATCCGGCCGTCGTCGGGCTTCCGGCGATCCTTGCCGCCGTCAAAGGCCTTGGGTACGACGCCCGGACCGATGAGATCGTCCTGCCGATCCTCGGCATGTCGTGCGCCTCCTGCGTCGTCAAGATCGAAGCGGCGCTCGCCGCGCTCCCCGGCGTCGTGTCGGCGTCGGTGAACCTGGGGACGGAGAAGGCCGCCGTCCGGTACATCGGCCGTCTGGTGAGCGCGGCCGACATGAAGAAAGTCATCGAGGGGGCCGGCTACGGGGTCCTGGATGTGGCTGAAGAGGACCTCCTCGAGAAGGAAGCCCGCCTCCGCCGCGATGAGGTCGACCGTCTCCGGCGGCGCCTTGTCGCCGGGACCGTCCTTGTCGTTCCCCTCTTCGTTCTCTCCTCGTGGGAGATGATGGGGCTCGCCGCTCTCCTGTTTCCAATCCCGCGGGGTCTCTTGGTCGGTCTCCAGTGGGTCCTCGCGACGCCGATCCAGCTCTGGGTCGCCCGGCCCTTCTACGCCGGCGCCTGGTCGGCTGGGCGGCACGGCACGACGAACATGAACACGCTGATCGCCGTGGGAACGTCCGCGGCTTACGGCTACAGCGCGGCGGCGGCGCTCTTTCCGGGGTTCTTCGAGGTCCCCGGATATGCGGCCGACGTCTACTTCGACACGGCCGGGGCGATCATCGTCCTCATCCTGCTGGGACGGCTTCTGGAGGCCCGGGCGAAAGGGCGGACGTCGGAGGCGGTCAAGCGCCTGATGGGCCTCGCCCCGAAGACGGCTCGCGTGGTTCGAGACGGCGCCGAGGCGGACGTTCCCCTGGCCGATGTGGCCGCGGGCGACCTCGTGGTCGTGCGTCCGGGCGAGAAAGTCGCGGTCGACGGAACGGTCGTGTCGGGGCGCTCGTCCGTGGACGAGTCGATGGTGACGGGGGAGTCGATTCCGGTCGAGAAGCAGGCCGGAGACACGGTGATCGGCGCGACGCTCAACAGGACGGGAACTTTCACGTTCCGGGCCACCCGCGTTGGGCGTGACACGATGCTCGCGCAGATCGTCCGCCTGGTGGAGGAGGCGCAGGGGTCCAAGCCGCCGATCGCGCGGCTGGCCGACGTCATCGCCTCGTACTTCGTTCCGGCCGTGATCGGGATTGCGCTTCTGACCTTTCTCGTCTGGTGGTTCTTCGGTCCGGCGCCGTCGTTTACGTACGCCGTCCTCAACATGGTGGCCGTCCTCATCATCGCCTGTCCGTGCGCACTGGGTCTCGCGACGCCCACGTCCGTCATGGTCGGCACGGGGAAGGGGGCCGACCACGGGATCCTCTTCCGTTCGGGCCCGGCTCTGGAGACGCTTCACCGCGTTACCGCCGTCGTATTCGATAAGACCGGAACGCTCACGCGGGGCGAGCCCGAGGTGACGGATATTGTGTCCGTCTCCGGCGAAAGGCCCGAGGAGATTCTTCGGCTGGCGGCGAGCGTGGAGAAGGGGTCGGAACACCCCCTGGGCGAGGCCGTTGTCCGGCGGGCGGCCGCTGGGAACGTCGATCTTGCGGGGGTGTCGGGATTCGCGGCGATCGCGGGCCGCGGCGTGGAGGCGTCCGTGGACGGGGTGAAGGTCCTTCTCGGGACGGAGAGGTTGATGCGGGAGCAGGGGGCCGATCCCGGGGCCGCCCAGGCCGACGCGGACCGGCTTGCCGGCGAAGGGAAGACGCCGATGTACGTGGCCCGCGGGGGGGAGGTCATCGGCCTCATCGCCGTGGCCGACCGGGCGAAGGAGAACGCGCATCGAGTCGTCGCGGCCCTCCACGGACAGGGGATCGAGGTCGCCATGATCACGGGCGACCGGAGGCTGACGGCCGAGGCGATCGCCCGCGAGCTTGGGATCGACCGGGTCATGGCCGAAGTCCTGCCGCGCGAGAAGGCGGCCGAAGTCGCCCGCCTGCAGAAGGAAGGCAGGGTCGTGGCGATGGTGGGGGATGGGATCAACGATGCGCCGGCTCTCGCGCGGGCGGACGTGGGGATCGCCCTGGGAACGGGGACGGACGTCGCGATGGAATCGGCCGACGTGACGCTCATCCGCGGCGACGTCGGCGCCGTCGTCGCCGCGATCGCTCTGTCGCGGGCGACGATCCGGAACATCAAGCAGAACCTTTTCTGGGCCTTCGCCTACAACACGATCCTCGTGCCCGTCGCGGCGGGAGTCCTGTACCTGGCCTTTTCCGGGGGGACGCCGCCGGGCCTCAAGTGGGTCCTCGGCGATTTTGGGTTCCTCAATCCGATCCTGGCGGCGGCGGCCATGGGTCTTTCGTCCGTCTCCGTGGTGACGAACGCCCTCCGCCTTCGGCGGTTTCAGCCTCCCGCGCTGGGCGCGGCGTAACGGGGCGATTCCGGGATGCACCTCCGGGTCGGTTCGATCATTGCGGCGCTGGCCGCCGTCACGGCCGTCCACTGGGCGACCGACCCTCACCTCGGCCTCCTCCATGGAATCCTGGGGCATCTGTACCTTCTTCCGATCCTGCTGGCTTCCTTCTGGTTCGGGCTCAAGGGGGGGGTCGCGACGGCGGTCGTGTCCGCGCTCGTTTACGCGCCGCACCTCGTCCTGCTGAGAGGGGAACAGGCGCACGGAACGCTCGAGATCTACAATGTCCTGGAGATCGTTCTCTACCTGATCATTGGGTCGGCGACGGGGGTCCTGGCCGAGAACGAGCGGCGGCAACGGGCAAAGACGGACGAGGCGCTGGCCGAGCTGAGGCGGTCCCACGACCTTCTTCGAGAGCAGTCGGACGCCCTCCTGGGCGCGGAGCGGGAACTGAGGCGGGCGGACCGCCTCTCGGCGCTGGGGGAGTTGGCCGCATCGATGGCCCACGAGGTGCGGACGCCGCTCGCCTCGATCCGGGGGGCGGTGGAAATCCTCGGGGACGCCGTTCCGAAGGACGACCCGCGGCGGCAGTTCGTCGACGTCCTTGTGAGCGAGACCGACCGGCTGGACAGGTACGTTGGGACTGTCCTTGAGTTCGCCCGGCCGCCCAGGCCGGAGCGGGGTCCGTGCGACGTGAACGAACTCGTTGCCTCGACAGCCACCCTCGTGGCCAAGCAGGCGAAGCACGCCGGGGTCCGGCTCCGGATCGAGCGCGACGAACGGATCGGGAAGGAGATGTACGACGCCGGCCTCCTTCGCCATGCCCTGATGAACCTCGTTCTGAACGCTATCCAGGCGATGCCGCGGGGAGGCGTTCTCACGCTCAGGACGACCGCGGTCCGGGAGGGAGGGGTAGCGATCGACGTGGCCGATACTGGCCCGGGGATTCCGGACGAGATCAGGGACCGCCTCTTTTCCCCGTTTGCAACCCTGAGACCCGGGGGCACGGGACTGGGTCTCAGCATTGCGAGGCGGATCGCCGAACAGCACGGCGGGAGCCTCGCGTACGAATCGAGCGAGGGGGAGGGGACGGTTTTCCATATGTTCTTGCCTGGGCTTGGTGAGTCGAATCATTCGACAGATCAGGGTGTTACAGGCCATAATTGATGGGTTTCCACTAATGGGGAATTTGTTAATCCATTTTGTCAGCATTTGATTTTGATGAGGTATCACTGGAACACCATGAGTTCAATTCTTCTGGTTGATGACGACGATTCCCTGCGGCGGGTCCTGAGCTTCCAGCTTGAAGAGGCCGGGTACAACGTGACAGCCGTTCCCTCAGCCGAGGCGGCGATGGAGAGAATCGGCAAGGGAGGGAGACCGTTCGATCTGGTCGTGACCGATCTGGCCATGGCCGGGATGGACGGGATCGAGCTCCTCCGCCGCGCGAAGGGTGAGGCACCCGGGACGGAGGTGATCGTGATTACGGCGTTCGGGACGGTCGAGTCGGCCGTCTCAGCCATGAAGGCCGGGGCGTTCGACTACGTGACGAAGCCTGTCTCGCGGGACGAGCTCCTTCTCACGGTGGACAAGGCGCTCCGGATGAGGCGGCTCGCGTCCGAGAACGTGAATCTCAGGGCCGAGCTGGCGAGCCGCGAGGGTTTCGGGAGCCTGGTCGGCCGAAGCCAGGGCGTCCGGGAGGCCGTCGCGACGGCCGTCAAGGTGGCCGCGACGGACACGACGGTCCTTCTTCTGGGCGAGAGCGGGACTGGGAAGGAGCTGATGGCGCGGGGGATACACGCGGGATCTCCGCGGGCCGGAGGGCCTTTCGTGGCGATCAACTGCGCGGCGATCCCGGAGGGACTCGTCGAGAGCGAGCTGTTCGGGCACGTGCGGGGCGCCTTCACGGGGGCCGTCCGGGACCGGGCCGGAAAGTTCGAGGAGGCGCACGGGGGAACGCTCTTCCTGGACGAGATCGGCGATCTCAAGGCCGACCTGCAGGCCAAGCTCTTGCGGGTCATCGAGACGCGCGTGATCGAGAAGGTTGGCGGCGGGAAGCCGGCCGCCGTGGATATCCGGCTGGTCGCGGCGACGCATCGGGATCTGGCCGAGATGATCCGGAAAGGGGAGTTCCGGGAGGACCTCTACTATCGTCTCTCGGTCGTCTCGATCCCGATCCCGGCGCTCCGCGAAAGGGAGGAGGACGTTTCTCTCCTCGTCGATCACTTCGTTCGGAAGTTCAACCGGGACGAGAGAGTCTCGGTGGACGCGGACGTTCTGGCCCTTTTCAAGCTGCACGCCTGGCCGGGAAACGTTCGCGAGCTGGAGAACGTCATCGAGCGGGCGTCCATTCTCCGGGCGGGGCCGAGAATCACGCGGGCGGACCTTCCTCCCGGTTTCGGCGAGGCCGTAGCCGTAGAGACCCTCTACCCGGGCGGACTCCCGGACGGGTCGCTCTCGCTCGATCGGCTGGAGCGGGAATTGATCGAGCGCGCGCTCCGCCGGTTCGGCGGCAACCAGAGCCGGACGGCCCGGTACCTCGGAATCTCGCGCCCCACGCTCATCTACCGGATGAAGAAGTACGGCTTGCGCGAAGAGGAGGAAGAAAGGTAAATTGGAAAACATTGGTGAATAGGTGAATGGGTGAATAGGTGAATGGGTGAATAGGTGAATAGGTGAATGGGTGAAAGCCGCACCCCCTTTACAAGTTCCCGAGATCGCGTTCGGGACATGCCCCGAAAGCATCTTCGGGACAAGGGAGGATGGGTGGGGAGGAGAGAACTCCCGGCAGGCGGCGGGGACTGGAGAAGAATGGATCAAATCACTGAAGCGGCGGCCGTGAGTGTTTCGACCCGGAATCCGGTCCGGCGCCTCTACAACTGGGTCCTCCATTGGGCGCATACGCCGTACGGCACGCCCGCGCTCTTCGTCCTGGCATTCGTCGAATCGTCGTTTTTTCCCGTTCCGCCGGACGTCCTGCTCATGGCTCTGGCGCTCTCCAGGCGCGAGAAGGCGTGGTGGTACGCGACCGTCTGCTCCGTCGGCTCGGTCCTCGGCGGCGTCGCCGGGTGGGTGATAGGCGCGGCCTTCTACGACACGGTCGGCCACCGGATCATCGAGGGGCTCGGGTATCAGGAGCAGTTCAATCTCGTGGGGACGTACTTCCAAGAGAACGCGTTTCTCTATATCCTCACCGCCGCCTTCACGCCGATCCCGTTCAAGGTCTTCACGATCGCGTCGGGCGTCTGGCACATTTCGCTCGTCACGCTCATCGCGGCCTCCGTCATCGGCCGCTCGGGCCGCTTCTTCCTCGTGGCGGGGTCGCTCCACTTCTTCGGCGCGCCGGTCAAGCAGTTCATCGAGAGATACTTCGATCTCCTCACCTTCGCGTTCCTCGGTCTCCTCGTCGGCGGTTACTTCCTCATCCGGTTGATGATGGGGTAGGACTCCCAACCTTGCGCTCGATTGACTCCCGGGGGGTTTTTCGATAGGCTCCATCGGGTCCGGCGGGGGAGTCACTGTGTCCGTTGAATTGAGCTTCCTGGGAATTCCGAGAAATCTGACCACGGCCGTCCTGGCACTTGCGATCGGCATCGGCGTTGCCTTCGTCCTGGGCGCCGCCATGCGGACGCTCTTCGGACGCGCCCTCTCGCCGATCGTGCGGTGGACGATCAACGCCCTTCTGATTTTCGTCGCGATCGAGACGTTCCTGTACTTTGGCGGCCCGGCCCTTCCCGCCGGGATCTACAACTACGTCTCGTTCCTGGCGTGGACGCTGTTCTTCGCGGCCGTGTTCCGCTTCCTGCTACGCACGTTCATGAACTTCCTCGCGAAGAGAGGGTCCGCCGCCGCGGTCAACCCCCTCATCCGGCACATCCTGTTCGTTCTTCTCCTGGCGCTCGTCGTCACCATCCTTCTTCGGGAGATCCTGGACGTGCACGTGACGTCCATCGTGGCAACGTCCGCCGTCCTGACGGCCGTCATCGGTCTCGCCCTCCAATCGACGCTGTCGAACGTGATCGCGGGCCTCACGATCCAGACCGACCGTCTCTTCAAGCCGGGAGACTGGGTCGCGCTCGGCGAGCATAAGGGAATCGTCCTCGAGACCTCGATCCGGAGCACGAAGATCCGGACGCGCGAGAACGTGATCGTCGTCGTTCCGAACGGAAAGATCATCGAGGCCCCTGTCGTCAACTTTTCCCAGCCGGGGCCTGAGTACATCCGGCCGTTCTTCGTCAGCGTCGGGTACGAGCATTCTCCGGGGGAGGTGAAAGAGGCGATCCGGGAGGCCCTGGCCGGCCAGCCGCATATCATCCAGGATCCTCCGGCCGCGATCCGCGTCGATTCGTACGGCGATTTCGCCGTCAGCTACGAGATCCGCGCCTGGGTGAAGGACGGGGTCTTCGAGGAACTGGTGCGGGACGAAGCGCTGACCCGGATGTGGTACATCTTCAAGAGGCGCGGGATCCGGATCCCTTTCCCGATCCGGGACGTGACCCTGCACGCGCCGCAGGACGCGGAGCGGATAGCGGGGGAGACGGCCCGCGGGGTGGAGGCGCTCCTGAGAGACGTCCAGATCATGAGCCCGCTCTCGGAAGAGGAGCGTTCACGCGTCGCGCGGGCCGCGCACGTCCATCGGTATGCGAGCGGTGAAGTCCTGTTCCGGCAGGGGGACGCGGGGGAGTCCTTTTTCCTGATCCGGTCGGGATCGGTCGACATCGTCATCCAGGACGCGAGCGGGACGGAGCGGCATCTTGCGACGCTCGGTCCGGGAGAATACTTCGGAGAGATGTCGCTCCTCACGGGCGAGCCTCGCTCGGCGACGGCGCGCGTGACGCGCGACCTCGTCGTCGTGGTCGTCACGAAGGACCATTTCGCGGCACTGCTCGAGACCAATCCGGAGCTGGCCGACCGGTTCTCGGATACGCTCGCCAGGCGGCAGGCGGAGATCCACGCCGAGTTGGCGCGGGAGACGGGCCAGGCTCAGGCGTTCTCTTCGGAGGAATACAAGCGGGGACTCCGCGGCCGGATCCGCCAGTTCTTCCGCCTGAAGCCGAGGAAGGAGGGGTGATGTCCGACCTCTCGACCCATCAACCTGTTGACGCTGCCACCGGAACTAGTGTAGATTCCCGCGAACTTTCCCACCGAGAGAAGCGATGATTCAGAACAACATCCCGGAAGGCCTGACGTTCGACGACGTGTTTCTCCTTCCCGCGAAGTCCGAGGTCATTCCGCGGGACGTGGACGTCCGGACGCGGCTCTCGCGTCAGATCGAGATCAACATCCCGATCGTGTCCGCCGCGATGGATACCGTGACCGAGGGGCGGC
>Ga0154722_1011_pt1 | contig 25294 bp, 23 predicted proteins | sample Rifle2008BG16ft_FD_105730 | JGI IMG/M metagenome (GOLD analysis project Ga0154722, IMG submission 105730) | Nitrospirae bacterium RBG_16_64_22 | reverse complement strand
ATATTTTCTTGATTGGAGCGGGCGACGGGGTTCGAACCCGCGACACCAAGCTTGGGAAGCTTGTACTCTACCACTGAGCTACGCCCGCCCATACTGGGATGCAGGGCCGTACGTTACAAAGCCGCTCGTCCTCTTGTCAAGACTCAAAAGAAGAGTTGGCTCTTGCCGAATCGCCGGGAATGGATTATGAAAGGGGTTGCTTACAGGAGCCCTCCAATGGAACCCGAAAAGATCATCGCCCGTTTCCGGGACGGTCGCGTCGCGCGCGGCCACCTCGTCCGGCTCAGTCCGACCGAATCCCACCTCGTCGTCACGGAGGCGGACAAGGGAGGCCCGGAAACCCGGATCCCTCTTTCCGAGCTGAAAGCGATCTTCTTTGTCCGGTCGTTCTCCGGCTCCGGAAAGCACCAGCCGGGAGAAAAAGCCTCGAGCGTGGACTACGTGGGACGCAAGGTCGGCGTTCGTTTCGCGGACGGCGAGGTCGTCACCGGCTACGCGCGGGGATTCGACACGACCCAGAAGGGCTTCTTCCTCTACCCGATCGAAGCGAACTCGAACAACCGAAAGATCTTCGTCGTCCGCGACGCCGTCGAGGAAGTCAAGACGCTCGACCGGGAGTCCGGCGGCGCGGAGTGGCTTTCGGGGTAGCGTGATGGATCAAGATGAAGAGCGGTTCAGAGTTCAGAGTTCGGACATAGACGCTGGGGGTTCCAGACTCCCAACTCCAGACTCCGAACTCAGCACCCCGCCCAGCCGCCCAATTACACTGCCTGCCGATTGAGCCCCAGGTCGGATGCGACGTCCGCGATGATCTCCTTGTCGATCACGTCCCTCTTGAGCAGGAAGCCTTCCAGAAGGGCGTTGTCGCAGACGGTGTTAATGAGGCGGGGAATTCCCTTCGCGTACATGTGGACGGCCAGGATCGCCTCCGGCGTCAGGATCTCCCGCTCGCACCCGGCGATCCGCAGGCGGTGTCGGACGTACTCTTCCGTCGCCTCCGCCGGAAGCGACTTGAGCCGGCACTTGACGGCGATCCTCTGCTGGAGGGGCTCGTCCAGGGCCATGCACTCGTCGAGCTCGGGCAGGCCGAAGAAGATGAACGAGACGAGCTTGCCGCCGGGGACCTCGAGATTCAGGAGGCCGCGGAACTCCTCCATGACCTCGCGCGACCTCAGCATCTGCGCTTCGTCGATCAGCACGACGGCTTTCTTGCCGGCCTCGTGGATCTCCACGAGCCGCTGGAACAGGTTGTTGAGGAGATCGACCTTGTCCTCCGAGACGCTCGGGACGCCGAGCTGCATGGCGATCTTGCGGAGCAGCCACTCGGTCGTGATCGAAGAGTGGATGATCACGAGCAAGGCCGATTCGTAGCGGTCCTCGTCCAGCTCATCCAGCATCCGGCGGGCGAGCGTCGTCTTCCCGGTCCCGATGTCCCCCACCAGGACGGCCAGCCCCTTCATTGTCTCGACGGCGTACTTCAGCCGGAGAAGCGCCTCGGCGTGCTGCGCGCTCCCGTAATAGAACCGGTTTTCGATGACGTTCGAGAATGGATGCTCGCGGATCTGGTAGAACTCCAGATAGCTCATTCACGCCTCAGAGATACGACACGCGCTTCCGATGCGCCTGATTGTCGGGCGGTCCCTCGCGCTCCTCCGGCGCCGCGGAGGCCGCTTTGCTTCCGGACTGCTGGGAGGGCTCCTTCTTCCCCTTGGAAGGCGCCCCGCTCTCCTTGGGCGAGAGCGTCTTCTCGATCTCCGCAACCCGGGTCTGGGCGTCGCGAAAGGTGGGATCGATCTGAACGATCTCCCTGAACGTCTCGAGGGCTTCGCCCATGAGACCGCCCGCTTCGTAGGCAAGGCCGAGGTCGTAGCGCAGTCCGAGGTAGTCCTCCTCGCCGTGCCCCGGGTCCGCCAAGCCCTTCCGAAACTCGTTGATCGCCAGCTTGTACCGTCCTGCCTCATGGTAGCACATCCCGAGCATGCTGCACGCGTCCATGAACCGGGCCGGGTCCCGCGCCGAAAGCTGAAACTCGCTGATCGCCTCGTTGAGAAGCCCCATCTCCTTGTACGCGATCCCAAGGTTGTAGTGGGTCTCATAGTCCTCGTCGCCGAGCTGTTGCTCGACGCCCCGCTTGAACTCGTAGAAAATTTCTTCCAGATCCTTGTCCTCGAACGACGTCTCGGTTGGAAGCGGCGCTTCCACCTCCATCTCCTGCTTGAGCTCCGTTGCGAAGTCGAAGAAGTCCCCGATTTCCCCTCCGGCTTCGGCCTCTTCGGAGGGAGGGCCTTCGCTCGTGAGCCGGATCGATGGAGCGGCCCCTTCCTCGGACTCCGCCGGCGCGGGCGGGAGAGGGACCTCGGACCGGGGGATCTCAGCCGCGGGCTCGGGTTCTTTCTCGAAGAACGATTCGATCGGCGGCTCGCCGGCCGGCTCCGGAAATTCCGGCGGGGGGGGAGCCGGGGCCGCGGCAGGAGGAACAACCTCTTTCAGGAAGATCGGCTCGAAACGGACATCTTCTTCCCGTGTTCTGGTTTCCGGAAGGGCGGCCGCCTCCGCCCTCTTTTCCGGGGCCAGCTCGATCTCCCCAAAAGCCGCCTGCAGTTCCACTTCCTCCCCCGGCGCTAGGGCCCCCTGTTGCGCGCCCAGGAGGGCCTCCTCCCAGGGACGGACCCCCTCGGGCTCCTCGGAAGGAATGGAGACGGGCTCGGTGTGAGGAAAAACGGTTTCGGGTGCCGGCGGCGCGGAGACAGCCTCCTCTGGGGCCTTCCCGCCCAGACGTTCGAGGCCTCGGCGCGCGCCCGGATGGTCGGGAAAAGCGACAAGGATCCGTTGAAACAGCACCCTCGCCTCGCCTTCCAGTCCCTGCTGGGCGTAGAACTCCGCCTCCGAGACGAGATCGTCCAGATCGTCCGCCGAGACGGCCGCCGTGGGCGGTTCGGGCTCGGGACCCTCCTCCGCAATCTCCAGCTCGAAGGTCGGGACCGTCTCTTCGCCTTCTTCCGGCGCCGCCCTCGCGGGTCCCGCTTCCGCGGGAACCGGAGGAGATTCGGGAACCGCCGGCTCCTCGTATGCGGTCCGCTCGATCTCCAGACGGGGTTCCGGACCGATTTCGACCGGTGTCGCTTCCTCCCGGCCTCTTTCCAGGCCCGGCGGCGGCGCGATTTCCTGCTCCTCCCCGAACTCGAACGCGGCGAGGTCCACGGTGGGAATCTCCTCCCGCGCCGGGGGGGCGGCCTCCGGCGGCTTGGACAGACCCAGCCGGTCGCGAAGAACGATGCTTTCGGGATGACGCTGGAGGGCCTCGGCCAGGACCGTCTGCGCGCCCGCCTTTTCCCCGCGGCTTTCGAGGACGTCGGCGATTGTCAGAGATTCGTTGAGCGCCTCGACGGGGCTCCCCGTCTGGAGGTAGACGTCCCGGAGCTTCGTATGGAGCGCCAGGTTCTTCGGATCGCGGTCCAGGAGACGCAGGAGATGCTCTACGGCCTTCCCGGCCAACTGGTACTTGAGGTAGACATCGACCTCCGTCAGATCTACTGGACGGTCGATTCCTCCCGCGGGTTCGGGCCCTGGAGCGGGCGACGAGATCTTCTCGACCTTCTCGACGCGGACCCCTGCTGGCGCGGCGGGTTCGAACGAGACCGGGCGCCGCTCCTGCTGGAGTTCCGCCGCGGCCGGAGCGGCCGCTCCTGGCTGGGGCGGGGCCGGCTGGAGTTCGCGCAGGCGCCGCTGGATCCCGCCGTCCTCGGGGCGATGCTCGAGGATCTTCTGGTAGATGTTGGCGGCCTTCTCCCGGTTACCCTGCTTGACATAGAGTTCGGCCAGCTCCTGATATTCGCCGACCGCCCTGTCCTCGTCTCCCTTTCGGAGGAGTTGTTCGATCAGGAGGTGCCTGATGTCGATGGAGGATGGGTCTTCCTGAACGAGACGGTCGAGAACCTCGTCGATCTTCGCGTCGTCGCCCGCCCCGCGGTAGTGGTCCATGCACAGATTGAGCGAGGCGAGCGCGCCGGCCGTATCGCCTGCCCGTAGATGGACCTCGATGAGCATTTCGCGCAGGTTGATCTGGCTCGCGTCCTGCTCGAGCGCCGCTTCGGCAAATCGGCGCGCTTCGCTCATCTGGCCTGACCCGAAGGCCAAGTCGGCCGCGAGGGCGAGCGCGCGAATGTTGCGGGAATCGGCCCGGAGCAGCTCGCCCAGGGCCTCCCGCGCTTCGGACGTCCTGCCCGAGACCGCGAGAAGACGAGTGATTTCCAGCGAAACGGCCTGATCGTCCGGAATGGCGGAGCGGATCCTCGCGAGTTCCTGCAATGCCTCGTCGATCTTCCCCGAAGCCTCGTACCTTCGGGCGAGCTCCACCGCTTCGCGGACGGCATCCGACCGGCGGCCCTCGCGCAAGTACATCTCCACCAGGCGGACCCGGAGCTTGACGTTGTCCGGGTTGAGATCGGCCATCCGCTTATAGATCTCGAGGGCACGGCCGATCTGCCCGCTCTTGGTCAGGTGCTCGGCGACCTTGAGATAGGCCTCGTTGGCGTCCTTCACGAGACCGCGGGCTTCGTTGAGCTCGGCCAGGCTGAGATACGTCTCCACCCGGGCCGGGTTGATGTTGAGGATCTTCTTGTAGATGGCGAGGGCTTTGAGGTCGAACCCTTCGTTCCGCCAGACCATGGCGGCCTGCTCGTAGGCCTCGACGGCCTCCGCCTTCGCTCCCCGCTTCAGGTGGAGGTCGCCGATCGTGTTGTGGATGTTGCCGTCGCCGGGAAAGTCTCGGAGAAGCTTCTGGTACTCGGCAATGGCCTGCGGGATCTGCCCCCGCGCAACCAGCTTCTGGGCTTCTCGAATGACGTCGCTCTTGGTCAAGGCCACGAGGTCTGGTCCTCGCTGTACGGGTGGAAGAAGGATGCTTCCCGAATTATGGAATGAAGCCCATTCTGCGTCGCGCGGTCAATTTGACATTTATCACACAAGGATGGGGGTGTCAAGACTGGAAAGGGCGAAAAATCAATCAATTACGCGCTTTTCCCCAGCCACGCTCCAGGCTATCCGTGCCCCTCGCTCCTGCCTTATGGCCGCGAGAATCGAATTGACAGATCCGAATCCATCCATACTTCACTCAGCAAAATGGCGGGGTGGACGGGGCTCGAACCCGCGACCTCCGGCGTGACAGGCCGGCGTTCTAACCAAGCTGAACTACCACCCCAATCGGAAATCCAGTCAATCGTCAATCGTCAATGGTCACCGGTCGATGGGAAAGGAACCCCCCGCCACAAGGTCCATTGACGATTGACCATCGACCGATAACGGCAGTTGTGGTAGGCGGAACAGGGATCGAACCTGTGACCTCTGCCTTGTAAGGGCAGCGCTCTCCCGGCTGAGCTATCCGCCCGTCCGCCTTCCGGCAGATGTATCTCGAAACGGAAAAAGGAGTGAACGTCAATAACAATGCGAAGAGCGAACCGCCCTTCGCACCCACGAAAGATACTCGAAAAATCCAACTCGTGTCAAGCAAACTGGCATGGGAACAAGGCTTGACCCAGCCCGGCGGCCGCTCTAAGATGCCGTTGTCCTCGCAAAGGAGACGCACATGGGCGAAAGGACGCCCTTTCAGGAACTGACTCTTCAGGACAGGTTCGAAGTCGCCGTCTACAGGATAGGCGTCGGGCTTGCCATCGCCGCGACCGTCACGGGAGCCGTTCTTCTCCACCGCCCGGACTCGGCTTCGCCGGGCCTCGTCTCGGGCACGCTCGGATTATTCGTCGGCGGAAACCTCGCCGCCGCCCTCTTCATCCACCTCTACGCCCGTCCGGTCCGCATCTTCATCCGGACGCTCGGCATCGTCTCGGGCGTCCTCCTGCTCGCCGCGCTGTCCGCGGCCTCCCAGCAGGAGAGGCACGTCTGGGAGGTCCTTCTCTCGACGGGCCTCGGCACGCTCACGCTCGCCTCCTTCAGTCTCATTCTCGCCTTCGTCGGCGTGAAGGAGGCTTTCTGCTTCCGGCTGAACGAAGGATACCTGGCCGGGATCGTCATCCCGCTGATCCCGCTCCTCCACGCGGCCGGCGCTCCGCTCTCCGCGATCCGCGCCGCGCTGTCGGTGACGGCCGGCCTCCTCCTCCTTTTCGCCGCCCGGAAGCTGTTCCAGCCCATGCATTACGACGTCGGCGACAAGACCAAATACACCTGACCGGCCGCCCGCGGATGATCACGCACATCGTTTTCTTCAAGCTGAAGGACCGCACGCCGGCCGGGACTGAGGAGGCGCGGAGCGTTCTTCTTGCAATGGACGGCAGGATCCCGGAACTCCGTCATCTGGAAGTGGGGATCGACGTCGTCCGCTCTCCCCGCTCGCACGACATCGCCCTGGTGACGAAGTTCGATTCCCTCGAAGATCTCGCCGCCTACCAGGCGCATCCCGTCCATCAGGAGGTCGTCCGGTACATCCAGTCGGCCGCGGAATCGTCCGTCGCCGTGGACTACGAGACATAGAACCAGCGGTTCGCCCGTTTCGGCCCCCCGTGAATCCACCGCTCGCCCCGGACCTTCTCGAAGCCGCCTACCGGCGCGGCCTCTTTCCCATGGCGGAAGAGGACGGAAGGATCGCGTGGTATTCCCCCGATCCGCGGGGCGTCTTCGACCTCGACCGGTTCCACGTGCCGCGGCGCCTGGAGCGCGTCATCCGGTCGGGGCGCTTCGAGATCGGGATCGACGCGGACTTCGAGGCCGTCATCCGGGCCTGCGCCGGACGGGAGGAGACGTGGCTGAACGAGGAAATGATCGCCGCCTACGCCGACATGCACCGGAAGGGCTTGGCCCACAGCGTCGAGGCGCGCCGGGAAGGAAGACTCGCCGGCGGTCTCTACGGCGTGGCGCTAGGCGGGGCGTTCATGGGGGAGAGCATGTTCCACGTCGAGACGGACGCTTCGAAGGTCTGCCTCGCGCACTTGGTCGAGCGCCTGAGGGAGCGGGGCTTCGTCCTTCTCGACACGCAGTTCCTTACGCCCCATCTCGCCCGCTTCGGCGCGCGCTGGATCCCGCGGAGCGAGTACCTCCGCAGGCTGACGCACGCCCTGACACTCGATCGGCGGTTTGGTTGAGATGATTCCAATAACCGCAGGTCTTTCACCGCAGAGCGCACGGAGTACGCAGAGGAAACGCTTTTCGGGCGGTCTTGCAACCGACCAAGGCGAGGTCTCTGTTTCCTCCTATCCCCTGAAATTCTCCGCGTTCTCTGCACCCTCCGCGGTTCAACGGCTTTTTCCACGATGATGAGGCCGGGCAGGAAGAGCCTCCCGCTCCAGACGATCCTTTTCCTCGCGCTCGCGGGAACCCCGCCTCTTGGGCGGGGCCAAGGCGCCCAGGGCGACGTGGAGATCCGGGAGAGATGGGCCAAAGCCGTCGCCGCGACGCGGACGGAGGCTTGCGCGGAAGAGAGCGAGCCGATCCGGAAGTCGATCGACTACGCGGCCATGCTGATCGTCCACGGGGAGATCGCCGAGGCGAAAGATGTCCTCGCCGGCGCGGCCCGAAAGGCCCGGTCGCCCGCCTGCGGCGAAACCCTCCGCAGACTCTCTATCCCGCCATCCTGAAGGCGGGTCTTCCGCCGGGACGGCGTGTCAACGGAAACCACGGCTCCCGGTCTACCCGACCTCGCAGATCATCTCGATCTCAACGGCGGCGTCGGCGGGAAGCTCGGCGACGCCGACGGCGGCGCGGGCGTGCCGGCCCTCCTCGCCGAAGAGCTTCACGAGGAGTTCCGAAGCCCCGTCCACGACCTGGGGCTGGGACGTAAATCCGGGGGCGGAGTTGACGTACCCCGTTACTTTCACGATCCGGCGGACGTTCTCGAATCCGCCGCCGTACTTATCAACTACGGCCAGGGCATTGAGCACAGCGAGCCGCGCCGCGTTCCGGCCCTCGTCGATCGAAACGTTTCCGCCGACCTTCCCCGTGACGGCGACCGCCCCCTTCTCGATCGGAAGCATACCGCTCACGAACAGGAGATTCCCCGCCTTGACCGCCGGCACATACCCGCCCCGCGGCGCCGGCGGCTCGGGAAGGAGAATTTCGAAGGCGGCCTTCATGTAGAAATCTTCTTCAAAAACACCGAGTTTTTCCGCAACCTGCTAGAGCGAGAGTTGCGGTTGCTGAGAGTCGCTCGTTTTCTTCCCTCGCAAGAGCACGACCGCCTCTTCGCCTTTCCTCGGGAGAACCAGGCGCCTCGGCCGATAACCACTCGCGTGTATTTCGTCTCCCCACTGTGTCCACCCTGGGCGCGGATGCCGGGCGAACAACTCCAACCACGGCCCCGGACTGCATTTCTCAATCAGGTCGTAAAACTCGTCCGGCTTCCTCGAGTGCTCGCGTTTTCGCCTGCAAACTATGTTGACGGTCCGTCGTCCAGGCTCAAGAGTCCGGAGATGCCCACGAATACCGAAGAGCAGAAGTTCCGTGACGTTCCTGTAATAGAATCCAACCCCGCGCCCATCAGGACCGCCGTCCTTACGGACCTTGTACCACACAAGGTTGGTCTTATACTTGAAACCCCAGGCATCCATTACCTTCAATCCCCAAGCGAGAAGCGCATTGGGGCACCAAAGATAAAGGTGAGATGGAGTGTCAACAATATCCTTGACGGGGAGGGAGCAAATCTCATCAACCTTCATTGTTCGATAGCGATGAAGGCGTCGGTGCTCTGGCGCCATCTTCCCCGTGCGGTTCGAGAATTGCCAAGGAGGGTCAGCATAGACCGTTCTGATCTTCTGTGGCCCTTGGTCCTCAGCGTCTGACCGGCCATTCGCAAAGCGGTTAGGCATTCGCATCATAGAGACCTTTCTTCATCCCAAAAGCAAGCACAGGACACCCTCCAGCGGATCTGTTGTTCATCTTCGGGATGAGCTTTCCCATGTGTGTTGTTGATGCACCGTATGATTGGCCCTTGCCGAGACTGTCAAAAATATCCTGCAACTCCGAGGCCCGCGTAATTATGACACCCACGCTCAGCACAGCCAGTTCGAACAGAAGCCGGAATGTCGTGAGATCGCGGTCATAGAAAGGATCCTTGTTGTTCCACTCGGTCTCGATCGCCACGCGATTCTTGAAGTAATCAACATGATGAGTCGGCGATAGTGTTTCAATCCCATCCACGACAATTCGTATTTCAAAACTCCGCTCTTTCCATCCTCGATCGGCGAAAAACCCGTTGATCCCTTGACTAATGGGTGACTTGCGTCCTCCCGGCTCCACGATGTGCGACTTCGGCAAGCTCATCTTCCCAAGGACGTACATGAGGTCTTCCCATTCCTGCCGGAAATCCCCCCTTAGAATCGCGCAGGCATGGTGTCTCTCTGCTATCTCAAATCGGCTTCTGATCGCCTTCGGAACAAGCTCAACGCCCAACTTCCACTCCCTTTACAAGAACCATGCTGTGAATCACGATCTAACGCGCTGGATTCCTCTTCCTGGCCGGGCTCTCGACCAACCTTACGCAACCAGCCAGCCGTCCAGTCTCGCCCCTTACGCCGCCTGGGCCGTGGGGGACTTGAGGTGGAGGGCCAGGAGCGACGTGACCCCCGGCTCGTTCATCGTGACGCCGTAGAGGGCGTCCGCCGCCTCCATCGTCTGCTTGTTGTGCGTCACGACGATGAACTGCGTCCGGTCGGAGAGCGACCGGACCAGGCGGGCGAACCGCCCGATGTTCTGGTCGTCGAGCGGCGCGTCCACCTCGTCCAGGATGCAGAACGGCGTCGGCTTGATGAGGAAGCAGGCGAAGAGGAGGGCGATGGCCGTGAGCGCCTTCTCGCCGCCGGAGAAGAGGTGGATGTTCTGGAGCTTCTTCCCCGCGGGCTGGGCCACGACCTCGATCCCCCCGTCGAGGACCTCCCCGTCCTCCACGAGGACGAGCTCGGCCCGCCCTCCCTCGAAGAGCAGGCCGAAGACTTCCTGGAACTTCGCGTTGATGGCGTTGAATGCCTCGTAGAAAAGCTCCTCCGTCGTCTGGTTGATCTTCGCGATCGTCTCCTGCAGGGCCGCCACCGCCTCCGTGAGGTCGGCGTGTTGCTTGGTCAGGAACGCGTCCCGCTCGACGAGCTCCTTATGCTCCTCGAACGCGGCCAGGTTGACCGCTCCCATCCCCGCGAGCTTGTCGCGGAGCTCGTCCCGCCTCGTCCGGGCAGTGTCGAGGTCGATCTCGAATTCGCCGAGGTCTTTCACGATCGTCTCGATTTCGGCCTGATACAGCTCCCGGATCCTCTCGCCCAAGTGGTCCAGCTTCCCCCGGAGGTCGGCCTTCCGGATCTCGCCGCTCGCGCGCCGCTCGCGGACCTCCTCGTAGGCAAGACGGTCGCTCCGGAGCGCCTCTTCGATCCGGGTCAGATCCTCCGCCTGGGTGTTGAGGCTTTCCTGAAGCTCCACGAACCGCGAGCGCCCTTCCTCCCGGCTCTGAATGGCGTCCGCCAGGAGACGCCGGGTCTCGTCGATTTCCGCCAGGACCTTCTCCCGTTCCGCCATCCGGGCGCGCGCCTCCTCGCGCCGGCTTGCCGCGGCCCTCAAGGCTTCCGCGCGCGCTTCCTCCAGCCGCGCGATGTCTCGATCCAGTCCCTCGACGCGCTCCCTGAGAGTCCCCAGGCGGACCTCAAGGACCGTCACGTCCGCCGACAGGGCCTCCAGCTGGGCCCGGCGCTGGTTGTCGTCCTCCATGGCCGCGCCCAGGGCCGCCTCGCGCTCCTCCTGCTCCAGCGTCAGGAGCGCCGCCTTGTCCGCGAGACCTTCCCGCTCGCGGAGGATCTCCGTGCGTTCGGCCTCCCGCTCCCGGGCCTCGGCGAGAAGAAGATCGAGCCTCTCTCGGGCCCGCGCGGCGTCGCGGGCGACGGTTTCCCGTTCGTGCGCCGCCTGAGCCAGTCCCAGATCGGCATCCCGGCTCTCGCCCTCGAGCCCCTTTCGCGTCTCCTGCAGACCGGCCAATCCCTGCGAGAGCGCCTCGCGTTCCCGCTCAAGCGAGAGGACTTCGCCCTGCCGGCGCGCGACGTCTTCTTCGATCTCCCGGATCTCCCGCTTTCTGGTCAGCAGGCCGGTCGATCCTCCGTCCGGTCCGCCGCCCGTCACGATCCCCGACGGCTCCCAGACCTCCCCGTCGAGTGTCACGATCGTGGGAGCGCTCCCGTTCAGGGAAGCGGCGTGGGCCTTGTGAAATCGTTCGGCGGAATCGAGGTCCGGGACGACGACGAACCGGTCCAGGAGGAAGCGGACGACGTCCGCGTCTTCCGGCGAGTACCGGACGAACGAGAGAAGGGACCCGAGCGAAGGATCTCCCGAAGCGTCGGCAAAGCGGCCGCTTCCGCGCGGAACGCGCGGGATGAACGTTCCCCGGCCGACGCTCTTCCCTTTAAGGTATTCGACGGCCGCCCGCGCCGTTTGGGGATCGTCGACGACCAGGAACTGGATGCGGCTCCCCAGGGCCGCCTCGACGGCCGCTTCATAGCGCGGTTCTGTTTCGATCAGATCGGCCACGACACCGCGAAGCGACGGGCGAATGTGGGACCCGTCCTCCGACGTGAGGAGATCGCGGACCGCCTCCCGGTACCCTTCGTAGCGGACGCTGAACTCCTTCAGGGACGCGAGGCGGGAACGGTGGGCCGCCAGGTCCTCGCTCGCCGCGCGGACGCCGGCCTCGGCCTGGGTCAATCGGGCGGTCATTTCCTCGATATCCCGCGAGAGCCGGGCCAGGGACTCGAGGACCCGTGCCTTTCGGGCGTCGGACTCCCCGACCTTCTCGGCCGCCCGGTGCGATGCCTCTTCCAGACCGCCCAGGTGAGCCGTGGCTTCCGCCGTCTCGCGCTTCCCTTTCTCCGCGTTTCGTCCGAGCGCTTCCTCGCGTTCGGTCAGACCGGCAAGCCTGTTCCGCGCGTCGGTCAGGACGGAAATGCCCTGGACGATCGCGCGGCGCGCGGCATCGATCTCCCCCTGCCGTTCTTCCGCCTCCCGCCGAAGGGCGTCGTATCTCGCCCGGCTCGTTCCCGCCCCTTCCTCCGCCGACGCCCGGTCGGCGGCCACGCGGTCTCTTTCTTCGATCTTCGTCCGTATCTCCTCGGCTGTCTGCGCGGCGGCTTCGTCCCGCTTGAGCCCTTCCGCTTCCAGGCGGCTCGCGTGATCGGCCAGGGAAGAGGACTGGTTTCCCTGAATCTCGATCCGGCCTTCGAGCTTCTGGATGGCCGTCTCCGTCTCGTAGATTCCCCTCTGGACCTCCTTGATCTCCCGCTCACGGTCGATCACGCCGAGGCGGGCGGCCTCCACGGCCGACTCCCCCTGGGCCAGGACGGTCAAGAGGCTTTCCTCGTCGGCGTGAATCGACTTGAGCTCGCCAAGAAGGGCCGTCCAGTCGCGTCCCAGCTCGCCGTACTCAACGGCGGCAAGGCGAAAATCCAGGTCGCGGATCTCGTCCTGGTACCGGCGGTATCGCTCCGCTTTCTTCGCCTGACGCTCGAGAGAAGCCATCTGCCGCCGGATCTCGGTCATGATGTCGTTCACGCGGAGCAGGTTCTGGCGGGTCGCCTCGAGCTTGTTCAGCGCCTCCGTCTTGCGGGCCTTGTACTTCGTGATCCCCGCGACCTCCTCCACGACGAACCGCCGGTCCTGCGGCTTGGCGTTGAGGAGTTGTTCGACCTTCCCCTGCTCGATGACGGCGTACCCCCGGGCCCCGACGCCCCCCTCCATGAGGACATCCCGGATGTCCTTGAGGCGGCACGGGACCTTGTTGAGGAGGTACTCGCTCTCGCCCGACCGGTACAGGCGGCGGGCAATCTGAATCTGCTCGTAGTTGCCCAGGTCGGAGACGATCTCGCGCGTGGGATCGGAGAAGATGAGGGAGACCTCGGCCATTCCCGTGGCCTTGCGCGCCGTGCTCCCGTTGAAGATGACGTCCTCCATCTTGTCGCCGCGAAGGTGCTTGGCGCTCTGTTCTCCGAGGACCCACCGGACGGCGTCGGTGATGTTGCTCTTCCCGCACCCGTTCGGCCCGACGATCGCCGTGACGCCCGGCATAAAGGAGATTTGCGTCCTGTCCATGAACGACTTGAAACCCTGGATGTCGACTTTTTCGAGGCGCATGGACCCCTCCGGTGGGCTTGAGACACCGCCGGGAATCGTCGTCCCCGGAGGCATTTTTGAAACAACGTTTCAGGCGGAAAAACCGCGAGAAACCTATCACAGGGGAAGAACCGATGTCAAAAGAAAACTGCTACAGAATGGGCCGACCGCCAAACAAAGCCCCAGATATTGTAGGAGACGGCCCGGAGGGGATTCCCCTACTCTCCCGCAGCCAGGGCCTTGATTCCGAGGCGCATGGAGACGAGGCCCGCGCCAATGCAGATGAGGGCCGCCGCCCCGAAAACGAGAAGGATGAGGGCGCCGGGGCCGGCCCCCACGGGGACCCATCCCTCGCCGGCCAGGACGATGCGATACGTGGGCCAGGCCAGCAGGAAAACGACGAGCCCGATCAGGGCGAGCGAAAGGAGCATGAAGATCATTCCTCCATACCCCATCTGAACATGCGCGATGCTTCCCGCGCGGAAGTCCGGATACCGGGCGCCGAGACCCACGGCCATCCCCGATATCGCGAACGACAGGAACGCCATCGTGACGGCCGACAAAACGATCATCTCCGTCGACACGTTGAGAAGGACCCCCGAGGCCACGGCCAGGATCTCTCCCAGGATCATCAGTGGAATCAGCCCTCCCAGGAACTTGCCCCAGACGATTCGGGAGAGGGAGACGGGCGCGGCGCGAAGGATCCAGAAGGCGTGTCCTTCCTGGCTGACGGCCGGAAAGAGGAACCGCGACGCCACGGCGGCGGTCACGACTCCTCCGAGGCCGAGGTTCAGGAAGGCGATGAGGTGCATGAGCCAGACGCCCCCCGCCCCGATCCAGTCGAGCGGCAGGACCATGTAGTTGTAGAGGTAGACGACGATGATGGCCGCGAGAAGGAGGAGCTGAGACCACTGGAGCGTGTCCCGGAAGAACGTCCGGATGTCCTTGACCAGAACGAGTCCGACGCCGCCCGGAAAGGCGAACGCGATCCGCCCCAGGACCTTCTCGACGATCGGGCGGCCGCTCAGGCGGACGCGCCTTCCTTCCTGCGCCCTGGAGACGCCTCCGGCGTACACCTTGCGGGCCAGCGTCTCGCCGATCACGGCAACGGCGGCGGCCGTCGATATCAGGAGGGAGAGATGGAAGTACGGCGTCCCCTCCTTCCCGGTGAGGAGCGGCACGAGCGTCTCCGCCGCCCAGACGGAGGGAAGCCACGGCGAAGAGGGCGCGCCCAGCTCGGCCACGAAGATCGTGAGCGTGGCGAACGTCTCCGGGTTGACGAGCCGCTCGGGGCGGAGAAACCGGAAAAGAAAGTACAGGATGAGAACGCCCACGAGCGAGAGAAGGATCAGAACATCGCGGGTCCTCCGCGCGGGAAAGACCCGCATCAGGAGATGGACGAAGATGACGGACACGCCCACCGAGATCAAGATCAGGGAGCCGAAGACCGGGACCATCGCGAGATAGTAGTCCAGGCCCGCCCCGTAAACGCGGCCGTACGTCACCGGCACGGGAAGGCCGAACAGGAAAACCATCCATGAGGAAAGAGCCGTCGTCTCCACGAGGCGGGCGTAGAACAGGCGGGAGATCGACACCGGCGCGGCCAGAAAGAGGGGGAGATCGGCTGACAGAAAATAGGTCGAGAGCGCCGTGATGAGCCCGCTCATCAGAAGGACGGAGAAGAGGACGAGCCAGTACATGGCGAGGAGCTTCGCCGCCAGGAGGTCGCCGATGATCTCCGCGCTCCGGAAGTGGACGAGGACGCGGGTCGTGATCGATGCCGCGCCCAGCCAGAACAGGAGCGCGAGGATCGACCCCACAGCGATCCGGACGATCGTCGTCCTGTCCCGCCGCCTGATCCTGTTCATGACGGACCAGATTTTTGGGCTGAGCAGGTTGAACAGGCTGGATTCGGTCATCTCAGCACGGGCGTTCGGTCGTTGGTCAATTGTCATTGGTTACTGGTTATTGGTCAATGGTCATCGGTCAACGACTTCTCAAGTCACAATTCCAAGTCCGAGGTTTTCCAATTTCCAATTTCCAAGTCTTGATTTTCGATTTTCGATCTCCAATTTACAATTTCCAAGTCTTGATTTTCGATTTCCAATTTCCAATTTACAATTTTCAATCTTGCACTTCCTCCCCTTCGCTCGTCAGCGCCAGAAAGACCTCCTCGAGCCCTGCCTCATGTCGATGCGCCAACAGACGAAGGTCCTCCACCGTCCCAACGGAGATGAGACGTCCCTTGTGGATGATGGCCACCCGGTCGCAGATCTCCTCCGCGACGGAGAGAGTGTGCGTCGAAAGGAGGAGGGTGACCCCTCGGTCCCGGAGCCCGCGGAAGAGGTTCTTGAGCATCCTCACGCCGCGCGGATCGAGGCCGACCATCGGCTCGTCGATGACCAGCACCTCCGGCTCGTGGAGCAGGGCGGAAACCATGACGAGGCGCTGTTTCATCCCGTGGGAGAACGATTCGATCAACTCGTCCGACCAATCCGCGAGATCGAAGAGGCGGAGAAGCTCCTTCCCGCGCGACGACGCCCGGTCCGGCGGAACGCCGTAGAGCCCGCCGGAAAAGACGAGGAACTCGCGGGCGGTCAGTTTTTCGTATAGATACGGCCGATCGGGGATGAATCCCATGATCCGCTTCACCTCGAGCGGAGACCTCGCGAGATCGTGCCCCTTCACCTCGATCCGCCCGCCGGTGGGCTCGAGCAGGCCGCCGATCATCCTGAGGGTCGTGGTCTTTCCCGCCCCGTTCGGCCCCAGGAACGCCATGATCTCCCCGCCCCGAACCTCGAGCGACAGATCGTCGACGGCGGCGATGCGCCCGAAGTGCTTCGTGAGATGATCGAGCTTGATCACCGGGCCGCCTCCAGGCCGGACATCCGCACTCCCTTGACCTCCAGGCGAAGGGAGCCGACCGCGGCAACGATCGGCGCCTGCTTGTCGAGGCCGCCCTGGATGAGCCGGAGATGGGTCGCGTCGGCCGGGAACTGCCCCAGCGTGGGGTCGACCGCCATCCAGCGGCCGACGTAGACCTCCGGCCAGGCGTGGTAGTAGAAGCGCGTGAGAACGCGAACGACGCCGGCGGAAATCCTCGTGGGGATCCCCGCGGAGCGGGCGAGGGCCGCGTAGAGAATCGTGTGCTCGTTGCAGTCCCCAACGCGGTTTTCGAGGACCTCGATGGCCGAAGGAATCGAGACCACTGGTTCCTTTCGGACGTTCAGGTGGACCCACGACGCGATCTTCTCGGCGGCCTTCCGCGCGTCCGTCTCCCCGGCGAGGATCTTCTCCGCCCGAGCCCGGATCTTCGGATGGTCCGCCTGGACAAAGAGGTCGGGTTTGAGATCGTCCGCCCACTCCCTCCCCGCGTAGGGAAGCGGATAGGAGACGATGCTTGGCGGGTCCTCCCGCCGGATAACAACGTCGTTCCCCTCGACCGTCTGCCGCCCGCCGTTCATGTCCGGATAGATGGAGGGATCGATCCCCGACACGCGAAGGGTCAGCGAATCGACCACCCCCTTGTCGGGGATCAAGCCCGTGACCGGCACGCTGGACAGGGCCAGGAGATCGAAGACGGGCGCTCCCTCGGGAAACGTCGTGGCGACTTGTTTCGGTTCGCGGATCAGCGTGTATCCGGAGGGCGACTCCTCCTTGAGCGTCTCCCCCTTCTCGTCGATCCACGCCCGGAGGATGAGCCCATGGTAGGTCGTCTTCAGCCGGTAGACCGTTGTCACCGTGTTTCCGGTCTTGACGCCGTCCATCCCCTCGACCTCGATCTCCATCGGGACGGTCTGGAACGTGGGCGGCGGCTCGAAGACGTGGAACCGGAACTTCTTCCCCGGCGCGAGGGCCTGGCTGGCGAGGACCGGTTTCAGGCCGGCCGCGATGTAGGGAACATCGGCCATCTCGACGACGTTCTTCCGAGTCTCTCCGCCCGAGACAAGCGAGAGCAGCATCCGGCGTCCGCGCACCTCTCCCGAGGCTTCGATATCGGAGAACTCCGACTTCAACCGGAAGGAGAAGGAGCGCAGGCGGTAGTCGGCGCCGTTGTAGGCGGAGAGCGAGTACTCCACGCGCCGGGCCTGCCCGATCAGCGAGAGCCTCAGCTCTCCAGCCTGCTTGATGTGGATGATCTCCCCGATCCGCTCCGTGCGGGTCGTGATATACCCGATCTTGTTCCCCTTGAAGTAGGCGCCGAGCCACTCTTCCCGAACCGGAGAGACCGCGTCGATCTTCTCCGGAACGAGGACCGTCGCGCCCCCGGGCGCGTACACCCGCGTCCCGAGGACGACAAGGAGCGAGACCCAGACGGCCACGACGGCCAGGCGGACGATCCGGCCCATCAGGAAACGTTCCCTTCGCCGGCGCCGCCGCCGAAAAATCCCTCCGCAAAGACAAGCCCTTCCTCGAGAGTGAGCGCCGTCCCCGCCCGGGGGTTCTCGGACCGCCAACTGAAAAAATCGGACGGACAGCAGAAGAACAGGGATGGAGCCGGAGAATCCGCCTCCTCGGGGAGGAAGACCCGGATCTCGGCCGGAGCGGCCGACCGGATCCGCCCGTACTTGATCGTGACCGTGATTTCCCGGCTGCAATAGTCGCAGTGCGAGCGGATGAAGACGTCCTTCCCGCTCACGAAGTGGACGGCGAGGGAATCCAGGGCGGACCGCGCCGAGACCGCCGTCTCTCCCATCGAGACCGACCAGTCGGTGTCCTCGAAGGCAAACGGCCCCACGCCGGAGAAGTCGCCCGCGAGCGGATCGAGACGGACCCACCCCTTGGCCACCAGACCCTGAAACGCGGCCTCGGAATCCTCCCCCACGCGGGCGGCGCGCCGGGCCTCGACCTCCGCCAGCCGCGGCCGGAAGCCGGACACGACCCGCCGAACGAGGTAGGAAAAGAGTTCCCGCCCGCGGTCCGCCGTTGAGCTGGGACGATCAGTCTCCACTGCCCTTTCCTGGCGGGATCGCGCGAGAGAGAGCGTCGGCGAACACGCCGCGGGCCGGCGAATCGAAAAGGACGATCGAGACTTCCGAGAGGCCCGATGGACCCGCGAGGTGGTCCGAGATCTCGCCGATCATGACCCGCGCGCACCGCTCGAGGGGGAAGCCCGACACGCCCGTCCCGAGCGCCGGGAAAGCGACCGTCTTGATTCCAAGCTCCTCGGCGCGCAGGAGCGAGTTCCGGACGGACGCGCGGAGCGACTCGTCGGTGGTCGGATGGGAAAAACCCATGCTGGCGGCGTGGATCACGTACCGCGCGGGAAGGCTTCCCCCGCCCGTGACGGCGGCTTCACCGACCGGGATCCGCCCGATCTTGTGGCACTCCTCCTGGATCGTCGGCCCTCCCCGGCGCCTGATCGCCCCCGCCACGCCGCCGCCCAGGATGAGATCGTTGTTGGCGGCGTTCACGACGGCGTCCACGCCCATCTCCGTGATGTCACCCTGGACGATCCTTATCTCAGGCATGGCGAGCCCTCCTCTTCATTCCCAAATATCATTCTCAAATAATATACCACAGCGATATCGCGAATTTGCGGTTGAGTGGACGATGAAAAAATGCTACCTCTGCACCATGCTGATCCTTCAGAGCGCTCTCGGCTTCATCGCCTTCATCGCCCTCGCCTGGGCCGTCAGCGAGAACCGCCGGAACGTCCCGTGGAGGACCGTCGCCGGCGGCGCACTCCTCCAGATCGCGCTCGGCGTCCTCCTCCTCAAGGTCCCGCCGGTCAAGGAGGCTTTCGTCTCGCTGAACGGCGTTCTTCTCGCCCTCGAAAAGGCCTCTCTGGCGGGGACGTCCTTCGTGTTCGGTTACCTGGGCGGGGGGCCTCTGCCCTTCGGGGAATCCCACACCGGCGCGAGCTTCGTCCTGGCCTTCCGGGCCCTTCCCCTCATCCTCGTCGTCGGCGCTCTCTCCGCCCTTCTCTTCTACTGGCGGATCCTTCCGCTCGTCGTGAAAGGATTCTCGCGTCTTCTCGAGAAGACGATGGGCGTCGGCGGCGCGGTCGGCGTGTCCGCCTCGGCGAACGTCTTCGTCGGAATGATCGAGGCGCCCCTCTTTGTCCGGCCCTACCTCAAGGGAATGACCCGTAGCGAGCTTTTCGCCGTCATGACGGCGGGAATGGCGACCATCGCGGGGACGGTCATGTTCCTCTATGCGAGCTTCCTTGCCCGCGTGATTCCGGATGCGCTGGGACAGATCCTCATCGCGTCGATCATCAGCGCGCCGGCGGCGATCACGGTGGCGGCGCTCATGGTCCCGGGGGACGGCCGCGTCACTTCCGGCGACATCGTCCCTCCCCAGCAGGCCGAGAGCGGCATGGACGCCGTCACCAAGGGGACCCTGCAGGCCGTGGAACTTCTGATCAACATCATCGCCATGCTCGTCGTGCTCGTCGCCCTCGTCAGCCTCGCGAACCAGGCGATAGGACTCCTGCCCGAAGTCGCCGGCAAACCCGTCACGCTCCAGCGGGTCCTCGGCTTCCTCATGGCGCCCCTCGTATGGCTCGCGGGAGTCCCCTGGCCGGAGGCCCAGACGGCCGGGGCGCTCATGGGGACGAAAACGGTCTTGAACGAGCTCATCGCCTACCTGGACCTCGCGAATCTTCCCGAAGGAGCGCTCAGCCCGCGAAGCCGCTCGATCATGGTCTATGCGCTCTGCGGCTTCGCCAACCTGGGGAGCCTCGGGATCATGATCGGCGGAATGGGAACGATGGTTCCGGAAAGGAGAGGGGAGATCGTCTCGCTCGGGTTCAAGTCGATCGTGTCGGGGACGCTCGCGACCTTGATGACCGGCGCCGTCGTCGGGATGCTTTGGTCCTAGCCCCCCCCAACAGCTTGGGGTTGAAAATCCTGGAATTCTGGGATATTAATAAGCGGCGCATCGGCGTCTTGGCCTTGTCAGGGTCTCCCCCCGCATTGCGATCTTGTGATCATGCGCATTGCGCGTTTTGGATCACAAGTATGAGGCTTCTCGCGCAATTCGGGCGGTCGTCTTGGCCGTTCCAAATGGCGCTCTCCTGCAACCGGTTGTAATCGCTTGGAACGCGGAGAAGAGCTTTGCGGTCCGGGAATTGCTGAAAAGCTGAAAAGGAGATCAATATGCGTGGACTGGGTGTGGGACTGGTGAAAGAACGCTCCGTCGGGACCAGCGGGGTTTTCGTCATCGTTGGGATGGCTCTTGGGATTCTTCTTTTCTGGCCGTTACCCGGGGCGGAGGCCAATTCCTGCGTCGACTGTCACAAGACGCTGACGGATCCCTCCCATGTCAAACACTCGTTTCTCGAATGGGAGCAGTCGGTCCACGCCAAGAAACAAGTGACCTGCAACTCCTGCCACGGCGGGGACCCCGCCAAGGTGGAGAAGAAAGAGGCCCACGCGGGCGTGTGGAATTCGAACAACGCCAAGAGCCGGGTCTACTATCAGACGATCCCCAAGACGTGCGGGACCTGTCATGACCAGTACCAGGCGTTCCAGAAGAGCCGCCACTACATGATGCTCCAGAAAACGGGCAAGGGGCCCAACTGCGCCACCTGCCACGGCGCCATGGCGACCAAGGTGCTGAGCCTGCAGGAGATGCAGGCGACCTGCAATCTGTGTCATCCCAAGCCGTATCAAGCCTACGAGACGCTGGCGATCGTCCGCAAGACGGCGCTGAGTATTTCCCTGCTCAAGGACGCCTTGGGGGCCGCCAGGCAGGCCGGCAGGCCGGTAGCCGCGGCGGAGGCGGAACTCGGACGGGCACAAGCCGAGCTCGCGCTGGCCAAGCAGGCATGGCACACCTTCCACATCAAAGAGATCTTCGCCAAAGGGATCTCCGCCTACGAGCACGCGCAGGCGGCCAAGAACGAGCTGGACCGCGTGAAGCCGCCCAAGGCCTCTCCTTGACATGAGATCCCATGTCTTCAGACCCCTCTGGGTCGTGCTGGGCCTTCTCGCGCTCTTCCTGGCGGTGCGGGCCCTGTACGTCCCCGGCGACTTCGGGGTCCACCGGGGGGACTATACGTACGGATGGTACCGGACGGGGAATGAAGACGACTGGAAGGCCGTAGAGGTAAAACACAAGGGGAAGGACTACTGCGCGGGCTGTCATCATGATAATTACACCAAGATCGCGGCCTCGAAGCATGCCCGGATCCAGTGCGAGAACTGCCACGGCCCGGCCCGCAACCATCCGGGCGATCCGCCGAAGCTGGCCGTCAACCGGGAGCGGGACCTCTGCCTGAGGTGCCATGCCGATCTCCCTTACCGGCCGAAGGTCTACACCGGACTGCCGGCCGGGCCCATCCCGTTGAAGGTGCAGAACCCGGAGGTGCATAACCCCGGCCTCCCTTGCGTGACGTGCCACAACGTCCACACAGCCGGGTGGAAGTGACGCGATGAATTGGTCCAGGCGGCATTTTCTAAAGAACGGCGCCACGGCCCTGGCGGCCGCCGCTGTCCCCGCGGCGGCGTATGAACTCCTCACGCCCGAAGTCCTCGCCGCCGTGCGGAAGGGGAAGGGGCCGCGCTGGGCGTGGGTGATCGACGCCACGAAATGCGTCGGCTGCGGAATGTGCGTCCAGGCCTGCAAACGCGAGAACGAAATTCCCTGGGAGACGACAGCCTCGCGGACCTGGGTCGAGCGGTACGTCGTGACCATGGACGGCCGGGTGCTCATCGATTCTCCCATGGCGGCCCGCGACGGATACACAAAGAACAACCCGATGGGCGAGGAGGTCCCGCCCGATCAGGTGGCCAAGGGGTTCTTCGTCCCCAAGGTCTGCAACCACTGCGAGAACCCGCCGTGCGTCCAGGTCTGCCCCGTGGGAGCCAGCCACGTGACGGCCGAGGGAGTCGTCCTCGTGGACCGGAGCTGGTGCATCGGCTGCGGCTACTGCCTCCAGGCCTGCCCGTTCGGCACGCGGTTCTTCCACCCGGTGCACAAGACCGCCGAGAAGTGCACCTTTTGCTACCACCGGATCACGAAGGGGATGAACCCGGCTTGCGTGGACGCCTGCGCCTTCGGAGTCCGGAAGTGGGGAGACATCCGGGACCCCGAAAGCGAGGTCAGCCGGATCGTCCGAACCGAGCGGGTCTCCGTCCTGAAGGAGGAGTACGGGACGAAGCCGCACGCCTTCTACATCGGCCTGGACCGGATCGTGAGGTGAGATGATGCCCGTGCATGGCGAGATCTGGACGATCAAGGAGCTGTTCGTCTATCCCAACGAGAACATCGTCTGGAGCATCCAAATCGTCCTCTATCCCTATCTCACGGGCCTCGTGGCCGGCGCGTTCGTCCTCTCTTCTCTCTCCCACGTCTTCGGCAAAGAGGAACTGAAGCCCGTCACCCCCTTCGCCCTGGTCTTCTCCCTTGCTCTCCTGCTGGCGGCGCCGCTTCCGCTGATGTTCCACTTGCAGCAGCCCCAGCGGAACATCCATGTCTTGTTCACGCCGCATTTCACCTCGGCCATCGCGGCTTTCGGCGTCGTCTTCTCCGTCTACGCGGCCATCGTCGCTTCGGAGGTCTGGTTCACCTACCGGAAGCACATCGTGGAGTCGGCGCTCGCGCTCCGGAAAGCCGAGGGTTTGGCGGCGAGACTCAAGGGACTCATTTACCGCGTCCTCACGCTCGGCAGCTATGACGTGAGCGAGAAGGCCCTCAAGCTGGATGAGCGGGCCGCGACCATCCTGGCCGGGGTCGGGATCCCGGTCGCCTGTTTCCTCCACGGATACGTCGGGTTCATCTTCGGCTCGGTGAAGGCCAACGCCCTCTGGATGACCCCCCTCATGCCCGTGATCTTCATCATGTCCGCCGTCGTTTCGGGCATCGCGCTCTGCCTCTTCACCTACATCGTGCTCATGGAGATCCGCGTGATCTTCAAGCGGACCAGCCCGTGGGGACCGGAAAGGGTGATGCCCGCCGCGAAACCTCAGGAGACGGACATCCAGATCGTCCGCATCATGGGCAAGTATCTGGTCTTCTTCATGATCCTGGCCCTGACGCTGGAGCTTCTGGACCTGGTCTTCCACGGCTACACGGCCAAGAAGCACTGGGAGATCCTGCAAACCGTCATCTTCGACCGGTTCGCCTTCAACATCTTCGGGCTCCAGTATGGCCTGGGGATGGTCCTGCCGTTCATTCTTCTCCTTCTTCCCCGGCTGAGCGTGAGGCGGGCGTTCGTCGCTTCGTGCCTGATCCTCTTCGGCGTCTTCATGATGCGCTGGAACGTGGTCATCGGCGGGCAGGCTTTCTCGCTCACCTTCTCGGGGTACATGAACTACCAGCTCCCCGTCGTTCCCCACGATCTCGACACCTTCAAGGAAGGGCTGGCGGGCTTCCTTCTCCTGCTTTTCCTGCCGTTCGGGCTCCTGTGGCTCTTCTCCCGCTTCCTCCCCCTGTTCCCGAAGAAGGAAAAGCTCTCCCCTCTCGGCTGACGCCCCGGGTGGGAATCCTCACCCCGTCGTGAAGAACGGGAAAAGACGTGAGGACGGGGCCGGCCTGTGCTATGCTTTTTTCATGTTTTCCTATCAGGACAAGACGCTCAGGCGGATCGCGCGCAAGCTCAGAAAACGTTTTGCGAATCGGATCGCCGCGGTCTACGCCTTCGGGTCCCGCGTGAGGGGCGACCACGACGCCTGGTCCGACTTCGACGTGCTCGTTTCGGTCAGGGATCGCGATCCCCGCATCGAGGAGGAGATCGTCGGTATCTTCGTTGAGGAAGAGCTCCGGACCGGACTCCAGGTCACGCCTCTGGTCAAGGACACCCGGGCGCTCGATCTGGAGAGAGATCACAACACGCCTTTCTACACGAACCTCGCGGCCGAAGGGGTCCCCCTGTGACGCTCGACAAGCGCGACAAGAGAGCGATCAGCGAAGTCCGCATGGCAAAGGCGGCGGAGTTCCTCGCCGACGCCAGCGCCGCGCACAAGGAAGGGAGGCACCGGACCGCCGTGAACCGCGCGTACTACGCGGCCCTGAACGCCGCGCGCGCCGTCCTCATCCTCGAAGGCGCAAGCCCAGAGACCCATGAAGGAACGATCACCATCTTGAGCCTCAGGTTCGTGAAGACCGGCCTTCTTCCGATGGATATCGCGAGAAAGTTCAAGACCCTCCTCTCCCGCCGGACGGACGTGGACTACGGGGATTTCGACACGATCGATTCCAGGGAGGCCCTGGAATCCGTGAGGAGTGCGGCCGGCATCGTCAAGACGATCGACAAGGTCCGCAAGAAGATGCTCGCCGATCTGAAGTAAGAGCTGACAAAGAGAGAAAAACCTACTTCCTCCACTCCTGCGGAACGCTCGCGTGGGAGGCCTTCGATTCGAGATCTGAAAGCTCCCGCCGGAAGAAATCGACCGTGATCTCGAGGCGCTTCTTCAGGTCCTGGTAGTCCTCGGCCCGCGTCCTCTCCTTCATCCGCGTGAGCTGGCGCTCCGCGTGGTCGATGCTGTTCTTGACGGACCGGAACTGGCTCTGCCACCACCGCCTGCTGTGGCCGCCCCGGGCGTCGCGCGAATCGAGCCCCGACCGGGGCTCCAGGATGAGCTGGCTGCGCTCGCTGTCCACCGTCACGCGAAAGTTGTCGAGGAAGCTCATTCCGAGAATGCCGTTGCGGCGGTCGGGGTCGAAGGGAGGGACCGGCGCAGTCTCGGCCCCGGACCCGATCGGCGCCTCCACCGTCGCGTAAATGTCTCGGACCTCCGCTCCCTCCATCTCGATCCGGTCCACCTTGACGAGCGGCTCGCCGATCACTCCCGAGGCCGTTCCCAGGAAGACGAGCGGCGTGGAAGCGCCGAAATCGATCCCCGCCGCCTTGGCCAGCGGCCGGGAGAGCCGGCAATACGTCGCCCCCGTGTCCAGGAGCATCCACGTCGGAGACTCGCTCCCCACCTTGACCCGGACGTACTTGACGTTCCCGCCCTCGCCGTAGAAGCGGACGACGTGCCTCTTCGTAGCGAGCGGGCTTGAAGCCCCGAAAGAGTAGTCGGCCGGGGCGTCGGAGGGACCTTCGGGACGAGGACCGGCGGAAGGCTTGCCGGGCTTTGCAGGCTTGGTTTCCTGCGGCGCCTGGCCCGACGCCTTCTTCGGCGGCTCGTCCGAGCCGATCTTCTTGGCTTTTTTCCTGTACTGCTCCGGAACGCTTCCGATGTTGTCGGAGAAGTGGGAATTCCCCTGATCGTCCGTCCATTCGAAGATGTCGGCGAGAGCCGGGCTCGGCACGAGCAGAAGGACG
>Ga0154722_1088_pt1 | contig 25892 bp, 23 predicted proteins | sample Rifle2008BG16ft_FD_105730 | JGI IMG/M metagenome (GOLD analysis project Ga0154722, IMG submission 105730) | Nitrospirae bacterium RBG_16_64_22 | reverse complement strand
ACTGTCAATAAAGCCTCTTCGCAAACGGATGACGGCCGGATGGAGATGTCGAAACGTTGGGAGTGGAAGAACAACGGGGGCGAGGCGCTTTCTTGCGGGGAACGGGGCTTCCTGTTATAGTCCGCCGAAGTCTCGTGGAGAGGGAAACGCGCCATGGACCTGAGCATCCTCTTGTGGCTGGTGAGCGGTTTGCTGGCCGGCGTCCGGCACGCGTTCGAGCCGGACCACATGGCGGCCGTGTCCGCTATCGTTGCCCGGGAACCGAATACTCGTCTGGCCCTCCGGCTCGGTCTTGCGTGGGGCGCTGGGCATGGTCTCGTCCTCCTGGTCGTGTTCGGGTTTGTAGCGCTCGGCCTTTCGTTTCTGTCCGATTCCATGGAAGGCTGGCCGGACCGGGTCGTCGGCGGCGTGCTGATCCTGCTCGGGGCCGTCGTCCTTCATGACGTCCTTTCAGGCCGCTGGCACGTTCACATGCACGACCACGACAACGGACGCGCTCACGCTCACGCGCACTCGCACATTCAGGGGGTTTCGGATATCCACGAGCACGACCACGGGCGCGCCATTCTCTCGCTGGGACGCAGTCTGGGGATGGGGATGCTTCACGGTTTGGCGGGGAGCGGCGTTCTGGCGGCCGTGGCATGGTCTGCGGCGCCGAGCGCCCTTCATCGCTGGATGACGGTTCTTCTTTACGGGGCGGGCGCCATGGGCGCGATGGCGGTCATGACCTACACGGTGGGCCGGACGCTCCGCGCCGTGCCTCCGCCAGTCGAACGGCTCCTTCGCATCGCATCCGGAGCCGCAAGCGTTATTGTCGGCGTCACCCTTCTTGCATAGACGGAGAGTCCGGCCGGGGAGCACCTTATGGAGCGCATCCGCGAGGCTGTCGAGATCCAGGCGGCTCCAGCGGACGTCTTCGCTCTCGTCTCCGACTTGTGCCGAAGGGCGCGCCTGAATCCCGCGTGGCGGGTAATCGCCTGCGAGGCGCTCGACGGGGGACCGATCCGCGCCGGTTCCCGCTGGCGGTTCGTGGTCAGAAGGGACCGGACGCGGATCGAGCACGTGAGCCGCGTCATCGACTACGACCCTCCGCGACGCATCGTCTGCAAATCCGAGATCCATTCCGACTTGGAGATCGTTCTCGACGTGGTCCCCTCGTCAGCGGGGTGCCGCCTGACGCACGAGGAGGCATTTCGCGCTCTCTCCGTTCCGGATGAGGTACGAAAAGGCGAGGCCGAGTCGTTCGTCCGGCGGTTTCTTCGAGCGCTCCTGTGGCTTGAGGGAGGCGGCTTCCAGACGGCCGACATCCAGGAAACGCACGAGGCCCTCAGGGAGCAGATCCGCGCGGAGATCCGGGCGTGGCTCGCGAAGATCAAGGAAGAGGCCGAGGGCCCGGGCCGACTCGGAAAGGGGGAATCATGAACCTAGAAAAAGCAGTTGAACCGCGGAGAACGCAGAGAACGCAAAGGAGTGCCAGGGAGTGGAAGACACATCGACCTCTTCGTTCTCTGCACCAGGCAGGTGAGCATCAAAGCCGCCTGAAAAGGTGTTCCTCGGCGGACTCCGCGTTCTCTGCGGTAAGTGAACTGCGGTTTTTACGATGAACTGCCCGAACTGCGGCCAGCCGGTCCCCGAAGGTCTCGCGGAGTCCCGTTGCCCGGCGTGCGGCCGGCCGTTTTCGGAGCCGCTCCCGGGGGGGGTGGCGCCGCCTGTCTCGGAACCGGTCTTTGAGAGAGTCACGGGGCCGGGAGGCGCCCCGCCTTGGCGGGGAACGCCGTGGGATCGGAGGCAGGACGTCGGGCTCATCGCGGCCCTCTGGCGAACCCTTCGCGATTCGATGGTTCGTCCGACGGAGTTCTTCCGATCGATGCCTGTCAGCGGGCCGCAATGCTCGCCCGTCTCGTACGCGCTCATTCTCGGGACGATCGGGTTCGGAGCCGGCATCTTCTGGCAGGGCCTGGTCGCGCTCGGGTTGGGATTGGCCGGCGGCGAGGTGGACAGGCGCGAGATGGGTATTTACCTGCTGTTGGTCCCGTTTTCGCCGCTCTTGGTCCTCATGGGCCTCTACCTGGGCACGGTCATCCTGCATTTCTTTCTCTGGATGGTTGGAGGCGCCCGGAACGGAATCGGGGCGACCTTCCGCGTCGTCTGCTGGGCGAACGGCATCCAGATCCTGAACGCGATCCCGTTCTGCGGCGGTTTGATCGGCGCGGTCTGGGTCCTCGTGGCGGAGGTGATCGGCATCCGCGAGGCGCACGAGACGACGACGGGCAGGGCGATTGCCGCGGCTCTCCTTCCTCTCGCGCTCTGTTGCGGTCTTGCCGTCATCGGCATTGCCGCCGCCGTTCTCATCCCGGCCATCATCGCGGGAATGGGCGGGGAATGAGCCTCACGGTGGACAACGCAATCTGGAGGGGCGTAGGCGCGGCCGGGATCGCCGCGAGTGTTGGGGTTCTCCTCGTCCTGGCCGCTTTGCCGGAAGCCGCGCACGTTCTGGCGTGCCCTCTTAAGGAACTGACAGGAATTCCCTGCCCGACGTGCGGAACGACGCGGGCGCTGATCGCGCTCGCGAAGGGAGACGTCTTGGCCGCCTTCCGGCTCCAGCCGCTCGCCACGGCAGGAGTCGGTCTCGGCTTGCTGGCGTCGGTCTGGCTCGCGGCCGGAGGGCGGCTGACGGGACGGGCGCATCCTTTTCTTCGTCCTCTGGCTGTCGCAGCGATCGCCGCGAACTGGCTCTATCTCTTGCTGGACGGCCGGTAGCGGGGCTAACAGGATCGGGCGGGGCGATCGATCAGGATCAACGCCGCGTCACGGACGTTTGTTCCCGTTGGGCCGGTCACGAAGAGATCTCCGGCTGAGCGGAGGAAAGGGGTGGAATTGTTGCCCGAGAGGACGGAGCCGATGGAGACGCCGAGCGCGCGTTCGCCCCGTGCGGCCGTCCCGCCGTCGGCCCATCCCCCCGCGGCGGTGGAGTTTCCGTCTCGCCCGTCCGTTCCGGCGAAGAGGGCCGTGATTCCTTCCGCCCCCCGGATCCGGTCGGCAAATCCGAGCGCCATCTCCTGATTCCGGCCTCCGGTCCCTTTTCCAAAAACTCGGACGGTCGTCTCGCCGCCGGCCACGAGAAGGAGAGACCGACGGCAAGAGCGCGACCGGGCGAGGGCGAGGTCCGCGAGGACTGCGCCGACGTCCCGGGCCTCGCCCTGGAGCGCGTCGGTCAATATTTCCGCGGAGAGGCCGCCCATCCGGGCGGCTTTCGCAACGGCGTCGAGCATCGTCCGGTTGGAGGCGACGAGGATGGTTCGAGCGCGCCCGAAGACCGGATCTCCCGGTTTTGGAGTCTCGGGGACAAGACGCGTTCTTCCCGCGCGGAGATGGGCCAGGACGGACTTGGGGATTTTGCTCAAGAGATGGAGGCGAGAGAGAACCTTCCATGCGTTCTGAAACGTCGTCGGATCGGGGACCGTCGGTCCGGATCCGATCGCTTCGAGATCGTCGCCGACCACGTCGGAGAGAAGGAGCGTGATCGACGCGGCGGGGAAGATGGCGCGGGCGAGCCGGCCCCCGGCGATGCACGAGAGGTGGCGGCGGACGGCGTTCACCTCCTGGATTGCGGCGCCGGAGGCGATGAGGAGCTCGGTCGTTTTGCGGATGTCGGCAAGAGAGAGACCCGGCGGGGGTGCGGGCGTCATGGACGACGCGCCGCCGGAGATGAGAACAAAAACGAGGTCGTCGCCGCGCGAGGACAACGCCATGTCGAGAATCTTTCGCGCCGCCGCGAGGCCGTTTCCGTCCGGGACCGGATGCCCGGCGCGGCACACCTCGACGGGTCCAACCGGCCCAAAAGGGGGGAGGTTCGCCGCGAGCACGCCGCCGTCGATCGGCCTGGGGACGGCCTTCATCAGGCCGCGGAGCATCCCGGCCGCGGCCTTGCCCGCGCCGAGCGCGTACATCCGGCGGAAGCGGTCGAGGTCGATACGCGTCCGTCCGAGGGCAAGCAATGTTCCCCGGAACCTGAGAGCCCGGGAAACGGCTTGCTCTGGATCGACTGAGCCAAGACCGTCGTAGAAGAACCTTTCGAGGACTGCGCGAGCATTCATATTTTCCGGCGGCATCTTCCTTCCGAAAGCGTTCCTGGTCAATGGATATCTTTCCCCCCCCGGCTCGGAGGCGTTCGGAGGCCAGGACCTTCCCCAGGATTTAGGGGGTTCTTGGGGTAAGTGATTGAGGGGTTGTTTGTTTTTCGGTTCTTGAAGTGGAACGCCGATTTTTTGGGGAAACTCTTCAAGGGATGAGGAAGGGCCTTGCGTCGGACGGCTCATCGTGGAGACCTCAAGGGATTCGTCGGTGCCCATGGGTCATGGTTCGGGTGTTTCCGTGTTCCAGCGCCATTTTCCCGCACGTGCGGCCTGCTTCCCTCCCCTTCAAGGGGAGGGGTGGGGATGGGGTTCGACAGAACGGTGAAGAAATCCACCCCCATCCTGTCCTTCCCCCTGAGGGGGAAGGGAAAAATTGGGGAAAGTCCTGGTTCGAAGGCGCATTGACTTCGCCGGCCGGGGACCGTAGAATTAAAGCATTCCTTGAAGAGACACGCGCGGAGGGACACCCGTGCCTCAAGAAAATGCCCCCTCCAACGAGATGGTCATCATCCTCTCGCTCGTGCGCCTGGAGTCCGCCCGGCGCCTCGTTGCCCGCACGTTCGATATCCTTGAGATCCTGCCCGGGTTTACGCTGGGCGGCTGGTTCTGCGCCCGTTTTGCCGCACCCGGCGCCGATCGGGTCGAGGTCGGACGCATCCACGCAATCGGGGCGTTCGAGGAGAAAAGGGGCTTCCTCCTGGAGCCCGTCACGGGAGGGCGGGGGAAGGCGTCCGCGCGCTGGGGCTCGGAAGCGGGCGCATCGACCATATGCGTCGAGGGCAATGGGTCGAGCTGGATCGAGATGCGGGTTACCCCCAGGATCCCGAAAGTTCCGATTCGGACGGGGTTTCCGTTCATCCTCGCGCGTGAGACGGCTTTTCCGTCGATCATCGTTTATCAGGCCCACCAGTTCGATCTCGCCACTTCGAGAGTCGTCCTTCCCCGGGAGAGCCCGCTCAGGTCGTATCCGCGCGGCGTGAAGATCGTAACCCTTTGCTGGCAGTCGGCGACTGTCTTCTCGGAGGACCGTCTCGAAATGGTCCGATCGGAACGGCTCGCCGTGCCCGATCCGCTGTGCGAGGCGACCCCGCTGGCGTCCGTCCCGTATCTGCGCGGCGAAGAGGCCGTCCGATGACCGCGCGCCCCGCGGCGGTGGCGGGCCTCTTCTATCCCCGGGAAGCCGACGCCCTTCAGCGGACGGTTGAGACTCTCCTGGGAGAGAAGCCCAAGACCAAAATCAAGGCGCGCGGCGTCGTGGTCCCGCACGCCGGATACGTCTATTCGGGCTCAACGGCCGCCGCCGTCTACCGCCTCATCGAAGTTCCCCGGCGGGTGGTCCTCATCGGGCCGAACCACACGGGCCTGGGCGACCCGATCGCCGTGATGGGAGAAGGGGAATGGGCCTATCCCGGCGGTCTGGTGCCGATCGACGCCGGTCTGGCGGCCGCGCTCAGGGCCGAGGTCGGCGCCGTCCGCTTCGACGATCGGGCGCATCGGGGAGAACATTCCCTCGAAGTGCAGATCCCTTTTCTCCACGCTCTGAGGCCGGACATGGCCATCCTGCCCGTCGTTCTCAAGCACATCTCCTACCGGGACGCGGCGGCGCTGGCCGAAGGATTGGCCAGGGCGATTCGTAAGAGCGGAGAAGATGTCCTGATCGTCGCGTCGAGCGACATGACGCATTTCGAGTCGCGGGAGCGGGCGCAACGGCAGGACCGCCTCGCCATCGACCGGATCGTCGCCATGGATCCGGAGGGCCTGTATCGCACGGTGGAGGACTACGGCGTCACAATGTGCGGCTACATCCCCGCCGTCGTGACGCTTGGGGCTGCAAAGGCGCTGAACGCGACCCGCGCGGAACTCGTGGCGTACGCCACGTCGGGCGACGTCACACGCGACGACACGAGCGTTGTCGGGTACGCGGGAATCACGATTACCTGACGGGCATGGAGAGCCTCTTTTCGACATTCACGCTTTCGGTCATGGCCGCCGTTGCCGCGGCGCTCCTGGCGGGGTTCCTGATCGGCCGGGTCCGCCGCAGGCCCCGAAGCGGTCCGTCTCGCCGCGCCGAGTCGGGCCAGATCGACCTTCAGAGGTCGATGGAGCATCTCCAGAAGTCGTTCAAGGACCTCTCGGCCGAGGCGGAGACGGCTCGGCGCGAGCGCTCCGAGATGTCCCGCGTTCTGGCCGTTCTTCCGGACCTTCTCCGGAACCTCACGTCGTCCGTCACACTCAAGGACATTCACACGGCGATCGTGACGATCGTCCGCAGTCTGACGGACGCCCGGCTCGTTCTCTTCTATTCGGCCCACGGGGATCTCCTCATCCTTCGGATTGCGACCGGGCTGAAGCCGGAGGTCGCGCGAGAGATCAAGGAGGTCCGGGTCGGCGAAGGCCGGATCGGGACAGCCGCGCTGAAGCGGATCACGATGGACGCCGCGGACTTCCAGAACGAGAGCGTCCTCATCCGCGAGGGACTCCGGAAGGCGGCGGACAAAGACCTTCCGTTCATGGTCGTGTCCCCGGTTGTCCAGCGGGATTCGCTCCTGGGGGTCATCGTCGTGGGCGAGATGGAAAAGGTCACGGCCGTGTTAAAACGCGTCCTCGGGATCGTCGGCCAACTCTCGGCCGTGGGCATCGAGAACCACCAGCTCTTTCAGGAGATCAAGCTTCACGCCGACGTGGATCTCCAGACCCGCCTTTACAACGCCACCTACTTCCGCAAATACCTCGAGACGGAAATCAACAAGGCGCGGCGCTTCCAGAGGCCTCTCTCGCTCGTCTGGTTCGACATCGATTATTTCCGGAACTACAACGAGACGCGCGGACACGAAGCGGGAGACGAGGTCCTGCGGATCGTCGCCGGGTTGGTGCGGGAGAGCACACGGTCGGTCGACATCCCATGCCGCGTCAGCGGCCAGGCCTTCGGCATCATTCTTCCCGAGACGGGTCGGGACGGGGCCGCGCACGTGGCCGACACCATCCGGGCGAAGGTGGAAACAAGCGAGATGCCGCTGGCCGTGAACCAGCCGGGCGGCCGGATCACGATCAGCGCGGGCGTAGCCGTCTTCCCGGAGGATGGAAGCCGCGCCGACAGCCTTGTCAGGAGCGTGGAGGAGGCGGTCCGCTACGCAAAACAACGCGGCCGGAACCGGGTGGAGGCCCAAGCGCCTCCGTGGGCGCGGGCCGCGTCCGACTGATGGCCCGCGAGGAAATCGTCCGTAAGGCCCGGCGTCTCCGCGAGAAGATCGCGCATCATGATAGAAAGTACTACGTCGAGGACGCTCCGGAGATTTCCGACGCCGAGTACGATGCCCTCATCGACGAACTGAGATCGATCGAGAACGCCCATCCCGAGCTCGTCACGCCCGATTCGCCCACCCAGCGGGTCGGCGGCCAGCCGACCAAGGTCTTCCCTCCCTTCCGCCACGCGGTCCCGATGCTTTCGCTCGACAATACCTACTCCAAGGAAGAATTGACCCTGTTCCACAACCGGGTCGCCCGTTTCCTGGGGGCGGAAGTCCCGGAATACGTCGTTGAGCTCAAGATCGACGGCGTGGCCGTCGCCCTCCGGTACGAACAGGGGTCCCTTCGGGTGGGCGGGACGCGCGGCAACGGGGAGACCGGAGACGAGATTACGGCGAACCTGCGGACGATCCGGAGCATTCCTCTCTCCGTCAGGGGAGCGGGAGAGGCCGGCCGGCTCACGTTCGAGGTCCGAGGGGAGGTCTTCATGCCCCGGAAGGCGTTCGAGCGCGTCAACGAGGAGCGGGAGGACGCGGGAGATCCGCTCTTCGCCAATCCCCGGAACGCCTGCTCCGGATCGCTCAAGCTTCAAGACCCGCGGGACGTCGCCGGACGGCGACTGGACGCATTCTTCTACGCCTATCTTCCCGGAAGGGGGGCGCCCGCATTCCCGACTCACGCACAGGGTCTAGATTTTCTAGGCACGCTCGGCTTCAAGGTGAATCCGAACATCCGTGTCTGTCGCGGGGTCGAGGAGGTCATCCGGGTCTGCGATTCCTGGGAGGAGAAACGGGACACCCTTCCTTACGAGATCGACGGGATGGTGGTCAAGGTGAACGATATCGCCCTCCAGGAGCGCCTGGGCGCGACGGGAAAGAGCCCGCGATGGGCGATCTCCTACAAGTTCCCCGCGAAGCAGGCAACGACCAGGCTCCTGTCCATCGAGGTCCAGGTGGGGCGGACGGGGACGCTGACGCCCGTCGCGCACCTTGAGCTGGTCCCGCTCGGAGGCGTGACGGTCAAGCGGGCCACCCTCCATAACGAGGACGAGATCCGGCGGAAGGACGTCCGGATCGGCGACCGCGTGATCCTGGAGCGGGGGGGAGAAGTGATCCCCAAGGTCGTAGGCGTCGTGACCTCCGTGCGGACCGGTCACGAGAAGCGGTTCGAGATGCCGAAAGACTGTCCCGTCTGCGGCGCCCGCGTCGTGCGCGAGGAAGGGGAGGCCGCGTCGCGGTGCACGAACGTCTCCTGCCCCGCCCAGCTTGCGCGGACGATCGAGTACTTCGGGGGCCGGAGCGCGATGGAGATCGAAAACCTGGGGCCGGCGATCGTCGCCCAGTTCCTGGAGAAGGGGCTGGTCAAGGACGCGGCGGACCTCTACGCCCTCTCCGAGGGAGACCTCGTGCCGCTGGAGCGGATGGGCGAGAAATCAGCCGCAAATCTCGTCTCGGCGATCGAGGCCAGCAAGGACCGGCCGCTTTCCCGCCTCATCTTCGCTTTGGGCATCCGGCACGTCGGCGTCCGGACGGCCGAGGTTCTGGCGGACAGGTTCCATTCGATCGACGCTCTCCGCAAGGCATCGGCCGCGGAGCTGGAGGATGTCGAGGAGGTTGGGCCGATCGTAGCGCAGGCAATCGCCGATCACTTCCGCGAGCCGCGGAACATCAAGGTCATGGAGAAGCTTGAGAGGGCGGGCGTCCGGATGAAGGAGGAACGAAAGGCAGCGCCAAAAGCCGGGCAGACGCTCGCCGGAAAGACGTTCGTCTTTACTGGGACGATCTCGATCCCGCGCGAGGAGGCCGCCGCGATGGTGAAGGCCCGGGGAGGGAAGGTCACGGACAGCGTGAGCAAGAAGACCGACTACGTCGTCGTGGGGGAGGATCCCGGATCGAAAGCCGACAAAGCCCGCGCCCTGGGCGTCAAGACGATCGACGAAAAGGAATTCCGGCGGCTGGCCGGCCCCTAGGCGTCGGCTGAAGGGCGACAACAGGCGCCCGACGCCCGCAAGTTATGCGGGGGGAAGCCCAAGCCGTAGAAAAAAAGCAGGGGCGTACGGTTGTACGCCCCTGCGGTTTGGCGGAGACGGGTACGGTCTTCCGATCAGGCGCCGGTGAGGGCGGGGAGGCCGGCTTCGGTGAAATGGACGCCGCCTTCCTGGATTGTGGCGCGGATGTGGCCGCCTTCCTTGAAGCGCCCCTTCAGGATCTCCTCCGAGAGGGGGTCCTCAAGGTGCTTCTGGATCGCCCGCCGAAGGGGACGCGCCCCGTAGGACGGCTGGTAGCCCTCCTTGAGGATCCATTCCTTCGCTTTGTCGTCCACGTCAAGCTGAATCCCCTGCTCCAGAAGCTGTCGGTTGAGGTCGGCAATGAGGATGTCGATGATATCCTTCAGGTGGTCCTGCGTGAGCGAGTGGAAGACGACGATCTCGTCCACGCGGTTCAGGAACTCCGGGTTGAACGTGTGCTTCAGCTCCGACCGGATGGAGGCCTCCATCTTCTTGTGAGTTTCCGTCACGTCGAGCTTCTGGAAGCCTAGCCCCACGCCGCCCTTGTCGATGAACCGCGCGCCGATGTTCGACGTCATGATCACGACGGCGTTCTTGAAGTCGACCTTGCGGCCGAACGAATCGGTCAGATGCCCCTCGTCCAGGACCTGGAGGAGAAGGTTGAAGATGTCCGGATGGGCCTTCTCGATCTCGTCGAGGAGAATGACCGAGTAGGGGCGGCGGCGCACCTTCTCCGTGAGCTGGCCCCCTTCCTCGTACCCCACGTACCCAGGAGGGGCCCCGAGCAGGCGCGAGGACGAGAACTTCTCCATGTACTCCGACATGTCGACGCGGATCAGGGCGTTATCGTCGTCGAAGAGGAACGCCGCGAGCGCTCGGGCGAGTTCCGTTTTCCCGACGCCCGTGGGGCCCATGAAGACGAACGACCCGATCGGTTTCTTCCGGTTCTTGACGCCGGCGCGCGAGCGGCGGATGGACCGACAGACCGCCTTGATCGCCTCGTCCTGGCCGACGATGCGGCGGTGGAGCTCATCTTCCATGCGGAGGAGCTTCTCGGTCTCCTTCTCCTCGAGTTTGAAGAGGGGAATCCCCGTGATCTTCGAGATCGTGAGGGCAATGTCCTCCTCGGAGATCGTCGGCTCTTCCTTCTCCTGGTTCTCCCGCCAGTGCCGCTGAAGCTCCTCGAGGCGCTTCTTGGACTTCTCCTCCTCGGCCTTGAGCGCGGCGGCCTTCTCGAAGTCCTGGAGCTTGATGAAGAGGTTCTTCTCGCGGGCGATCCGCTTCAGGTCCTTTTCGATGTTCTTGAGCTCGGGCGGCGCCGTGAACTTGAGGAGCTTGGCCCGCGAGCCGGCTTCGTCGATCACGTCGATCGCCTTGTCGGGGAGGAACCGATCGGAGACGTAGCGGTCGGACAGGCGCACGGCCGCCGTGATCGACTCGTCCGCGATCCGGACCTTGTGGTGCGCCTCGTACTTGCTTCGGAGCCCGCGGATGATGTTGACCGTCTCTTCGATATTGGGCGGCTGGACGTGGATCGGCTGGAACCGCCGCTCCAGGGCCCCGTCCTTCTCGATGTACTTCCGGTACTCATCGAGCGTCGTCGCGCCGATGCACTGGATCTCGCCCCGTGCGAGGGCCGGCTTCAGCATGCTGGAGGCGTCGATCGAGCCCTCGGCCGCGCCCGCCCCCACGAGCGTGTGAAGCTCGTCGATGAAGAGGATCACGTTGTCGGCCTGGACGATCTCCTTCATGACGACCTTGAGGCGCTCCTCGAACTGGCCGCGGTACTTGGTGCCCGCGATGAGCGATCCCAGGTCGAGCGCCACGATCCGCCGGTTGTAGAGGTTCTCGGGGACGTCGTTGTTGACGATCTTCTGGGCGAGCCCCTCGACGATCGCGGTCTTGCCGACGCCGGGCTCGCCGATGATCGCGGGATTGTTCTTCGTCCGGCGGCAGAGGATCTGCATCACGCGCTCGATCTCGTCCTCCCGGCCGATGACGGGGTCGAGCTTTTGCTCGCGCGCGAGCTGGGTCAGGTCCCGGCCGAACTCGTCCAGGGCCGGCGTGGCCGTCTTCTTCTCCGTGTTCTGGACGACGCCGCGCCGGACGAAGTTGATCGTGAGCTGGCGCGCGCCCAGGAGGTTCGCGCCGAGACTGCGGAGGATCTTTCCGCCGATCCCTTCCTCCTCGCGGATGAGGCCCAGCAGGAGGTGCTCGCTTCCGATGTAGTTATGGCCGAGGAGCTTCGCCTCTTCGATGGCGAGCTCGAGGACTTTCTTGGCCCTCGGCGTGAAGGGGATCTCGCCGAACGTGAGGATGTTGGTCCCCCGTGGAAGGTTCCGCTCGACTTCGAGCTTGATCTCTTCCGTCGTGAGCCCCATCTTCTTGAGGACGGCGACGGGGATCCCGTCTTCTTCCCGGAGGATCCCGAGGAGCAGGTGTTCGGTCCCCAGGTAGTCGTTCTGGTGGCGCTCGGCCTCTTCGCGGGCCAGGATGATGACCTTGCGTCCCCGATCGGTAAACTTCTCGAACATTCAGCGCCTGCCTTCGTTTCGGGTGGGCGGCCGCAAATGCCATCCTTGAAGCCGGCCGCCTTGTCTTGATCCAATCATACTTTCGCCCTCCCCAGGGTGTCAAGTGCGGCGCGGTCAAGATGCCATGGCCGGCCCCAAGGCTGTTGTCATGGGACCGGGTCGATGGTATGATCCCTCCGATTCTGCCGATTTCACGGAGAGATGCGATGTCCCGCGCGACCTCCGCCTTGCCGGCCGCTTTGTCGGCCGAACGGATCGAGGACTACCTGTCACGGCTCCTCGACGCGCCGGCCCGGGTCATCTCGATCGTTCCCCTTCAAGGAGAGTCCGCCGAAGAGATCAAGTCGTACGGCTACGGCATTCCCGTTCTGATCGACTACGAGGCGCGGGGGCGGACGTTTCGGGCCGTCCTGGAAACGATGGCGGCGGGCCCCTTCGGGCACGAGCACAAGTCCGACCGCGCGGCGGCGATGATTTGGGAGAACGACGTCTTCCCGCGTCTCCCGCGCCATGTCCGGTCCCTGGACGCCGGGGCGATCCTTCCGGACCGCCTCGTCTCCGTCGGGCGGGCCGATGAGTTCTTCGTCCTGACGGAGTTTGCGTCCGGCGCCCAGTACGCCGAGGACCTCGACCGGATCATGCGGGCGGGGCGCGTTACGGACCTGGACCGGGAGCGTTGCGCGACGCTCGCTGCCTACTTGGCCGAGATCCATGCCGTTCGGGGCCCCGATCCGGGGCTGTACGTCCGCCGGATCCGCGAACTGATCGGCCACGGCGAGTGCCTGATGGGGCTGGCGGATTCGTATCCAGCCGACTTCGCGGCGGCGCCGCCCCGGCTCCTGGAAGAGATCGAGCACGCCGCCGTCAGGTGGCGGTGGCGGATCAAGAAGCGAACGCATCGTCTGAGGCAGGTCCACGGCGACTTCCATCCATGGAACATCCTCTTCCGCGAGGGGACGGACTTCTCGGTTCTCGACCGGGCGCGCGGCGAATGGGGCGAGCCGGCGGACGACGTGACGTCGCTCTCGATCAACTACCTCTTCCAGGCGCTGAGGTCCACGGGACGTTTTGAAGGCCCGTTCGCCGAGTTGTTTGGTTTGTTCTGGTCGGAATACCTGGACCGGACGGGAGACCGGGAGATTCTGGATGTGGCGGCGCCCTTCTTTGCCTTTCGTGGGCTGGTGATCGCTTCTCCATTGTGGTATCCCACGCTCGCTTCGAACGTTCGGGAGGCGGTCTTCTTGTTCATTCGGCGCGTGCTGGAGGACGACCGCTTCGATCCGGGCCGGGTGCATCGTTATCTGGAGCCGTGAGCGCGACCTCGTTCTGCATCTGGTTCACGGGCCTCCCGGCGTCGGGGAAGAGCACGCTGGCCGGGGCGGTGGCGGAGGAGATGCGAAGGCGGGGGCTCGATCCGGTCGTCCTCGAATCGGACGCCATGAGGCGGCTTCTGACGCCGGAGCCGGATTATTCCGAAAAAGAGAGGGACTGGTTCTACGGGGCTGTCGTCGAACTGGCCCGGATGTTCGTCGAGAAGGGCGTGCCGGTTCTGATCGACGCGACGGGCAACAGACGCGCGTACCGCGCGAGGGGAAGGCGGGTTCTCCCCCTGTTCGCGGAGGTCTTCGTCGATACGCCTCTCGATGTCTGCATGGATCGAGATCCGAAGGGTATCTACACGAAGGGACGGGCGGGCGAGAGCCGCACCGTCCCCGGTTTGGGGGCGTCGTATGAGGCCCCCGAGTCGCCCGAAGTCTTCTGCCGGGGGAATGAGCCGGCGGAGACGGGGGCATCGAAGGTACTGGCATTCATGGAGGAGCGGGGGTGGATCGAGCGAGCGAACGGCTGAAACGGATCGTCGTCGAACTGGACGAGGGCCCGCTCGTCAGCGAGCGGTCCGTGGAGATCGTGGAGCGGAAGGGGGTGGGGCACCCCGACTCCGTCTGCGACGGCATCATGGAAGAGGTGTCGATCGGCCTCTCGAAGGAGTACCGGAAGAGGTTCGGCGCCATCCTTCATCACAACTGCGACAAGGGGCTCCTGGTGGCGGGCCGCGTCGAGCGGCGGTTCGGCGGGGGACGCGTGATCGAGCCGATGAGGCTCGTCATGGGAGACCGGGCGCTGTGGCAAGCCGATGGCAAAGGGATCGACGTGGAAGCCGTCGCCGTGGCGGCGGCGAGGCGCTGGATCCGCAAGCATCTTCGGTTCGTGGATCCGGAGAAGGACCTCGACTACCAGGTCGAGATGCGGCCCGGTTCGGAGGAGCTGACCGGCCTATTCAAGAGCGAAGCGGCCGTGCTGGGGGCCAACGATACGTCGGCGGTCGTGGGGTATGCGCCCCTGACCGACACGGAGAGGACCGTTCTCGAGGTCGAGCGAACCCTGAACGGCAAGTCGTTCAAGGAAGCGTTCCCCGAAACGGGGGAGGACGTGAAGGTGATGGGATGGCGCTTGGGAAAGGACCTCTCGCTGACGATCGCCATGCCGCTGATCGACCGCTACATCGACCGCGAGTCGATCTACTTCAAGCGAAAGGGCGAGATACTGGAGGCCATCCAGGACGCCGTGAAGGAGCGGCGGGGGAACCTGGAGCGGGTCCGCGTGGAGATGAACGCGCTGGATGCCCGGGGCCGGGGAATGGCGGGGATGTACCTCTCGGTCCTCGGGACGTCGGCCGAGGACGCCGACAGCGGTCAGGTCGGACGGGGAAACATGGTGAACGGCCTTATCGCGCTCCATCGGCCGAGGGGGGCCGAGGCGGCGCCGGGGAAGAACCCCGTCTCGCACGTCGGAAAGATCTACAACGTGTTGAGCGACAGGATCGCGAACGATATCTACCAGCAGATCAAGGGCGTCCGGGAAGCGACCGTCTGGCTTTGCTCGCAGATCGGAACGCCCGTGAACCGGCCGACCGTTTCCGCCGTCCGGGTCGCCGTCAAGAAAGGGTTCAGCTTCGATGCGATCGCCGGCCAGGTCCGGGTCCTCGTGGACGCGGCCCTGGACGACATCCCCCGGTTCTGCGACGGGCTTTCGAGGGGGAAGTATCAGGTCTACTAACTCGCGCAAATTGGAAATTGAAAATTGAAAATTGTGAATCGCAAAACGACTCATCACGCCCTTGGGTGCGTTGTTATTCACCCATTCACCGATTCACCTATCAACTCATAGATGACAACCCGCCCGTTCTCGCGCATCCTCATGGCCGTCGACGGATCGTTCAACGCGGAGGCGACGGCCCGGTACGCCGTCCGGTTCGCGCACGCGTCGGGCGCCAGCCTCCACGTCCTGACCGTTATTTCCCCCCGGGCGACCGGGGAGGAAAAGGACGCGGCGATGGCCTCGGTCGAACGGATCGTCCGCGAGGGGCGCGCGTCCCAGATCGAAACGACCGGCCTCATCCGGGAGGGGCGGGCATGCCCCCAGATCGCCGCCGTCGTTCAGGAGGAAAAGATCGATCTCGCCATGGCCGCCGCTAGACGGCGCCACGCGAGGGAGAACCGCTACTTCATCCGGACGGTCTCCCGGTGGATGATGGCGGAGCTTCCCTGCTCCGTTCTGGCCGTCCGGGTCGTGGACCCCGGCCGGCTGGCGCATCCCCGCAAGATGTTGGTCTCCCTCGGCCCCGACGAGGCGCTCGCGGCCAGTCTGGCGCCGGTCGTTTCCATGCTCGCCCGCGCCGCCCACGTCAGCGCGGAAATCCTCACCATTTTTGAGAAATCGAGCGGATTCCTGCGGGAGGCCGCGCCGGCCGTCTTCAGGCGGCACGAATCCAGGGCGGGTGAGATCGCCGCCCCGATCCGGATGGCCCTCCTCGGCGAAGGGCGGGAGGCGGAGGAGCATTTTTCGGTCGTTCCATTCGCGTGCCGCGAGACGATGGCCCGGGCCGTCGAGCTTCACGCCGAGGCGATCCTGACGGCCGTGACGCGGCGGGAAGCTTCGCGCCGGATGCTTAGGAGCCATCCTCTCGAGATCCTTTTCCGGGAAACCCCCTGCGATCTGCTGGTCTTTCGTCCCGGCTAGCCGCGTGGGAATCCACGAGATCCCAGCCTCCGAGGCCTACTCTGTCCTTCGGTCGCATCCCGAGGGTCTCTCGGATGGAGAGGCCCGTCAGCGCCTTTCCTTCCACGGTCCGAATGTCCTTCAAGCCCCCGCACGGACGCCGTTGCTTCTCCGGTTCCTGGCCAAGTTTACGCACTTCTTCGCTCTCCTCTTGTTGGTCGCGGCCGCGATCGCGTTCGCCGCCCACCGGCTCGGGCCGGGGGAGGGGATGCAGTTCCTCGGCTGGGCGATCGTCGCGGTGATCGTCATCAACGCGGTCTTCTCGTTCTGGCAGGAGTACAGGGCGGAACGGGAGCTCGAGGCCTTGGCGCGCATGCTTCCGGTGTCGGTGCTCGTCCGGCGGGGAAATCGGGAGGTCCAGGCGGACGCCGGCACTCTCGTTCCGGGAGACCTTCTGTTCCTGGCCGAGGGAGGGCGCGTTCCGGCGGACGTGCGGATACTGGAGTGCCACGGCCTTCAGGTAAACAACGCCCCGCTGACCGGCGAGTCGCGCCCGCTGGACAGGAACAGCGAGCCGGCCCAGGGCGTCGAGCGGGCGGAGGCGGCGAACCTCGCGTTCGCGGGAACGACCGTCGTCCGGGGCCGCGGTCTGGGCATCGTTTTCGCCACGGGGATGCAGACCGAGTTCGGGAAGGTCGCCCACATGGCGGGGCGCGTTCGAGCCGAAGCGACGCCCTTGGAGCAGGAAGTCGCCAGACTCTCGCGCCGCCTGGCGGCCATCGCCGTCGTGGTCGGGGTCGTGTTCTTCGCGTTCGGCGTGGTTCTCGGGAGAGGGTTCTGGCAGAACTTCCTGTTCGCCCTGGGCATCATCGTGGCCCTCGTTCCGGAAGGACTCCTGCCGACCGTGACGCTGTCCCTTGCCGCGGCCGCGAGGCGCATGGCCGCGAGAAAGGTCCTGGTCCGGACGCTCTCCGCCGTCGAAACGCTGGGCTGCGCGACGGTGATCTGCACCGACAAGACCGGGACGTTGACGCAAAACATCATGGCGGCGCGGCGGCTCTGGATCGGGGGGGAATGGCTCGACGCTCCCGCGCCCGTGGCGATGAACGCCGTCCCCCAGGGGATCGTCCGGTTCTTCAGGGCGGGGGTGCTGGCGTCGGATGCCGAAGCGTCCCGGCCGGGAGTATGGACGGGCGATCCGACCGAATCGGCGCTCGTCACTGCGGCGGCGGCCGTCATCGACCCCGGAGCGGCGAGAAGCGATCACCCGAGGATCGACGAGATTCCTTTCGATTCGATCCGCAAGAGGATGACGACGCTCAACCGACGGCCGGACGGAAGGCTTTCGGCCTTCCTCAAGGGCGCGCCCGAAGTCGTTGCAGAACAGTGTGATCGGTGGGCGAATGAGGAAGGGGACGGCCCGATGACGGCCGAAACGAGGGAAATGATCCTGGCGGCGGCGCGGGAGATGGCCCAAGGAGCGATGCGCGTGCTGGCCGTCGCCGAGAAGAACAACTTGGCCGAAGGAGCCGGAATTCCGGAAGACGGGTTCACGTTCCTGGGGCTCGTGGGGATGGAAGACCCGCCGCGGCCCGAAGTTTCTGGGGCCGTGTCAATCTGCCGGGAGGCCGGAATCCGCGTGATTATGGTGACGGGGGACAGCGCCGAGACGGCCCGAGCCGTCGCAGACCGGGTCGGCCTGGGGGACGACGGAACGATCCGGGTGTTCACGCCCGGCGATCTTCAAGGAGCCGGGAGCCTCCGACGGGCGGTCGAAACCCCTGGGGCCGTCTTCGCGAGGATGACCCCGGCGCACAAGCTCGCGATCGTTTCCGCGCTGAAGCGAACGGGGGAGATCGTCGCCGTGACGGGCGACGGCGTCAACGATGCGCCGGCCCTCAAGAAGGCCGATATCGGCGTTGCCATGGGGATGGCCGGAACGGAGGCGGCCAAGGAGGCTTCGGACGTCATCCTGCTCGACGACAACTTCGCCAGCATCGTCGCCGGAATCGAGGAAGGGAGGGCCGTCTACGCCAACATCAAGAAGTTCCTCTCGTACATCCTGACGTCGAACGTTCCGGAGGTCGTTCCGTATCTCGCTTTCGCGATCTTTTCCATTCCCCTTCCTTTGACGGTCATCCAGATCCTCGCCGTCGACCTCGGGACGGACATGTTGCCGGCCCTGGCCCTGGGACGCGAACGGCCGGAACCGGACGTCATGCGCCGGCCGCCGCGGCCGCGGACGGAAAGGCTCCTTTCCTGGCCCCTGCTCTCGCGGGCCTACCTGCTGTTGGGGCCGATCGAGGCGACAGCGGGTCTGGCCGGATACTTCTGGGTGCTTGCGGCCGGAGGATGGACGTGGGGGACGCCTCTCGGGGCGTCCGATCCGCTCTACACGCAGGCGACGACGATGTGCCTGACCGCCATCGTCGTGACCCAGGTGGCGAACGGGCTCACGTCGCGAAGCGAAACGACGCCGGTCCGGCGGATCGGGTTCCTGGGCAACCGTCTGCTCCTTTGGGGAATGGCGTGCGAGGTGGCGCTACAGGCGGCAATCGTCTATCATCCGGCTTTGAACGCCGTCTTCGGGACGCACCCGATTCCGCTCGCGGGATGGCTGTTCCTGGTTCCGTTCGCCGTTTTGCTCCTTGTCTTGAACGAGGCGCGGAAGGAAATCGCCTTCCGAGGAAGAACCGATTGGAAATTGTAAATTTGAAATTGCAAATCGGTAAACGAGGCTCGGATAACGGCCAGTGCGAGGGGCTTTTGCTTTACAATTTACAATTTCCAATTTACAATCTGCCGCTCTTCGCAGGGGAGGGGAGGACGCATGCCGAAGTGCCGCCAGTGTGGAAACGAGAAGATGTTCAAAGGCGTCTTCCATCCCGAGCCGCTTTTTCGTTTTGTGGCCACTTATTCCGGGGGCAGGCTGAACGACATCGCCCTGGTGAAGCCGGATGACCTGGAATCTCTGGGAAAGACGTTCGTCGCGGCGGAATGCTGGAACTGCGGCTCGAGGGAGATCGGCGACTTGAACGCCGGGGCGGCGGAGGCCGAAGGGCGCGGGAGGCCGGTCGCGCCCAAGGTCGAGGCGCCGACAGCGGATCGGCCGAAGGAGGCGCCGCCGTCGGCCGATCCCCGGCAAGTCACATGCTCGATCTGCGGCCACGCGATGCGCCTCAAGGCAGTCGAGCCGGGGAAAGCCTACCGTGTCGGCTGTACGAAATGCGGGCACCAGTTCGTCTACCAGGTCTCGTAGCAGGGTGTTGCAGAATACCCTCTGATAGGCCAGGTGTCAGGGGGCGGAAAACAAGACCGGGAACACTTGAAGAGCGGCCAAAGCGAGCTCGAAGAAGACAATCAGCCCAGCGGCGATTCGGAAGACCCACGGCCCGCCGGACGGGATTTTGCGGAGACGCGCGCCGTGCTTCGCGGCGGCGAGCGTCTGGGCGCGGCGCGTGATGACGTAGGCATGGGCGGACGTCGCGAGTTGGACGAGCGTAAGGAGGGAAGCGAGGACCCCGAGTCCGCTTCTCGTTGCCCAGATCGTGAGGACGAATCCGGCGGCGAAGAGAAGAACGCCCGTCCGCACCTCTCCCGCGTATATGTAGCCGAACCCCCAGGTCCGGGGAAGCAGGTTCAAGAGGGCCGCGACGCGTGGATTCCGCTCCGTGACCGCGGCCGCGCCGGTCCCGATCTCGACGGCATCCTCGTAAGCGTCGGCCAGGGAAAAGAGCCAGACGGGGACTAAGAGCACGAGTCCGGCGAGGATGAGGCCCGTCCCGCTCTCCTTGTTTCCTGCGAACTCGACGATGCCGTACCAGATGGAGAAGGTGCCGGCTGACAGTCCGAGGAAGGTGAGGATTCCCCGCGCCTTCCGGCCGTTGTAGAACTGACCTCCGCCGAAGATGATCAGCGACAGGAGGAAGGAAACCCACGGCCGGGGAGGCCGGTTCGGGACGAGAGGGATGTCGGGATGACAGAAGGGGCACGAGGAGACGAGCCTCTCCTCGAACGCGTGGCCTTCGGGGCAGACCTTCACGGCCGCTCCGCGGGGGAGAGAGGGCGGATCTCGATTCCGTTGATTTTCCGGGGAGATCGTGAGATTATTCGAACCTTGGTCAAGGGGCGAATGGTTCGGCCTGACGGGGAGGAAGAAGACATGAGGCGGAAATCTCGTTTCGGCGGATGGTTCGTGCTGGCGGGACTGCTGGTCGCAGCGATTCCGATCGGGTCTTCACCTCTGCGAGCACAGCCTGTCGACGTGAAGATCGTGAAGCCGACGGCGGCTGGCGGCTCGGCGGTCAAACTGCTCTCGGGGGAGAACCTCGTCGGGAAGACGGACGCCACGCCCTTCGGCGACTTTTCGCTCGCCGTGACGCTCATGCCAGGCCGGTACGAGCTGAAGGTGTCGAAGGGAAAGGCGCTGGAAGAAACGACCCTGACGATCGAGGTCACGGGTGACGGGGTCACGGAGCTTCGCGGGCGGTTGTCGGTCGAGACGGCCAAGAAGGGGAAGCTCAAGCTTTCGGACGTGAAGATCGAGTCGACTCCCTCCGACCGCGTGAAGATCGCCCCGGCAGAGCCCGCGCCGGCGCCGGGGACGCCGCCGGCCGCGACCCCTCCGGCCGATGTCAAACCGAAGTCCGAGACAAAGCCATAGATCATCTTCAGGGAACCTGCGCGGGGCGGCTCGTCGTCGTCCTGGTCCGGCCAGCGCGGGCGGGCAACATCGGGGCCGTTGCCCGCGTCTGCGACAACTTCGGCGTCCGGGATCTGCGGGTCGTCGCGCCGGAGGCGGATCCTCGGGGCGATGAGGCCCGGACGATCGCGTACCATTCCCAGGCTGTCCTCGATCGCGCCCGCGTATTCGAGAGCGTCGACGAAGCCGTGGCCGACGCGGAAATCGCCGTCGGCATGACGGCCCGGCGAAACGCCGGTTCGGTCTTCGCCTCGGGCCGGCGTGTCGCGGCGCAGGTCGGGGCGGGCCGCACGGTCGCCGTTCTTTTTGGACCGGAAGCGACAGGTCTGACGGAGGCCGATCGCCGCGTGTGCGACCGGTTCTTCCGGGTCCCCACATCCCCCGCCTGCCCCTCGCTGAACCTCTCCCACGCCGTCGCGGTCACGCTGGGAGCGCTCACCGCGTCCCGGATGAAGCTCAGCGGACCCGATCGGTCCGATCTTGCTCCGGCTCGGGATCGCGGAAGGCTCCTCGACCGGATGAAGGGTGTTCTTCTTGAAATCGGATATCTCAATCGTCAGAATCCGGACGCAGTATTCGATGAGGTTCGCCTCCTATTCGGTCGCTCGGAGTTGACAAGGCGGGAGGTTTCGCTCCTTCTGGGGCTGGTTCGCCAGATCGAGTGGGCCTCCGGCCGAGCGGGAGGAGCGGCAAACCCGCGGCCGGCCGAGATCCGCCGGCGCCGGGATGTTCGGCCCGTGCACAAGATAGCATCCCGGTCCGCCGAATTGCAACGCGGGTCGGATGGATGATCCTAGAAAAAGCAGTTGAACCGCAAAGTGCGCCGCAATCCCCGCCCCTTGGGGCGGGGTCAAGGCGCACGAATGCAAACAACGAAAAGTACCTTGGAGGTCGGAGAACCCCGCCTTTCAAGGCAGGGTTCTCCAACCGCGGAGCACGCAGAGAACGCAAAGGAGTTCCATGGATCGGAAGACACATCGACCTCACCCGGCAGGTGAGCTTCAAAACCGCCCGAAAAGATGTTTCTCCCCCGATCGGATCGGGGTTCTCTGCGGTTAATGAACTGCGGTTCTTAGGATGACAGATGTTTGAATTGACGGTTCGATGCGGGTTCCGGGCCTCCCACCAGATTCTGGAAAAAAACGGATGCCTCGAGGCGCCGCACGAGCACGACTGGAGCGTGGAGGTCGTCGTCGCGGCTGTCGACCTGGACTCGCGCGGGATCGCCGTGGACTTTGAAGATGTTCAGACCGCTCTGAGGGACATCCTCGAACCAATGGAGGGCCGCCGCTTGAACGAAGTCGCCCCGTTTGCCGCGGTCATTCCTTCGGCGGAGGGGATCGCCCGCTGGCTGGCGGACCGGATCGCCCCGCTTCTCCCCGCTCGCGTGTCCCTCCGCCGCGTGACGGTTTGGGAACGCCCCGACTGCGGGGCCGCGTTTCTTCCGTGAGCGGCTGGAGGAATGTGGGATGCTCAAACCGGGGAGAGCCCGGCTGAGGATGTGTTAAGATGAAAAGTCGGATTGCCCGTTGGCGGCAACGTGGGACAGGAGACGGGGAGATATGTCGCTGACTCCGGCGACCGTGATCGGCGTGGATCTCGGCGGGACGAACCTAAGGGCCGCCCTCGTCGACCGGAACGGGAAGATTCTGGACGCCGAGAGGGTTCCGACTCCGCCCTCGCGGGGGGCGGAGGTCGTCGGCGAGATCGCTGCGCTGGTGCGGCGCCTGGCCGGGAGCAGGGGCGTCCTCGGCGTCGGGATCGGCTCTCCGGGGCTTGTGGACCAGGCAATGGGCCGGATCGTGGTCTCGGCCAACTTTCCGGAATGGCGGGACGTTCCGCTGGGCGGCGAGGTGGGCCGGGCAGTCGGTCTGCCTGTCTTTCTGGAAAACGACGCCAACGCGGCGGCCTTGGGCGAGTCTTGGGTCGGGGCGGGATCGTCGTTCAGGCATTTCGTCCTCTATACCCTGGGGACCGGGGTTGGAGGAGGGATCGTCCTGGACGGAGACGTCTGGCGCGGGGCGGACGGGGCCGCGGGTGAGGTTGGGCACGTGATGGTCGATCCCGAAGGTCCCGTCTGCGGGTGCGGGAGCCGCGGGTGCCTGGAGATGTTCGCCTCGGCGACGGCGATCGTCCGAATGGCGCGGGAAGCGCTGGAGGGAGGGGCCGATTCGGCGTATCTCCCGGCGGATGAGAGCGGATGGAGCAGGCTCGCGGCCCGCGACGTCTGGCTGGCGGCGAGGGAGGGAGACGCCGTGGCCCGGTCGGTCTTCCACCGCGTCGGCCGGTCGCTCGGCATCGCGGCCGCAGGCGTGATCAGCCTTCTCAATCCCCAGGCGATCCTGATCGGCGGCGGGGCCGCGGAGGCCTGGGATTTCTTTATCGAGGACATGATGAAGGAAATGAAACGTCGAACGTATTCGTGGCTGGCGGAGCGGACGCATGTCCTGCCCGCGGGTTTGGGGGCGGACGCCGGCCTGCTGGGGGCCGCGCGGGCCGCCTGGCTGGGCGTGGGCCGCGCCGGGGACGCGTCGCGCCGATGACTTCTCATGACGACTGAGCGGATCCGGAACTTCTGCATCATCGCCCATATCGACCACGGCAAGTCGACGCTCGCCGACCGCCTGCTCGAGGAAACGGGAACGATCTCCGCTCGCGAGAAGACCGACCAGATCCTAGATAACATGGATCTGGAGCGGGAGCGGGGGATCACGATCAAGGCGCACGCCGTCCGGCTCAACTACAGAGCGAAGGACGGACAGCGTTACGTCCTGAACCTCATCGATACGCCCGGGCACGTGGACTTTACGTACGAGGTCTCTCGAAGCCTCGCGGCGTGCGAAGGGGCGATCCTCGTCGTGGACGCCGCGCAGGGGGTCGAGGCCCAGACTCTGGCCAACGCGTATCTCGCCATCGAGCACAATCTCGAACTGATTCCCGTGATCAACAAGATCGACCTTCCCGCGGCCGACCCGGAGCGGGTGCGGGCCCAGATCGAGGACGTCGTCGGGATCGACGCGTCGCGGGCCGTCCTGGCCTCCGCCAAAGAGGGGCGCGGGACGATCGAGATCCTGGAAGCGATCGTCGGGCGGATTCCCGCGCCGAAGGGAGATCCGGACGCGCCGTTGCGCGCCCTCCTGTTCGACTCCTGGTTCGACAATTACCAGGGCGTCGTGATGCTCGTCCGCGTCGTGGACGGGCGGATCGTGCCGGGGATGAGAATCCGCCTCGCGGCGACAGGCGGGGAGTACCAGGTCCTGTCCGTCGGCACGATGGCCCTCAAGATGGTCCCGGGGGAAAGCCTCTCCGTCGGGGAAGTCGGATACGTCCTCGCGGGAATCCGGGACGTCCAGGACACGCGGATCGGCGATACGGTCATCGAGCCGGACCGCCGGCCGGCCGAGATCCTCCCGGGATACAAGGACGTGAAGCCGATGGTCTTCGCCGGCCTTTACCCGATCGACAGCAGTCAGTACGAGGACCTTCGCGACGCCCTGGAGAAGCTCCGCCTGAACGACGCCTCCTTCAGCTACGAGCCGGAAAGCTCGCTGGCCCTGGGGTTCGGTTTCCGGTGCGGGTTCCTCGGGCTTCTCCACATGGAGATCATCCAGGAGCGCCTCGAACGGGAGTTCCGCCTCTCGCTCATCTCCACGGCGCCCACGGTCGTCTATCGCGTCCATTTGACGGACGGGGAGACCGTCTCCGTCGACAACCCGGCGACGTTTCCCGACAGAGGACGGATCGACTCCATCGAGGAGCCGTTCATCCGGGCGGTCGTCATCACCCCGGAGGAGTACGTCGGCGCCATTCTCGCCCTGTGCCAGGAGCGGAGGGGAACGCAGACCGATCTCAAGTACATCGGGCCCGACCGGGTGATGGTGACGTACGAGATCCCGCTGAACGAGGTCGTCCTGGATTTTTACGACCGGCTCAAGTCCGCCACGCGAGGGTACGCCTCGTTCGACTACGACCTGATCGGATACAGGGAATCTGACCTGGTGAAGCTCGACCTCCTCCTGAACGGCGAGACGGTGGACGCTCTGTCCGTCATCGTTCACCGGGAGAAAGCATCCCGGCGCGGCCGTCAGCTGGCGGAGAAGATGAAGGAGATCATTCCGCGACAGCTCTACGAGGTGGCGATCCAGGCCGCGCTGGGTACGAAGGTCGTCGCCCGGGAGACCGTCCCGGCCCTCCGAAAGAACGTCACGGCCAAGTGCTACGGCGGGGACATCACCCGAAAGCGAAAGCTCCTGGAGAAGCAGAAGGAAGGAAAGAGGCGGATGAAGCAGGTCGGCCGCGTCTCAATCCCACAGGAGGCGTTCCTGGCGGTGCTGAGGATCAAGGACTGAGGAAGAACCGATTGAAAATTGCAAATTGGAAATTGTAAGTTTGAAATTGAAAACCTGAGCAAACAAGAATCGGGCGGCGACGGGTCGGGTGGCATTTCGCTTTGCGATTTACAATTTTCAATTTCCAATTTTCAATTTACAATTCTTTTATCTTACGCGGGGAGGATGCGATTTGCAGGTTTCTGAGTGGATCCACGAGAAGGTCCGGAGCCGGCGGCTGGCCGTCCTGCTCGATTACGTCTGGACGTTCGGTCTCGCCATCCTTCTGGCCCTGACGATCCGGACGTTCGTCGTGCAGGCCTTCAAGATTCCGTCCGGATCGATGCTGCCGACCCTGGACATCGGAGACCATATCCTGGTGAACAAGTTCGTCTACGGCGTCGGGATTCCGTTCACGGAGAACAAGGTTTTTCCGTTGGGGAATCCGGAACGGGGCGATATCATCGTCTTCAAGTTCCCGCGGGACGACGAGCGTGATTTCATCAAGCGGGTGATCGGTCTTCCGGGAGACGTGATCGAGTTGCGGGACAAAGCCGTCTACGTCAACGGCCAGTCGCTCCGGGAGGACTACGCCGTCCACGACGTTCCGATCATCCTGCCGCCCGAGGTCGATCCGCGCGACAACTTCGGCCCTTTCACGGTGTCCCCGGACACGGTGTTCGTCATGGGAGACAACCGCGACCATTCGAACGACAGCCGCTACTGGGGTGTCGTTCCATACGGGAAGATCCGCGGAAAAGCGTTCGTGGTCTACTGGTCGTGGGACGGCTCCGACCGATGGGTTCGGTGGGAGAGAATCGGACACGGCGTTCGTTAGGAGGGCTGAGGATGGATCGATCCGCCGGCAAGGTCACGTTCTGCGGCATCATGCTCGTGCTCGCCTTGGGGATCGGGATCCATCTCGGGTACCTGTACGGG
>Ga0154722_1097_pt2 | contig 25913 bp, 21 predicted proteins | sample Rifle2008BG16ft_FD_105730 | JGI IMG/M metagenome (GOLD analysis project Ga0154722, IMG submission 105730) | Nitrospirae bacterium RBG_16_64_22 | reverse complement strand
GCCGCATCTCGATCCGCTGGCGCAGACGCTTGGCCAGATCCCGGACCAGCGCCCGGAAATCGACCCGCCCTTCCGAGGAGAAGTAGAACGTCGTCTGCCTCCCGTCGAGCGACATCTCGGCCTTGAGGAGCTTCATCGGGAGGTCCTGATCCAGGGCGAGAGAGCGGCAGAGATCGAGCGCCTTCCGCTCGAGCGGGCGGTTCCGTTCGACCGCTTTCAGGTCCGGGGGCCCCGCCACGCGGAGGACCTTCCGTGTCGGGCCCTGTCCTCCCTCCCCGTTGTGCGCCCCCAGGCAGACGACCTTCGCCAGCATCTCTCCCCGATCTGCCGCGACCACGACGCGGTCCCCCGGTTTGAGGCTCAAGTCTCCCCCGTCGCACTCGTAAATCTTTCCGGCGTCGTGAAACGTGACACGGGCGATCATGGCCGCGCCGCCTCCGTCCGGACGGCCATGATTGCGGCGGCCGATTGAAGAAAAACGTCCAAGACGAGGCGCGGGTTTCCCCTCCACCTGAGCGCCGCCCGCGCGCGGCCGATCTCCTCGGCCAGATCGAGGAGCGCCGAGGTCGAAATCCTTTCCGCGATCCGCCCGAGATCTTCCGCCCGGTCGACGTTCACGAGCCGGTCGGCTCTCCCGGCGGACGCCATCAACAGATCGCGCACGACGAGGTCCGTCCATTCGATGAGCGCCTCCGCTTCTCCCTCCCCCTTCGCGAGACTTTCCGCAAGGGCCGCCCGCTCTTCCAACGGCTCCACCGCGACCCGCGCCAGAATGTCGATGGCCGAATCGCGGCGGGCGGCCGCCTCGCCGGGCTCCCCCGCCAGCGCCTTCCCCAGACTGCCGGCCGAGACGGACGCCAGCATCGCGGCCCGCGCGCGGTCGAGCCCCTTTCTCTCGACGAGGAAGCGGGCGACGATCTCGTCGCTCAAGGACCTGAACCGCACCTCCTGACAGCGCGAGCGGATCGTGGGAAGAAGCAGGTGCGGCTGGGATGATATAAGGACGATGATCGTGTCCTCGGGCGGCTCTTCGAGCGTTTTCAGGAACGCGTTCGCCGCCGACGCATTCAGCCGGTCCGCGGCGTTGACGATCAGGACCTTCTTCCGTCCCTCGTAAGCGCACAGCGAAACGGCGCTCTGGGCGTCGCGGACCTGGTCGATGGAGATCTCTTTCTTGTCGGGGAGGACTTCGAGGATGATGAGATCGGGATGCGACCGCGACGCGACCCTGCGGCACGTCGGACAGACGCCGCATCCGAGGTTCGCCCTCCGCGGGCTCTCAGAATCCGTCGGACCCATGGGACAAAGAAGCGCGCCGGCCAAGGCGAGAGCGGTCAGCGCCTTTCCGACTCCCTCGGGACCGGAAAAGACGTAGGCGTGCGCCAGTCGATCGTTTTCAAGGGAGCGGGAAAGGACGAGGACTGCGTCCTCCTGCCCCAGGATTTCTTGGAAGCCCACGAGTTGAATCGCCCGCTGGAAGCGTCCATCGGGCGAAGTCTCCTTGAAAAGTCAGGATGTTATGATAGCGGATGTGCGGGACAACTGCAAGCCCGCGGAGTTCGTTCTCAATGGGCTCCCTGAGCCTCGCCTGCCGGCAGGCAGGATTGTGGAAGTCGGTATTTTTCAAGGGGTTTCCTTGACAGGCCCGAATCCCTTTGCTACGTTTCAAAGGGGGATGGCGTACAGTCAAATCGTAAGCGGACCCCCCGAGAACGGCTCATCACCTCCTTTTCTATACTTCAATTCGAAGGAAGACTCCGCCAGGAAGCGACGGGGCTGATGAGAATCCTCCCCCCAAACGCTGGAGATGTCTGTGCTTGCGCCTGACGTGACGGGGTTTCGCCAGCCGATTTCGGTTGGTTCAAAAGCGATGGGCCGTCTTTCCGCGCGGCTCCTTGCGCTTCTTTTCTCCCTGGCCGCCCTGGTCCCGGCCGCGGCCGCGCAGGAGATTGAATTCTACGAGTATCCCGGGATTGCGCCGGGAACCGCCAGCGTTCGTTTCGCCGGAGAGCGCCCGCTCTTCTATGGAGGACTCCAGGAGGCGATGGAGGTCTTCACGAAGAAGACCGGGATTCCGGCGTCCGCCGTGGCGGGCGGTTGCGCCCAGGGCGCCGAGTATCTGAAGGCTGGGAAGGCCAACGTGGGCGGCTTCTGCTGTCCCCTCGAGGAAAGCGAGAAGAAGGCCTGGACGTCGATCCTCGTGGCGCGCGACGCGATCCCGGTCATCGTCCACAAATCGAACCCCGTTGGAAACCTCACGGCCGAGCAGGTCAAGTCGATCTGGACCGGAAAGATCCAGAACTGGAAAGAGGTGGGAGGGCGCGACCAGCCGATCGTCGTCGTCTTCCGCAATCACTGCAAGGACCGCGAGGAAGAGTTCCGCACGATGATGCTCGCCGGAGGAGGGAAGTTCACCCAGAACCTCTTCCCCGCGAAAACCGTCGGAGAAGAGATGGACCGCGTGTCCCGTTCCCCGGCGGCGATCGGATCGATCGTGGGTAGCGCGATCGTCGACATGACGAAGGTCAAGGTCATACGCGTGAACGGCATCCTTCCCACGCCGGAGAGCGTGGCCAACGAGACCTATCCTTTCCGGCGCGACCTCCACCTGGCCACGGCCGGCAAGCCGGAAGGCGCTCTCGCTCAGTTCATCGAGTTCATCCTGAGCAACGAGGGCCAGCAGATCCTCGGAAAGAAGCTGGCCCCCATTCGACGACCCGATGGGTAGGACGCCGCTCCCCCCGCTCAGCCTCTCCACCAAGCTTTCAGGAGCGTTCGCTTCGCTGGCCCTCGCATCGATGCTCGTTGTCTTCTTCTACGGCGCTCGGACGATCGACGAGCTGGGCCAGGCGTGGATGAGGGAACGCCTGTCGGGCGTTTCGACGCACGTTCATGACATCCTGGACGAGTCCCGGACGCGCGTCCGGAACACGGCCCGCATCCTGGTCCGGGACGACGCCCTCCGCTACGCCGCCTTCTACGGCGCGGTGGCGGGAGAGAGAGCCCTCCTGAGGGAGGAGACGCGCTCCCTGGCGGCCCTCTTGAACCTCGACCTTCTCGAAATCCACGACCACGAGGGACGCGTGCTCTCCCGGGCGGAGGAGGAAGACCGCTGGGGAGACCGGCGCGGTCTCCCTTCTCTTGAGAAGGCGGCGGACGACACGTTCGGCCTTGTCGAGATGGACGGAGGCGCGATCCTTCTGGCGACGGCCCCCCTCAGGAACGAGGACCGGCGGTTCGGCACGCTCGCCGCCGGCCTGCGGATCGACTCGGCGCTTGCCCGGAAGATCAGCCAGCGGAGCGGGGCCCACGTCCTCTTCGTCGTCCGGGACCGGATCACCGGTTCTTCCATCGATCCTCCTCAGAGGGACGTTCTGGGCGCCGTGCCGCCCGGCGGCGGGGATCCTCGGCTCGTCACCGCGGGGGGAAAAACGTACCTCGCCCTGGCGCGGCCGCTCGAAGTGGGGGAGCGCAACGAAAAAAGTTGGATCGTCCTCGCCGTCGACGCGACGCCGTTCAAGGACGCCGTCTCGAGAATGCGGGCACTCCTCTTTCTGGCCACGATTCTCCTCCTGGCCGTCGCCGTCACGGCAGGCACGGCTCTCGCCCTGCGCGTCACCCGTCCGCTCAAGCAGGCGATCCACTTGGCCGGCCGGATCGCCGAGGGAGACCTCGATCGGCGCATCGACGTCTCGGGGCGCGATGAAGTGGCCGAGCTGGGAGCGGCCTTGAACCGGATGTCCGCCCGCCTGCTGGATTCCCGCAACGAGATCGAGAAGAAGCAATCGGAACTCCTCAATCTCAACCAGTCCCTGGCCGAGACGGTGAAAAAGCTCCGCGAACTCCAGGAACACCTCATGGAGGCCGAAAGACGAGCGGCGAGCGGCACGCTCGCGGCCCGCGTCGCCCACGAGATCAACAATCCGCTCGGCATCATCAAGAATTACCTCACGATGCTCAAGGGCCACTCTTCGGCGATCCAAACGTCCGCGCAGGAGACGCCCGCCTACGTCCGGCACCTGCAGATCATCGACGAGGAGATCGACCGGATCGCGCGCTTCGTCGCCCAGCTTCTTGACGCCCACAGGCCCGACGGCTCCCGGCTCGAGCTCACGTCGGTCAACAAGACCGTGACGGACCTCCTGGCCCTGATGGAGCCCCAGCTCCGCCAGCAAGGCATCCAGATCCGGCGCGAACTGGACCCGGACCTTCCCCGCCTTCTCCTTCACCCCGACCGGATGAAGCAGGTCTTGTTGAACCTCATGGCCAACGCCGAGCACGCGATGCCGGACGGAGGAGTCATGACCATCCGCTCACGACGCGAAGAGACCGATGTCTTCGTCGAGGTGTCCGACACGGGGAAAGGAATCTCGCCCGAGCGCGCCCCGCAGATATTCGACCGATACTTCACGACGCGGGAGGATGGAACCGGCCTCGGTCTTCCGATATCGCGGGAGATCGTCCAAGGGTACGGGGGAGACATCTCCGTTCGGTCTGGGGAAGGCACGGGCGCCACGTTCATCGTCCGTCTTCCCCTCAGCCCTCTGATCACGATGACGGCGGGCGCTCCGAGCCTGGAGAAAGTCCATGACAGGCCCTGACCGGATACTCGTCGTCGACGACGAACCCCGGATGCGGGAGAGCGTCAAGGTCCTGCTGACAGCGGAGGGGTACGCGGTCAGCGAAGCCGCCGACGGGGAGAAAGCGCTGGCCCGCCTCCGCTCGGACCCGGCCGATCTCGTCCTCGCGGACCTGAGCATGCCGGGAATGAGCGGCATCGATCTGGTCGACCGCCTTCGAGAAGAGCACCCCGGAACGGCCGTGATCATCTTCACCGGATACGGAACGCTCCAGACCGCCGTGGAGGCGATCCGGCGGGGCGTTGTCGACTACATCGTAAAGCCGTTCGATTTCGAGACCCTGCGGCAATCCGTGGCCCGCGCCCTTCAGAGCGTCGAGCAACAACGGCTTCTCGCCCAGACCACGGAGGAGTTGGAGGACGCGAAGAAGACGCTCGAGGTCCTGGCGATCACGGACGAGCTGACCGGCCTTCCCAACCTCCGCTACCTCCGCGAACGGCTCCAGCAGGAGGTGTCCAGGACGTTCCGCAGCGGCTCTGCGCTTTCCGTCGCACTGATCGATCTCGACCGTTTCAAGGAGGTGAACGATCATCACGGCCACAGCGTGGGCGACCAGGTCCTCACCTACTACGCCCAGCTCCTGTCTCAGAGCGTGCGGGAGGTGGATGTTCTCGGACGCTACGGAGGAGACGAGTTCCTCCTGATCCTTCCCGACACGCCGATCTCCCGCGCGACCACGCTCCTCGAACGCCTCCGGGAACGCATCGCGGAAAGCCGGTTCAACTTGCAGGAGATCTCGGTGAACCTGACCGTCAGCATCGGTCTGGCAAGTCCCGAGTTCGCTTCCTCCAGCCTCTCCGACGGCGACCCGGCCGCTCTCACCAAGGCCCTTTTCGAAGCCGCCGATCAAGCCCTCTACAAGGCCAAGCACGCCGGCCGAAACCGACTGGAACAGGGAAGCAACCCCGATTCCCTCCCAGGCCACGAAAGGCTCATTGAAAATTGAAAATTGGGAATTGTAAATTGTAAAGCAAAAGAACGGAGAAGAAGTTCCCCGCTTTGCGATTTACACTTTTCGGCCAGCCTTTCACTTTGAAATTTCCAATTTCCAATTTACAATCGCTCTGGTGACCCTTGGCGGCTTTGTCGCGTAACCCAACAAAACGAATATTCGCCAAAATGATTTTGTTGGGTTACGGCGCAAAAAACCGCGCCTAACCCAACCTACACATCTGCGGAGGATGTCCCGTAATTAATGGGCCCGGATACTACGGGGCGATCTGCTGGGCGATGTGGAGCGTGGCCGCCTCGAGGGCGATCCGGATGGCCTGTTCCATGGGCGTTCCCTGGAAACCGCCGAGAACCAGCGGCATTCTGGTCTTGCCCCCGCCGACGGTCCCCGCGACGAACCCGCCCACGTCCTGGGCCTTTCCCTCGACAGCCGTGGCGTTGATGACCCGGCCCGTCCGCGCGTCGATGATCCGTATGTCCAGAGCGAGGTAGGCTTCCTTGTACGTGACCATCCCGATCGGCGTCCGGTTCTTGGCCGAGATCAAAGCCGTGGCTCCGAGCGTGATGAGACCGAGCGCCGCCCCGCCGATCGTGAGTCTGTCGGGCTCGAACGCCGTGACGTCGCCCCGGACCAGGTACTCGGCCCCCTCGATCTGGCCGATCGGCGCGGCCGTCTCGCGCTTGACCCGGCCCGTCGCGCCGAAGTCCTGCTCGTCGATGATTCCCTTGAGCTCCCTGCGCTCGATAATGTCGAAGCGGTTCGTGTTGAAGAGCTCTGTTGTGAGCATGTCGGCCATACCATCGCCGATCCGCGCGTACCCCTTGGCCGACTTGTCGCTGAACGCGAGAATCGCGATCCGTTTCTTGGGGCCGGCGTAGGGCATGGCCTGAATCTGCTGGACTGTCGGACCCGCGGGCGTCCGGACCGTCTGGACGCCGGGGCTCCGGACCGTGGCCGTCGGCGCGCAGGCGCCGAGAAGGAAGGCGGGGACGAGGACCGTCAGGGGAAGACGTGCGAACCGCCGCTGATCGCGCATGGTGGAATCCTACCGCCCCCGGCCGCCGGCGTCAAGATGATCGCTTTCCAACAAAAGGACACTTGTTGCGAATGCGTCTGGAATCTGCTACGAATCATCCTGGAAAAAGCATTTGAACCGCGGAGCACTCAGAGAGCGCGAAGGAGTGCCAGGAATTGGAAGACGCATCGACTTCGCCAGACAGGTGAGCGTCAATACCGCCTGAAAAGATGTTCCTCCGCGGACTCTGCGTCCTCTGCGGTGAATGAGCTGACACCTCTTCCTGGAAAGGAGCCTTCCCATGCCCGAGTTTGGCCATCCCTTCTCCGGCCTTGCGGCCGGCCGCAAGCTCACGAAGTCCGAGCTGGTCCGCGCGGTCCGTTATCTCGTCGCCGCGGAGTTCGAAGCCGTCCAGATGTACATCCAGCTCGCCGAGTCGATCGACGACAGGCTCGCCAGGGAGGTCCTGAAGGACATCGCCGACGAGGAGCGCGTCCACGCGGGGGAATTCCTGCGCCTCCTGCACCACCTCGCCCCGGATGAGGCGAAGTTCTACAAGGAGGGCGCGGAAGAGGTCGAGGCCGAGATGAAGAAGCTCGGGATCAAGGGAAAGAGATAGGGAAGCGCGGTTCCGTGGACCTGGAGAAGGAACTGGCCCTCCTGATCAACTCGCGCTTCCCCGTCATCACGGTCGAGACGTGGGAGGAGGAGCGGGTGGAGGCGCTCGTTCGCCGCGTGACGGACCGGCTCGAAGTCCCCTTCTTCACCTGGACGGCCCTCAAGGGGATCTGCCGGGACGGGAACGCCGACGGGGTCCACGAGACCGAACGTCCTCTCGGAGCCCTGGAATACATCGAGCGCCTCGGCGTCGATTCCGTTTACCTCTTCAAGGACTTCCATCACTACCTCCAGGACCCCGCCGTTCTCCGCAAGCTCCGGGACATCTGCGGCGTCTTCCGCCGTAAGAGAAAGTCGATCGTCCTTCTCTCCCCGCGCATCGAGGTCCCCGTGGACCTGGCGAAGGACGTCGTCGACCTCGAGATCCCCCTTCCGACGGAAAACGACATGTCCGCCATCGTCGACAGGGTCGTCCGGCACTTCCAGGCGGCCGAGCCGGGCCTCGGGCTCGACCCGGACGCCGAGACTCGGGGGGCGATCGCGCGGGCACTGGTCGGGCTGACGCTCGTCGAGGCGGAGCGCCTTCTCGTGAAAGCGATCACACGGGACCAGAAGCTCGACCAGTCGGACCTCGCGTGGGTCCTCGACGCCAAGCGGCAGGTCGTGGAGCGGTCCGGCCTGCTTGAATACTACCCGCGGGAGGAGCGGTTCGAGACCGTGGGAGGACTCTCCCGCCTCAAGGCCTGGCTCTCCCGGCGCAAGCGGGCCTTCACGCCTGAAGCGAAAGCGTTCGGCATCGATCCCCCGCGGGGCGTCCTTCTCCTCGGCGTCCCGGGGTGCGGGAAGTCTCTCTCCGCCAAGGCGGTCGCGGCTGAGTGGTCGCATCCGCTCATCAAGCTCGATCCCTCGCGCCTCTACAGCAAGTACGTCGGAGAGACCGAAGGGCGTCTTCGCGACGCCCTTCGCCTCACGGAGTCGATCGCGCCCGCCGTTCTCTGGATCGACGAGATCGAGAAGGGGCTCTCATACGGGAACATGAGCGACGTGGACGGCGGCGTGTCGGCCCGCGTCTTCGGGACGTTCCTCTCGTGGCTTCAGGAGCGTCCGGCGCCCGTTTTCGTCGTGGCGACGTCCAACGACGTCGCAAACCTGCCGCCGGAGCTTTTCCGGAAAGGCCGGTTCGACGAGGTCTTCTTCGTGGACCTTCCGGCCCGCCCCGCCCGCGCGGAGATATTCTCGATCCATCTCCGGAAGAGAAAACGCGACCCCGCCCGTTACGATTTGAACGCTCTCGCCGGGAAGACGGAGGGCTTCTCGGGCGGAGAGATCGAGCAGGTCGTCGTCTCCGGTCTCTACGCGGCGTTCGAGAAGGGCCTGGAACTCTCGACGGACGATCTGCTCAGGGAAATCCCGGCCACGGTTCCCCTGTCGATCACGATGCGGGAGGGCGTCGAGGCCCTCCGCCGCTGGGCCCGGACCCGCACCGTCCCCGCGGATGGAGAAGAAGGCGGGAGATGACGGGCTCGGAGGCGCTGGCCCGGCTCTGCGGCTTTTGCGGCATTGCGCCGGACTGGCACGACATCTGGGGGAACAGGCACGAGGTCTCGCCGGAGACGAAGAAGGCGCTCCTTGCGGCGATGGGCGTGCGCGTCGGGAGCGAAGCCGAGATCGCGGATGTGCTGAGAGAGCGGGAAGAGCGCCCCTGGCGGAGGGTCGTTCCTCCCGTGCTCGTCCTGCGCGATGGCTCATCGCCCGTCGAGATTCCCATCTCCCTTCCCCCGCTCAAGGCGGGCGAGGCATTCGACTGGGTGCTCACGCTGGAGGACGACCGTCAGGAGACGGGGCGGTTCATCGCCGCGGACCTCCCCGTCCGCGAGGAGCGGGAGATCGGCGGATTGCGCTTCATGCGCCGCGCGTTCCCCCTTCCGCTTGTTCCCCCCGCCGGCTACCACATATTCCATCTGACGGCATCTTCCGGCGGTCCGAACCTCGCCGGCGATATGCGCCTGATCGCGGCCCCGTCGTCCTGCTTCCGGCCCCCGGCGCTTGAAGGCGGTGGACGGGTCTGGGGACCCGCGTTTCAACTCTACGGGATCCGTTCCCGGCGAAACTGGGGGATCGGCGACTTTGGCGACCTTGCGACAGCCGCCGAGATCTTCGGGAAGCTGGGCGCCGGCGTCGTGGGACTCAATCCGCTCCACGCCCTCTTTCCGCACGCTCCCGCCCACGCGAGCCCTTACTCCCCATCGAGCCGCCTTTTCCTGAATATCTGGTACATCGACGTCGAAGCCGCCCCGGAATTCGCGGAAACCGAGGCGGCCCGCAAGAAGGTCGAGACGCCCGATTTCCAGGCCCGGCTATCAGAGTTGCGAAGACGCGACCTGGTGGATTACGACAAGGCCGCCGCTTCCAAGAGCGAGGTCCTGGAGGTCCTCTACGCCTACTTCCGCAAGACGCACCTTCGGTGGGAAGACGCCCGGGGAAGGGCTTTCCGCAATTTCCAGAACAGCCAGGGGAAAGCCTTGCGCCTCCACGCACTGTTCGAAGCCCTTCAGGAGCATTTCCACCGCGGGGATCCGAGCGTGTCGGGCTGGCCGGACTGGCCCGAGGAGTACCGGGACCCAGGCGCCCCAGAGGTCGCGGCGTTCGCCTTGAAGCAGATCAAGCGCGTGGAGTTCTATGAATATCTCCAGTGGCAGGCCGACCTTCAGCTCGGCGAAGCGGCCCGCCGGGCCCGGGGCGCGGGGATGGGGATCGGCGTTTACCGCGATCTCGCCGTGAGCATCGACGGCCGCGGCGCGGAGGCTTGGGCGAACCAGCGGACGTACGCTCTCGGCGCGAGCGTGGGCGCGCCGCCGGACGACTTCAACCTGAAGGGCCAGGACTGGGCCCTTCCGCCCATGGTCCCGGACCGTCTGCGGGAGGCCGGGTACGCGCCGTTCATCGCCACGCTCCGGCGGAATATGCGGCACGCCGGCGCCCTTCGGATCGATCACGTGATGGGACTCATGCGCCTCTTCTGGATTCCGGACGGCGCCCAGCCCGCCGACGGCGCGTACGTCCACTACCCGTTCGAGGAGATGCTGGGGATCCTCGCGCTTGAGAGTCGGCGCAACCGATGCCTTGTGATCGGCGAGGACCTGGGGACGGTTCCAGACACCGTGCGGGCGGCCCTGGGGCCGATGGGCGTTCTGTCGACGCGCCTCTTCTATTTCGAACGGGGCTGGGACGGGGGCTTCAAGCCGCCGCGCGAATACCCGTCCTCAGCCGCCGTGGCCGTGAGCACGCACGATCTCCCGACGCTGTCGGGCTGGTGGCAGGGCGTCGATCTCATGCTCAGGGCCCAGCTCAACCTCTTTCCCAGCGACGAGATCCGGAAGCGCCAGATCGCGGAGAGAGCGGGCGATCGCGGCCGGGTCCTCGCGGCCCTGGAGCGAGAGGGGCTTCTTCCTCCCGGTGTCGGCCTGAATCCGGCCGGTGTCCCGGAGATGACGTCCGATCTGACGGCCGGCATCCACGCTTACGTCGCCCGGACGCCGGCCAGGGCGATGCTCGTCCAGCCGGAAGACCTCCTGGGCCGGCCGGAGCAGGCAAACCTCCCGGGAACGACGGAGGAGCATCCCAACTGGCGGCGGAAGCTTCCTTCCGATCTCGAAGACTGGACCAACGACCCGCGTCTGATCCAAACCGCGGAAGCTCTTCGCCGGGAACGTCCCTGAGCCCGATCCTGCCGGCCGCCTTCGATGGTCCCCGTTCTGACCACTCAAACGCTGTTCTATCGTTCTGATGACGCGGCTCATAGCGAAGATCGGGGTTTTCGTTTAAAAAGATTTGCGACGATCGGTTTCCGACCCGAAGACGATAACCCCCGATTGATCTCCCCTGCTTCCCGGAGGCGCGAAGTGATTCCGCAATCCGAAGCATCCAGAGCGATCTCATTCCCCCCGCCCATGGAGGTGTCCTCATGATCTCTCGACGTGAACTCCTCAAAGCCACCGCCGTCACGGCGACGCTCGCCGCCGCGGGCGCCGCTCCCCGAACCGCCGAAGCGAAGATCGACCTTCGCCAGACGGATCCCAAGACCGGGATCCACTGGGACAAGGGGGTCTGCCGCTTCTGCGGGACGGGATGCGGCGTGATGATCGGAACGAAAGGGGGCCGGATCGTCGCCACAACGGGAGACCGATTCGCGCCCGTGAACCGCGGCCTCAACTGCATCAAGGGGTACTTCCTCGCCAAGATCCAGTACGGCGCCGACCGCCTGACCCAGCCGCTCATCCGGAAGAAGGGGGGGAAGTTCGACCACCACGGCGTCCAGACGCCTTCATCGTGGGACGAGGCGTACGATCTCATGGCGTCGAAGGCGCTCGAGATCCTGGAGAAGACCGAGCCGGGCAAGAGGCCCGGGCTCGGCTTCTTCTCCTCCGGCCAGCACACGATCTGGGAAGGGATCGCGGCGACCAAGCTCTTCAAGGCTGGGCTTCGGTGCAACAACATCGACCCGAACGCCCGCCACTGCATGGCCTCGGCCGTGGCCGGGTTCATGCGGACGTTCGGCAAGGACGAGCCGATGGGGTGCTACGAGGACATCGAGCACGCCGACACGATCGTCCTCTGGGGCGCCAACATGGCCGAGATGCACCCCGTCCTCTACTCCCGGATCGTCAACCGGAAGCTCACCGGAAAGGGGATCAAGGTCTACAACCTCTCGACGTTCTCCAACATGTCCGCGGACGTGGCCGACAAGGAGTTCATTTTCAAGCCGCAGTCGGACCTGGCCCTCATGAACGGGATCTGCCATCTGATCGTCGCCAACGGCCAGGTGAACGAAGCCTTCGTCAAGAAACATGTGTCGTTCAAGAAGGGGAAGTGGAACATCGGGTACGGCCTTGAGGACGACTTCAAGTTCAAGGAGGAAGCCAAGGGCGTGGACTTCGCCGCGTACAAGGAGTTCCTCAAGGATTACACGCCGGAGAAGGTCTCTAAGATCTCGGGCGTCCCGGTGGAGGCGATCCGGGAGCTCGCGGCCGAGTACGGCGACCCGAACCGGAAGGTGACCTCCTTCTGGACGATGGGATTCAACCAGCACACGCGGGGGAGCTGGGCGAACAACCTGATTTACAACGTCCACCTTCTCGCGGGGAAGATCTCCGAGCCGGGCAACTCCCCGTTCTCCAACACCGGCCAGCCTTCCGCCTGCGGCACGGCCCGCGAAGTGGGGACGTTCTCCCACCGCCTTCCCGCCGACATGGTCGTGGACAACCCGGATCACCGCAAGCTCGCGGAGCAGATCTGGAGGCTCCCGAAGGGCTGGTTGGAGACGCCGGGGTTCGTCGTTCCGGGGCGCCACGCCGTCGAGATGGTCCGGGCCGTGGACCGGGGCGAGATCCCTTTCTTCTGGCACCAGGCGAACAATCCGTTTCAGGACTACGCCAACCTGAATAGGTATCGGAAGGGGATCCGGAAAGAGGGCCGGTTCTTCGTCTCGTCCGAGATATACCCCTGCCGCTCCACGGAGCTGGCCGACGTCGTCCTCCCCACCGCCATGTGGACCGAGAAGGAGGGGGCCTACGGCAACTCCGAGCGGCGGACGCAGTTCTGGCACCAGCAAGTCAAGCCGCCGGGAGAGGCGCGTTCCGATCTCCGCCAGCTCGTCGAATTTGCGCACGTTTTAGCCGGGAAGGCGAAGAAGAGCGCGAAAGCCCATGTCCGGGAGACGGGCGAGGTGCTGGCGGCGATCTTCAAGTTCGATCCCAAGGAGTATCCCCTTCCGGCCAAGCCGTCGGACGACTCGAAGACGTTCGGGTTCTACGTCGAAAAGGCGCTCTTCGAGGAGTACCGGAAGTTCACACTCGTCACGAAGAAGGACTTGGCGCCGTTCGACACGTACCACGAGGTGCGCGGCCTCAAGTGGCCGGTCGTGGCCGGGTCCGAAACCCACTGGCGCTACAAGGAGGGGTACGACCCGTTCGTGAAGAAGGGCGAGGGATTCTCCTTCTACGGGAACAAGGACCACCGGGCCGTCGTCTGGCTCAACCCGTACGAGCCGCCGCCGGAGATCCCGGACAAGGAGTATCCGTTGTGGCTTTGCACGGGCCGGGTCCTCGAGCATTGGCACTCGGGGACGATGACGCGCCGCGTGCCGGAGCTCCACCGGGCGTACCCGCACGCGGTGATGGCGATCCATCCGCAGGATGCGGAGAAGCTGGGTGTCAAGCGCGGCGACGTCGTGAGGATCGAGTCGCGGCGCGGCTGGATCCTCACGCGCGCCGACGTCGGCGGCCGGCAGAAGCCGCCCGTGGGGCTGGTGTATGTACCGTGGTTCGACGAGGGGGTTCTCATCAATCGCGTGACGCTCGATGCCTACTGCCCGATCTCGGGTCAGACGGACTACAAGAAGTGCGCGGTCCGCGTGGCGAAGGTGAATCCCAAGGACGTCCCGGCCCTCGAGAAGAAGCTTCGGGACATCGGCCAGGCCGAGATCGCCTGAGGAGGATGAGCCATGATGCGCGTCGATAAGAAGATGTGGTTGGCGGGCCTGACCGCCGCGCTGGTCTTCGCTTCCGGGACGGTCCTGGCCCAGCAGGGGTCGGACGCCCCGCTCATGAAGGGAGACGCCCCGCCCGACTGGAAGTACGAGGGTGAGGCGCCCGGCACGGGGAAAGCGCTCCCGCGCGGATGGGAGGCGGAGCCCGGCGTGACCGCTCCTCCGCAGATCCCGCACGACGTGACGGGGCTTACGATCACGCCGGACGCGAACGCCTGCCTCGGGTGCCACAACCCGCAGGTGGCCCCGTCGGTCAAGGCGAAGGCAGTGCCGGAGACGCACTTCCGGACGGACCCCTACGATCCGGCGACGAAGCGGGCGGAGCTGAACGGCAACCGGTACTACTGCCCGCAGTGCCACGCGCCGCAGGCGAACGTGAAGCCGCTCGTCAAGAGCGTGTTCGTCAAGTGACGATCCCGGCCTGACGGTCGGATTCGAATCGTGCGCCGCCTGATCCCAGCGTGGGCGTTGTGCGTCGGCCTTGCCCTGTCGGGCGGGCCGGCGTTGGCTCAGCCCGTCTTGAAGCCCCAGCTCGTCCTCAAGGGCCATGAGGGGTGGGTGAACGCCGTCGTCGTGTCGCCCGAGTACGTCGCGTCCGGGGGGCTCGACGGGGTTGTTCGGATTCACTCCGCCAAGACGGGCGCCGCGGTCTTCTCGTGGACGCTCCCGAAGGGGCCGGACAAGAACCCGTTCGTCATCTACGCCTTGTCTTTCTCGCCGGGGGGCGGCAGGCACCTGGCGGTCGCTTCGTCGGACGGCAAGGTGAGGATCGTGGAGCCCTTGAGCGGCCGCGATGTCGTCGTGATCGACGATCCCTCGCGCCACCCGTACAAAGCGGCCTACTTCCCGGACGGGAGGTCGCTCGCCGTGGGCGGCATCGACGGGTACGTGCGCCTCTATCGCGCGGAGGACGGAAAGAAGATCGGCGACGTCAAGGCCCACGCCGACGCCATTCAGGCGATGGCCGTCTCCAGCGACGGAAAGACGCTCGTGACGGGGGGGCCGGATACGCTGGTCCAGGTCTTCCACCGTTACGGCGACGAGCTCCGGCACGCTCACCGGCTGATCGGCCACAAGGACACCGTCACGGCGGTCGCATTCGGGCCGGAGCCGGGGGAAATCGTCGCCGGCGACAAGGACGGAAAGGTGAAGGTTTGGAACCTGGCCATGGGCACGGGCGGTGAACGGCCGCTGGCCACGTACGCGGGAATGCCGATCGGCGCGGCCGCCTCGACCAGGAGGGCCGTCGCGGTCTCCGCCGGCCTTGGGGAGATCCATCTCTTCAGTGGCGCGAGGGAAACCGCCCTGCTCAAGGGACACAGACAGGCCGTCACGGCCCTGGCCTTCTCCCCCGACGGATCGCGCCTTGTCTCGGGCGGACGGGACGGGAACGTGATGGTCTGGAACGTGGGGAGGAAGTGATGGATATCTCGGGCGTGCTGGCGCAGGTGAAGCCGGAGAAGGAGAAGGACGTGCTACAAGCTCTCCGCGGGATGGCGGGGGTGGAGGTACACGAGGTCCTCCCGGGCGGAAAAGTCGTCCTCACGATCGACACGGACACACCGGACGACGCGCACGATATCGCCGCCGCGATTCGACGGCTTCCGGGCGTTCTCTCGACGGATCTCGCTTTTCACTACTTCGACGGCGATCAGGACGGCCTGATCGATCCCGCTCTCGTCGATGCGTTCGTCGAGAACGAGCGGGGATAGGAGACCGGTGAATCGGTGAATGGGTGAATAGGGAAGCTCTCAGCAGTCAGCGATCAGCGGTCAGCAAGCTGAATGCCGAAACCTGACTGCTGACAGCTATCAGTGAATCGGGTCCGCCGCGGGACCCCCGCCGCTCGTCGGCGAGGGGGAATGGGCGGAGAACATGTGGGATTGCTGAGAAATGGTGCGACTGAAACAGACCGTCGAACGGCCTGACGAGGACACCTACGAGCGCAGACTCGAGCGCGTGCAGGAGCACGTGGCCGCGATGAGCCGGCGAAGGTTCCTGGCCATCCCCGGGATCCTCGGATCGGTCATCGGCGGGGCGTTCGCCGTCTTCGAAATCGAGCTCCTCAAGGGAAAGAAGTTCCACCTGCGGCCGCCGGGGGCGCTGGCAGAGGAGAAGTTTCTCGCGACGTGCCTGCGCTGCGGCCAGTGCGCCCAGGCCTGCCCGTACAATTCCGTCCGCCTGGCCGCCGCCGAGGAAGGGATCGCCATCGGGACTCCTTACATCGAGGCCCGCCGGATTCCCTGCTATCTCTGCGAAGACCTCCCGTGCATCAAGGCCTGCCCGAGCGGGTCGCTCAGCAAGGAGATCACCGACCGCGGAAACGTGAAAATGGGCCTTGCCGTGATCGTCGATCGGCAGGCCTGTATCGCCCTCCAGGGGCTCCGGTGCGAAGTCTGCTACCGGGCGTGCCCGCTCCTCGGCAAGGCAATCGCTCTGGAGTTCCGGCCGCACGAGGTGACGGGGAAGCACGCGATCTTCGAGCCCGTGGTCAACTTCGACGCCTGCGTCGGGTGCGGCCTCTGCGAGCACGCCTGCATCCTGGAGACGCCAGCGATCAAGGTTCTTTCTCTCGCCGACGCGAAGGGGCTCATGGGAAGGCACTACCGGATCGGTACGAAGACCGGATAGAAGCACTCAGCACTCAGCGGTCAGCTTTCAGCCAAGAGACTCAACTTGCACTGTGTTCTTGCTGAATGCTGACAGCTGACCGCTGAACGCAATCATGTAGGACTGTCCATGATTCTCCGCGACCCCGTCAGCGAGAAGTTCAGAAAATGGCTCGTGATCCGTCGGGCCGCGCAGATCTCCGTCGTCGGGATGTTTCTCCTGTTTCCGCTCACGGGGGTCGCGTGGATCCAGGGCAACATCGGCGCGGCGAACCTGTTCGGGCTCTCCGTGGCCGATCCGCTCTCCGTCCTCGAATCCATCGTTGCCTCGCGGCGCGTCTACGTCCCGGCCCTCATCGCGGCAGGGATCGTCATCGTTTTCTATCTCGCGGTCGGCGGGCGGGCTTACTGCGGTTACGTCTGTCCGGCGGGATTGTTCTTCGAAGCGAGTTCCGCGGTCCGAAACGCGGTCCTGAAGGCTTTCTCGCGCCCGAAGAGGACCGGCTGGAACGTCGAACTCTCTCCGCACCTCAAGTACTACCTGCTGATCGGCGTCCTCGCCGTCTCGGCTGTCACGGGGGTCATGACGTTCGAGATCTTCTCGCCGATCGGGATCGCGACGCGAGCCATCGTCAACGACTTCGCCCCGGCGAATCCGAACGCCCAGAACCTGGAGCGGGTCGCCGTGGCCGGGGCGAGCGTCGGTCTTCTGGTCCTCGTCGGGATCGCCCTCTTCGAGGCCGCGTTCTCCAAGCAGGCCTGGTGCCGGTTCGTCTGCCCGCTCGGGGCCTTCTATTCCATCGTCGGCCGGCTCTCGCTCCTCCGTGTGAGAATCGACCATACCGACTGCGCGCTCTGTCTCAACTGCCAGTCGGACTGCCCGGCCAAGTACGTTCTCGACCGGCCGCTGGCGAAAGAGCAGGAATTCGTCACGATGGGCGACTGCACGAACTGTGGAAGCTGCATCGACTCGTGCCCGTCGGCGTCGCTCAAGTTCGCCCTGCGGCTTCCGTGGCAAAAGTAGGGCGACGGGGATTTAGCAGGGTGTTGAAAAACACCCTGCGAGGCAATCCATGGATGGATTGCCAAATTGCGAGACTTTCCAAGCCTCGTCCCGCCTGGGCGGGATAAGACTTGGACGAATTCACTTCGGCCAAGTCGTGGTTGAAAAAGCCATGGATGGACTTTTTCAACATCCTGTGAGAGGCACTGACCGTGAGCACAACCTTTTCTTTCGGAGAAAGGGTTTTCTTTGCGGATTTTGTTCAAGTAAACTATCAAATAGTTGAGGAGGGGTTCGATGACCTCAAGAAATCGGCAGTTCAAGAATCAGATGTACGGCCAGATCGCCCGGATCGGCAAGGCCCTCTCAAGCCCGAAGAGGCTGGAAATGATTGATATCTTGGGCCAGGGGGAGCGGTCGGTAGAGACGCTGGCTCGAGAAACCGCCCAAACCATCGCAAACTGCTCTCGGCATCTTCAGATCCTCAAGCAATCGAGCCTGGTCGAACCAAGAAAGGAAGGGACGCGTGCCTTCTATCGTCTCGCGGATTCCGAGGTCGCCCGGCACTGGCTGGGGCTTAGGACCTTTGCCGTGGAGCGGCTTGCCGAGGTTGAACGGGTGGTTAGAGACTACCACGAACTTCGCGACGAGCTTCGGCCGGTCTCGTCCAAGGAACTCTTGGAGCTGATTCGAAGGGGTGACGTGATCGTTCTGGACGTCCGGCCGGTGGAGGAGTATCGGGCGGGGCACCTGCCGGGGGCGCTGGTCGTGCCGCCGGGGGAGGTGGAGCGGCGCCTTGCAAGCCTCACCAAGGATCGGGAGATCGTCGCGTACTGCCGTGGGCCCTACTGCGTCTATGCCGTCGAGGCCGTGAAGGTTCTTCGCCGGCACGGGTTGGCGGCTCGGCGCATGGAGCAGGGGATCCCCGAGTGGCGGCTTCTTGGTCATCCCGTAGAAGTCGGATTGGGGGAGCAGTGAAGCCGTCCCCTGGTTCCTCGCACTCGGGCCCGTTGCGGGGCCGCGGGCGAATCCCGAAGAGCAGGCCCGCCGCCGATCCGAACCCCCGACGGAAAACGGAGCCGGCCAATGGGGAGAATGGACGTCAGCCGGAGTGGATGAAGACGCTGTGCCGATTATTCTCCCAAACGTCCGACGGCGTCTTTGCGCTGAATCAAGAACAGTGCGTCATCTTTTGGAACAACGCCTGCGAGCGAATTCTCGGCGTCCCCTCGCTCCAAGCCTTGGGAAAGCCCTGCTGGCAGGTGATCGGCGGCGTGGACCACCGCGGGAATCCAATCTGCTTCTCCCACTGCATGGTCGCACAGACGACTGGCCACGGAGAGCTTGTTCAAAGCTTCGATGTCCGGGTCCTTCGCAACGAGGTTCCGGTCTGGGTGAACGTCAGCACGCTGACGATCCGAGGGGGCCGACCGGCCACCCCGATCATTGTCCATCTGCTCCGGGAAACAAGCGATCCGCACCGCCTGGAGAACCGCATTCAGGAGTTCCTGTCTCGGCTCGACAACCCGCCCCTGGATTTGCAAGATGCTCCATCTTCCAACAACGGTCCCTCGCTCACCCAGAGGGAGAAGGAAGTACTCTCCTGCCTCGCTAAAGGCATCCGCGCCAAAGACATGGCCCGGCAACTGGGTGTGAGCCCCATTACAATTCGTAGCCATATCAAGCACATCCTCGCCAAGATCAACGCCCATAGCCAAGTCGAGGCTGTGTCCTACGCGTTCAGGCACAGTCTCCTGTAAACCCCCTTCCTCCCGCATCTTGGGGAGAGAATTCCCCTTTCCGGGTGATTGCCTTCATTGAAAACGCGGCGTATTGTTTATCGTACAAACGCCAGTTGTACGCCCCCCTTCCAAGGATCGCCTGCGGGCGGAACGATCTCCGCCGAGCGACGTCATTGCCCCGGGAGACCACCCTTAGCGGTATCATCTCAGGCTGCAGAATACGCAAAGGAGCCAACCATGAAGCCAATCAGTCGAAGGGAGCTCATCAAGGGAGCCGGATCCGGGCTCCTCGCCCTGCTGGCCGCTCCAGACTTCGCGTTCTCCAAGGTCCAGGTCGTCGGCGATCCGCTCAAGGAATACCAGTACGGGGGATGGGAAGACCTCTACCGGAAGGAGTGGACCTGGGACCGCGTCCAGTATTCGACCCACAGCGTTGGATGTGTGGGGAAGTGCTCCTGGAAAGTGTACTCGAAAAACGGCATCCCCATGAGGGAGGAGCAAACCGCAACATACCCTGTCTACGCCAAGCATACCCCGGGGAAGTACACATGGAAGTGCATGGGAAAGGACAGGGGGGAGTACATAAGATACGGTGCCGGCGGCGTGATACCATCTTTTTCACCGAGGGGATGCCAGAAGGGGATTGTCTATTCAGACTACATGAAGCAGGGAAACTTCCTCAAATACCCGTTGAAGAGGGTGGGTGAGAGGGGCGGAAGGAAGTGGAAGAGGATAACCTGGGAACAGGCCTTTGACGAGATAGCGGACAAGATGATAGACATCACACTCAAGGATCCGGGGGCCGGGGTCCTGACGGCCAGGCCATTCAGCCAGCTCTCCAAGGGGAGTTGCGAGAGGTTCGCCGGGCTCCTCGGCCTCATGAACACACCTGTATCCGCCATGGTAGGCGACGCTTATCCCGCGGGCCATACGGTGCTTATAGGAAGGATCGGCTCCACGCGGGATGACTGGTTTACAGCCGACCTCTTCGTCGGCTGGACCCAGAATTTCACCGCCATGGCGATGCCCGACGCCCATTTTGCCCATGAAGCAAAGTATAACGGCGCAAAGATTATCGTCGTTGACCCGAATCACAATGTGACGGCCGCGCAGGCCGCGGACCTTTATGTCCCCATCAGGATGGGGAGCGACTCGTATCTCGCGGCGGCAATCTGCAACACTATCATAAAGGAGAAGAAGTACGACGCGGAGTTTATGAAGGAGCAGACAGATTTGCCCTTCCTCGTGAGGCTCGACAACAAGAAGTTCCTCACCCAGAAGGATATGAAGCAGGGCGGTAAGGACCTTCAGTATTACTTCTGGGATGCCAAGACAAGCCGGGCGGTTGAAGCCCCAGGCTGTATGGAAAGCCCGGACGACAGAAAGACCCTTGATATCGCCAAGCTCGGCTACGACCCGGTCCTCGATGGGAGGTTTAAAGTAAAGACAGCCAACGGCAAAACAGTAGAGTGCACAACGGTCTTCGAGATGACAAAGGAGGGCCTGACAAGATACGAGCTGGATAGCGCCCTCGTCAGGGAGGCGACAGGGCTCCATCCCTCGGTTATAAGGACCATGACCGACTGGATGCTGGAGTCAAAGTCCCTCCACATAACCAACGGATACAACTGTCAGAAGCACTATGACGGCTACCAGTCCGAGAGGCTTAAGCTCCTCATCCTGACCCTCACCGGACAGATCGGAGGTCCAGGCGGTTATCATCAGACCTATGAAGGCATGAAGCTCGAAGGCGGGAGGGCCAACAGCGGTCTTCACTTCCCTGACCAGCCCGCAAAACCGGAATTCGGCATAGATAAACCTATTAAGGGCGGCAAAAAGCCGCTAAGCACGGGGGGCATCTACCACGAAGGCTACTGGGGAAAGTCCATCGAGAGGAGCAAGAAATATTTTGCAAATACACCTCTGAAGGATCAGATAGGCTTTGATGTAAACGATATGGAGGCTTATCTCAAGGACGCCATCGAGAAGAAGTATCTCCCCGATGCTATCACGAAAAAGGCGCCTAGAATAGCCATATGGCACTCCTGCAACAACTATAGAAACAAGGTCGGCCAGCAGTCGTGGAGGGAGAATTACCTCAAGCACGTAGAGCTCCTCATCTGCACCGAATTACGGATGACGGGGTCGGCCCAGTCCGCTGACTATGTGCTCTCGGCGGCAACGGACTACGAGAGGTGGGACGGCCGAGAAACAACCAGCAACCCCTTCTTCACCCTCTTCGGCCAGGCGGTAAAGCCCCTGTTTGGCAGAAGGACCGACTGGCAGATATACGCGGGCCTTGCCAAGGCGATCCAGGAGAAGGCCAAGGCAAAAGGGATAAAGTCCATACCTTACGAGTACTGGAATGGAAAGAAACAGGTAAAGCGGACCATAGACCTCCAAACCATCCATGACGAGTACATACAGAACGGCGAGCTGGATACCGATGAGAAGGCGCTAAAGTGGCACAATCTCAAGAGCAAAGGGCTGGGCGGCGAGGAGGGGTATAAAAAGTTTGTAAAGGACGGGTATGTGAAGTTCAGGGGGCCTGCCAAATACGGCAACTATGAAGACGACGCCCCTGCCAGGAGTATGAGATGGCAGGTCATAGATAAGAAGCCGTCCAAGACCAATACCGGAAGGTTCCAGTTCTACGTTGACCATGAGTATCATATCAAGTTGAACCAGATGACTCCGAAGCCCCAGTATGCGGACACATGGAAGGGCGGACCGCAGTCGCCGAGGCGGCCGGATGGGACCCCCTATCAATTTGTCATGAGCTATCCTCACACAAAATGGGGCATCCATTCGTCCTTCAGGGAGAACCAGTGGCTCATGAGGCTCCAGAGGGGGGATGTTTATCTCTACCTCAATCCAAAGGTCATGAGAGAGAAGGGGATCAAGGACATGGACATGGTGAAGGTCTACAACCACATGGGCGAGTGGTTTGCCAGGGCAAAGGAATGGGCTGGGTTGCCTCCTTACATAGTCTTTACCGAGCACGGCTGGGACCACCAGTGGACGAAGAACTGGACGCACTACAACAACCTGAACTGCGAGTTCTATAACCCCCTCGAGATGGTAGGCGGCAAGAAGGGCCACATCGTATATACCGGAAACCATACCAGCAACCGCATCTACTACGAGACGGGCGTCGACATCGAAAAGGTCCGGGAAGGCTGATAATCATCCATTGCTCGCCTGGGTGAATGAAGAGGGGGGCCCCATCCATGTCAGGATTCAACGGAAGACAGATCGTGATGGTCTTCGATCTCAACAAGTGTCTTGAGTGCCACACCTGCACCCTGGCCGACAAACTCCTTTGGACAAACCGGGGCGGGCGGGAATACATGTACTGGAACAACGTGGAAACGATGCCGGGGTTTGGCTATCCCAAGGGATGGGGACAAAACCAGAATCAGACGGCCGAGGGCAAGGGGCAAGTGCTCGGCGGAGGGTTCAGGGATGTGGTCCTGGAAGACGGAAGGACCGACGGAAAGGTGAAGAGCCGCGGTCCGGTGATCACTGATGGGAAAATCCCCGACCTCGAGAACGATTATGGCATCCCTTGGGAATACAATTATGAGGAGGTCTTTAATCCAGGCGCCGGCCATGAGACGCCGGGCGCGAAAGGACCGAGGCCCCACTATAAGGGCAAAGAGGTGAGGCCTAAATGGGGTCCGAACTGGGAGGAGGATCAAGGCGCGGGGGAGTACCCGAATCACTGGGCTTTCGCCCTTCCCCGCATGTGCAACCACTGCACGCACCCTGCCTGCCTGGCCGCGTGCCGGCGGAAGGCGATCTACAAGCGGCAGGAGGACGGGATCGTCCTGGTGGATCAGGAGAGATGCCGGGGTTACCGGCACTGCGTGGCCGCTTGTCCCTACAAGAAAGTCTACTTCAACGCCCAGACCGGCAAGAGCGAGAAGTGCATCCTCTGCTACCCGAGGGTTGAGAAGGGCGTTCCCCCCGCTTGCTTCTGGCAGTGCCCCGGCCGGGTCAGGTTCATCGGGTACAAGGATGACCAGAACAGCGCCGTCCATAAGCTGATCTACGTGTGGAAGGTGGCTATTCCGTTACATCCGGAATACGGGACGGAGCCCAACGTCTTCTACGTTCCGCCGATCGGGTCGTTCAAATTCGGGCCAAACGGGGAGATCACGAACGAGAGGGTTATTCCCATCGAGTATCTGGGTCGTCTGTTCGGCGGGGTCGCAAACGTGAAGAGGGTGCAGGAGATAATTCTTGCCGAACGGGAGAAGATGCGGCAAGGGATCAAGAGCGAGATCTGCATGGCCCTCATCGGGCATGACACCGAGGACCGGTTCCAACTCAACGTGGACGGCAAGCCGTTCAAGAGGCCGGAGGAAGTCCAGCCGGTCGGAGTCCAATTCGTGCCTCCGTCCGAGGATCCTGACAAGCCGCGCCGGGGAGGCGCGTGATGGAAGGCGTTCTGGCCGCGCACGGCAGAGGGGACCCATTGCCGGATGCCGGGATCGAGGCAACCGCCCAGATCTACCTCCTTTTGGGCAGGCTCTTCTCGTATCCCGCGGAAGAAATCCAAGTGGTCACCCGGCACGCGTCGCTCAATGCCGCCGTCATGGGGCTGGTGGAGAGCCTCCCTTCCACGGTGAGCTTCGGCGGGTTTCCCGCCCCATCGCTCTTGCCGGAGGAACTGGAGTCCGAATACATCCGGTTGTTCGACCTCGGGTTCGCTGGGTCTCCCCCCTGCTCTCTCTACGAGGCCGACTACAGAAAGGGGGAACTCTCGCGAGCAGAGATCCTGGAGGAACTCTTCCGTTTCTACGGGCACTTTGACGTGAGCCTCGGCGGCGCGGAGCGCGACTATCCGGACCATCTTGTGGTTGAGCTGGAGTTCATGGCGTTTCTGGCGGGGAAGGAGGCGGGGGCAATTGCGCGCGGAACACAGCCCGATTCCTACCGCCTGGCACAGAAGGATTTCCTCGAGCGGCATTTGGGTTGCTGGGTCCCCCGGCTGGACAGTCGGATTCAGAGGGTCGAAGAACCGTTCTATAGGGGCGTCAGCGCGTTCATGCGAGAGTTCATCGAAGGGCATCTCTCGTCGCTTCGTCCGGCCCGGATCGATTGAGGGGTTCTTCAACGGCGCGGAAGAACCGTCCGCGCGGCCGGTTCGGCTCGTGGGGGAAGGAGGCATCGGCGAAATGGAGACGATCCATGGACATCGAGGTGGTGAGGCCGATCTGCGGGGAAGGATGCTTGTTTCCGCGCTGGGCTGGCTGGTCGGGTTTGGCCTTGTTGCCGCGCCGGCCCTTGCGGTCGAGCCGCCCAAGCCGACGCCGGAACTGCTGACCAAGGGGAAGGAGCTATTCAAAAAAGAGTGCTCCGTCTGCCACGGCGCCGAAGGCAAGGGAGACGGGCCGGCCGCCTACCTCCTGTTCCCGGCTCCCAGAGACTTCACTCGAGGTGTCTTCAAGCTGCGCTCTACGCCGTCAGGGGAGCCGCCTCTCGCTTCCGACATCCTCCGGACGATCACGGAGGGAGTGCCCGGTTCCGCCATGCCCGGCTTCCCCCAGTTGAGCGAGCAAGACAGATGGGCGATCGTGTACCACTTGAAGAAAGTGGGCAATGTCGGCGAACCCGAGAAGGCCGTGACCGTCAAGGGCGTTCCCCCGGCCACCCCTAAGCGAATCGCGCGGGGCAAGGCCCTGTACAAAGATCTCAAGTGCTGGGAATGCCACGGAGAAAAGGGCATAGGGGATGGGCCTTCCGCCCTTACGACCAAGGATGATTGGGGGTTCCCGAACCCGCCCAACAATTTCCCCCAGGGCGTCTTCAAGGGAGGCGCGAGGCCGAGCGACATCTATCTCAGGTTCACGACCGGCATGGACGGCTCCGCTATGCCGTCCTACGAGGACTCCGTCCGTCCGGATGACCGCTGGTCCCTGGTGCACTACGTCAAGTCGCTGTCGGGCCGCAGGGTGGTCCGTCAGCCCGGCGCCGGAACGATTCAGGCTGTCCGGGTCAAGAAGCTCCCCGCGGGTCCGGAGGATCCCGGATGGGCCAAGGTCAAGCCCAGCTCCGTGCCTCTCATGGTCTTATGGCAACGTATGCAGTGGAGTCACGCGGTCCAAGTCAAAGCCGCACACGATGGGAAGCGGATCGCCTTTCTCCTCGCCTGGGAGGACGAGACCCTCGGGGCGCGCCCCCTTAAGCATCACGAGTTCGCGGACGCAGCCGCACTCCAGTTCGTTCTGAAGCCTCGCGAAGGCGGGGATGGTCCCCAGTTCACCATGGGAGACGAAGACGCGCTCGTGAACATCTGGTACTGGCGGGCGGATCGGGAGAAGGCCGGCCAGGGGTCCGGACGAAACGTTCGGGAGGGCGGAGGGGGAGCGCGGCATTCCCTCGTTGTGCCGGTCGCCGCGGCGACGGACGGGCGTGGTCCCGTGGCGCGCATCAAGAGGACTCCGCCCGTTGAGGACCTGAACGCCCTGGGGTTCGGGACGGTAACCCCTCAGTCGGCGGCGGAACAGAATGTGGAGGGGAGAAGCGTTCGGCGGGGCAAGGGATGGGCTGTCCTCTTCACGCGTACGCTCGATGGAGAAGGTCCGCTGGATGTCCGCCTGGCTCCAGGCGGTTCTTTCCCGGTGGCCTTCGCCGTGTGTGATGGGGGTGTCTCGGATCGTGACGGCAAGAAGGCGGTCTCGACCTGGTACACGCTGAGGTTCGAGAAGTAGGGGGGTCTCTTGGCCAAACAGGATTGAATAATTCGCGTGTGACGCGTATCATACCCTGGAGGTTCGCG
>Ga0154722_1046_pt1 | contig 26263 bp, 19 predicted proteins | sample Rifle2008BG16ft_FD_105730 | JGI IMG/M metagenome (GOLD analysis project Ga0154722, IMG submission 105730) | Nitrospirae bacterium RBG_16_64_22 | reverse complement strand
GCCGGCGACGTCCAGGCCTTCATCGTGACGAGATCGACGTACCCCTTGAAACCGGCCTCGGCGCCGATGGGGATCTGGACAGCCAGCCCCTCCCGGACGAACGCCTTCTCCATGTCGCCGATCGCGCGGAAGAAGTTCGCCCGATCCCGGTCCATCTTGTTGACGAACGCGATGCGCGGGACCTCGTACTCGCAGGTGAATTTCCAGAGGCGCTCGGTCTCCGTCTTGACTCCCGAGATCGCCGAGACGAGGACGACGGCACCGTCCGCGACGCGGAGGCACCCCTTCGTCTCCTCGATGAAGTTGCCGTACCCCGGCGTGTCGATGAGATCCACGTGATGGCCGTTCCACGCGAAGGCGGCGAGCGCGGCGCTGATCGTGATCTTTCGGGCGATTTCTTCCGGCTCGTGGTCCAGGATCGACGTCCCCGCGTCGACCTGGCCCACGCGGTCCGTCGCGCCGGCGGCGTAGAGGATGCTCTCCGCCAGGGTCGTCTTCCCGGCCCCCCCGTGGGCGACGAGGGTCACGATCCGATTGGTGTCTTTGTCCGCAGATGCCGAAATGGATGCCGCCATATCTGAACCTCCGGAAAGCCGTCGGCTGTCAGCGATCAGCTTTCAGCGAAAACCGACTCGCCTCGGCTTGCCGACCGCCGAGGGCTGAGTGCTTCTCCATTCACCGAATCACCGATTCACCGATTCACCCCAATCCCCCCTGCCCCCCCTTTTCAAAGGGGGGAACGGGGGGATTTTGCACCCATTCACTATTTACCGATTCACCTATTTACCGATTCACCGATTCACCGATTCACCCTTTCACCTATTAACCGATGATTTCCACAATCCTCGGCTTAAAGTCCGGGTTCCCCTCGATCAGCCTGTAGACGAGCTTCATGACGAGATACGTCGTTATCAAGCCGAGGAGCCCCGCGCCGAAGGCCCAGAGGTCCGGGTCGCCCGGGAGCTCCATCTTGACGGCCATGATCTTCGCGACGATGGCAAAAATGATCGCATCCGTCAGGGGAATCCCGTACAGGAAGAAGGACGCCTTGAGAACGACGCCGGGCTTCATCGTTACGCGGACCCGCTGGCCGATCCGCGCACCCGGCGTGTTCACGGCTTCGAGAACCCCCGTGGGGTCCGGCGTCATCTTGCAGGAGCCCGACGAGGCGCACGATTCGCAGGTCCCCTTCGGCTCGATCCGCACCCGGGCGATCCCGCCATCTACCCCGACGACGACCCCTTCCTCCTCAAGCATTCGCGTTCACCGATTCACCGATAGCTGTCAGCGGTCGGCTTTCAGCTTTCAGCCGAAGGCTCTTTGCCTTGGTTTGCTGACCGCTGATCGCTGAGGGCTGAGTGCTTTTCCATTCGCCGATTCACCTATTCGCCGATTCACCTATTCACCTATTCACCTATTCACCGATTCACCGGCTTTTGTTCACCCATGCCCGTCCTTCATCAGCTTGTACTGGATCGAATCGACGAGCGCCTGGTACGACGCCTCGATGATGTTCTCGGAGACGCCCACCGTCCCCCACGACTTTTGGGCGTCGGCCGACTCGATCAGGACGCGGACGCGGGCGCACGTCCCCTCCGTCGCCGCGAGCACCCGCACCTTGTAGTCCACGAGGCGCACGTCCTTGAGGGACGGATAGAACTTCTCCAGCGCTTTCCGGAGGGCGTTGTCCAGAGCGTTCACCGGCCCGTTCCCCACGGCGGCCGTGTGTGAGACCTGTCCGCGGACGCGCACCTGGATCGTCGCCTCGCAGAGCGGCTCCTCCCCCTCCCGCCGTTTCTCGACGATCACCCGGAACCCGATCAGGTCGAAGAACCTCTTCCGCCGGCCCATCGCCTTCTTGAGCATCAGCTCGAGCGATCCCTCCGCTCCCTCGAACATGTACCCCTGGTGCTCCAGGTCCTTGATCGTGTCGAGGATCTTCTCGACCCTCCGCGTCCCCGCGATCGGGATGGCAAGGTCCTGGGCCTTCTGAAGGATGTTCGCGCGTCCGGACAGCTCGGAGATCAGGATGCGCCGGCGGTTCCCGACGAGGTCCGGCCGGACGTGCTCGTAGGTCGCCGCGTTCTTCCGGACGGCGTCCACGTGAACGCCGCCCTTGTGGGCGAACGCCGCGTCCCCCACGTACGGGAGGCGCTTGTTGTGGGCGAGGTTGGCGATCTCGTCCACGAAGCGCGAGCAGTCGCGGAGCGAGGCGAGCTGGCGGTCGGTCACGACCGGGATGCCCATCTTGATCTTCAGGTTCGGGATGATCGAGGAGAGGTTCGCGTTCCCGCACCGCTCCCCGTACCCGTTGATCGTCCCGTGGACCTGGACCGCCCCCGCCCGCACGGCGGCCAGCGTGTTGGCCACGGCGAGTTCCGCGTCGTTGTGCGCATGGATGCCCAGAGGCGTCCGTAGGACCCGGCCCGCTTCCCGAAAGATGCGCCCAACCTCTTCCGGAAGGGATCCGCCGTTGGTGTCGCAGAGGACGATGCAGTCCGCGCCTCCGCGCTCCGCCGCGCGGAGCGTGTCGAGGGCGTACTCGGCGTTCGCCCGGTACCCGTCGAAGAAGTGCTCGGCGTCGTAGATCACCTCCCGCCCCCGCCCCTTGATGTAGGAGACGGTGTCTTCGATCATCTCCAGGTTCTGCTTGAGGGGGACGCGGAGCGCCTCGCGGACGTGGAAGTCCCAGGACTTCCCGAAGATCGTGACGACGGACGTCCGGGCGGCCAGGAGGGCCTTGACGCTCGGGTCTTCCGAGACGCGGTGGCGGGCGCGGCGCGTCGCGCCGAAGGCGGCCAGGCGGGCGTGCTTGAGCGAGAGCGAGCGGGCGGCCTTGAAGAAGGCGATGTCCTTGGGATTCGATCCCGGCCAGCCGCCCTCGATGTAGTGGACGCCGAGCGCGTCAAGGCGCTCCGCGATCCTCAGCTTGTCCTCGGAGGAAAAGGAAACGTCCTCCGACTGCGCGCCGTCGCGAAGGGTCGTGTCGTAGAGAGTCACGCGGAGTGTCATCTTTCAGTCCACCCAAATCTCCATCGAACCGCCGATGAACGCCGACGTCCGCCGAACACCGCGCCGCTCGGTGGCCGAGCGGCGGACGTATTGTATTTCACAGCACACCCTCTTCTCTGTGCCTCTGTGCCTCTGTGGCTTCCCGTTTCTTGGGTGGTTGGGAACTTCCCATCAACCCATCACGCCTCCGCCGCCGCCGGCTCCGCCCCAAGGTTGAACGCGTCGTGCAGGACCCGGACGGCCAACTCCGCGTACTTGAGGTCGATCACGCACGAGACCTTGATCTCGGACGTCGAGATCATGATGATGTTGATCCCCTCTCGGGCCAGGGTCTCGAACATCTTCGCCGCGACGCCCGAGTGCGAGCGCATCCCGACGCCCACGATGGAGACCTTCGCGATGCTCTCCTGGACGTTCAGATCCTTCGCCCCGATGTCCGCGATGATCCCCCGGGCGATCTCCAGCGTCCGGGCAAGGTCCGCGCGCGGGATCGTGAACGAGAGGTCCGTCAACCCGTGGCTCCCGATGTTCTGGATGATCATGTCCACGTTGATACTCGCGCCGGCGATCGGCCCGAAGATCCGGGCCGCCACGCCCGGCCGGTCGGGAACGCCGACGATCGTGATCTTCGCCTCGCTTTTGTTGTACGTCACGCCTGAAACGACCACCCGCTCCATCGCCTCGTCTTCCCGCGTCACAAGCGTCCCCCCTCCCTCTCCCTCATCGAAGCTCGAAAGAACCCGCACGGGGACATCGTACTTCTTGGCGAACTCGACCGACCGCGTCTGCAGGACCTTGGCGCCGAGACTCGCCATCTCCAGCATCTCGTCGTAGGAGATCCTCGCAAGCCGCCGGGCGTTCGGCGCGACGTTCGGGTCGGTCGTGTAGACGCCGTCCACGTCCGTGTAGATGTCGCACAGATCGGCCCCGAGGGCGGCGGCCAGCGCCACGGCCGTCGTGTCCGATCCCCCCCGCCCGAGCGTCGTCACGTCCGACTTCTCGTCGATCCCCTGGAACCCCGCCACAATGGGGACCTTCCCCTCGGCGAGGGCCTGCCTCACGCGGTCCGCCTCGATCCGCTCGATGCGCGCCTTCGTGTGGGCGGAGTCGGTCACGATCCCGACCTGCCGGCCCGTGAGCGACTCCGCGGGGCATCCCTCTTCGATCAGGGCCATCGCCAGCAGGGCGATCGTCACGCGCTCGCCCGAGGACAGGAGCATGTCGAGCTCGCGCTCGTCGGGCCGCCCGGCGATCTCGCTCGCCATCCGGACGAGCTTGTCCGTCTCGCCGCTCATGGCCGAAACGACGACCACGACCTGGTCCCCCCGCTCCCGCGCCCTCATCACGCGCCGGGCGACGTTCTTAATCCGCTCGACGCTTCCGACGGACGTCCCGCCGTATTTCTGGACGATCAAAGCCATCCCCTGACCTGCCGATTCACCGATTCACCCATTCACCGTTTCACCCATTCACCCATTCACCGTTTCCGACTCAAAACCCCATCAACCGCACGACGTCCTTCGCATCCGCGCGGGCCACGACCGGCGGCGGTGAGACGGCGACCGCCCGGTCGGGGTCCTTGAGACCGTGGCCCGTGAGCGTGCAGACGACCGCGTCGCCCGGCCCGAAGAGGCCCTCGCCCGCCAGCTTCCGGACGCCCGCCACAGACGCCGCCGACGCCGGCTCGCAGAAGATCCCTTCCAGCGATGCGACCATCCGGTAGGCATCGAGAATCTCTTCGTCGGTGACGGAGTCGATCCGCCCCCGCGACTCGTCGCGGGCGGCCGTCGCCCCGGTCCACGACGCCGGGTTCCCGATCCGGATCGCCGTCGCCACCGTCTCGGGGTTCTTGACCGGATGCCCCAGGACGATCGGCGCGGCCCCGGCCGCCTGGAAGCCGAGCATCCGGGGAAGGGAGTCGACGATCCCAGCGCCCTTGTAGTCCTTGTAGCCGCGCCACGCGGCCGTGATGTTCCCGGCGTTTCCGACCGGGAGGGCGTGGAAGTCCGGCGCCCGGCCGAGCTGGTCGCACACCTCGAACGCCACCGACTTCTGCCCTTCGATCCGGAAGGGGTTGACCGAGTTGACGAGCGTCACCGGATATCCCGCGGCGATCTCGCGGACGACGGCGAGGGCCTCGTCGAAGTTCCCCTTGAGCTGGATCACCGCCGCCCCGTGCATCATCCCCTGGGCGAGCTTGCCGAGAGCGATCTTCCCCTCCGGGATGACGACGAACGCCTTGATGCCCGCGCGGGCGGCGTAGGCCGCGGCCGAGGCCGACGTGTTCCCCGTGGAGGCGCAGATCACGGCGCCGGAACCTTCCTCCGCGGCCTTCGAGATGGCGAGCGTCATCCCGCGGTCCTTGAATGAGCCCGTCGGGTTGGCGCCGTCGTACTTGAGGTAGAGGGCGCCGGGAAACCCGATCGCCGCCGCCAGGCGGTCCGTCCTGAGAAGCGGCGTGTTCCCCTCGCGCAGGGTCACGACGGGCGTCTTGTCCGTCACGGGGAGAAATTCGCGGTAGGCTTCGATGATGCCGCGCCAGGCGGCGGCCGGCGCGGCCCGCTCCACTCTCGTCACGCTAGCTTCCCCCTTCCACTCTGATGAGCACCGTGGGCGCCGACACGACGGACAACCGGTCGATCTCGGCCAGCGCCGTCCGGACGTCCCGCTCCACGGCCGCGTGCGTCATGATCACGACGGGGACCGACCCTCCGGCCGCCCGCCCCTTCTGGATCACCGACTCGATGCTGATCCGGTTCTCGCCCAGCCGCCCGGCGATGGCGGCGAGAACGCTCGGCTCGTCGCGTACCGTGAACCGGAGATAGAAGTGGGAGACGATCTCGTCCATCCCCTTCATCCGGAGGGGCCGGCGCCCCTCGTCCGTGAACCCCATGACCGGGACCCGGCCCGCGCTCCCCGTCCAGATGTTTCGCGCGATCGCCGCGAGATCGGCCACGACGGCGCTTCCCGTCGGCTCCGATCCCGCGCCGCGGCCGTAGTACAGGGTCGGCCCGACGCGGTCGCCCACGACGTAGACGGCGTTGAAGACGTCCCCCACCTGGGCCAGGAGCGTCGTCTCGGGGACCATCGTCGGATGAACGCGGGCCTCGAACGTCTCTCCTTCCTGCTTCGCGATCGCGAGAAGCTTGATCGCGTACCCGAACTCCCGCGCGAACTCGATGTCGAGCGGCGTCACGTGCGCGATCCCTTCCGTCGGCACGGCGGACAGGTCCACCGGCGTCCCGAAGGCGATCGCGGAGAGGATCGCGAGCTTGTGGGCCGAATCTCCCCCGCCCACGTCGAGCGCCGGATCCGCTTCGGCGTATCCCAGCCGCTGGGCCTCGGCCAGCGCCGCTTCAAACGTCGATCCCTCGTGCGACATCCGCGAGAGGATGTAGTTCGACGTCCCGTTGATGATCCCATAGATCGCGCCGATCCGGTTGGCGACGAGCGACTCCTTGACGACCTGGATGATCGGGATGCCGCCGGCCACCGAGGCCTCGAACCCCACCTCGACGCCCGCCTTCGACGCGGCCGCGAAAATCTCGGGCCCCGACGCGGCCAGCAGGGCCTTGTTCGCCGTGGCCACGTGCTTCCCCTTGGCGATCGCCTCGAGAAGGAACGTCTTCGCCGGCTCGTGCCCCCCGACAAGCTCGACGATCGCGTCGACGTCCGGCCGGCCGATCAGGGCCCGGGCGTCGTCCGTCATCAGCGAACGGTCGACCTTGACCCCCCGGTCCCGCGAGAGGTCCTTGTCGGCGATTCCCGCCAGGACGATCTTCCCGCCCAGGCGCCGCTCGAGGAGATCGGCGTTCTCGGTCAGGATCTTCACGACGCCGGTCCCCACCGTCCCGAAGCCGATGAGGCCGACGCGGACCGGACGGCGCGCCGTCACGACAGCACCTTGCGGATCCCCTGGACCGCCTGGCGGATCCGGTGCTCGTTTTCCACCAGCGCGAACCGGACGTACCCGTCGCCGTACTCCCCGAACCCGATCCCCGGCGAGACGGCCGCCTTTCCCTCTTCGAGGACGAGCTTGGCGAACTCCAGCGACTTGCTGAACGTCTCCCCCTTCCGCTTCTTCGCCCGGAAACGGGCCTTGAGCGTCTTGTCGAGGCCGTCCGGGATCTTCGCCCAGACGAACATCGTCGCCTTGGGCTTCTCCACCTGCCACCCGATCCGGTTGAGACCCCGGATCAGCGTGTCCCGCCTCTTCTGCGTGGCCCCGACGATGTCCGCCACGCAGTCCTGGGGGCCGTTCAGCGCGATGATCGAGGCGATCTGGATCGGCTGGAAGATCCCGTAGTCGAGGTAACTCTTGATCTGCGTCAGCGCGGCCACAAGCTCCGGGTTCCCGCAGCAGAAGCCGACGCGCCAGCCAGCCATGTTGTAGCTCTTCGTGAGGGAAAAGAGCTCCACCCCCACGTCCTTCGCGCCGGGGACCTGGAGGAACGAAGGCGCCTTGTATCCGTCGAACGTGAGGTCGGCGTAGGCGAAGTCGTGGACCACGTAGACCTTGTGCTCCCGCGCGAACTCCACCACGCGCCGGAAGAAGTCGAGGTCGGTCACCCGCGTCGTCGGGTTGTGCGGATAGTTGAGGATGAGGAACTTCGGCCGCGGAGACGACAGCTTGTACGCCTCCTGGAGGTCCTCGAAGAAGTCTCCGTCGTCCCTGAGCGGCACCGACCGGACCTCGCCCCCGGCGATCACGACGCTGTACGAGTGGATCGGGTACGTCGGCGTCGGCACGAGCACGACGTCGCCCGGCCCCGTCGTCGCGAGCATCAGGTGAGAGAGCCCTTCCTTCGATCCGATCGACACGATCGCTTCCCGCTCGGGGTCTATCTCGACGTCGAACCGCCTCTTGTACCAGGACGCGATGGCGTGCCTCAGCTTCGTGATCCCGCGGGACGCGGAGTAGCGATGGTTCCGGGGGTTCCGGGCCGCCTCGACGAGCTTGTCGACGATGTGCGGCGGCGTGGGACCGTCCGGGTTCCCCATCCCCAGGTCGATGATGTCCTCGCCCCGCCTCCGCGCCTCCGCCTTCATGGCGTTGACAATGGCGAACACGTAGGGAGGAAGGCGGCGAATACGCTCGAAACTTGAATCCACGACAGCTCCGGAAGTCCGCCCCCGGTCGAGAAGGGCGGATCGATGTCGATCAGGACACCAAGAGGAAAAGACCGCCAGAGGATGGAAGACCCGGCCCCTGACGCTGGGAGGGAACTGGAACAAGAAACCCGCCCGAACTCGCGATTATCTTAGCCGGATAGTCGGGTATTGTCAAACGGCCAGAAACATTGAAGAAAGCCGCACGTTCGGACGGGTTAGGCGGACCGCCCTGCGAGAGATGCCCCAGTCGGACTGCACGCCGCGCCTGCCCTGCGCCGCTCGGAAAAAAAAGCGCCCGGTCCGAGGGCCGGGCGCGCCGTTCCACCGAAACGGTTCGAACGCTACTTCGCGGCTTTCGCTGCCTTCCTCGCGGCCGCGGCCCTGGCCTTGTCCCAGCGCGCTTTTTGTGAGGCCGCCATCTTGGCCCTCGTCGCGGCCGAGAAACTTCGCTTCCGACGCCTCCGCCGCCCTCCGGCCTCCGGCGCCTCTTTCCCGGCCCCGAGCGCCGCCCGGAGGATGCGCTCGACGACCCTCTCGACGACGGGCTCGATCTTTTTATCGAGATCGCCGATCCCCTTCTTCACAAGAGCAGCGATCATTCCTCTCATGTCGAACCCGCCCCCCGCCTGTTTTCCTCCTGCCATTTGATCCTCCTTTCATTGCGCGCCAAATCGAGTCAAATTCCGAATGGAGAGTACAAAGGCGGCGCGGGAATTGCAAGTCTTTATTTGACGAATCATTTGACGAATGACTCCAGAGACAAATGCTCCGGCCCGACCCTCCCCTTCCGCGCCGACTTGACACCGCCGGGCTGAACGGAGGACACTGACCTCTCAAATGAGACAAACAATGATCGCGCCTCATGCCGCAAAACTCGAAAAACAGATCGCGGGAGCCGTAATCTCGTTCGCCCGAACGTACCGCTGTCTTTCTCCGGGCGAGCGCATCGTCGTCGCCGTCTCCGGCGGGCCCGACTCGACCGCCCTCCTTCACGTCCTGCACCGGCTCTCCCCGGCGCGGAACATCTCCCTCCACGTCGCCCACGTCCACCACGGCCTCCGCGGGAAGGAGGCGGACGAAGACGCCGCCTTCGTGGAGAAGGCCGCCTCGGAGCTCGGCCTTCCGCGCGAAACGCTCCGCGTCGACGTCCGGACGCGGGCTCGGCGGGACCGGTCGTCCCTCGCCGTCGCCGCCCGGGCCGCGCGGTACGAGGCCCTCGAAGCCGCCCGCGCCAGGTGCGGCGCGTCCTGCGTGGCGACGGCCCACACGATGGACGACCAGGCCGAGACGGTCCTGATGCGCCTGATCCGGGGGACCGGCCCGGCGGGACTCGCCGGCATTCCGCCCCGGCGGGGAACGATCATCCGCCCCATTCTCTCCGTCCGCCGGGCTTCCCTCGCGGCGTACCTGGACGCCAGGGAGATCCCCTTCCGGATCGACTCGTCGAACGCCGATCTCCGCCAGGCCCGGAACCGCATCCGCCGCGAGCTTCTGCCTCTTCTATGTTCGTACAATCCCCGGATCGTCCCGGCCCTGGCGCGTCTGGCGGACATGGCCCGCGAGGGAGAGACGGCTTTCGACGAGGTTTTGTCTCTTTTCGATCCCGCCGGCGCCGAGAAGGCCGTCCGCCTCCTCAGGGAACGCCCGCCGGAGGCAGTCCTGAGAAGGCTCGTCTCGCGGCAGATCGCGCGGGAGACCCGGAGGTTCGTCTCGCCCGGCGCGGGCGAAGTCGGCCGCCTGACATCGATCCTCGCCCGCGGGAAGCCGGGGGACCGGACACCTCTTCCCGGAGGGGATTGGGGAGTCCGCGGATACGGCGGCCTGCTCATCCGCCGCCCGCCGCCCGTCCGGCCGCTGCCGGAGACGGCGCTGGCCGTTCCCGGAGAAACGGCCGTCCCCGCCCTTGGGATCACGATTCGCGCAGCGCGCGCCAAGGAATCGCTCCCGCCCGGTCCGTCGTCCGTCACTCTCGATCCGGACAAGATCGAAGGTTCTCTCGTCGTTCGGACGCGGAGACCCGGCGACCGGATCTCCCCCGTCGGAATGAAGGGCACCAAGAAGCTCCAGGACCTTCTCGTGGACGCCAAAGTCCCGAGAGACGAGCGCGACTGGATTCCCATCGTCGCCGACGCTCGGGGAATCGTCTGGGTCGTCGGCCTGCGCCTCGACCGCCGCGCCGCGGCCGCGCCCAAAACCAGCCGCCCGCTGGCCCTGACCGTGAGGAGAATGGGTCGATAAGTTGAAGGGTCGATAGGTTGATGGGTCGATGGGAAGTTCCTAACCACCCAGCTACCCAGCCACCTAACAACCTGGCCGCCCGGTCAAGGCGCGCTTGTCACCGAGCCGGAGGGTATGTTAGTTTAGTAGCGGAAAAACGCCGCCTCGGCGGCCACAAGAATCCACCTAAATAGAGGAAGCGAACAGCGTGAACAACTTCTACAAGAACCTCTCTCTTTGGCTCATCATCGGCCTCGTCATGATCCTCCTCTTCCAGCTCGTCAACACGCAGAAGAGCCCGGACGAGGAGGTGCCGTTCTCCGACCTCCTGGCGAAGGTCGATCAGGGCCAGGTGGAAGAGGTCACGATCCAGGAAAACGTGATCGCCGGCAAGCTCAAGGGCGGAAAGAAGTTCCGGAGCTACGCCGCCAACTACCCCGACCTGGTCAAGGACCTTCGGGCCAAGGGGGTCAAGATCACGGCGAAGCCCCCCGAGAGCCAGCCGGTCTACATCCAGTTCCTCATCACGTGGGGACCGATGATCGTGATCGTGGCGCTCTGGATCTTCTTCATGCGCCAGATGCAGACGGGGGGCAACAAGGCCCTCTCCTTCGGCAAGAGCAAGGCCAAGCTCATCTCCGAGAAGTCGAACAAGGTGACGTTCGCCGACGTGGCGGGCATCGACGAGGCGAAAGAGGAACTCCACGAGATCATCGACTTCCTGAAGGACCCGCAGAAGTTCACCCGGCTGGGCGGGAAGATCCCCAAGGGCGTCCTCCTCATGGGGGCGCCCGGCACCGGAAAGACGCTCCTCGCCCGCGCGATCGCCGGCGAGGCGGACGTCCCGTTCTTCTCGATCTCCGGATCGGACTTCGTCGAGATGTTCGTGGGCGTCGGCGCGTCGCGCGTCCGCGACCTGTTCGAGCAGGGGAAGAAGCACGCCCCCTGCCTCATCTTCATCGACGAGATCGACGCCGTGGGCCGGCACCGCGGCGCGGGCCTCGGCGGCGGACACGACGAGCGGGAGCAGACCTTGAACCAGCTCCTCGTCGAGATGGACGGCTTCGAGGCCAACGAGGGCGTCATCCTGATCGCCGCCACGAACCGCCCGGACGTCCTCGACCCGGCCCTGCTGAGGCCCGGACGCTTCGACCGCCAGGTCGTCGTGAGCCGGCCCGACATCCGGGGGCGGCTCGGCATCCTCAAGGTCCACACGCAGAAGATCCCTCTCGCCGAGGACGTCGATCTCGAAGTCGTGGCCCGCGGCACGCCCGGCTTCTCGGGAGCCGACCTCGCGAACCTCGTCAACGAGGCCGCGCTCATCGCCGCGCGGCAGGACAAGCCCAAGGTCGACAGAAAGGACCTGGACTCGGCTAGGGACAAGGTGATGATGGGCGTCGAGCGGAAGAGCGTCCTCATCTCCGATGAGGAGAAACGAAACACGGCGTACCACGAGGCGGGTCACGCTCTCGTGGCCAAGCTGATCCCCGGGACCGATCCGATTCACAAGGTGACGATCATCCCGCGGGGCCGGGCGCTCGGCCTCACCCAGCAACTGCCCATCGACGATCGGTACACCTACCCCCGCGTCTATCTCCTGAACGAGATCGCGATCCTCATGGGCGGGCGGGCCGCGGAGGAGACCGCCCTCGGCCACATGACGACGGGGGCGGGAAACGACATCGAGCGCGCCACGGAACTCGCCCGGAAGATGGTCTGCGAGTGGGGAATGAGCGATGCCCTGGGGCCGTTGACGTTCGGAAAGAAGGAAGAACAGATCTTCCTCGGCCGCGAGATCGCCCAGCACCGCGACTACAGCGAGAACACGGCGATCGAGATCGACCGCGAGGTGCGCCGGATGGTGACGGAGAACTACGAGCGGGCCAAGTCGCTCCTCAAGGAACACTTCCACGTCCTCAAGGCCCTGGCCGAAGACCTCCTGGAGCGGGAAACGCTCGACTCCGCCGAGATCGACGAGGTCATCACGCGCGTGACTACCCAGCCACAGACCGGCGTCTCTCCCGGAGAGCCCGCCCCCGCCCCCGCTTGACCCGGTTCGTCCTCGCCTGGGGCCGCTGGCGCCTCGACCTCTCCGCCCGCCCCCTTGTCATGGGGGTCCTCAACGTCACGCCGGACTCATTCTCCGACGGGGGGAGATTCGCGGCTGACGACGACGCCGTCAGGTCAGCCGAACGGATGGTCGAGGACGGCGCGGACATCATCGACGTGGGCGGGGAATCGACCCGCCCCGGCGCCCCCGAAGTCTCCGCCGAGGAAGAGATCCGGCGGGTCGTCCCCGTCGTCGAGGCGCTTGCCCCTCGTCTTCCGATTCCCGTTTCCATCGACACGTCAAAGGCCGCCGTCGCGCGGGCGGCCATCGACGCCGGCGCGGCGATCGTGAATGACGTGACGGCCTTGACGGGCGATCCCGCGATGGGGGACGTCGCGGCGCGCGCGGGCGTCCCCGTCGTCCTCATGCACATGCGCGGAACCCCCCGGACGATGCAGGCCGACCCGGAGAACCTCGCCTACGGCGACGTTGTAACCGACGTGCGCGCCGAGCTGGCCCGGCGTCTGGACCGCGCAAGAAACGCGGGGATCGACCCGGCGCTCACGATCGTCGATCCCGGGATCGGCTTCGCCAAGACCGCGGAGCAGAACCTCGCCCTCCTCGCCCGGCTCGGCGAGCTCGCGTCCCTGGGCCGGCCGATCCTCGTCGGCCCTTCCCGCAAATCGTTCATCGGCGCAGTCCTGAATCTTCCCGTAAACGAACGGTTGGAGGGAACGGCCGCGGCCGTCGCGATCGCCGTGATGAACGGCGCCCACATCGTCCGCGTCCACGACGTCGGCCCCATGGTCCGCGTCGTCCGCATGGCCGCCGCGATCCGGGCGGCGGGAGGGTAGGGCGGGATTGAAGATTGAAGATTGATAATTGGAAATTGAAAATTGGCAAATCGGAAATCTGAAAACCAAAGCTCGGCTACCAACGGACCGGACGAAAGATCAACATCTAGTGTTGTCGCGGCAAGAACCCTTGAGAAAACCGTCAAACTCGCTATAATAGCGGCCCCATGGGAAGGAGCCTTGAAATGAACGCACCCCTCGCAAGGCGGCTCTTCGGGACGGACGGCGTCCGGGGCAAGGCGAACATCGACCCGATGACGCCCGAGACGGCCGTCCGGCTCGGGCGCGCGGCCGCCCACATCTTCCGGAACGGCCACGCCCGGCACCGGATCGTCATCGGCAAGGACACTCGCCTCTCCGGCTACATGCTCGAATCGGCGCTCACGGCGGGCATCTGCTCCATGGGCGTCGACGTCCTCCTCGTCGGCCCTCTGCCCACGCCGGGGATCGCGGCAGTCACCCGCTCCCTCCGGGCGGACGCCGGCATCGTCATCTCGGCTTCCCACAACCCGTTCGAGGACAACGGGATCAAGTTCTTCTCGCGCGACGGCTTCAAACTGCCCGACGAGATGGAGCGGCGGATCGAGGAACTGGTCGAAGGCTCCGAACTGGACCACCTGCGGTCGACGGGGAAGGAGGTCGGAAAGGCGTATCGAGTCGACGACGCGATCGGCCGCTACATCGAGTTCGTGAAGAACGCCGTCCCCCGCGGGATGACGTTCGACGGCCTCAAGGTCGTCGTCGATTGCGCCAACGGCGCGGCCTACAAGGTCTCCCCCACCGTCCTCCGCGAGCTGGGGGCCGAGGTCGTCACGATGAACGACAGGCCGGACGGCGTGAACATCAACGCGGACTGCGGCTCGCTCCACCCGGAGGGGATCCGCGAGGCCGTTCGCGCCCACGGCGCGGACATCGGGATCGCGCACGACGGAGACGCCGACCGCGCCATCTTCGCCGACGAGACTGGCCGCGCCGTCGACGGGGACCAGGTCATGGCGATGTGCGCCCTCGACCTCCACGCCGAGGGGAAGCTCCGCCGGAACACGCTCGTGGCGACGGTCATGAGCAACCTGGGCCTCGATCTCGCGATGCGGCGGGCGGGGATCCGGATCGAGAAGACGCCGGTCGGCGACCGGTACGTCGTCGAGGCAATGCGGCGGGGCGACTTCAACCTGGGCGGCGAGCAATCGGGGCACATCGTCTTCCTGGACGACAACACGACGGGGGACGGCATCATAACCGCCCTCCACGTCCTGACGCTCATGAAGAAGACGGGGAAGCCGCTCTCAGCGCTGGCCGGCCTCATGACCGTCCTTCCCCAAGTGATGATCAACATCCCCGTCAGGGACAAGCCGGAGATCGACTCGATCCCCTCCGTGGCGCACGCCATCCGCGAAGCCGAGAGCCGCCTGGAGGGCAGCGGACGGATCCTTGTCCGTTACTCCGGCACCGAGCCGGTCGCCCGGGTCATGGTGGAAGGGGAGAGCGAGGACGCGATCCGGAACGTGGCGCGGGACATCGGAGACCGCCTGAAGGCGGCCATCGGAGCCTGACGACCGGATCCCCCATGCGCCGCGCCGTCGGATTCATCGTTTATCTCCTTATCCTCGGGTCGGCCGCCGGGGCGGGCGTCACCCTGCTCGCGCCCCAGCTTCTGTCTCAGGCCTCCGGGTTCTACGCCTCCGCGCTCAAGACCGGCTCCGGCATGGTCGGCAAGTACATGACCATCGCCGATCCGAATCTCCAGTATTACATCGTCCACGGGTACCTCGCCCTCGGCGCCGCCTTCCTGCTGGTCCTGATCTACGCCCCGTACGGCCTGCTGGCCAAGCGGATCGGCTGGCTCAAGCCGCGCACCCGCGAAGTCAAGGTGGGCGTCCTGGGGAACCGGAAGATCGTTCGAACGGCCAAGAAGAACCTCAAAACGGGCGATTTCCGGTCGGCAGGCGAAGCGTTCGAGGCATCCGGCGCCCACAGGGAGGCGATCGAAGCCTATCTCAAGGGGGACCTCTTCGAGCACGCCGCGGAAGTCTACGAACGGACGAACGATCCGGACAAGGCGATCGAGTACTACGAGAAGGCGAAGAGCATCCAGCGCGCGATCGACCTCGCCGTCAAGGTCGAGAACTACGCCCTGGCCGGCGAGATCTTCTACCGCAACGACTCGAAGCGGCTGGCGGCGGAAATGTTCGAGCGGGGGAATCAGCCGGCCCGGGCGGCGAAGATCTACACCGAGGTCGAGGAGTTCGCGAAGGCCGCGGCCATGTACCAGAAGGCCGGCCAGCCCGTCAAGGCCGCCGAAGCTTACTCCCAGGCGCACCACGACGAAAGGGCGTCGATCGAGCGGATCGTGGCCTCGCGGGAGCAGGAGGAGCGGGTCCGGGGGTTCGCCGTGAGCGCCGGGGAGCTGTACGCGGAGGCGGGCCGGTTCGACAAGGCCGGCGAGCTGTTCGAATCCGGCAAGGCCTTCGACCAGGCCGCCGCGGCCTACGTAAAGGGCGGGAAACCGGAGCTGGCGGCCAAGGCGTACGTAGCCGCGGGCGACTTGATGAAGGCGGCCGAATTCTATCAGACCGCCGGCAACCGCCAGCGCGCGGCCGAGATGATCGCGGAAGTCCGCCTTCGGGAAGGAAAGACCGCTCAGGCCGCCGAGCTGTTCGAGGACGCGGGGGACATGGTCCGGGCGGGCGAGCTGTACGAGGAGGCGGACCGCCCCGCGGACGCCGCCAGGGTCCTCGCGGAGGCGGGCCAGTACCAGACGGCCGCGGATCTCTACCTGCGGGCCGGAGAGAACGCGAAGGCCGCCGAGATGTACGCTCTCTCGGGCGACTACACCCAGGCCGCGGAGCGCTTCGAGGCGGCCGGCGACGTCGAGAAGGCGGCCCAATACTACGAGAAGGCCGGCTCCTTCTACCGCGCGGGGAAGATCTACCGTCAGGCGGGAGGTCTCGATCAGGCCATCGAGGCGCTCCAGCGAACGGAGCGGGGCGGCGGCGAGTACCGCGAGGCGTGCGCCCTCCTGGGGGAGCTGTTCATGGAGCAGGGCCAGCTCGGCCTCGCCCGCGATCGCCTGAAGGAGGCGACGTCCGGCGAGCCGGTCGGGCACGGCAACCTTCAGCCGTATTTCTACCTGGCCGTTCTCGACGAGAAGGAAGGCCGGATCGCCGACGCTCTCGCCTTCTTCGAGAAGATCCAGGCCGTGAACCTCCAGTTCCCGGGGATCGCCGAGAAAATCAAGGACGCCCGGGCCCGCCTCAAGGAACAGGGACCCGTCGGGGCCCCGCCCCAGGCCGCGCCTGGACCAGCGCACGTCCCCCCGTCGGCCCGCTACCGGCTCATCGAGGAGATCGGGCGCGGCGGAATGGGGATCGTCTACAAGGCCCACGACACCGTCCTGAATCGCGTGGTCGCCTACAAGATCCTCCCGGAGACGTTCCGGCAGAACCCGACGATCCTACAAAGGTTCACGAGCGAGGCGCGCGCGGCGGCCGTCCTCAACCATCCCAACATCGTCACGGTCTACGACTTCGGTCAGGACGGCGAGAAGAACTTCATCACGATGGAATACGTCGAGGGGGCCACGCTCAAGCAGGTGCTCGCTTCGGCCGAGCGCCTGCCGCTCCAGAAGGCGGCGAAGTACTTCTACCAGATTCTCCGCGGGATGGAATACGCGCACGAGAAGCGGATCATCCACCGGGACCTGAAGCCGTCGAACATCATGGTCACGAAGGAGGACCGGGTGAAGATCATGGACTTCGGCCTGGCCAAGATCGTGGACGAAGCTACTCTCACCGATCCCGGGCGGGTCTCCGGCACGCTCATCTACATGTCCCCAGAGCAGATCCGCGGCGAGAAGGTCGACCTTCGGAGCGACGTCTATTCCCTCGGCGTCATCTTCTACGAACTGTTGACCAACTGGCCGCCCTTCTTCTCCGGAGACATCGGGTACCAGCACCTGAACGCGCCCGTGCGCTCGCCCCGCGAGCGGTTCTCCGACGTCCCCGCCGCGTTCGAGAACATCGCGATGAAAGCCCTGACCAAGGACCCGGCCGCCCGCTACGGCTCCGTGGCAGAGATCCTGGCCGACCTGCTCAAGGTCGTGAAGATCACGAAGACCTGACCCGATCTTCTCATGGATGAGCCGGCCGGCAACGAACTCACCAGATAGTCCCGGCCGGCTCTCGCCGCCCGGCCCCCTGGCTCTCGCGGCCGCCGCGCTCGCCTGCGGCATCTTCGCGGCCGACCTCCTCCCATGGACTCCCGCCCTCGTCCTCCTGCCGGCCCTCGCCCTGGCTCTTCTGCGGCTGGCGCCATGGCGAAATCCCGTCCGGTCCGCGCCCCTCTGGCTCGTTCTTCCATTCGTCCTGGGATTCGCCCTCCACGGGGCCAAATCGCTCTCGCCCCCGTCTCCGCTCGCCGAGGCGGCTCGGACCGGCGCGGAGGGAACGCTCCAAGGGAGGGTCCGGGAAGTCAGGACGATGGGCGGGCCGGACGATCGCGTCAGCCGTGTCCGAATCACGGTCGACGCCGAGACCTGGAAACCGGCGAACGGACAGGACGAAGCCGCCGAACCGCGCCCTGTCTCGGGAATCGTCCGACTCGGCTCGCCGCCCCTCCCCCTCCCCCTCTCCCCCGGCGACATCGCGGAATTTCCCGTCCGCCTGAGGCCGCCCGTCCCGTTCCGGAACTTCGGCGCCGACGAGAAAGAGCGGTACCTGGAGCGCCTGGGAATCGCCGCGTCCGGTTCGGTCACGTCCCCCTGGGCCGTCCAAGCGGTTCATCGGTCCCCCGCGACCGTGTCGCCCATCGCGGCGTGGCGGACGCGGATCGAGACAATCATCGCCCGCTCCTTCCCAACCGCCGAGGGGTCCGTCCTCTCCGCCCTCGTGATCGGCGAGGAACGGGCGATCCCCCAGGGGACGAGGGACGACTTTCAGTCAGCCGGCGTCACGCACATCCTCTCCGTCTCAGGCTCGCACCTGGGCCTCGTCGCCCTCGTCTGCGGCGCGTCGGCCGTGCTCTTCCTTCGCATTCTCCCTTCGAGGGCGATCCTGGGGGTCACGCGGCGCGTCTCGCCCCTCAAAGCCGCCGCCCTGTCGGCCCTCCCCGTCGTCTCCGGGTACGCCCTCCTTTCGGGGGCCGCCGTTCCCACCGTCCGCGCCTGGGTCATGCTGGCCGTCTACTCGGCCGCCGTCCTCATCGACCGGGAGAGGCAGGTCCTGGACGCCCTGGGTCTCGCCGCCGTCCTGATTCTCGTTCACAACACCCAGACGCTCTTCCAGATCGGCTTCCAGCTCTCGTTCCTCTCCGTCGCCGCCATCGCCCTGGTTTCCTCCTGGAAGGAGACGGAAGATCCTCTCCTTGCCTACGCTCCCCGGCCGCCCCGAACGAGACTCGTGGGCGCCGCCCGCAAGACCCTCGGCGTGAGCGCCGCGGCGCTGGCCGTCACGGCCCCAGTCACGCTCCACCACTTCCAGCAGGCATCGCTCGCCGGGATCGTCTCCAACATCGTCGTCATCCCGTTCGCGGGATTCATCCTGGTCCCCGCCGGCCTGTTCCTTTCGCTCGCGTCCCTGACGGCCTCGTCGGAGACGTTCATCGGGGCGCAGGTCCTGTCGCCGCTCCTCTCCCTCTTTCTCAAGATCGTCGCCTTCTTCGCGTCCGTTCCCGGCGCCGCGTTTCACGCCGCGCCCCCTCCTGCCGCGCCCATGCTGTTGTCCGTTCTCGCCGTCTTAATCCTCATCGGACCGCGCCCCTGGGCCGCTGGGCGGATCGCTCTCGCCGGCGTTCTCCTGGCCGCGGCCCTGCTGGGCTGGACGGCGCCCGCGTTCGTCGAAGAACGCGGGCCCCGCGCCTGCGCCACGTTTCTCGACGTCGGGCAGGGCGACTCAGCCTGGGTCCGCGCTCCCGACGGCCGCGTCATCGTCGTGGATGCGGGAGGGGCGCCGGACGACGCGCCCGATCCGGGGCGTCTCGCCGTCGAGCCCGCGCTCCGCCGGGCGGGCGTTAGACGGATCGACGTCCTCGTGCTGAGCCACGCGCACCACGATCACATCGGCGGCGCGCGGCACCTTCTCGGCAAGTTCCCCGTCGGGGAGGTCTGGGACGCCGGCCTCCACCAGGACCTTCCGTCCTACCGCGGCCTTCTAGACGAAATCGAGCGGCGCGGGATCCCCGTCCGCGTCCTCAATTACCCTTCTCCGCCGGCCGACTTCGGCGGACTCAGGATCGACGTCCTTCATCCACCCGCCGGGTACTTTCCGCACTCGCCTCGGGGAGCGTACGCCGACGAGAACTCGCTGTCGCTCGCCCTCCGGCTCTCCCTGGGAGACGTTTCTTTTTTCCTGCCTGGCGACCTTGAGGAAGAAGGGGAACGGGAGATCGCGGCCTTCGGGCAGGGACTCAGGAGCACGGTCCTCAAGGTACCCCATCACGGCGGCCGGACGTCCAGCACGGGAACGCTTCTCGCCACGGTCCGGCCGCGCCTCGCCGTCGTCTCCGCCGGCCGCCGGAACCGCTTCGGCCATCCTCACGCCGAGACGCTGTCGCGCTACGACGCATTCGGCATCCCGCTCCTTCGCACCGACCGCGACGGCGCGGTCCGGGTCTGCACGGATGGAAGAACTTACGGGATTGAGACGGCCGAGTCATCGAGAGACCGGCCCGCCCTTTGGCTCCGTCCTTTCCGCTACGACCCGGCGCGGGAATGGAAGAACGTCTCGGCGATCTTCATCGGGCGCTGATATTGCGAATGCCTCTGTGCCTCTGTGCCTTCCTATCAACCCGCCTTCCGGTAGATCCGCAGGGCGGGGTCGAACGGTTCGAGCCCGAACGCGGACGGAACGGCGAGCGCCTCCGAGGAACCGAAGGCGATGAACCCTCCCGGCCGCACGGCGCTCGCGAGTCTCGCGATGACCCTTTCCTGCTGTTCCCGCTCGAAATAGATCAAGACGTTGCGGCACAACAGGAGGTCGAGATGCCCGATCGGAGAATCCTTGAGCAGATCATGGCGGCCGAACCGGATGAACCGGCGGATCCGCTCGTCGACGACGTATCCCCGGCCGCTCGGGTGGAAGAATGTCCCAATGACCTCGGGAGGGAGAGCCCGGACCCGGTCCGCGCCGAACCAGCCGCGGCGGGCGCGGTCGACCGATCTCTCGTCGACGTCGGTTGCGAACAGGCGGATCTTCTCCCGCCGGAACCCTGCGGGAAGCGCCCGCTCCAGGGACACGGCCAGCGAATACGCCTCTTCACCCGACGCGCATCCAGGGCACCACGTCCGTAATTCCCGCCCATTCCCGCCGTCGAGCCCTCCGTCGAGGAGGAGGGGCGGAAGGATCTCCTTTTCGATGCAGTCGAACACCTTGGAATCCCGGAAGAACTCGGTCACGGGGATCGTTAGAAGGCGGGAGAGATGCTCCCTTTCCGCGGGATTGGCGGCGAGGATGTCCAGGTATTCCGCCAGGGACGACCCTCCCGCCAGGCGGATCCGCCGGAAGAGGCGGCGGGAGAGGCTCGACCGTCTATATGAAGAGAGGTCGATCCCGAAGAGGCTCCGGACGGTACGGAGAAAAGCATCGATCTCGTCAGGGTGGATCGAAGGATGCGCGGGCTTTCTCACCGATTCTCCCGATTTCCGCTTTGCCGCGGCAACGGTATGGGACAACGCGCCTTCTTGCAATGAAAAAGTTGAAGTGATATAAACACGAGGCCGTGCCGGCCCACCCTTTCCGGCCGCGGCGGCCCGGGGGAGAAACTGGAAAGGATGAAGCGCCCGTTCGCCACGTCCCTGTGTTCCGCCCTCCTGTGCCTGGCGGTATCGACGCCGGCGCCGGGAGATCAGGTCTTCCGCGCCGGTTTTGTCCCCGTCTCGCCCGCCGCCCAGTTGGCAGGCCGCTTCACGCCTCTCCTCGATCATCTCTCGACGAAGACCGGACAGCAGTTCGACTTCGTGACGGCCCCCGGCTTCGCGGTCTTCATGGAGAGAACAGCGCGGGGGGAATACGACCTGATCTGGGTCCCTCCCCACTTCGCCCGGCAGGCCAATCTGGAGACCGGATACGAGCCTCTCGCGGCGGGCGGGAAGAAGGTCGTCGGCGTCTTCCTGGCCCGACGAAACGGCCCCGGCGACCCGCGGAACATCAGGAACAAGACGCTCGCCCTCGTCGACCCGCAGGCTCTCGTCTCCATTCTCGTCCTCTCGTTCCTGGAAAATGAGGGGCTCCGGGCCGACAGGGACTACCGCGTCCGCTACTTCCAATCCCACCCGTCGGCCATCGAAGCCGTCCGCCGGGGAGCCGCCGATCTGGCCGGCGTCTCCGACGTTCATGCCGAGCAGGAGCGGAGCGCGGGACGCGCCGACCTCGTCGAGATCGCCCGGACGATGGAAGCGCCCGGGCTGGTTTTCCTGACCCACCCCCGCGTCCCGGAGCCAACCCGCCGCCGGATCAGGAGCGCCCTCCTCTCCATGGGCAAGTCGCCCGAGGGGAAGAACGCCCTGGAGCGGGCCAAGATGGGGCTTCTCGTTCCAATCTCGGCGTCCGATCTGAAGAAGATGGACGAGATCCTTCTGAGAATGAAAACGAGCCCCGGCCGATGACCGGCGCCGCGCCCAAGTCCTCCGGCCTGTCCCTTCGAACCCGCTTCATCATCTCGATCCTCCTGATCGAGGCGGTCATCATGGCCGTCCTCATCTGGAACGGCAGCCGGATCGTTCTCTCCACGCACCAGGAGCGGCTGGCCGAGACCGGCCGGCAGACGGCGGAGCTTTTCTCCCAGGCGGTCTCGCAGAACGCCGTGGAAGAAGATTTCGCCGCCCTTCAGGAGCTGGCGCAAACGTGCGCCAGGGGGGAGATCGCCTATGCCGTCATCGCGGACACGAGGGGAAAACGTCTCGCCCAGGCGGGCGTCCCGCCCGAGACACTCCAGCCCGGCGACGCGGCGGTCCTTCCCGATCCCAAACGGGCCGTCCATCCCGTGAGCCACCCGATCGTCCTCGCCGGCCGGGAGAGAGGGACCGTCCACATCGGCCTCTCCACCGCCCTCATGCGGGACGCGATCCGGAAGGACAGGAACCAGGGAATCGGGATCGCCCTGGCCGTCATGCTGGTCTCGACCTATGTCGCCTTCTTCCTCGGGACCGTCCTGACGAAGCCGCTGGCCCGGCTCGTCGAGGCCACGCGCCAGATCGCGGCCGGACGAATGGATCACCGGGTCTCGATCTCCTCCTCCGACGAGATCGGCCTCCTCGCCGACTCGTTCAACCGCATGGCGGACGCCCTCCAGGCCCGCCAGGAGGAAGTCGCCTCCAGCTACGAGGAGCTGGAGCTTACGAACGAAGAGATCCGGACCGCTTACGAGCAGTTGGAGAACTCCCAGCGGGAGCTGGCGCAGAAGAACGTCTCCCTCGTGGAGTCGGAGGAGCGGTACCGGAACCTTGTCAACTCCGCCTCGGAAGCGATCGTCGTCCTCGACGCCTCCTACGGGGCGATCCTCGAGGCCAATCCCGAGACCGAACGCCTGACCGGCCGCGCCCGGGACGAGCTGATGAAGATGCGCCTGTCCGATCTCCTCCACGCGGCGAATCCGGAGGAGATCGTGGACGCGGTCCGCCGCGCGGCTGAGGCCGGGCGGGGGACGATCGACCGCTGGCCGCTCGTTACGAAGGACGGCCAGACGCGCATCTGCTCCATCAGCGCCGTCGCAATCCGGCACGGGGGAGAGCCGGCTCTCCTGGGCGTCGCGCGCGACCTCACGGACCAGAAGGCGATGGAACAGCGGCTCATCCAGACGGAGAAGCTCTCGGCCCTGGGCGAGATGATCTCGGGCGTCGCCCACGAGATCAACAACCCACTCACCGGGATCCTGGGATATTCCGAGCTACTACTCGAGAACGAAGATGTCTCGGCCGCGGCCCGCCGCCGGATCGAGGTCGTCCATCACGAAGCCAACCGGATGAAGAAGATCGTCCAGAACCTGCTCGCGTTCGCGCGCCAGTCGCCCGCCGAGAAGCTCCCGCTCGACATCGGCCGCGTCCTCCAGGCCGCCCTCGACCTGCGGGCCTACGAGATCACGGTCAACAACATCGCGCTCAAGACCGAGATCGACCCCGGCCTCCCCGCTATCATGGGAGACGCTCTTCAGCTCGAGCAGGTCTTTCTGAACCTCATCAACAACGCGTACCACGCCATGCTGGACCGCCCCGAGTCGCGGGTCCTGACGCTGGCGGCCCGGCCCGGCCGCTCCCGGGAAACGGTCGAGGTCGAGGTCGGCGACACGGGAGGAGGAATCGCCCCGCAAGTCCTTTCCCGGATCTTCGATCCCTTCTTCACGACCAAGAAGGTCGGCGAGGGGACCGGTTTGGGCCTTTCTCTTTCCTACGGGATCGTAAACCAGCACGGGGGGGAAATCCGCGTCGAGAGCGAAGTCGGCAAGGGGACTCTCTTCCGCGTGACCCTGCCGGCGATGAGGGCGCCGCTCCCCAGGGAAGAGCCCGCGCCCGCCCCTCCCGTCCCCGCGGCGACGGCCGCGAAGAAGATCCTGATCGTCGACGACGAGCCTACGATCATCGATCTGCTCACGGAAGTTCTGAAGCCGAGGGGGCACGGAGTCAAGTGGGCTTCGGACGGCCGGGGCGCTCTCAAAATCCTGGACCGGGAGTCGTTCGACGTCGTCATCAGCGATATCAAGATGCCCGGGCTCTCCGGCCGGGACCTCTACGAGGCGATCCGGAGCGACAGCCGGCGTCCCGGCCTGCCCGTGGCTTTCATCACGGGAGACACCGTTTCCGAAGAGACGCGCCGCTTCCTGGAAGAGACGCGCGCGCCATACCTCGCCAAGCCGTTCAGGCCCGAAGACGTCCTCGACCTCCTTCGCCGGCTCTTCCCAAGGGGATAGGGACCGTGGACCGGCTCTCCCCCCTCCACACCCCCGAGGAAATCGGCGCGGCGGTCCGGCGGATCGCCGCCCGGCTCGACGCCGACTTCCGCGACACTCGGCCGATCCTGGTCGGCGTCCTCAAGGGCGCCTTCGTCTTTCTCGCCGACCTCGCGCGCGCCATGACGGTCCCCGCGGAGATCGACTTCGTGCGGGCCGCCAGCTACGGCAAGGGGACGGAAACATCCGGCAAAGTCGTCCTGCTGATGGACATGGACATCCCGGTGGCCGGCCGGAGCGTCGTTCTCGTCGACGACATCGTCGACTCGGGCCTCACCCTCGACTTTCTCCGGCGAATGATCGAGGGGCGGGGGCCCCGCGACGTGCGGATCTGCGCGCTCCTCGACAAGCCGTCCCGGCGGCAAGTCCATGTCCCCATCGACTACCTGGGATTCACCGTCCCCGACCGCTTCGTCGTCGGGTACGGGATCGACTACCAGGAGCGGCACCGGACCCTGCCCGGCGTTTTCACGCTGGATCAGGATTGAGAGACCGGAAAAGGTTGTCGAACGGCGAGGTCTTTTTGTAGAATTGAGACGCTTTGCGCCAGCCTGAGAAACCCGGAGGATACAATGCCGACACTTGACCGCCACATGACGCGAAACGTCGTCACCATCTCGCCGAACGCCACCGTCCAGGAAGCCGCACGGGCCATGTCGTCGAACCGGATCGGCTCTCTCCTCGTCTCGGACGGAGCGAAGTTCGTCGGCCTCCTGACCGAGACGGACATCATTCGAAAAGTCGTGGGGGAAGGAAAGGACCCGGCCAAGACGGCCGTCTCATCCGTCGTCGGCGGCTCTTTGGAGTCGATCGAATCGACCCGGTCCCTCTCGGACGCGAGCGACCGGATGCGGAGCTCGGGCGTCCGCTACCTCGCCGTCACGAGCGGAGGAAACGTCGTCGGACTCCTCTCGCTCCGCGACCTTCTCGTCTCGTTCCAGGAGATGTCCGAACCCAAGGTGGGAATCGACTGACCTTCGCGCATCAGCCCGCGGTCGGAATATCGCGAGATATGGTGTCCCCAACGGGATTCGAATGCGAAAATAGCGTTTTCATAATGGCTTGATTTTGCGGCCTGGCTTCCCCAACCGCTTGAAGAATCGAGCGAAAGCGGTTTCCCGGCGTTTCCACTGATTCCGGGGTTTCCCGAGGAAATCGGTGGAGATTGTCACAAAAAAGTCACACTCTCACCTTGGCCCACTCAGGGCTCAGACCCGAGAACCCGCATGCGTGGGCACTCCCGCCCACGGCTTGATCTTGGCCAGGGTCTTGGCGAGGACTTCTTCCGCTACCTCCGTGTCATAGGCCGCCTGCGCCCGCAGCCAATAGCCGTTAGAAAGACCGAAGAACCGGCACAGGCGCAGGTCGGTGTCCGCCGTGATGGCGCGCTTGCCCGCTACGATCTCGCCGATCCGCTGGGCGGGCACCCCGATCTCCTTGGCGAGTCGATATTGCGTGACCCCCATCGGCATCAGAAACTCTTCGAGTAGCAACTCACCGGGCGTCACAGGCTTGAGCTTATACATGGTCTTTCTCCTCTAATGATAGTCCACGATCTCGACATCCTCCGCGCCCGCAGCCGTCCAGCGGAAGCACACGCGGAACTGATCGTTCACACGAATACTGTGCTGTCCGGCACGATCACCCTTGAGCGCCTCCATCCGGTTACCAGGCGGAACACGGAGATCTTCGAGCCGACCCGCGATTTGCAACTGCCGCAGCTTACGTCGCGCGACCGACTCGACGTTTACGAACCGCCTGACCCGCCGGCCTTTAGAGAGAGCCTCTGTGTCGGCGCACTTGAACGTTTTGATCACGGGGCTACCATAACGTATTGCGTGATTAACGTCAAGCGTGATCCCCCGTGCCTCCCGGCCCGCGGCCGCCTCTCGGGCCCGTTGCGCGGCCCCCCCTTGCCCCCTGGCCGGATCGGCTGCTCCCGGCCGGCCCTGGCCTGGGCCATGGCGAGCACGTGAGACTCGTGCGAGCTCGGGCGTCCGCTACCTCGCCGTCACGAGCGGAGGAAACGTCGTCGGACTCCTCTCGCTCCGCGACCTTCTCGTCTCGTTCCAGGAGATGTCCG